>Ga0182021_10002412_pt1 | contig 21784 bp, 20 predicted proteins | sample 612E3MmetaG_FD_120493 | JGI IMG/M metagenome (GOLD analysis project Ga0182021, IMG submission 120493) | Permafrost microbial communities from Stordalen Mire, Sweden - 612E3M metaG (Illumina Assembly) | ecosystem: Environmental > Terrestrial > Soil > Wetlands > Permafrost | place: Sweden... | reverse complement strand
TTCTCCGGTTTGGGTTGTCCTGATTAACATATGGCCGGCTTCATCACCTGAATTTTTTATATCGGTAAAAAGGACTATGACATTGTTAAATGCCATCTGTTTCCCTGATTCCCTGTCGAGTGATGGCTTGCCGCCGCTGGACCTTAAGTAAGTGTTGGTTGCGCTGTCATATTTATATTCTACTTTGAAGTCTGCTGATGAAAAATCTATGGTTATGTCAGTTATGTTCCCCCTGTCCCCTGCAGGTGCGTCTACCTTGAATTTAAATGGCGACTGGCCGCCTTCCAGCGAATAACCAATACTTTTAGCAATTTCTTTCATTCTTGGAAGCCTTACATATGCATTATGGGGCGCAGCCCTGGTTGCATCTCTTAAGGCATCTTTGCCCTCACCGCTTCCAGGATCAACAAAGTTAGCAGTAATTGATGAATTTCCGGTGCTGTCACCAAGAGGTGCCAGGTAATCCAAGCCAAGGTTGGCTACGACTACATAGAACTGCGGAGCCGTGCCCCAGAAAACAAGAACAGGGTCAAAGCCTCGAGCAACCTCTGCATAATATGGCCTTGTGCTTCTGACTGGGCCAATAAGGTCAGGGTTTTTAGAGGAAAAAACAGAAACGAATCTTGTAACTCCGCCTTCATCCACAGCTTCAAAGAGAACATCAGCATTAATAATCCCTGATTGCGGTCTTGCATCCGGAGAATTTTCAATCATGATTGCAAAAGGCCTGGAATTTAGGACACTATCCGATATCTCCTGTCCCGAAAACATATTAATATTGCCTGTTATCTCATTTGGATTAGGGCTCTCTTCAGCAGTAGTCTCAGGAGCCGATGTCTGTTCTGCAGTAGTTTCTCCAGCAGCTGTAACATTTGCCGCCGTGGTTTCAACAGCTGTCTTTGCCTTGCATCCCATAAAGCTTAATGATAATACAAGTATTAGAATCATTATAGAAATCGCAAACATATTTACAATTTCTTTCTTGTCAGTTTTCAAATCAATGTACCTCCTGTAATGTCTTTTATGGCTTATTTTTTTTAAATTAACCTCTTTTAAAAACCGGAAACCCTATTCCTATCAAGTGACAAAGTATTATTCCTGTTTTTCTCTAAGAAATAAATTTCTAACAATTATAAATATAAAAATTAAAAAGTAAAATGAAATAAGTAAAATAATGATACTCCTTAGTCTGGGTTCCATTCCGGCTTTTAAATCCTCGAATATGTATTGCCGGCTTATTTTATTCCCTGACCGCAATTGCATTGACTGCTTTTCCTGGCCATTTATACTTACCTTTAAATTGCCGATTTGCTGGCCTTTCTGTATCGGAAGGTTAATTAAAAGATAAGGTGTTTTGCCCTTTGCCTGACCTGTATTTTTTTCAGTAATATCGTCAGTAATTTCAACTGCATCATTTATATTTGTCAGATTCACAAAATCTTTCTCCGGATAAACCGGTGTAAAGACTTTTGTATTGTAAATATAGTCATTATTTTCTATTTTGTTATCTATTTCCAAGACTTTGTATGCAATTGAAGAATCAACGACTTTCTTCCAGGAATAATTATCGTTTGCCCAGTTTATCATTTTGAGCATATCCGATTCGCGCATCCCTATTGCACTTTTCAAAACAACACTGACCAATTTTAATCCCTGTCTTTCAGAAAATGTCACAAGGCAATATCCTGCATTATCTGTAAACCCGGTCTTGATACCTTTTATATAATCAAAAAATAAAAGAACATCTGTATTAAACAGCATAACAGTTTCGCCGCTGACATTTATATAATCAGTTTTAGTGCCTACTATTTTCCTGAAAAGAGCGTTTTTCATACAGTATTCCGCAATGATTGCCAGGTCTTTAGCTGTGGATTTATTTTCAGCCAGATTGGAATCAAGGCCATTTGTGCTTTGAAAATTTGTATTATAAGCGCCTATTTCCTGGGCTTTAGCATTCATTTTTTTTAAGAATCCTGCTTCACTCCCGCTGATATATTCCGCAATCGCTATTGTTGCATTATTATTGGAATTAATAAGTGCGGCTTTCAGCAAATCCATTATGGTAATCTCATCACCTGCCCTGAAAGGGAAAAAAGAATTATTAAAACCTGAAGCATTTTTTGATATTATTGTTTTGTCGTACAGGTTTTTTACTTCTTCAATTGCTATGATTCCTGTTATCATTTTTGTAATACTGGCCGGGGAAAGCTTTTCGGAAGAATTTTTTTCCCATAATATCCTGCCGGTATCATACTCAACAATAATAGCTGATTCTGCGCTTATATCGGGAACATCAGCTTTACTATTTGATGCAATGGGCGAAGAAAAATTTTTAACTTGCAGTGACTCTGATGAGGTTTGATATATTTCTGCACTTAAGGATTTTTGAAGGATTGCAGCATTAAAAAAAATACTGGCAGCAGAAAAAATAAAAAGAAATGCGAGCAAAAAAAATAAAGATTTTTTAAATACTTTTTTTATGGTTTTTTTGATTGTAATATTTTTTTGATTGTTCAGGCAGAAGGTCATTTATAATTGTCCAGGAATTTTTTATTCTCTTTTTTAAAAAGCATTTCATGAAGCTGGTTAAAAAGCGCTTCAAGTTTGTATGAAATCTTTGCACCTTTTTTTCGGCCATCTTTTCCTGAAGACATCATTACAGGATATACCACCTGCTGTAGAAATGTGGAATGCCTGATAGCAGAATTTTCAAATATTTTTAAATGCCTGACATGAATACCATACTTTTGAAGCTCTGTAATTACTCTTAAAATCTCGACATCATATCCATCTACAATGTTTTTACCGTCCTCTATATGTGATTGTATCAGGCCTTCGTTAAAAATCTCTTCAATGTGGGCATGCGAAAGCTTGAATTTTTCTCTGATGTCTTCAACTGACAGCTTCTTTACCTTAAGATTTTTGTCACTTTCAGCAAGTTTTTCCTGCAATTCTATTAATACCCCTTTTTGTTCTTCTATTTTTTCAAAGTCTATTGAATCAATTTTTTCTTTTATTATTTCCAGCGGCATAAAATAATCTTTTTGAAGGCTCAGGATAAGATTTATTTTTCTTACATCGTTTTTAAAATAAACCCTGTAATTGTTGTTTGCCCTTTTTGAAGCAATCAATCCCCGTGATTCTAAAAACCTCAGTTTGCTGTTAGTAAGGTCAGGATAAAAAGTCTTGAATTTTTTAACAAGCTCCCCTATTGTGAGAAATGTTTTTTTATTTTCAGCCATTTTTTTTAAAAAAAATCATTCAGATATAAAAAACAAAAACACATACTTGCCCACCTGTATCCTGTCGCCATTTCCCAGATCTGACTTGCCAGTTATTACCCCGTTTACATAAGTCCCGTTTAGACTTTCAAGATCCCGTATGCCAAACGCGCTTTTTTTCATTTCTGTAATTTTCTTTTCAATTATTGCGTGATGTCTGGATACGGTTATATCATCCAGCAGAATATCTGATTCTGAACTTCTTCCGATAGAAAGGCTGTCCTTGGTGAGCAAAAATTTTTCTCCAAGGATAGGGCCTTTTATAGTGAGAAGACCTGCTTGATTTCCATGCAATTTTTTCAACTCTTCAAATATCTGCGGAGAAATCTCTTTTATTGATTCTATCTCCTGGTTCTTTATAGAATCTGTATGGCTATTTTTTGAATTTTCGTCTTTCATTGAATTTTCGTCTTTCATTGAATTTTCTGTGGATATATTTATATGTTTTAATTATATATCATAAAAATAAATATTCGAATAAAAACAAATTAAAAAATATTTGTGAAAAAAATGATTAAGAAAAAAATAAAAATTTTTATAAAAATAATTTTTTAAAACCATTAAAAATACAGGACAAAACCCTTTTTATTTATTTTATATATTCCGGATAACTTCTGAAGCATACTTTTTAATAATGTCAAAATATTCAGCGTCGGGAGACTCAATGTAACATCTTATAAGCGGTTCTGTTCCAGAAGCTCTTACAAGTATCCAGCTTTTATTTTCAAAAACCACTTTTGCTCCATCAATATCTGATACTGCTGCTGCCATAATGCCGTTTATTTTTTGTCCTTTAAGATTTAAAAAATTTTGCACTATTTTTTGTTTTTTATCCTGATGTACTTCAATATCCAGTCTGATGTTATAAAAATGGCCGTATTTATCACGTATACTTTCAAGATAATCAGAAATGTGTAATGAGTTTCTGTACTTTTTAAGATAGGCCCTTATTTCCAGCATCTTTAAACATGCAAGCAGGCCGTCTTTTTCAGGGATGTGCCCTTTTAAGCTCAAGCCTCCGCTCTCTTCTCCCCCGATGATAACGTTTCCGCCAAGCATGGCCTCTCCGATAAACTTAAAACCTACTGGAGTTTCTACAAGAGCTATTCCATTTTCGCTACAAATCTCATCAATAAGGTGAGTGGTTGCGACTGAGCGCACAACAATATCATTTTTATTAAACTGATTTGTTTCAATAAGGTAATTTAATATTATTGCAATTGAATTATTGGGGTTGATAAATATGCCTTTGCCGTCAATAACACCAAACCTGTCGGCATCGCCGTCAAGCGCTATCCCTATATCCATCCTGTCTTTTAATACTTTTTCCCTTAATCCGGCAAGGTTTTTATTTGAAGGATCAGGCAGCCTGCCTCCAAATAGGGGGTCCCTGAAATTATTAAAAAAGAAAGCGTCAATGCCAAGATAATCCTTCAATATTTTTGGGAGCAGTACACTGCCGGCGCCAAACATCGTGTCGGCGGCTACATTTAAACCTGCTTTTTTAATAAGATTTGTGTCAACCATGCCAAGCAGTTTTTTTACATAATCGGTGAAGTCGGAAATTTCAGTTATCTTTGCAGCATTTAATTCAATGCCTTTTTTCAAAATTTCATGTTCACTCAAAAAAATATCTTTATCGATTAAATCAGATTCTTCTTTGGAGTGATTTTGTCTCTCTTTAATTACAATTTTTATATTTTCTTCAATTTCTTTGGTTATACTGTCTTTTGCAGGCCCACCGTAGAAAGGGATAAATTTAATGCCGTTATACTTTGAAGGATTATGGCTTGCTGTTATCATTATTGAGCCGTCAAGTTCCATATTAAGCGTCATAAATGCAGTGACGGGTGTTGGCACAGATTCAGATGCAATAAACGTTTTTATGCCATTTTTTGAAAATACCCCTGCACAATGCATTGCAAAATCCTTAGAGAGAAATCTGTTGTCATATCCTATAAAAATACCTTTCTGTGAGGAGTTATTTTGTTTGAGGTATAATGTAATAGCTTCAATAACCAATCCAAGGTTAGCAAAGGTAAAATCCTCTGCAATAACTGCTCTCCAGCCATCTGTACCAAATTTTATTCTTGACATAGTTTTAAATGATTAAAGGACCGATAATGCCTGAAAACCGCCATAATCAAAATGGTCGGGATGAGAGGATTCGAACCTCCGGCCCCCAGTACCCCATACTGGTGCGCTAAGCCAAACTGCGCCACATCCCGATCCTGCAGAAATAATTTTAAAATATTAACAAACATTAGTAAAGCTTGAGTTATCCAGCAGTAAGGAACCATTTATCAGTTAGCTTGGCTTAAAATCTGTCAGTAGAGCTTAAATCACATGCAAATATCTCTTCAACCATACGCTATCACCGCTTAAACCACCTGGCAGCTGAGTATTAGCATACTGGACGGCAGTATAAAACCAACTTAAAACTTGAATTTCAAGAAAATAGGGGTGCCTTTAAAACCGAATTTTTCCCGCAGGTTGGATTCTATGTATCTTTTAATATTACTTTTCTTGCTTATATCCATGTTGGAGAAAACCAGAAATCCGGGAGGAGAAATCCTTATCTGCCTGATAAATTTTATTTTAAATTTTTTGCCCTTGACATTAAGGCTGCTGCTGGCTCCAAGTTCTTTAAAAAGTGTATTTAATTTATTGTCGGGGATTTTTTTATTTCTTTCATCAAGCAGTTCTTCGATTATTTTAAATATTCTTTTTATCCCCATATCTTTTAATGCGCTTATTTTAATATATGGTATAAATCTTAAATAATCTGTCCTGTCCACGAAATCTTCCACTTTTGCATTTAACTCATCATCATCCAAAATATCTATTTTATTAAAAACGGCACAAACACTTGCGCCTTTTTCAAGGCAGGTCATCAGTATTTTTTCGTCCTGGTTTGTTATTTCCCTGGATGAATCGATTAAAAGCAGGCAGACATCCGATCTTTCTATACTTTTTAATGTCCTAATTTTACTGTAAAATTCGAGGTCTTCCTCCCTTATCTTGTCTTTTTTTAAACCTGCAGTGTCAACGAATTTGTATGTTTTGCCGTCATGTTCGACAAGGCTGTCAATACTGTCCCTGGTTGTACCAGCTACTTCATCAACAATGACCCTGTCTTCTTTTATAAGGGTATTAAACAATGTCGATTTCCCGACATTTGGTTGTCCAAGAATAGATATATGGGGTATCTCACTCTCTTCTTCATCGTCCTGCACGGAGATATCGTCATACGCAGGAAGGCTTCTTATTTTTTTAATGATATCGTCTAAAAGTTCTGATATATTCAATCCGTGAATTGCGGAAATACTTACCGGGTAGCCGAAACCAAATTTAAGATAGTCTTCGGTATAATAACTGGCTCTTTCACTGTCCCATTTATTTCCGGTAAAAATAACCGGTTTCCCGGATTTTCTCAACATGTCCGCTATATCTTCATCAAGCGGAGATATGGGATCTCTTATGTCTACAACAAATATAACTATGTCTGCTTCCTCAATGGCCTTTTTTGATTGCTTTGAAATCTCCGGTGCAAGTTTTTCTTCGGAAAACATATCGATGCCGCCTGTATCCAGGATAAAAAATTCCACTCCGTCCCAGTCAGTCCGGTTATATTTCCTGTCGCGTGTTATCATCGGTTCACTGTGTACTATTGCTTCCTGATTTACACATATCCTGTTAATAAGTGTCGACTTTCCAACATTTGGCCTACCAATCACTGCAATTACGGGTAAGTTTCTTTTCATATATTTTATCCTGCCAGGTTTTTTATTATATCTTTGCCATTATCTTTTACGATTTTTATCCGGGGGTTTAGATTTTTGAAAACATTAATACTTATATCATCAAGGGTCAGCCCATCATGGTTAAAAATAATTTCCGGAACCAAAATGTTCTCATATTTACTTAAATCACTGCAGTCAAGGATATTCAATACGTCCTTCCCTGAGAGCAGTCCGGTTACTTTTACATTCCCGCCAAAAAAAATATTTTTAACCGGTTGTAATTCTATACTATTTTGATCTTTTAAGCAGCAATTTTTAAAAACAATTTTTAATAAAGCCAGGCATTTTTCCAGTACCGCTGCGCCATATTCGGAAGTAATAATCAGGGATGCATTTCTGCTTATTTTTTTAAGCGTACTCTCGAAAGGATTTTTTCCGGTGAAGTGTTTTATTTCAAGCCTCCTGATTTCCTTCTCAAAATCATCCAAAAAATCTGCGGATTTGCCTATGCCGTTTTGGATTTGTAAAAATCTTCCATATTCTTTTGAACCGGGAAAATCGTTTCCTGCAATAAGGTAGAATTCATCAGACAGGTAAACCTTTTTAGCAAAAGGATTATTTTTGTTATTTTGCCTGTAGCTGTTAATGTAATTTATAATTTTTGTGCTGGAGTTTTTGTCATAAGGCTTTAAAACTGGATTTATGTTATATTTTGTTATTCCCACAGGAACAATACCAATGGACTGTATTTTTTTAAAACTGCCTGTAAGAATATTGAGGGTGTTTTCAAGATCTTCTTCATCGTTTATTCCGGGGCAAAGAACAATCTGTATGTTTGTTCTGACATTATTTTTGTCAAGGATAAAAAGATTATCTATTGCGCAAGCAGTTTTAGAGTTGCCGAAAAGAATGTTTCTTATATCTAAATTGAAACTATGAACAGATATATGTAATGGTTCTATTTTAAACTTTATAATGTTTTCAATATCTTTTTTTGAGACATTCGTAAGAGTTATGAAGTTGCCATGGGAAAAAGATTCTATATAATCGTCATCTTTGACATACAAAGTCGGCCTTAAGTTTTCTGGAAGCTGCGCAATAAAACAAAAAATACAGTTGTTTTTACAGGATTTTATTTTTTTCAAAGTTTTTCCAGAAATTCTTTGACATCTTTAATATCGTCTTTGGGAGTTGACGCCCCCCCGCTTACTCCAGCCTTTATTGAATGCTCCAGCCAGCTTTTTTTTATTTCTTTATAGCTTTCGATATGATAGGTGTTCTTACAATACTGGCTTGATATTTGTGCAAGATGTGTAGTATTTGCACTGTTTTTTCCTCCTACGATAAACATGGCATCAACTGTTTTGGCAAGTTCCCTTGTGACCTCCTGCCTGTTTTGAGTTATAACGCAAATCGTGTTTGCAATCAATATCTCGTCTGCTTTATCTAATAGTCCGGCAATAATAGCCTTGGCATTTTCCTTTATCTGGGTAGTCTGCATTATAACACCGATTTTTTTTTGTTTTTTAAGAGTGCCCAGCTCCGCAGGAGTTTCAATAATAGTCAGATTACCCTTGTCTGCATGCTCCATTTCACTTAATACTTCCGGATGTTTGCTGTTGCCGATAATAACAAGGTGATAACCCCTGCCCGAAAGCATTTTTGCTTTCGACTGCGCCCTTTTTACAAAAGGGCACGCAGTGTCTACTATTTTTACGTCCTTGGCCTTGATTTTTTTGATAAAATCCGGTGACATTCCATGCGATCTTACAATAAATACGCTTCCGGGTTCGATCTGTTCCTCATTTTCAACAAGAATAAGGCCTTTTGCTTTTAAGTCTTCAATTACGCCCCGGTTATGTATTATCTGGCCTATTGAATACACTTTTTTATCTTTATATTTTTTTAAGGTTGTTTCGGTAATCCTTAATGCTCTTTTTACCCCAAAACAGTACCCTGCCAGTCCTGCTATTTCAACCTGCACTTTTTATCTCCGGTTTTATAATTATATTTTTTTACTTCTTGTCTTTTTCTTCAATTTATTTTTTGGTAAAGCTTTATTATTTCAGCCATTGTCTGCAAAGTAATGATTTCAGAAGCCCGTTTATTGCCGTACTGTTTGACAATGGAAGCTGTATCGATAGGCTTGCCGAAAGCAATCTTTACTTGTGGGAAAAACAGCCTTTTATACGGTTTGCGGATAATCATATTAGTTCCTGTTATCGCAACCGGAAGCACAGGGCTTTCAGCCAATATTGAAATCAGTCCGACACCCTGATGGCCTGCTCTTATGATCCCATCAGTTGACCTCGTACCTTCAGGATAGAGCCCTATTATTTGTTCTGCATTTAATATGGCAACCGAATTTCTTATAGCCTGCCTGTCAAATGCTCCCCTATTGACAGGATAAGTATTAAACCATGTGACTACTGCACTAACAAATTTATTTGTAAAAAGCTGGGCTTTGGCCATATAGCATATTTGCCTTTTTATACAGGAATCGGTGAATACCGGGTCAATATAGCTTAAGTGATTTGAGCATAGTATAAGCTTTCCTGAAGCGGGAATATTCTCCCTTCCATACACTTTCATCCTGAATATGATTTTTAAAATAACATAGACTGTAAACCTTATAAAAGTGTATAAAATAAAATATGTTTTTGAACGTCTAATTCTTAGAATGTATTCTTTCATTATAAAGGTCCCTGATTTTTTCAAAAGTTTCTAATATTGTTAGATTTGTATTATCTATTACTACTGCATTTTGCGGGACAGTAAGCGGACTGTCGCTTCTTGAACTGTCTATTGAGTCCCGGGTGGAAATCTCGGTCTCTATCTCTTTGGCGTCAATTTTCTGGCCCTTTTGCACGTTTTGCAGTTCCCTCCTTCTCACCCTCTGTTCAATGCCTGCGGTCAAGTATATTTTAAGAAGGGCATTCGGAAAGACAACGCTGCCGGTGTCTCTTCCTTCAAGCACAGCTTTTCCTGAATCTGCAAGTTCTCTTTGAAGAGTTACTAAATACTTTCTTATTCCCGAAAGTTTTGAGACTATCGATACAGCGGCACCGACTTTGCTGCTTCTTATATCATCTGTAACATCTCTGCCGTTTAATCTTACAGTCGTATATTGTGACTCATCTTTAGGATTGCTTTCCAATTCTATTTTGGATTTTTTTGCGAGTTTTAATATAGAAGGTTCATCGTTAGGTTTAATGTTATTTTGGAGGGCAAGCAAAGTAAGTGTCCTGTAGGTTGCGCCGGTATCAATGTATTTAAGGTCAAGCTCTCTCGAAAGCATTTTAGCAACTGTACTTTTCCCGCTGCCTGCAGGCCCGTCAATAGTTATAATATCCAATTTGTCTTTATCGTTTTTCACGGATTCATGCATATTTACTTATCCTGCCATTTTTTTTAATTCTGTTATTTAAATTTATTATGTTCTTTATATTGATTATTCCATATCTTATTTCACCCTGCATGCTTGCGTAAACCATACAATGACTTACCTTAATCAAGCTGCCACAGATTTTTTAAATCTTTATTACCATAATAACAAATTGCCTAAAAAAATATTCACGAAAGTCCAGATGTCGTTTGAGAGATATTCACTATAAATATTTTAATGCATAGCTTTTTTAAGCTCATATTTAAAACCCGGGAAAGATGTATCTATGGATTCCGAACCCAGTACTCTTATACGTGTTTTTGACTTAAGTCCAAGTATTGCAACAGACATAGCCATTCTGTGGTCTCCGTAGCTCTCGTAGGCACCTTCATCTATCTTTAAATCAGGGTTTCCGTTAATTGTAATGCCGTCATCCATTTCTTCTATGCTGACTCCTGCTTTTTTAAATTGTGCGACTATACATGAAATCCTGTCACTTTCCTTAAATCTCAATTCCTTCGCTCCGGATATGAGCGTTTTCCCTTCGGAAAATGCTGCCGCCACACATAATACAGGAATTTCATCAATGATATTGGGAATAAATTTCTTATTTATCTGAACACTTTTTAACCGGCTGCTTTTAACTTCAATGTCAGCCAGCTGCTCATTGTTTAAGGTACGGATATTCTTTATTTTTATTTCTGCCCCCATATTTTTCAGGAGCTCAATAAAGTAACTCCTGGTCGGATTTATACCTATATCTTTAATAACAATTCTGGAATCCTTTAATATAAGGCAGGCGACGATAAAATAAGCAGCAGAGGAAATGTCACATGGCACAAAAATGTTTTTACCGGTCAGTTTTTTGCCCGGAGTTATCCTGGTATATTTTCCATCATAGGATATGTCTGCTCCAAAATATTCAAGCATTCTTTCAGTATGATCCCGCGAGATTTCAGGCTGATTTATTTCAGTAGTTCCTTCTGAAAAGAGACCAGCAAGCACAAGGCAGGACTTTACCTGTGCGCTTGAAACATTTAGATCAAAAGACCTGCCTTTCAGTATGTTGTTTCCAATGATTATAATCGGCGCTTTTGAATTGTTTTCCCTGCCGTAAATAGTCGCGCCCATTTCAGAAAGGGGTTTAAGTATCCTGCCCATAGGCCGTTTGTTTATTGAGCTATCCCCGGATAAAACACAATTAAAACCCGCAGACGCAAGTATGCCGGCCAGCAACCTTATTGTAGTGCCGGAATTTCCTACATATAAAACATCATCAGGTTCTTTGAAATTTTCAATCCCGCATCCATGTATAATAAGCGTATCGTCAATTTTCTCTGTTTTGACCCCCAGCTTTCCAAGCACTGTAATAGTATTTTCACAGTCTTCTGAAAAAAGAAAATTCTTAATTGCTACAGTCTCATGGGTGATGGAAGATATTATTGCGCTTCTGTGTGATATCGATTTATCTCCGGGAATCCTTATTTCGCCATTTATTGAATGAGCTCCAGATATTTCCATGATTCTTATTCGCCAAGGATTTTTTTTATCCTTGCTTCGTAACCTTTCTGTTCTATTGCATTTTTTGCTATTTCACCTGCATTTTCGCCTTCGACAAGTATTTTAAGAATACCTCCGCCTACAAATTCTGTGGAATGAAATATGGAAATATCTTCGATGTTTATTCCACTTGAACTGATTGCAAGCGTAACATCGGAAAGAACGCCTTTCTTGTCAGGTATTGAAATCATTAATTCATAAAGTTTTGAAATATCTTTCTCTACATATTTCGGGAGGTTTAGCCTTGCTTCTTTGGCGTCATTGTAGTGTGTTTTAATGTATTCCGTATCATTGTTTTTTAGGCTATCCTTGAATTTTTGAAGGTATTCAATGTATTTATCAACTGCTTTAATAATCTCATTTTTATTTTCAAATGTGATGTCCAACCACATTTTTGGATTTGAAGCAGCAATCCTTGTCATGTCCCTGAATCCGCCTGCGGATAATTTAAAAAGATTTTTAAGCTCTGCCTGCTCATCATCAACCATTTTTACCAGGTTTGTGGACATTATATGAGGCAGGTGGCTTATTAAGGAGACTACTTCATCATGTTCTTTTGGCGATATCGACACTACCTTTGCGCCGATTTTTGTAAGAAGGGAATGAAGTGAGACAAGTGATTCAGTTTTTGTATTGTCTGTAGGTGTCAGGATATAAAATGCATTTTTAAAAAGGTCTTGTCTTGCAGAAAGAACACCTTCATTTTCTGAACCGGCCATTGGGTGCCCACCGATAAAAATACTGTCTTGCGGCAGCATCGCGCTGACTTCCCTGACTATATTTTCTTTAGCGCTTCCAACATCGGTAACAATCACACCTTTTTTAAGGTATGGCTTTATTTCATTTATAACTTCCCTAATATTTGAAATCGGGGTGGCTACAATTACCAGATCAGCATTTTTCACCGCTTCCTCATAGTCCGCTGCAACATTGTCGATTATGTTCCTGTATTTTGCAATACTAAGAGCATCGCTGGCAGTGTCATAGCCTGTAACAATGATATCTTTACTGACCTTCTTTATGGACATTGCCAGAGATCCGCCAATAAGGCCCAAACCTATAACTGCCACGTTTTGAATATTTTTCATAGATTTTACCGAAAATAAAAATTTATCAAATACTTTTTCTATTCTACTATAATAACATTTCTTTTTTTATCATAATTTTAAAATATTTAAAACTTGGCCAACAAACCGTTTCATTTCATCGTATATATTATGGACGATTTTTTCTATAAACAGCATCCTTGCTGACGAAAAATAATATTACAATATCTTTGAGAAATAACATGAAAACCTCATTTTATCTAAATAAAATAACGGAAATCTTCGATTTATCGTTGTTAAATGATAAAAATAACATTTTATGGTAGTAAAATAATTAAAAACTTCAAATCATATTGACATTTTATACACAATATGTTATATTTAATAATGTCTTAGAACAGGAGGCAATTTTTTAGAAGGATCTAAATTCCTGACGAAAGAATAGGAAGGTTAGTATTTTTAACTGAAAAAAACCTGAGAAAAGTTCTGAGAGAAGCCCCGAGAGGTTTAGTAACCTAAAGCGAAAGGCAATGGTGAAAGGTCACTCGGGGTATTTTTTATATACGGGTTTGTTTTTATAAACATTTTTATTTATTCTGCAGCCAGATGAACTTTTTTTAATATTCCTAAAGTTCAATTATCCACTTTTTTTAAATTTTGTTTTTCTTTGAAGGGCTTTCTTATTGATTGTCTTCATATATGATTTTCTTTTATGAATTTTCTTCTATAAATTTCCTTATAATTTTCAAAGTATAATCAATTCTGTCTTTAGTTATATAATAATGAGTTACAAACCTGAACTCGTTGTTATATCTTTCGCTGATTTTGATCTTGTTTTTAAAAAGGTATTCCTTAAATGATTTCTCATTAAAAACATGCTGAAATCCTGTTTTTTCTTTTAATTTAAAAAAAACCATATTGACATCAAGCCTGTTAAAAAAAACTTCAAATACATTTGTTTCTTCAAGCAGCTTTGCAAGATATTTTGCATTTTTATGGTCAACATCAAGCCTTTTAGTCATTTTTTCAAGGCTTACCAGGCATGGGGCAGCAATATATCCCGCCTGCCTCATACCGCCACCCATAAGTTTCCTGTTTTTTCTGGCTGCCTTTATAAATTCTTTTTTGCCTGCAAGTATTGAACCAATAGGTGCGCAAAGGCTTTTTGAAAAACAGGCCATCACGGAATCGGCAAAACCGGATATCTCTTTTACGCTTATGCCCATCGAAGTGGCAGCATTAAAAATCCTGGCACCGTCTAGATGTACCGGGACATTAACTGAATTCGCAAAATCTTTTACTTCCTGCATATTTTTAAGTGGTACAATGTTTCCGTTTGAATGAGGGTTTTCCATGCAAATAAGTCCGGTTCTCGGGTTATGTATGTCTTCTGACCTGTAAAGCCTTTTAAGTTCATCTATGTCAATTGTTCCAGATGTGCCGCTTAGAAATCTCAGTTGGACACCTGCAATTACTGCAGAAGCGCCGACCTCATGCATTATTATATGGTTTTCTCCCTGGATTATGACCTCGTCACCTCTTAAAGTATGTGTAAGGATTGCAAGTTGGTTGCCAAAAGTCCCTGATGGCACGAATACAGCATCCTGTTTACCGAGGATTTCTGCAGATCTTTTCTCCAGCAGATTAACTGTGGGGTCATCGCCATAGACATCGTCCCCAGCCTTTGCATTCCTCATTGCATCAAGCATCTCTTCAGTTGGCATTGTCACAGTATCACTTCGTAAATCAATAAATTCCATACTCTCCATATTCTTTACACTTTCCTGATTATTTTTCATACAGTATTTTTATTAGAGCTGACACTTATTATTTAAAGGGGCGCACCCGTTTTATTTGTAAGGCTAATTATCTGTTTTTCGTTTAATATCTTATATTCACCCTCTTTGATATCACCAAGTATAAAGCCTCCTATCTGCGTTCTTTTTAAATCTAAAACACTATACCCAAGATTTTGAAAAACTTTCCTTATAATCCTTTTACGTCCTTCTGCAATCTTTATTGTGACCAGTGAACCATCTCCATGGAGTTTTTTTGCAATTAAATCAAGTACCGTCAGCTCTCTTTCTTCAATAATCATACCTTCCCTTATCCTGTTTTTGTCATACGCTGTTATGTCCTGGCCTGTTTTAACTTCATATACTTTTGGCACCATAAACTTGGGATGAGTTATCCGGTATGCAAGCTCGCCGTCATTTGTTAAAATAATCAAACCCCTCGAATCATAGTCAAGCCTTCCCACAGGATAAAGCCTTGCCTTGCAGGAATCCTCAAGCTTGAGCAAATCAAGAACAGTTTTTCTTTTAAAGTCATCCTTTGCAGTTGAAAGATACCCTGCTGGTTTATTTAACGCGACTGCGATTTTGTTTTCAGGGTTTATCCTTTGGTTTTCAAGTTCCACAACATCTTCACTTCCGACTTTAAAAGACAGATCTTCTATAACCTTGTGATTGACCTTCACTGCGCCTTTAATTATTAAAGCTTCACTGCTTCTCCTTGAAGCCACCCCGCACAAAGCCATATATTTTGCTAACCTGATTTTATTTTCATTCATTGCTCAAAGCAGTTTTTTAATTTTTTATTCAAAGCTATTTTCACTTATCATCCAAAGCATCGTTTTCTTTCATTATACAAACCATATTACCATTATTAAAAATATTTTCTCTCTTACTCATTTTAAAAAGCTGCCATTATTCATTATCCAACACAATATTTTTATCTATAATCTCTTCGACATCAAATAGATGCGTGCTTTTGTCGTTTTCATCCAAAATACCGGATTCATCTGTTACCACCAGTTCACTATCATCTGTTTCCTCAAAATCTTTTAACACAGGAAGATCTTCAAGGCTGTTTATACCAAGCATTTCAAGAAGCCTTTCGGCAGTCCTGTAGATCTTTGGGTTTCCGGGCTCTTTTAACCTTCCAACCTCTTTAATTAAACCTTTATCAATAAGAGTCATAAAGACGCTGTCTGTCCTGACTCCTCTTATTTCTGCAACCTGGGTTCTTGTAACAGGTTGCCTATAGCAGATTATCGCAAGCGTTTCAAGAGCTGCCTGGGAAAGGTAAGCGTAGTTATTTGATTTAACAAAATCTGCAAGTACGTCTCTTAATGCCGGATTTGAGTAAAACCTATACCCTCCAGCAATATTTCTTAATACAAACCCCCTGTTTTTGTCCATGTACTCACTGGTAAGGTTTACTATTATTTCTTCAACTTTTTTTTCTGGTATTTCCAAAGCCTCCGCTATTTCCCTGGCTTTTACAGGTGTTTCCGAAATAAACAGGATTCCTTCTATACATGTTCTATTCCATTCGTCTTGATGCTTTTCTTTCATTTAAACTCTTTTTTTTGTATGATTTTTTATAAACTATGTTAGTTTTTTGATTACAATATCACCGAAACTTTCAAATTGTATAAGGTCGATGAATTCATTTTTATATAGTTCCAGAATTGATAAAAAACATATGATTTTATCAACCAAAAGACCGTATCTGTTTGCCACTGATTTAAAGGACACCTCACCTTTTTCTGATACCAGTTCATGTATCCTTTTCATTTCATCCACTATTGTTATAGTTGAATCATCAAGGTAAACCCGGGAAAGGTCAATAAGAAAATCCTCTTTTTTTAATAAAAGAGACGCAAGGTGATTTATATTTTCCAATTTTAAATTCTTTAAAATATCCGGAAGCAATTCAATGAATTCTTTTTCAATCGGAGCCTCCCTTACATAATAAAAAGCTTCAGATTCTTTTAGCTTGGCCAGATACCCGGAGATCTTTCCGAATGTTTTAAACTGCTTTTGTCTTTCAAGAAGCACTTCCCTGTCAACAATAGCAATATCTTCATCATCTCTGCTACGATTCTGAGACGGAATAATAGAGTTGGATTTGATTTCAAGTAAAATTGAAGCTATATATAAAAAACTCGAAAGAGTATCAAGCAGCACTTCATTTTGAATACTTATATATTCTAAAAAATCTGAAATAACATCACTTAACCTGACCAGGTAGATATCAATTTTTCTTTTTCTGACCAGTTCCAAAAGAACATGGGCCGGTCCTTTAAAATCTTCAATCTCTACCTGATAATGACCATTTCCCACAATGTTTAATCTATCCCCATTTTTTTCCTGACGTCTGATATTGTTGAGCCTGCAATTTCCCTTACTTTTTTTGCACCGGTCCCCAGGATATCATAAATATATTTTAAATCTTTCTGAAGCAAGTTTCTTTTATGCTGAAAATCTGCAAGGGATTCATATATTGCAGAAGATATCTCGTCTTTGCAAGCAGTGCAGCCGATTTGGCCCTTTTTGCATCTTTCTTCTACTTCTTTAACCTTGTTTTTATCATTATATATTTTGTAAAATGAAAATACATTACAGATTTTGGGATTACCAAGGTCTGTAAGATGGATCCTCTGCGGATCAGTTATCATCTGCCTTACTTTCTTTTTTATGGTTGATGCATCATCAGATAGAAAAATTGCATTACCGTAACTTTTAGACATCTTTCTGCCATCAGTTCCACATACACGCGTTGCCTTTGAAAGAAGTTCTGCAGGTTCCTTAAAATAATTTCCATAGAGGAAATTGAACCTCCTGGCAATCTCCCTTGTGATTTCAAGATGCGGTAGTTGGTCCTCTCCTACCGGAATTATATCAGCATTTACTACCAGGATATCAGCAGCCATAAGCACTGGGTAGGATAAAAACCCGAGAGTTGAAAGATCCTTGGATTTTATCTGTTTTATCTGTTCTTTATAAGTTGGGCATCTTTCAAGCCAGGACACAGGTGTTATCATTGATAAATATAAGAAAAGCTCAGCTATCTCTGGAATGTCTGATTGCCTGTAAAGATTTGTAAGCGACGGATCAACTCCTAAGGCTATAAGGTCTATTACGCACTCGATCAGATTTGATTTTATATCTTTTGGATCCTGATATTCAGTGGAAAGCGCATGCCAGTCGACAAGGAAAAAGAAATTATCAAATTCCTGCTGATGTTTTATCATATTTTTTATATTTCCATGCAGGTGCCCAAGGTGCAGTTTTCCAGTAGGCCTGAAACCTGTCAGCATAATTCTTTTCATCTTGAAGAATTCTCCTTTTAAGTTCTTAATTATTATACTTTTTCCATTAGTTTTTGCTGAATAATTCGGCATTTTTTCCAAACCTGATGCTTATTAAGCCCGGATTTTTCTAATGCAATTAATTGTACCAAATATTCTGCAGAAACCATTACATAAAGTGAAGCGGCCATGTAAAAATATTCATTAAAAATGCAATAACCGGCCCGATATACCCACCAATAAAATATATTAATGCAAAAACTATTATAAACCCAAATCTTCCTATGCTTAAATATTTATACATTGCATTTCCTGGAAGAAAAGTGGCAAGAATGTTAGCACCATCCAGCGGTGGTATTGGAATAAAATTGAATATTCCAAGGAAAATATTTATCCTGATAGCAAAATAAACCATGGAAAATAATATTTGAAGAATCCGGTTTCCGATATCGGTCGATAGCATTATTTCATCTACCGGGTGTCCGGACACCTTCAAAATATAAATCATTAAGCTATAGATGATTCCAAGAATAAAAGCAAGAATAAAATTTGTTACAGGACCGGCAAGAGATGAATATCTGATACCTTTTCGATAGTTCCTGAAATAGCCAGGGTTTATGGGCACCGGCTTTGCATACCCGAATAAAATTCCACTTCTAAGTAAAACCAAAAGCAGCGGTAGAAGTACGCTTCCAAACAAATCTATATGAACAATCGGATTTAAGGAAAGACGTCCCAGGTTTCTTGCAGTAGGGTCACCATTTCGATATGCTATATAGCCGTGCGCGACTTCATGCAGCACCACACCTAGATAGAGGCCCGGGATAATTACAAGAATTTGCTGTAAAAAACTTATTATTTCAGTTCCAAGATTAGTTAACACAAAAATTCCTTTTTCTCATATTTTATTTGAAAATATACCTTATCAAAAAGAAATAAAAATGCAATCATGCAATCAGGATTTTTCTCTTGGATGATGCTTAAAATAGGATTGCTTTATATGCCTCTTGTCCAGGTTTGTATAGATTTCTGTCGTTGAAATGCTTGAATGCCCTAAAAGTTCCTGCACTATCCTTAAATCTGCGCCTTCTTCAAGCATATGTGTCGCAAAACTATGTCTGAAAATATGTGGGTAGAGGTTTTTACCAATATTTTGTTTTTTGGCATATTTCTTAAGGATTTTCCAGAAACCTTGCCTTGAAATGCTGCCGCCTCTGCTGTTTAAAAAAACATAATCATTCTTTATTTCTCTTTCAATATTACTACGGGAAGAATCAAGATATCTTACAAGAAAATTTTTTGCAGTCTCACCTACGGGTGTTATCCTTTCCTTGCTGCCTTTTCCGATAAACCTAATAAGACTCTCTTCGATATTGATGTCATTTAACCTTAAATTTATTATCTCGCTTACCCTCATGCCACAGGAGTAAAGCAACTCAAACATTGTCCTGTCCCTGAGTTCAAGGTAAGTCGAGAATGCAATATTTTCTAAAAAGCCTGATATTTCTGCCTGATTAAGGATATTTACATCCTTTCGCGGCACTTTCGGATTTTTTATATGGCTGAAAGGACTAATTAGGATATTGCCACTTCTTAAAAGATACCTGTAAAAACTTCTGATAGACGAGAGAATACGTGAGACTGATCTGTCGGACTGGCTTTGATATAAATGTTCAAGAAAATTAAGGATGTCATCATTGCTTATTTCCTGCAAATCGCTGATATTATTTTGCCTTAAAAATAAAACAAGCTTTACAATGTCTCTTTTATAAGAATCAACTGTGTTTAAAGATAAAAGTCTTTCAAATCTTAAATAATCAATATATTTTTCAATATACTCATTTATTTTGTTCATTTTTTTTCTTTAAAAGATAATCTCTTGCAAGCATTATGCCTATTATACTTTTAGCATCGCTGATACTGCCGTTTTCTATCATTTCAAGGCATTCGCTGATTTTGGCTTTAAAAATGTGAAGGAATTCATCCTGGTCGGGATTATTTTCCTTTTCTTCAAATTCTGTAGCAATAAAGATGTCCATTTTTTCGTCAGAAAAACCGGGTGATGTATAAATTGTTGCAAGATGCGCCAATGTCCCGTTTATCACACCGGCTTCTTCATGAAGCTCCCTTTCCGCGCATTCAAGCGCAGGTTCCCTGTTATCGATTTTACCCGCCGGGATTTCGATCAGGATTTTTTCTACAGGATACCGGTATTGCTTTACAAGGATAATCTCGTCTCTGTCATTTACCGGGACTACGGCAACGGCTCCGGGATGGCTGACCTTTTCCCTTGTGCCAATAATACCATTAGGCAGTTCTACTTTATCATAAAATAATGTTAAAATTTTTCCTTTAAAAATCTGTTCTGAACTGACTCTTTTTTCAAATAAATTATCTTCCATGCTGCCTTTCAGGGTCTATATTAAATATCAAAATTATTTTTTTAAATATTGTCAATTGATGCAGATTTATTATCAAATCGGACATCAAATTAATTAACAGCTTAATCACTGCCTAAAGTGCATATTTCTAAGATAAGCTCTGTAAGTTTTTCAAGCTCTGCAACTTTCACGTATTCATTGCTGGAATGGACTTTCTCCATTCCTGAAGAAAGATCAACTGAAACTTTTCCTTTAGAATTATAAATATTTACGTCGCTGCCGCCTCCTGTTGATCTGATGGCTGGCTCAATGCCCATGTTCCTTAAAGCTTTCGATGCAATCACTATAGGTACGGCATCACTTTCAAATTTAAAGCCATTATATTCACGTTCAACTTTTATTTTTAATTTTGCGTTGTATTTTTCTGCGGACCTTAAAAAACCTGTCTTGATATCAGTTGTGAGCCTGTCTAGTTTTTCAGGATTTAAGCTCCTTGCTTCCGCTTTTACATAAGTATTTTCCGGAATAATGTTTGTCGCTGTTCCTCCGTTTATTATTCCTATATTGCAGGTGCTTTCACTGTCTATCCTGCCGATTTTTAAGTTTGCAATAGCTTCTGATGCGACCTTTATTGAGTTTATGCCCCGTTCAGGTTCGATTCCGGCATGTACTGCTTTGCCGGTAATAGTAAATTCCATGGTATCATGATATGGTGCTTCATTAAATATAATACCAATGTCACCTTCACCATCAAATACAAAGCCGTATTTTGCCTTTATTTCTTTTAAATCAAGGTTTTTAGCTCCAAGCATGGCTATCTCCTCACCAACTGTAAAAATAATATATATACCACATGTTTTTATCTTATTTTCCCTTATTACTTCCAGGGCCTCAAGTATTGCAGCAACGGCAACTTTGTCATCGCCTCCAAGAATGCAGTTTTTATCAGAGTTAAAGAGTTTTCCATTTTTTATTTCAGGCAGTATATCGCCGCCCAAAGGGACAGTGTCGAGATGCGCTCCAAAAAATAACGGAATTTTTTTGCCTTTATCGTTTGAAGCTAAAAATCCAGTGATATTTCCTGCATTTCCACCAATTTTATTACCGGTATCATCCATTTTTGCTTTAATTCCAAGCCTTTCAAGCCTTCTTAAAACATAAGAGCCAAGCTCCATTTCGTTTTTGGAAGGGCTTTTTATTTTGAGTATTTCAATAAAATCATTTAGAAGCCTTTCCTTGTTAATCAGGGGCGTGAAAATACTATTAGTATTTATTTTTTTATTATTGTTT
>Ga0182021_10002411_pt1 | contig 21787 bp, 18 predicted proteins | sample 612E3MmetaG_FD_120493 | JGI IMG/M metagenome (GOLD analysis project Ga0182021, IMG submission 120493) | Permafrost microbial communities from Stordalen Mire, Sweden - 612E3M metaG (Illumina Assembly) | ecosystem: Environmental > Terrestrial > Soil > Wetlands > Permafrost | place: Sweden... | reverse complement strand
CGTTAAGAACAACGTGCTTCTGACGGAGGTCCAGTTTTTCCCCGGAGGCGATGCGGATCTGGGCCTTGACGAGGTCGACGCCGGTAACCATCTCGGTGACCGGATGCTCGACCTGGATGCGGGCGTTGACCTCCATGAAGAAGAAATTACCGTCCTTGTCGAGCAGGAATTCGACGGTTCCGGCATTGGAGTAGCCTGCGGCGTGGGCGAGGCGCGTCGCGCACTTGCCCATGGCTTCGCGGAGCGACGGGGTCATGACCGGGGACGGCGACTCCTCGACGAGTTTCTGGTGCCGCCGCTGGAGGGAGCAGTCCCGCTCGCCGAGGTGGACGATGTTGCCGTATTCGTCGGCAAGGATCTGGATTTCGACGTGCCGGGGGTGCTCGACGTATTTTTCGATATAGAGCGTGGGGTCCTTGAAGGCGGCCTCGGCCTCGCTGCGGGCGGCGAAGAACGCCTTGACGAGACTGATGTCGTTGTGGGCGACGCGCATCCCGCGGCCCCCTCCCCCGCCGGCGGCCTTGATCATCACGGGAAAACCGATCTCGTGCGACACCTTGAGCGCGTCGCTCTCGTTCTCCACGGGACCGGGACTCCCCACGACCAGGGGCACCTTCGAGGCCTTGGCCATGGCGCGCGCCTCGATCTTGTTGCCCAGCTTCGCCATCACCTTGCTGGAAGGACCGATGAACTTGATCTTGCACGACTCGCAGACTTCGGCGAAGTGCGGGTTCTCCGCGAGAAACCCGTACCCGGGGTGGATGGCATCGACGTTGGCAATCTCCGCCGCACTGATGATTCGCGGGATGTTCAGGTAGCTGTCGGCGGCCGGTCCCGCCCCGATGCAGATGGCCTCGTCCGCACACCGGAGGTAGGCGGCACCCCGGTCCACCTCCGAATAGACCACCACGGACTGCACCCCAAGCTCCCGACAGGCACGGATGACCCGCAGGGCGATTTCACCACGGTTGGCAATCAGTATCCGGGAAAACATGCTCACCTATCCCGTCACGGAGGGGTCGATCAGGAAGAGCGGTTGTCCGAATTCGACCGGCTCCCCGTTGTTCACCAGGACCTCCACCACCTTCCCCTTGATCTCCGCCTTGATCTCGTTCATGACCTTCATGGCTTCGATGATGCAGACGACGGTCTCCTCGTCCACGATGTCCCCCACCTCGACGTAGGCGTCGGCCTCGGGTGCGCTGGCGGCGTAGAAGGTGCCCACCATGGGAGCGTTGATGTGCTTGTATCGGGAAGAAGCTTCCTTGGCGGCGGGCGACGCCTGTGCGGAGGAGGGAGAACCACCCACGCCGACCCCGCCGTTGGCGACGGGAGCGGCCACCGTCACAACCTCGGTCGGGGGCTTGGGCGACTCTTTGCGCAATCGGATCTTCGCGCCTTCCACCTCGACCTCCAGTTCCGACAGCCGGCTGTCTTCCATCACCGCGATCAGTTCCTGGATCAGCTTCTTCATGCTCTCGTTGTCCATGACAGGTTCCTGAATAGAGAATACCTTCGCGCGAATTGCTAAGGGTCAGGGCAAGAGGGTCATCCGGAACATCCCGAGAAGCGCGGCATGCGATGGACGGCCCGTCCCGACATGTCAGAGGGTCATCCGGCCGAGGTCCTTGTCGCAGGTGGAGAGGACCCGAGCCCCGCGATCGGTGACCAGGACCATGTCCTCTATCCGCACACCACCCCAGCCTGGAATGTAGATGCCCGGCTCGACGGTGAACACCATGCCCGGCCGCAGCGTCTCTTGGTTGTCCCCTCGGACGGTCGGACGCTCGTGGATCTGGAGACCCACACCGTGGCCCAGCGAATGTCCGAACTGCTCGCCGTAGCCCTGGTCCCGGATGAACCCCCGAGCGGCCCCATCGACCTCGGAGAACGTTGCCCCCGGACGAATGGCTGCCAGACCCCTCTCCTGGGCCTGTCTCACAATCTCATAAACCTTCTCAAACCTGCGATGTACGGTACCAAAATGGAGGACTCGTGTCAAGTCGGAATTGTATAAAAAGCGGCGTGCGCCCCAGTCCACGAGAAGCGCATCTCTTTTCCTGATAACACGTTCCGTCGGACGAGCGTGAGGCAGCGACCCCCTCGGCCCCGCCGCCGCGATCGTCTCGAAGGCGGAGGCTTCCGCCCCGTGACGTCGCATCCGGCAATCCAACTCCCCGGCTACCTCTTTTTCCGTCATGCCGGGCCTGACCCACTTCCGGACCTCGGCAAATGCCGTCTCCTGGGTGCGGATGGCCGTCTCGATTGCTTCAACCTCCTGGGCATCCTTGATTTGGCGCAGTTTTTCGATTTCGTTTTCCAGGGCCGTCAGTTTCACCCCCCCTATCGCGGCCTGGAGCTTGGCGTAGCCCCGGTGCGAGAGATGGGCTGTCTCAAAGCCCAGTCGCTTGATGCGTCTCTTCTTGACGACGGCACCCACCGCGCTCCAGAGGTCCTTCTTCAGGTACACCACCCCCCATCCGCGGCATTCCTGCTCTACCTGTTCGACGTAGCGGAAGTCGGTGATGATGTCCTGGGCATCCATCGTGACGAGCGCCAGGCTGTCGTCGCCGGAAAACCCGCTCAGGTAGGTGACATTATGGACGCTGGAGACGAGCATCCCGTCGAGTTTCGCGGACTTGATAACCTTGCGGAGACTGCTGAGGCGTGGTGACGTGCTCATGCTCTCCTCCAATGGCTTTCAGACGAGGCTCCGGCTGAGGCGGAGCAGTGCTTCACTTGTCATTTGATCGCCCCGGGTCTTTGGGGCGATCCCGGAGACCTCGAGGAGCGGGCCCGCCTCGATGCGGGAGTCAATCTGTTCGAGATAATCGCGCAGGATCCGGAGAGCGGTCTTGCGACGATGCTGAAAGACGAACATGCCCAACTGTCGGAAGCGTTCGATGTCTATTTCTTTTTTCCAATCTTGCCGCGGACGGAAACAGATGAGGCTCGAGCTGACCGCCGGTTGCGGCCAGAACGAGGTGGAGGGCATGTGCCGGAGGACCTCGACGGAGCCGGCCGTCGCGAGGACCAGGGTCACCCAGCCGTAGTCCTTTGTCCCTGGACGGGCAACGAGCCGCTCCGCGAATTCCCGCTGCACGGTGAACACCATCCGCTCAAAGGCGAAGTCCTCGAACAGGAGGTTCATGATGAGCGGCGACGCGATGCTGTAAGGGAGATTGGCCACAAGTTTGAGCCGGGACCACCGCGAGGCCGCGGTCCGCAGCTCGCACAGGACGTCCGGGTCGAGCCGGTTTTTTCGCGCAAGGACGTCCGCGTGAATCAGCGTGACATTCGAGACGCCGGCGAGGGCGACCTGGGCGAGACGAGCCAGTCCGGCGTCGATTTCGACCGTGATGACATGACCGGCGACGTCGGCCGCAAGGCGCGTAAGGCTCCCGGTTCCGGTTCCCACCTCAAGCACGAGGTCGTCGCGTGTGAGCTCAGCAGAGTCGACGACCATCCTCATAAGGTTCCCGTCGACGAGGAAGCTCTGTCCGCGTCTCGGGTTGGGATGAAGGCCCGCCGTGCGCAGGAGACGGCGGATTTCGCTTGTGGTCTGCGGCGACGGCCCGTTCACTTTTTCCGTCTCTCCACGATCTCGACCGCGAGCCGGATTGCCTCGACCAGCGAGTCGGTCGACGCGACGCCTTTTCCGACGATGTCGTAGGCGGTGCCGTGATCGACGGAAGTGCGCACGACGGGCAATCCCAGCGTGACGTTCACGGCACGACCGAAGGCCAGCATCTTGAGCGGGATGAGTCCCTGGTCATGGTACATGGCGAGGACGGCGTCGTAGCGGCTCCGGGTGGAAGGGATGAAGAGCGTATCGGGCGGGTGGGGTCCGTCACAGTTGATCCCTTCGTCGCGTGCGAGCCGAACGGCGGGCGCGATGATTCGCGCCTCCTCGGCGCCGAAGCGACCGGAGTCGCTAGCATGCGGGTTCAAGCCCGCGACCGCAATCCGCGGATGCTCAAGACCGAACCAGTCCGCCAGGCCGGCGTGCATCAAGCGCAGGGTCGCGACCAGTTTCTCGACACTCAACTGTCCGGGGACCTCAGAAAGGGGAACATGGTGGGTGACGAGTCCCACGCGAAGACCGCCCCCCACGAGCATCATGACGACCGTGCCGGCGCCGGTGCGGGCCTTGAGAAAATCCGTGTGCCCGGCCCATGGGTACCCGGCCAGGCCCAGGGCCACCTTGTTCACGGGACCCGTGACCAGGGCCTCCGCCAGACCGTCCTGGACCATGCGGAGCGCCCCCTCGACACACGCGATGGCGAGTTTTCCCCCGGTCGCCGACGCACGACCGGGCTCTATCTCCCCGATCTTTTCCGCTTCGACGTCGACCAGGACCGGACCGGAGGGACGTTCCCGTTCCGTGCCCGTCAGATCGAAGGGCGGCAGGTCAAAGGGAAGCCGGAGCATCGAGGCGCGCTTCCAGAATATCTGTGCACTTCCGAAAACGACGAGACGCGCGATGTCGCGGACGGTCCGGTCGCTCACGAGCTTGAGCACGAGTTCGGGACCGATCCCGGCCGGGTCGCCCGTGGAAAGTGCAATGGTATGCATGGCCATGGGTCCTCCACCGGTTCAGGCGAAGCCGTGTTCGCGGAGAAAATCTTCGGTGAGCGCGCCTTCGGACTTCCCGACGGCCTTGAGAACCCACTTCCCGATGAGGTCGGTCTCGACATTGACCCGGCCGCGCGGCTGGAGCGTGCCGAGGGTGGTCACCGACAGTGTGTGCGGGATGAGTGCCACGCTGAATTCCCCGTCCGAGACATCCGTCAGCGTGAGACTGACGCCATCGACGGCGACGGAGCCTTTGGGAATCATCATCCGGGTCAGCCGGGGGTCGGCCTGGAACGTCATTCGGATCTCGCCCGGCGTCGCGGCACGCTCGCGCAGAGTGGCCGCGCCGTCGACGTGTCCGGTGACGAAGTGTCCTCCCATCCGGTCAGAGGGCCGGAGCGAAAGTTCGAGGTTCACGGCGTCTCCCGCCTGGAGCGTCTCGAGCGTGGTAAGCGAGAGGGTCTCACCGATGACGTCGAAAGCGAGCCTGTGTCCGGAATTCTCCGTAACCGTGAGACAGACGCCGCTCACACAGAGGGAGTCGCCGACGCGGGTCTCGCCGGCGATCGCTCCGGCATCCACCGCGAGCGCGAGGCGGCCGGCGGACTTTCGGGCCGACGTCACGCGGCCGAGACACTGAACGATACCGGTGAACATGGGATTCCCTTTCACACACCTTCACTCGGTTCCACGTTAACAGACGGAGCTATGCTGTCAAGCCAAAAGACGCCTCCCGGGGCGCTTTCGCCGGTTTTTAGCTTGACCGTGGGCGAACGGCTGGTACATTAACGTGCGCGGGGCGTTCCGCGTCCATGGAAGGAGCGACGATGCCGAACCTGCAGCGCATGACGGCGAAACGTCTCGGCGAGATCTTCACGCACAGCGGTCTGGTGAGCACCGAGCAGCTGGAAGAGACCCTTGCCGACCAGGAGAAGACGGGAAAGCACCTGGGCGAACTTCTGGTCGAGCGGGGATACGTGACGGAACGCGACGTGGCCGAGGCCATCGCGAGCCAGTTCTCGCTGCCGTACCTCTCCCCCGCCCAGTATTTCGTTTCCAGCGAAATGGCGAGCGTCCTTCCGCTCGAAGTGATGACGAAACATCATCTCGTGCCGATCGACAAGCTGGGAAAAATCCTGATGGTGGTGATTGCGGGGCCGGTGGACAACGACGTTCTCGAGAAGATCGAGAAGGAAACGGACAGCACGCTCCAGATGTACGTGGGGATGCTCTCCGAGGTGACCGCCGCCATCGAGAAGTTGACGGAAACTGCCAAGAAGGCCAAGGACAGGAAAAAGACCACCTGAGTTTTCTCCCATCGAGGGGGATCCCCCGACGCAACGAGGGGTCGTCCGCATCCGGAAGGTTCCCATGCACACGGACATCGGCGCGCTCACACCCAACCAGAACGTCGACGAGGTCTACCTCGTGCGGGAGTGCCAGCTTCGCGGCACGAAGGGAGGAAAGTCCTATCTCCACGTCGTCGTCGTGGACAAGACCGGACAGATGACCGGACGCCTGTGGAACGCCACGGACGCCCTTTTCATGGCACTGGAAGGCGCCGACTTCGTGAGGGTGACCGGGCGGGTGGAAGTCTACCAGGACTCGCTGCAACTCAACCTGAACAGCATACGGCGGGTGGACGACAAGGACGTCAACATCGAGGATTATCTGCCGAGAAGCCCGCGGGACGTCGGGGAGATGTTCGCGAAGGTGCGAGAGTTCGCCGCGAGCGTGAGGAACGAGCACCTCTCGCGCCTCCTGAGAGATTTTCTCGACGACGGGGACTTTGCGGCCCATTTCCAAAAGGCCCCGGCCGCCGTGGCCTTTCACCAGCCCTACCTCGGCGGACTCCTGGAACACACCCTGGCCGTGGCGACGCTGGCCGACTACGTGGCATCGCGCTATCCGGGGCTGGACCGCGACCTTCTTATGACGGGAACGCTCCTGCACGACATCGGGAAGATCGAGGAACTGTCGTACACAAAGGCGTTCGAGTACACGGATCGCGGGCGGCTGATCGGACACCTCATCATCGCGGTCCAGATGGTCCAGGACCGTGTACGGAAGATCGAGGGGTTCCCGCCGCAACTCTTCGACCTGTTGAGCCACCTGATCCTGAGCCACCACGGCGAATACGAATGGGGGTCGCCGAAGCTCCCGATGACGGCGGAGGCGATTGCATTGCACCACCTGGACAACCTCGACGCCAAAGTCGAAGCGTCGACGCGGACAATCGAGGGGGACCGGCTGACCCAAGGCAACTGGACGGAGTACAGCCGGATGTTCCAGAGACAACTCTACCGGGGACCGAGGAGTCTGCCGGCCGACGAAGAGACCGGAGCTTAGGCCCCGGGGTCTTCCTCCGGCAAGGCGGACATCTCTGTGAGGATGGTGCTGTTGACCTTGTCCATCATCTCGAAGTAGTCGGCCTGGACCTTGAGAAGTTCCTGGAGCCCGGGGTTGGCGCGGGCGAGGTCCTGCAGACGGGAAAGCTCGCGCTTGTCGGCGACCTCGACGGGTTTCATCTGACGTTCGAGGTCGCGCATCTTGAGGAGCTGCTTTTCGAGGTCGTCCTGGATTTTGCCGGCTTCCGGGTCCGCGAGGGCCCTCTTCTCGGCTTCTCGCAGTTGACGGTAGCGTTTGTGATGGTGGATTTCCTGTCCCAGTCTTTGAGCGAGTTCTATCACCTTTTCCATGTTCGGCCCCTTATGCCTGTTCGCGGTTTTTCGACACCGGGATTATACCATAAAAGACGTCCCGTCCTCCACTAAACAATTCCAGTCATTCACCGGAAGCCGACATGATCGATGAGCGAGCCGTCGTCGAATTCATGAGCCGCAAGGCGTACCAGCCGGTAGACCTGAAGACGCTGGCCAAGCACATGCAGGCGACCGACAGCGAGGGATACCAAGAGCTGCAGGCGGCGGTGCTGGAGTTGGAAGCCGGCGGGGTCATCCGGCGGCGGAAGAAGCAGGGACTGACGCTGGCCCATCCGCGGACTTTCCTTATCGGAACCATCGACGTGAAACGACGCGGGTTCGCCTTCGTGCGGCCCGAGGACTCGGAAGGTCCCGACATCTACGTGGGCCCGAGTTCGGTGGGAGCCGCCCTCGATGGGGACCTGGTGCTCGTGGAGAAACAGCGTCCGCATCGTCGCGCGAGGAGGATGCTGGAATCCGCAAGGGTGGTGAGCGTGCTCAAGCGCCGACAGACGAGACTGGTGGGAACCCTCAAGGGTTGGCGGCGACGACTGTACGTGGTGCCCGACGGCATGAGTTTTCCCGCGGAGATCGGTCTCAGCTCGGGCGACACCGCCGGCGCGAAGGAAGGCGACAAGGTCGTCATCGAGCTGAGCACACGGGCTTCCGAAGGACTCGTCGGACGGATCGTCCAGGTCTTCGGGGACGGGACCGACCCTTCCTTCGACGCGGCGATGGTCATCACCCAGTTCGGACTGCGGACAGAATTCCCCGAGGAGGTACTGAGGGAGGTCGAGGCCCTCCCGGACCGGATTCTGCCGGAGGAGATAGCCGGACGAACCGACCTCAGAGCTGAAGTCATCGTCACCATCGACCCGGCGACCGCGCAGGACTTTGACGACGCGATCTCCTTATCGCACGGGCGCGACGGATGGAAGCTGGGGGTGCACATCGCGGACGTCTCCCATTACGTCCGGCCGGGGACGGCGGTCTGGGGGGAGGCGGTCGAGCGCGCCACCAGCGTTTATCTTCCCAGGCGCACCATCCCCATGCTGCCCGAGAAACTGAGCAGCAACCTGTGCTCGCTGCGTCCCGACGAGGACCGCCTGACGCTCTCGGTGCTGATTGACCTCGACGCACGGGGCGAGGTTCGGGACTTCCGCATCGTGCGATCCGTCATCCATTCGTCGAAACGGCTGACCTACGAGGAAGCAAGCGCGGGCATCGCCGGGAAGGCCGAACACCTCGACGAACGGGTCGTGAAACTGCTTTCGGAGTCGGCGCGCCTGGCGGAACTCCGTCACGGCCTGCGCATGAAACGAGGCGCACTGGAACTCGAACTCCCGGAGGTGGAACTCGAGTATGATGCGAAGGGAAACGTCACGGGGGCGCACCCCCTGGAACGCGACATCTCGCACCGCCTGATCGAGGAGTTCATGCTGCTGGCCAACGAGTGCGTTGCGCGGTACGGGGAACGGCACGGACGCACGCTCATCCACCGGGTGCACGCAGCGCCGGACGCGAGGAACCTGAGCGACCTGTTCTTCTTCGCCCACTCGCTGGGGATCGCCCCGTCCACGCAGGAGCCCCGAAGGGCGCTCCAGGGGATCCTTGCCAAAGTCGAGGGAACGCCGCTCAGTCACGCCGTCAATCTCGTGGTGCTCAAGAGCATGAAACACGCCAAGTACCTCGGCGAGTCGCTGGGACACTACGCTCTGGCCACGGAGTGCTACTGTCATTTCACCAGTCCCATCCGGCGGTTTCCGGACCTGGTGGTCCACTCGGTGCTCAAGGAATTCGACCTGGAGAAGGGTTCGCGCAGGACGTTCGACTGGTCCGCGCACCTTGAGCGCTACGCCCGGCATTCCAGCGAGATGGAGGAACTTTCGGAGCGCGCCGAGCGCGAGATGGTGAAAATCAAGTTGCTGAGGTTCCTCAAAAATCGCGTAGGCGAGACCATGCACGGGATCGTGGTAAGCGTGGAGGATTTCGGGGCGTTTGTGGAACTCGAAGAGGTCCCCGTGGACGGACTGATCCCGGTGCGCTCGCTGGGCGGACGGATGGAGCACGATGCCCGCAGACACACCCTCACGGGCCCGCACCGGAACCTCCGACTACGGCTGGGGGACCGTGTTCGCGTCGTCATTGAGTCCGTGGACATCGAGCGACGCGAACTCGATCTTCAATGGGCGCGGGGGACGCGATAGACTGTGTTTTTTGTTTGACGTCAGGAAAGCCGGGGCGTATAGTCCGCGTTTCGCCGGACGACCGGTTTGACTCGGAGACATTCAAGAACCATGCTGCGAACACCTTTCTACGAAGAACACATACGCCTAGGCGCGAAGATGACGAACTTCGCGGGATGGGAGGCGCCGCTCTTCTATACGCATATCCTGAGCGAGCACAAGGCGGTCCGCACCGCCGCAGGGCTCTTCGACCTCTCACACATGGGGCGGCTCCTGGTCAGCGGCAGGGACTGCATCAGATTTCTGGACCTCCTCTCGGCCAACGCCATGGAAGGTCTCCCACCCTGGCGTGCTCGGTACACCATGTTCTGCGACGAGAACGGGGGCACGATCGACGACCTGGTCGTCTTCCGCGAAACGGAGCGCCTCTGGGTCATCCCGAACGCCGTCAACTGTCTGGCGGTTCTTTCGTGGATGAAAGACCACGTCGGACGATTGAAAGTGGACATCGCCAACCGGACATCGGAGACGGCGATGCTCGCGATCCAGGGTCCCAGGGCGGCGGAGGTCCTCGCTAAATGCGGCGTGCCGTCAGTGGACGGGCTGGGGTGGTTCCGACTTCGCAACGATCGGCTGTTCGGCGCGCCGGTGGTGCTGTCGCGAACCGGATACACTGGCGAGGACGGTTTCGAAGTCGTGGCTCCGGCCGAGAAACTGCGCGGCATCTGGGCAAAGATACTCAATGCCGGGAAACCGATGGGCGTGGCGCCGGTGGGCCTGGGGGCCAGGGACACGCTGCGGCTGGAGGCCGGACTGCCCCTCTATGGACACGAGCTGAGTCGAACCATAAACCCCGTGGAGGCCGGGCTTTCCAGGTTCATCCGTTTCAAAGATCGCAAATTCATCGGGAAAGAGGCGCTCTTGCGTACCGCCCGGGATGAGAGCCCGGAAGCACGCCGCTTGGTGGGACTGGAGCTTTCCTCACAACGCATCGCACGCCATGGACAGAAGATTCTTTTCGGAGGGCGTGCCGTCGGAGAAATCACCAGCGGCACTTTTTCCGCCTCACTTGAAAAATCCATTGCGATGGGTTATATTCCGGGAAGATTGAGCGCCGCCGGAACCCGGCTGGGCGTGGGGGTTTCCCACGAAGACGTCCCGGCTACCGTGGTCGCCATACCCTTCTATTCGAGGAGGACATAGGCTCATGTTTCCGAAGGACTTGCGTTATACGACGACCCACGAGTGGGTCCGGCTTGAAAATAACATTGCCACGATCGGAATTACCAAGTATGCCGCCGACCAGTTGAGCGACATTACCTACGTCGAGCTGCCCTCTGTAGGCGACGAACTGCTGGCCGAAGCGGTCTTTGGAACCATCGAGTCGGTCAAGGCGGCCGAGGATCTCATCTGCCCGATCGACGGCAAAGTCGTGGAGATCAACAAGGCGGTCGTGGAGAACCCGGAGCTGGTCAGCGAAGACCCCTACGAGGACGCGTGGCTGGTCCGGGTCAAGGCGTCCGACTCTTCCCAGATCGACGAGCTGATGACGGCCGAAGCCTACCAGGTTTTTGTTCAGGCCGAGGCCGGGGAGCAGGAAACCGAACCGGTGGAGAACGAGGAGGAAAAAGAGGAAGACGTGGAGCACCCCGAATAGAGGGACCCCAGGAGCGGCGAATCGCGTTTGGGACCCTGTGCCGGCAAAGAAGCGGAATGGAGACGTTAATGAGTTATCTTCCTCATGTCCCGGGCGAAATCCGCTCGATGCTGGACACCGTGGGCGTCGAAGCGATCTCGGAGTTGTTCGACTGCATTCCACCCGATCTTCGTCTCGGACGTGAACTTCGACTCCCACCGGCCCTCTCCGAGCCGGAGCTGACGGCCCACCTGCGGGAGCTCGCCTCGAAGAGCGGAACCGACGTTCTCTCTTTCCTCGGAGCCGGGTGCTACGATCACTTCATCCCGGCCGCGGTCGACGCCATCGCCTCGCGCGGGGAGTTCCTCACCGCCTACACCCCCTACCAGCCCGAGGCCAGCCAGGGCAGCCTCCAGACGTTCTTCGAGTATCAGACGCTGATGTGCCAGCTCACCGGGTGCGAGGTGTCCAATACCTCGATGTACGACGGGGCATCGGCGGCAGCCGAGGCTGTGCTCATGGGCTTGAACATCAACGGACGAAAGCGCGCCGCCATCGACGAGGGACTTCACCCGGAGTACCGCTCGGTCCTCCAGACTTACGTCCGCCACCAGGGCATGGAATTGCGGACGGTCAGACACGCGAACGGATGCGTGGACGGTGGGTCACTGAAGGAAGCCCTTTCCGAGGAAGTCGGCACGCTGGTGGTGCAGTCGCCGGACTTTTTCGGGACCGTGCACGACCTGAGGGCTCTGGCGGACGCGGCACGTGCCGCTGGGACGCTCCTGATCGCCGTGGTCGACCCCATCTCGTTGGGACTCTTGCGGCGTCCAGGGGAAGAAGGCGCGGATATCGTGGTCGGGGAAGGACAGGCACTGGGAATTCCGATGTCGTTCGGCGGACCGGGGTTCGGCTTTCTTGCGACGCGCATGGAGCACGTGCACCGGATGCCCGGACGACTCGTCGGCGAGGCAACGGACCGTCGCGGAAAACGCGGGTACGTCTTGACGCTGCAGGCCCGTGAGCAGCACATCCGTCGCGGCCGGGCCACCTCGAACATCTGCACCAACCACGGCCTCTCGGCCATCCGGGCCGCCGTCTACCTTAGCGTGATGGGACCCGAGGGACTCCGGCAAGTGGCCGAGTTGTGCCTGGCCAAGGCGCACTACGCAGCGGACCGGCTATCTCAGCTTCCGGGCGTGTCGCTGCGGTTCGGGGACGCGCCCTTTTTCAAAGAATTCGCGATAGACCTGCGCGGCGTCTCCGGCCGAGAGCTTCGGGCGAGACTCCTGAAGCGCGGCATCGACCCGGGACTCGACCTCGGACGGTTCGACCCGTTGTTCGAGAACTCACTGCTCGTCGCCGTGACCGAACGCCGCACCCGGGAGGAGATCGACCGCCTGGTCGAGGCCGTGCGCCGGGAGGTGAGCCCGTGAGGGAGCCACTGATCTTCGAAATGGGTCGAGCCGGACGACGCGCCTGGTCTCTTCCGGAGTGCGACGTCCCGGTCCCGTCAGACCGTCAACTGCTGCCCCCGGCGCTCCGGGAAGAGATGCTGCCGCCTCTTCCCGAAGCGACCCTCCGCGACCTCGTCGGACATTTCACCCGGCTCAGTCAGAAGAATTTCTGCGTGGACACTCACTTCTATCCGCTGGGCTCCTGCACGATGAAGTTCAATCCGAAGGTGAACGACGTGGCGGCGTCGCTGGCGGGGTTCACCGAAGCGCACCCGTATGCACCTGAACGGGCATCGGGGCTCCTCGAGATCCTGGCGTCGCTGGGCGAAATGCTGTGCGAAATCACGGGGATGGACGCGGCGTCGCTGCAGCCTGCGGCGGGGGCGCACGGGGAACTCACGGGGCTTCTTGCGGTCCAGGCCTACCACGCACTCAACGGGGGCCGGAGGAAATTCGCGCTGGTGCCCGATTCGGCGCACGGGACGAACCCGGCAAGCTGCACCCTGGCGGGACTCGATGTCCGAGCGGTAAAATCGGGACGTGACGGACTGGTGGACATGAAAAGTTTCCGGAAGGAACTGTCCCGGGACGTCGCGGTGATGATGATCACCAACCCGAACACCCTCGGGCTTTTCGAGAAGGACGTGCGGGAGATTTCACGGGCACTCCACGACTTCGGGGCGCTCCTCTACATGGACGGGGCCAACCTGAATGCCATCATGGGCGTGGCACGACCCGGGGATTTCGGCGTGGACGTGATGCACCTTAACCTGCACAAGACGTTCGCCACTCCGCACGGGGCCGGGGGCCCGGGCGCCGGACCCGTCACCGTGAAGAACGTCCTCGCTCCCTTCCTTCCGACACCCGTCGTCCGACGCGACGCCTCCGGACGGGCATTCCTCGACGCCGATCGGCCGCACTCCATCGGCAAGATGAGGACCTTCTACGGGAACATGGGGGTGCTGGTGCGGGCGTACGCCTATATCCGGTCGCTGGGTGCGAAAGGGCTGCGCGAGGCGGCCGAGCACGCGGTACTCAACGCGAACTACCTGCTCAAGAAACTGGCCGGTCGATTCCCGGTCCCGCACGGCGAGCGATGCATGCACGAGTTCGTGGCGACCGGGGAACCTCTGCTCAAACACGGGGTCAGGACGCTCGACGTCGCCAAGCGGCTCATCGATTTCGGCGTGCATCCTCCGACGATCTACTTCCCGCTCATCGTCAAGGAGGCGCTGATGGTGGAGCCGACGGAGACCGAGTCGAAGGAAACGCTCGACCGTTTTGCGAACATCTGCCTCCGGATCGCCGAGGAAGCGGAGAAGACGCCCGAGGTGCTGAAGACCGCGCCGAACACGACGGAGTTCTCCCGGTTCGACGAGGTCGCGGCCGCGCGAAACCCACGCCTCACCTGGAAGCCCCCTGTCCCATAGACGCTCTTCTCACAGCAGGTCCAGGACCGTCTTGACCTCGTCTTCGCTGTTGTAGAAGTGAGGCGAGAGCCGGATCATCCCGTAGCGATTGGTATGGACCACGAGAGCTTCGGTGAGTTTTGCCGAAAGGGCGTCCACTTCGCCGGACGGGGGCGAGAAAGCGATGATGCCGGACTTCTCGGTCTTTCCCCGCGGCGAGCGAACGGTGTAGTTCTTATCTTCGAGTCCCTCGCACAGCATGTCCGTGAGAGATAGGACGCGTTTTTCGATGTACCCCATGCCTAGCCCGATGAACATGGCGAGCATCGCGCGCGTGGCGCTGAGGGGGATCGGGTCGGGAAGAGTAGGCTCGAACCGCGTGGCGTTGTCGCGATAGGCAAGTTTGTGTTCGAGGAAGTTGAATGGGTCGGCGACGCTCATGGCGCCGGGATTGGTGACACGGATATCCTTGAGGATCTTCCGGTCGACGTAGAGCACCCCCATCCCGCTCGGACACAGGAGCCATTTCCTGGAGTGGGCGGCCAGGGCGCTGATTCTCATCTCGCGGACATCCACGTCGAGCGCGCCGAGCCCTTGGGTCGCATCGACGAAGAAGAGCACTCCTTTCTCCTCGCACATCCGGCCGATGGCGCCCAGGTCGCTCCGGAAGCCATTGATGAACTGGACAAAGGAGACGGCCAGGACCCGGGTTCGACCGTCGATCGCCGCCACCAGGTCCTTCACGGGGATGCGTCCGTCGTCCCGCTGCTTTACCCACTTGACTTCCACGCCTCGAACCTGCTGGTTCATCCACGGATAAATATTGGCCGGGTAATCGACGTCCGTCAGCACGACGTTGTCGCCGGCTTTCCAGTCGATGCCGTTGGCGATGAGATTCACGCCGTCCGACGTGCAGTGGATGAACGCGACCTCGTCCGGGAGACTCCCGATGAGCTGGGCATACATCAATCTCGCCTGGATGGCGTCCTCTTTCCACTCCTCGGCGTGGACGAAGCCATTTTCCATGATGTCGTCGGCGCGCATGCTGATGCCGTAAACCATGTCTCGGCTATAGGGACTGGTGGAAGCGTGGTCCATGTACACCCAGTGGTTGACGACGCTGAAATGCTCGCGGATCTTGTCGATGTGGGCCAACGACCTCTCCTTCGTTTTCACTTTCGAAACGCTTTTTCGGGACCGACGGCCCGCCGGGGCGCGGGAGAACCGCCGTCAGGACCGCTTCAAGACCTTGCCGGCGAGCGCACCAAGGTGCTTGCCTTTCTCCACGGTAAGCACCCCGTTCACGAGGACCTGCTCGAAGCCGACCGAGTACCGGTGCGGATCCTCGTAGGTCGCCTTGTCGCTCACCGTGTTCTCGTCGAAGACCACGATGTCAGCTTTCCTGTTCCGCTGGATCCTGCCGCGGTCGGCAAGTCCCAGGCGTTCGGCCGGGAACGCGGAGAGCTTCCAGAGGGCTTCCTGGAGCGTCAGAATGCGCTTCTCGCGACCGTAGCGGCCCAGGACGCGGGCCGAGGTACCGTAGGTTCGAGGATGGGGCTTGCCGGAGGTCTTGGACTTTCGAGCGGACCTGGCGGAAGAATCCGACCCGATCATCACAAAGGGCCATCGCAGAATCTCCTCTAGAATCTCATCGCTCATGTGGAAGAAGACCCCGCCCGTCTGGCCCTTGTCCGAGATAAGAAGTTCGCACAGCGCATCAAACGGGTGAAGGTTTAGCGCGCGCGCGACGTCCGCCAGCCGCTTGCCTTCCCACTTGCGGTTCTTCTTTTTCGCGCATTCCGACACCATCGCCGCCTGCCAATCCTCATCGCCCGGATGGGATGCGAGGACTTCTTCCCGTATCTTCCGTCGGGTGCGAGGATTCTTCAGGCGTCGGAGCATGTCGTTGACGCTGCCCACGTGAGCCCACTCCGGCAGCATGGAATCAAGACCGGTGGACGACGCGGTGTACGGGTAGCGGTCGGCCGTGACGTCGGCCCCGGCTTTGCGGGCCGAGAAGAGCCGCTTCTTGAGCCATGCGATCTTGTGCCAGTTGCTGCGTCTGTAGCATTTGAGATGCGATATGTGAACGGGAAGCCGCGCGCGCTTATGGATTTCGAGGACTTCGTTGACTGCCTTCTCGAGCGTCTCGCCTTCGCCGCGTATGTGGGAGCAGTAGAGCGCGCCCGCCGCCGCGGCGGGCCTGCACAACTCGACGATCTCGTCCGTCTTTGCGTAACACCCGGGCGGGTAGATGAGTCCCGTGGTCAGGCCGAACACCCCCCATTCCATGGCGATTTCGACCTCGCGGACCATCTGTTTGAGCTCGAGCGGCGTGGGGGCGCGGTCCACGTACCCCATGACGGAACCGCGAATCGAGTTGTGGCCCGCCATGAGCACGCGATTGACCGAGCATCCGCGCTTGTCGGCTTCCGCAACGTATCCGTCGATGTCCTTCCATGTGATGCGCAGTTTGCCGCCCTCGAATGCGTCCTGTCGTCGTTTGAGGGTCTCTCCGCGGAGCGGGAAGGGGCTCATGCCGCACTGGCTGAGGACCTCGGTGGTCACGCCGGACCGCACTTTCGAGTCCACGGTGGGGGTCGAAAGGGAGGCGAAATCGGAGTGCCCGTGCATGTCGATAAACCCGGGGGCGACGATCTTTCCCGAGGCGTCGATGACGCGGCGCGCGCGAGCCTTGCCGAGCCCGCCGACCGCCTCGATGGTATCGGCGATGATGCCGACGTCGGCGCGGACCCGCTTCGCGGACTTAGAACCGTCCACGACGACGCCGCCCCGGATGATGACGTCGAAGTTCATGATCGCTCACTCCGTGACGAACGGGCGCTCGCCATGGACGTTGGATATCAATATGCGTGCCTTCTTGATCTGGTCCGCGTCCCCTTCGATGAGAAGCCTCACGGCGCCTTCGGCTCCAGCGATACCGCCGGCCGCGGTCTGCATCGCGTCACAGCCGGTCAGCATCTCCAGGGCCTCGATCTCGGTGAACACTTCCCCGGCGATGGGCCACAGGGTGAGTATGGGGCGCGGGTCGGACTTGTCCGTCTCGTCCACCGAGGCCATGCACAAGGCCACGGCGTTCAGGTCACCAGGTATGTTCTTTTCGAGACCCACGGGGATGAGAAGCTTCACGCGTCTGGCCACGAGCACGCCGACGGCCGCGCCGATGGTCCCCCCAGTCGGATGCCCGATGAGCAGGGCCGCCTGGCCGCGCTCGTAACTGACGGCGTTGGCGCCCTTGATGAAGACGTCGCCTGGCTTGAGTTTGGGGACGATTTCCTTGCTGTTGGTCCCTTCCAGGATCTGTCCATGCTCCAGGATGACGTCCGGCAACTTGGAGGTAACCGGGCTTTGCGCCTCCCGGGTCGTCGGGACCACGCATCCCATCACGTAGTCGGTTCGTTGGATTTTCTTCCCGAGGATTTCCTCCACCACGTAGGCGTTCGTCGTCCCTTTGCAGATGACGACGATTCCCTCGGTGAGCGCATGCACGACCTCGGGGTGGTTCGCAATGCCCTTCGCGATGAGCCGCTTGGATTCCGATACTGTAAGCACCGCTTCCATGAACATGCAAGTCTCCTTCTCAGAGCGTAAGTGATTCTCCCGACGCCGGTCGCGATCCGTCTCAACGGCCGGGAATGACGACGTGGTCCGGCACCTTCTCTATTTTCCTGATTTTCGACGTCCGGATCTTCGTTTGGAGCAGGTCGTCGAAGAGTTTGCGCCTGAGCGGCAGCTTCACCTCTTTTTCCAGGGCGCTGGACACAGTGATAGCGTTGGCGAGTTCCAGAGAACCAAGGGCTTCCTCTCCGGGCGCAACCAGCGGCTCGCCGTCAAGAATCGCCCGGACGAAATTCGCGGTGACAAAACGGTGTCCGCACGGTTCAGGCGGGACGTCGATTTCCTTCCAGACGTCCATGGGGATGTCCCAGGGGTCCTTGGACATTTTGAGCATTTCGCCCGCCGGGGGCGCGAAGTTTCCGAGCCGGAGCACGTCGTTCCGAATCTCGAGCCCCGCTCGGTCCCCGACAAACTGGAAGAGACTCACCTGCGGGAATTCACAGGTGCTGACGTAGAACGTGCCGACCGCGCCGTTCGGGTAGCCGAGCATCACCATCGCCATGTCCTCGACCTCGACCTTGTGGGCCATGGTGGCGGTCCTCCCGAAAACGGAGCTGGGCATTCCCCCGAGCCATACGAAGCAGTCCATCCCGTGCGGCGCCTGGTTGAGGAGCACGCCGCCCCCCTCCCCTGCCCAGGTCCCCCGCCAGCCCGCACTGTCATAGTAGGCCTGGGTGCGGAAATAGGACTCCAGCATGCAGGTGCGCAGCGGCTCGCCGAGTGCGCCCGACTGGATGACCGCCTTGGCCTTTTTCCACAGCGGGTCCGTCCGCGACTGGAACATCACGCCCAGCTTTACCTTGTGCTTCCGGGCGGCGGCGATCATCTTGTCCGCGTCGCTTGCACGCACGGCCATCGGTTTTTCCGTCAGGACGTGAAGGCCGGCTTTCATCGCGGCGACAGCGATGGGAGGATGCAGGAAATGCGGCGTCGCGATGAGCACCGCGTCCGCCAGGCCTGAGCCGATCAGGTCGTTCGGGTCCGTAAAGGCCTTCACCCCCTGCCGTTTCGCGACGTCGTTCACCACGGCTTGCCTGCTGTCGCAAACCGCGGTCAGCTCGGCGCGTTCAAGTTCCCTCATGTAACGGAGATGGACCTGTCCGATTCCACCCGTCCCGATCAAACCGATTCTCACTTTCTCCACGGGGGTTCCCCTTTCCCTTCTGTATTTTCTAACGTTCGCGGGTGAGTTTCTCGCGCAATTCCTTGAGCTTCAGGAGAGCCTCCACCGGCGTCATGCCGTCCACGTCGAGACGCTCGATCTCCTCTCGAACGGGGTCCGGCTGCGGGCCGAAAAATCCGAGCTGGACGTGCGCGGACGCCCCGGACCTCGGACCTTCGGACTGGGCGAGCTTGGGTTTTCCGCGGAGGTCCAGCTCCTCCTCCTCGAGATTGGCCAGGATCACGCGGGCGCGTCCGACGACCTCCGGCGGAATTCCCGCCAGCCGTGCCACGTGAATACCGTACGACTTGTCCGTCGCGCCTTCAACGATTTTCCTGAGGAAAATGACGTCGTCCTTCCATTCGCGGACCGCGACGTTGCAGTTGACCACGCGGGGAAGCAGCAGTGCCAACTCGGTGAGCTCGTGGTAGTGCGTGGCAAAGAGCGTGCGGGCGCCCACCTTCTCATGGATATGCTCGCCCACGGCCCACGCAATGGCCAGGCCGTCGAACGTCGAGGTCCCACGGCCGATCTCGTCGAGGATGATGAGTGACCGCCGCGTGGCATTGTTGAGGATGTTCGCGGCTTCGATCATCTCGACCATGAAGGTGGACTGCCCCCGGGCCAGTTCGTCGGAAGCCCCCACGCGCGTGAAGATGTGGTCCGCCACGCCGACGGTCGCCTCGCTCGCCGGAACGAAGCTTCCCATCTGGGCCATCAGCACGATGAGCGCCACCTGCCGGATGTAGGTCGATTTACCGGCCATGTTGGGACCGGTGATGACGGCAAGCTGTCTCTTTTCCGAGTCCAGCTTCGTGTCGTTCGGGACGAACTTCTCCCCCACGAGCATCTGCTCGAGCACCGGATGTCGTCCGTCGCGGATGAGGATGACAATATCCTCGGTGATCTGCGGACGGACGTACCGGTTCTCGGCGGCGACCTGTGCAAGCGCCGAGAGCACGTCCAGCGTGGCCAGGGCGTGCGCCGTCCGCTGGAGTCTTTCCACGAATGCGGCCGCCTTTTCCCGCACCTCCACGAAAAGATCGTATTCGAGCTTCCGGGCGCGCTCGTCGGCGGAGAGCACCTTCGACTCGTACTCCTTCAGCTCCGGCGTGATATACCGCTCCGCGTTCTTGAGGGTCTGCTTGCGGGTGTAGTTGTCGGGCACCTTTTCGGCGTGCGTATGCGTGATCTCGATGTAGTAGCCGAACACCGAGTTGAACCCCACGCGGAGGCTGGGAATGCCGGTCCGTTTGGCCTCGCTGGCCTGGTAATCGACCAGCCATTGCTTTCCGCCGCCCGCGATGGAACGCAGTTCGTCCAGCTCCGGGCTATATCCCTGGCGGACGAGTCCCCCGTCGTGGAGGGACATCGGGGGATCCGGCGCGACGGCCCGGCGGACCAGTTCGGCAAGCTCCTCGACGGGGTCCACCTGGTCCCGAAGGGCGACCACCATCGATGAGCGCGCATCCGCAAGGTGTTGCTTCAGGGCGGGGATCGCCGACATGCTCTGTCCCAGCACCAGAAGGTCCCGGGCGTTGGCGCGCCCGGTGGCCACCCGGCTGGTCAGTCGTTCGACGTCGTAAACTGACTTCAACGCGTCGCGGAACTCCCCGCGCCTCAGGCCCTGCGTGAAGAACTCTTCGACGCCGTCCAGCCGCTCGCGGATGCGCTCTACCTCCGAGAGCGGAGAGAGAACCCAGCCGTGCAGGAGCCTGGCCCCCATCGACGTCACGGTCCGGTCGATGACCCACAGGAGCGATCCCTCCCGCTCCCCCGACCTCATCGTCCGCACGAGTTCCAGCGAATACCGGGTCGACCGGTCGAGCTGCATGAAGCTCTCGGGATGATACCGCAGCAGCCGGGTGATGTGCGAGAGACGCACCTTCTGCGTCTCGTTCAGGTAAGCCATCAGGGCGCCGGCGGCCGAAAGGCCGACGTCCAACCCCTCACACCCGAAGCCGTCGAGGCCGCTGGTGCGGAAGTGCCGCGTCAGACACTTGTGGGCTTCGTCGCGGCCGAAGGTCCACAGGGGTGCGCGGCTCACCATGGCCGTGGTCTCGGTAAGCCAGGGGGCACGGGGCTCGTCGGGGGCCCCGCTTTCGGGGAGAAGGATCTCGGAAGGCGTCAGCATGGAGAGCATCTCGCCCAGGTCCGCCGCCGGAATCTCGTGGACGAGGAACTGTCCCGTGGAAAGGTCAACCCAGGCGATGCCGGCGCGGCCGCCGTCGGCGAAGACGGACGCCAGGAAGTTCGCCTGCCGGCTCTCGAGAAAGTTCTCGTCGAGGACGGTGCCCGGGGTGATGACCTGGACCACGTCCCGGTCCACGAGCCCCTTGGCCTCCTTGGGATCCTCCACCTGCTCGCAGACGGCGACCCGGAAATTGGCGCGAATGAGCTTCTGGATGTAGGACGAGGCCATGTGCCAGGGAAACCCCGCCATCGGGATGCCCTTGGTGCGTGAGGTCAGGGTGAGTCCCAGCACCCGCGACGCCGTCTTCGCGTCATCGAAGAACATCTCATAAAAGTCCCCCATGCGGAAGAGCAGAATCGCGTCGGGATGTTCCCGCTTGAAGCGCTCGTACTGCCGCATCGCGGGCGTGAGCGAGTCGGTCTTCACGGAGACTCCACGACCTGAACGAGGGAACACGGTCTTCCGGACCGGGATGTCCTATGAACCGAAAACTATAGCAGAATCCAGGGGAAAAACAAGGCGAATCGAGAGCGCGGGGACAAGGCGCCTGGGCGCGTCACGACTCCGCGGCGAGGGCGGCTTCGACCGTCTCGTAGACGTGGAAAAGCCTCGTGAGCTGGGTCTTCCGGAGCATCCCGAGGATGTGGGGCTGCGGGTGGATGAGGTCGATTTTCCGACCCTCGCCGCTCGTCTTGCGATGGGCCTCGATCAGCACGCCCAGACCGTCGCTCGCGATGAACGTGACCGCGGAGAGGTCGACAAGGACCCACGGCAGCTTCGACGCCAAGGCCTCGTCGATGGCCTTGTGCATCTCGACGAGCACACTG
>Ga0182021_10002408_pt1 | contig 21793 bp, 19 predicted proteins | sample 612E3MmetaG_FD_120493 | JGI IMG/M metagenome (GOLD analysis project Ga0182021, IMG submission 120493) | Permafrost microbial communities from Stordalen Mire, Sweden - 612E3M metaG (Illumina Assembly) | ecosystem: Environmental > Terrestrial > Soil > Wetlands > Permafrost | place: Sweden... | reverse complement strand
CGCAGCCATCGTTACTGGCTGCCCCATACGCTGTGCCGACGCTGCGGCCCCCGCTCCGCCGCAAAAACAGCCACTTCATGAAGATTCGGTGACCGAATTTTCCCGGGGGCGCCTCCCGCGCGTCGGCGCCCGTGCGCTTCAAGGGGGCCGCTTCTCGAAGTCCTGGACCCCCTCCTCGATCGAGCGATGCAGCGCAGCACGCTCGTCGTCGTCAAGGTCATCGCCCTCGTGCTCGAGTGCTACGTCGAGCTCGGAGGTACGTGGGCTTTTTGGCGGCTGCATCGTGGTGCACAAAGTCTACTGCGGAGGCCGCGGTTGCCGAGGGCGAGGAATGACCTTCCCCGCCGGATGCACGGGCGTTCGTGCTCTCCTCCCCCTCTCCCTTTCAGGGAGAGGCGGTCGGGGGGTGAGGTTCAATGGCCTCCCCCATCTCCTCCACATCCGCGACCTTCTCCTCGAACGCCCCCCAATCATCCCCACCGGCAATCTCCCCCCACACCCGCTCCACCTCATCCACGACCATCGTCACCGGCTCATCGCGTGTAAAATACACATGGTCCCGCGGCGCAGCCTTCTGCGGCTCGAACACCTCGAGGCATCGCCCCAGCGGCAGAAATTCCTTCCCCGCGTAGGCCTCCCCTTTCGGCGCTCCGCCGTACGCGTCGAAGAAGAACCGGTCGAACGACATCTTCGACGCTTCCAGGAGCTCGAACACTCCTGCCACCAGCGCGTCGTCCACCTCGGGCCCTGCGGAACGCAGACCCAGCCGACGCAGCATCGCGGTCTGCACCTCCGTCACGAAGTGCCCTTCGAAACCCTCGAGGATCCCACCCGCGGCCAGCGACGGCTCCACGGTGCGCAGCGCCTCGGCGAGTCGATTCAGGTTCCACAGCACCGTCCCCGGCTGCCTACCGAACGCGTAGAGGCCGCTCTCGTCGAAGTACGCGGCGACGAACGCCGGATCGTACGTGGGCAGGAAGCGCCACGGGCCGTAGTCGAAGCTCTCTCCCGTGATGTTCATGTTGTCGGTGTTGAGCACGCCGTGGACGAAGCCCGCCACCATCCACTGGGCTGCGGTGCGCGCGTGACGGCGCATCGTCTCGCCGAGCATCGCTCCGATGGGATCCTTCGCCGACGCCGCTTCGGGCAAGAGGTGCTCGAGCACGTAGTCGACGAGCTTGCGCATGCTCGCGGCGTCCTTCTCGAACGCCAGGCGCTGGAAGGTGCCGAAGCGCACGTGCGAGTGCGAGAGGCGCACGAGCACGCTCGACCGCGTGGGCGAAGGCTCGTCGCCGCGCAGGAGCGGCTCGTAGGTCTCGAAGAGACTGAAGGACCGCGACGTGTCCACGCCCAGCGCCTCGAGCATCGACGTCGCGAGCACTTCGCGCACGCCTCCCTTCAGGGTGAGCCGCCCGTCGCCGCCGCGCGAGTACGGCGTCCGTCCGCTGCCCTTGGTGCCGAGATCGAGGAGGCGGCCTCGCGCGTCTTCGAGCTGCGCGAAGAGAAAGCCTCGTCCGTCGCCGAGCGCGCGGTTGTACACGCCGAACTGGTGCCCGTGGTAGCGCAGGGCCAGCGGCTCCTTCAGGTTCGCCGGCAAGGGCAGAAACCGCGCGAAGTGCTCCTCCCACGCGCCCGAGGTCAGCTCGTCGAGCCCCACCTCCTTCGCCGCGGTGTCGTTGCGGTAGCGAAGGACGCGTCTGGGGAAAGCAGCCGGCGCGACGGGGTCGTAGAAGGCCTCGCCGAGCGAAATCACGGGGGTTTTGGGGCGGTAGCGCATGCGATCCAAGGGTGCGGGCAACCTCCGTGTCTACCATGGGGATGCGTTCCTTCGCCGTCGTCGTTCCTCTCGCGCTCGCGCTCGCCTCCGGTCACGCCGCTGCCGAGGACACCGCCGTGCCCCCGGCGCAGAAGATCGTGGCGCGCGCCCGCGAGGAGGTGACCCGCGGCGTCGACTACGATCCGCGCTGGTTCGCCATGAAGTACCCCGGCGGCGACGTGGCTCCCAATCTGGGCGTATGCACCGACGTGGTCGTCCGCAGCTACCGCGCCGCCGGCATCGATTTCCAGCCGCTGCTCCACGCCGACGTGGTGGCCGCGCCGCAGGCCTACGATCCGTGGGTGAAGACGCCGGATTCGAACATCGACCACCGCCGCGTCGGCCCCTTGATGATCTACCTGAACCGCCACGCGACCAAGGTCTCGACCACCGACGCCAGCAGCTACAAGGCCGGCGACATCGTGGTCATCTCCTTCGGCACGTGCCCCGCGTGCTCCCCGCAGCACATCGGCGTCGTGAGCGACAAGATGGGCTCGCGCGGCCTGCCGCTGATGATTCACAACATGGGCCCGCACCCCAGCGAGGACGACACGCTCGATGCGTGGACGCGGCTGGGGCACTACCGCGTGCTGAAGTAGCTAGGCCTTCTCCACCAGCGCCAGCAGCTGCGCCTTCGTCCACTTCTGCCCCGACGGCTCCAGCAGCCCGTGCACCCAGTCCACCGCCAGCTCCTTGCTGCCGAACACCTTCGTGGGCGTGGGCGACTTTCCGAGCAAGAGCGACGTGGTCAGGAACGCCTTCACGGCGACGCCCACGAGCCCATCGATCAGCACCAGGTGCGCCGTGGCGAGGGTGAACATGTCGCTGCGCGCCGAGATGCGCGTCGTCTCGTCACGTAGCTCGGCGCTGAAGTTCGGCGTGCCCGAGAGCACCACGTTGAACAGCGCGGTCCCCTTCGGATGCGCCCTGGACATGGCCATCCCGACGCGCTCGAACGCTCGCATCTGCGCGACCGACGGCGCGTCCCGCCACGCGGCGACGGCCACGTTGCGTTCCTTCGTGATGCGGAAGATCCCCTCTTCGTGCGCGATCTCGGCCATGTCGTGATCAGTTGATGATGATGCCGCCGCCGTCCTTGTCGGTGACCGGCGCCGAGGTCGTCGAGCCGGCGCCCCAGAACTGCAGGCCACCCTGGACGGGAATGGCGCTCGTCGTGATGCCGTTGCCGTTGGCGGTGATCTCGAAGAGCTGGCCCGCGTCGTCGAAGCCGAAGAGCGCGCCGGCCCAGTAGGCGAGGCCGAAGACCGACGAGTGGTTCACGGTGCCGTAGTTCTTCACGAGGTTGCCCGTCACCGGGTTGACCTGCAGGAGGCAGTCGCCGCAGCTGGGACCGGTCACCGTGAGGAAGGTGCCGCCGTTCTTCACCGAGACGATGTCGCCGCTCGAGGAGTAGCCGCCGGTCAAGGCGCCCACGTTCGAGACCTGTCCCGTGGTCGTGTCGATGCGGACGTAGGTCGAGCCCACGTAGCCGACGAGGGCCTCCACGTTCGGATCGAGCGTGCCCTTGGGCACGAAGGAGAGCGAGTTCGGGTAGCTGCCGGTGGCGATCTGCGTGCACTTGGCGGTCTTCAGGTCGACCTTGTAGACGCCGCCGAACGTCGTGACGTAGCCGTTCGAGTTCTCGTCGATGGCGATGTCGATGACCGAGCTGCAGCCCCCGCTGAAGGGGCCCACCGTCGTGACGGTCTTCGTGACGGGGTCGAGCTTGTAGAGCACCGACGGGCTGTGTGCGTAGACGACGGCCACTTCGGGCGGCGGCCCGGTGTCGGGCGGCGGCGGCGGAGGCGCATCGCTCGGCGGAACGAAGCTGACGTCGTCGAGACCGCCGCCATCGGTCCCGCCGTCGTCGCCGGTGCCGGAGTCGCCTCCGTTGTTGAACCCGGAGCTCCCGGTCCCTCCGCAAGCCACGACCGCGAGGACGAACGCGCACGAGGCGCCGAGCACGAGGGACAAGCGAAAGCGCATCACGACCTCCGGGGCTTGAACGATACAGCGTAGCAGATCGGGCGCCAGCGGCTATTTCAGGGTCGGGAGCGTGATTCCGCGGGTCTCGGGTAGGACCCACACCCACGACGCGGTCGCCAGCGCGAGGACGAGCGGCACCGACAACCCGCCCGCGAGACCGTGCGCGCCGACCGCCCACGACACGAGCACCGGCGCGCCGAGCTGCGCGGCGCGGGCCATGTTGTAGGTCGTGCCCATGGCGAAGCTGCGGAGCTGCGTCGGGAAGAGCTCGGCCAACAGCGCGCCGAAGCCCGCCGTGCACCCCGAGCCCAGGCCCAGACAGAACATCGTCGCCCAGAAGAGCGCCGGGCGCGGCGACAGGTACTCCCAGCGGAAGGCGAGGACGGCGATGGCCGCCGCGGTCGTGATCGAGAAGATCGTGTACGCGGGCCTCCGCCCCCAGCGATCGGCCACGTGCCCGAACGAGAGCATGCCGAGGAGCTGCCCCGCCTGTGCCGTGAGCACCCACGTGAAGCTCTTGCCCACGTTCTGGTGCATCTCCTTGATGAGGAACGACGGGAGCCACGTGTAGCAGGTCCAGTACGTGCCCAGCTTGCACACGCCCAGGACCCACGCGAGGAACATCCGCGTGGCGATGGGCCGGAGCTCGGCGCGCGTGGGGCTCACGTGCCGGGTCGCCGGCTCGTCGGGGAGGTGCATCGAGCGGCGCGCCACCACGGCAAGGAGCGCGGTCACGCTCGAGCCGATCATCACCGCGCGCCATCCCACGACGGGCGCGATCAGGAAGCCGGCGACCGCGGCGAGCGCGACGCCCACGGGCTCGCCCGACTGCAGGAACGCCGAGCCGCGACCGCGCCGATGGTCGGCCATGGCCTCGGCAACCATCGCGTGACCGATCGCCCACTCGCCGCCCACGCCCAGGCCCACGAGCCCGCGCCCCAGGAGAAATACCCAGATGTTCGGCGCGAGCCCCGCGACGAGCGAGCCGATGGAGTAGAGGATGATGGTCGTCGCCAGCATCGTGCGCTTGCCGATGCGATCGGCCAGCGCTCCCGCAACGATGCCGCCGAGGCCCGAGGTGCCCAGCGCGACGCCGAGCATCCACGCCTCGGCCGAGTGCGAGAGATGGAGATCCCTGCCGACCGCCTCCTTCACGAAGCCGAGCAGGACCAGATCGTAGAAGTCGAAGGTCCAGCCGAAGAACGCGAAGAGGAAGAGCTTCGTCGGGAAGGGCTTCGACTCGCTCAAGGGCGTTCCACGTCCATGAGGCGCACGCCGCGGCGCTGCTTCTCCACCTCGGCGGCGGCACGGAGTCGCTCGTAGAGGGCGGTCACGTCGGCGCGAATCCCCTCGATGCGCAGCTCGGGCGTGGTCTTGTCCATGGCCTCGAGCACCAGGGTGCCGGTGCCCATGATGCGCTGCCCGAACGACCGCTCCATGGCGAAATCGACGACCCGGTACAGATCGATCTGATCCATGCGCTTGCCGAAGATCCCGGTCTCGACGACCACACGCTGCGAGGTGATCCGGTAGCGCGTCCCGAGCGTGCACACCCAGAAGTAGAGGCCCGCGAGCCCGACGGTGAGGATCGTCAGCAAGAGCGCGCCCACGCTGCCGATCGCCGCAGGCCTCCCCTCGAAGTAGACCTCTTCCTGCCCCGGAGCGAGCAGGCCCGCCGGAGTCGCCGCTGCGGGAAGGTTGGCCAGCGACTTTCCGCACGAAGCGCAGAACTGGGGCTTGTCTTCGTGCTGGGTCGCACCGCAGAAGGGGCAGATCATGGGCCCCAGGCTACACCGACTTCGCGGCTTGACGCTGGGTCGGGGGCGCGCGTACCTGGAGGGAGTGAAACGCGCAGCTTTTTCCGCTCTCCGAAGCTTGCTGGAACAAGTACGTCCGAGTCGCGCGATTCGCCTCGCGCGAACCGCGGCAGCGAAACGAACCGGCGAGGCCGGCGCGACGCCCGTGACCAGTGGCGAAGGACGTGAGGCGCGCCCCGTCAATCGCTCGTCGGACCCAACGTTCCGCCGGTCCCGCCGGTTCGTCCCGCTGCCGCAGCTCGCAAGCTACGCAGCGCGAGTCCGATGGTACCTGCCTGCCGTCGCGCTTGGTGGTGTCACCTTCCTCGCCTGCGGCTCGGATCCCGCGCCGCCCGTGGTCACGCCGCCGGATCTCTTCGAGTACCTCCGGCCGCCGAAGTCGTGCGCCTACCAGTGCCCCAGCACCGACTGCGCCGAGCTGGCCACGCCGTACGCGTGTCCCGGAATGGGACCTTACGCGTCGGTCCCGCACGACGTCGCGTGCGGCGCCTGGGACGGCAAGTACCCGGCGGTCACCGCGGGCAAGTGCACGGCCACGCTGGCGACCGGCGAGGCGGCGCGCTACGCCGGCACCGATCAGGGCACCACGGTCCTCCCCGACGGGCATCGCCTCCGCCCCGCCGGCGCCGACTGGGTGTTCGCCGAGAGCGACCTCTCGGGCGGCCTCACGATGATGGTCGCGCGCCTCCCGGGGACCAGCTTCGTCGTCACGGTGGATGCCGGCTACGGGGATCACGCGGTGCGCGTCATCGATCCGGCCAAGATCGGCAGCGGCAATCCCGTTCTGGGCTACGTGAAGTACGCGCCGCCGAAGACGCTGCACGGCGCCGTGGCCTTCGTGCCGCCGGATCTCCTCTACGTGGCCACCAACGACGGCGTGCTCCAGGCGCTGAAGGTCGACACGACCACCGGCGCCATCGCCGAGGATCCGCGCTCGATCACCCTTCCCCCGGCCCTGGACGGCAGCGGCAAGAGCGTCCCCTGGTACGCGTCGGGCCTCGCGCCGACGCCCGACGGCAAGCGCCTGCTCGTCAGCGGGGTCACCGAGCGCTCGCTCCTCGTCTACGACGTGGCGGCGGCCTCGCCCACGTTCGGCCAGCTCCAGGGCACCGCCGATCTGGGCGGGAGCGAGACGTTCGGCATCTTCCTCGATCCGGCCGACGTGGCCGGGACCACGGCGTACGTATCGATGTGGGACCAGAAGCGCGTCCTCGAGGTGGACGTGTCCAACCCGGCGGCGCCCGCGGTCAAGCGCGCCTTCGCGACCGAGAAGGCGCCCGAGGGCATCGCGTTCCTCGACGCGCGCTTCATGGTCGTCGCGGGAGATCTCGGCGACGCGCTCTCGCTCGTCGATCGCGCCAGCGGCACGGTGACGCGCGTCCCGGTCGACGCCGCCGCCACGCTCTACGGCAGCGAGCCCACGGCGCTCGCGTGGGACGCGACACGCAAGCGCCTCTACGGCACCCTCTCGGGCCTCAACGCCGTGCGCGCCTTCGACGTCGACCTCGGCACCACACCGCCCTCGCTGGCGCCGGCCGGCATGCTCCCCGCGGGCTTCTGGCCGTCGGGCATCGTCGCCATGGACGACGGCTCGCTCGTCGTCGCCAACATGCGCGGCCGCGGCACCGGTCCGCGCCCTCTCTACTCGGCGCTGGGCGACAGCGACATCGGCGATCGCATGCGCGGCTCGATCCAGAGCGTCCCCACCCCGTCGGCCGGCGATCTGTCCACCGGCGAGACCAACGTGCGCAGCTACTTCGCCGTCAAGGATCAGCCCGGCCATCCCGTGGTGCAGTGCAACGGCGCGCCGGCCGACTTCCCTGTGCCGGCGACGAACACCGAGGGCGCGTCGAAGGTCATCCAGCACGTGTTCCTGATCCTGCGAGAAAACAAGGGGTTCGACGGCGTCCTGGGCGATCTACCCGGCGTCGAAGGCGACGCGAGCTACACGCTCAAGCAAGGCCCCGGCGAGATGGACACCATCTGGCAGAACTTCCGCGCGCTGGGGAAGGCCTTCACCCTCGGCGACAACTACTACACCGACGCCATCTACTCCACGCAGGGACACGTGTGGGCCACGTATGGGCGCACCAACGACTTCAACGAGCGCACCTGGGCCGTCTCCGGCGCGGGACGCAACGCGCGCGCCCTGCCCGGCGGAGGCATCGTCGACGAGAGCCGCCCCATCGAGGGCTCGCTCTTCGACTGGCTCGACGACAACAAGGTGACCTACGATCTGCTCGGCGAGATCGTGGGCAGCCCGGTGAACGCGTCCCAGGACCACCCGCCCATCGATCTCTACTACCCCGGCGGCCCCTTCCAGAACATCGGCTACCCCGACGTCGAGAAGGCCTGCCACTCGGTCGCCCGCGCGCGCGTGCTCTGCGATTTCGGCAGCTTCGTCTACATGACGCTGACCAACGATCATACCTTCGGCGTGGGCCCCACGCGCGCCACGCCCGAGACGTACGTGGCCGTCAACGACGAGGCCACGGGCATGTTCCTCGACGGGCTGAGCCATAGCCCAATGTGGGCCTCCTCGGTCGTCTTCATCACCGAGGACGATCCGTCGCAGGGCGGCGAGCACATCGACAGCCACCGCACGCCGTTCGTCGTCGTGTCCCCGTGGGTGAAGCGCGGCTACGTGTCCAAGACGCACATGGACATGGCCAGCCTGCACAAGACCTTCGCGCACCTGCTCGGCAAGCCCTACGCGAACGCGCTCATCGAGGCCGCGGCGGTGCCCTTCGATCTGTTCACCGCGACGCCCGACTACACGCCCTACACGTACAAGCCCCGGGCCTGGCCGCTCGCGTGCGGCGACGGCGCGCAGAAGGACGAGGTGGATCTGACCGAGTCGTGGGACTTCACCGAGGAGGACCAGCAGCTCGGCCTCGACGCGCAGGTCACGCGCTGGATGCGCCACGCGCCGCCCATCACGCCGGCTGCGAAGGCGCAGCTGATGGCGCGGATGGCGCGGTAACGGTCGTGAAGCCGTGGGAAGTCTTGGGTGAAGCGCCCACGCCCGAGGGCAGCCTGATGGCGCTCACCCGGCGCGGCAACGACTACCTCATCCTCGCCGACGGCAAGGACCTCATGTCGAGCCGGATGAAGGGCTCCGAGCAAGAGCTTGCGCGGCTGGGCTGCGATCGCGCGCGCAAGCTCGAGAGCCCCGTCGTGCTCGTGGGCGGGCTCGGCATGGGCTTCACGCTGCGCGCGACCCTCGACATCATGCCGCCCGACGCCACTGTCGTGGTCTCCGAGCTGATGCCGGCGGTGGTCGAGTGGAACCGCGGCCCGCTCGGCTCTCTCACCGAGCACGCGCTCGACGACGAGCGCGTCGAGGTCGAGGTCGGCGACGTCGTCGCGACGCTACGCAAGGGCATCGGCCGCTTCGACGCGATCCTCCTCGACGTCGACAACGGCCCCGCCGCGTTCACGCAGGCCTCCAATGCCGGGCTCTACGACAACGCAGGCCTGGTCATCGTTCGCGCCGCGCTGCGATCCGAAGGCGTGGTCGCCGTGTGGTCCGCCTGGGACGACCGCAAGTTCGAGCATCGGTTGGCCCATCACGGCTTCACCGCCGAGACCCACCACGTGAGAGCGCGGCTCCGCCAGGGCGGGCCGCGCCACACGATCTTCATCGGCCGTCTCTGATCAGCGACCCATGGCCTCAGCGCGGTTCACGATCCGAGGCGTCAGGAAGATCACGAGCTCGTTGCGCGAGTCGCTGGCGCGGCGGCGCTGGAACAGGATCCCGAGGATCGGGATGTCGCCGAAGAACGGCACTTGATCGAGGTTTCGCCCCGTATTTCGCGTGTAGATTCCACCGATGACCGCCGTGTGCCCGTCCATGACGAGCAAGTCGGTCTCGGCCTCGCGCTTGAGGATCGTGGGATCGCCGCGCGCCGAGGTCTGGTTGAAGTCGGGCTCGTCCCTGTTGATCTTCACGTGCATCGCGACCGAGCCGTCGGCCGTCACGTGGGGCCGGACCAGGAGCTGCAGCTTCGCTTCCTGGAAGGTCGTCTGCACGCCCTGGGCGCTGATCTGCGCGAAGGGAATGAGCGTGCCCTGGTTGATGCGCGCCTCGCGGTTGTCGAGCGTCAGGATGCGCGGGCTCGACACGATGCGGAGCATGCCGCTCGATTCCGCCGCCGAGAGACGCACGCTGAGGTTGATGTTGTTGTCCACCGACCCGAACGAGAGGCCGAGGGCACCGCCGGATCCGGTACCGACCGCCGCGGGCAAGTTGACGGCGAAGTTGGGGGTCGCGATCTGCCGCTGGAACGGCGAGAGACCGGCCGTCGGGCTCTGCTGATCGTAGTTACCGCCGGCCACGCCGACGCTCGACGGGAACGCGATGCCGGTCGGGTTGCCCGTGGCCTCGCTGAAGGTGAGGTCACCGCCCCACTGGATGCCGACGTCGCGAAGGTACTTGCTCGTGGCCTCGACGATGCGTGCCTCGACGAGCACCTGCGGGGTCTGCGTGTCGAGCGAGCGAACCAGCTCTTCGACGTGGTTCAGGTTGCCGGCCACGTCGCGGGCGATGAGCACGTTGGTGCGCTCGTCGACGGCGATGGTGCCGCGCGGCGAGAGGAGATCCTTCGCGCGGGCCGAGAGCTCCTGCGCGTTGGCGTAGCTGACCGGAATGAGGCGCGTCTCGAGCGGAGCGAGATCCAGCTCCTGCTTGGCCGCGGCAATCTTGAGCTCGCGCTCCTTCTGCAGCACGGCGATGGGCGCGACGCGGATCAGGTTGCCCTGCCAGATCATGCCCAGCCCCTTGGCCTGCAGCACCACGTCGAGCGCCTGGTCCCACGGGACGTTGCGCATGCGGATGGTGATGTTGCCCGCCACGTCGTCGGCGGTGACGATGTTCACCTTCCCGACGTCCGCGAGGAGACGCAGGATGTTGTGGATGTCCGCGTCCTTCAGATCGAGGTCGATGCGGCGCCCGTTGTAGCGCCCGGCGCCGCCGGCGGCCTGCGCGTTGACGTTGGCCGCGAAGCCGGCCTCGCTGCCGCCCATCATGCGCTGGTCGGTCCCGTCGTCGCCGTGGATCGACGTCTGCACCTTCTGGACGTCCGCGGGCTCGTCCTCGCGAGCCACGGTGACGACCTTGCGCGTGGTCGCGTGCTGGTCGGAGACCGGCGAGGAGACGTTGTTGCGCGGGAGGTCGAACGACCAGACGAGCTTTTCGCCCTCGACCTCGACGTCCCCCTGCGAGTCGCCGGTGCGGTCGAGCTCGATGATGGCCGTACCGGTCTTGGTGTCGACGAACGTGGAGACCGTGCGCAACGTCCCGTGATACGCGGACACGTCGAGCGTGCGAAGGAGCGCGTCGGTGACGTGAGTGCCCTTGAGCTCGAGGCGAATGTGCCCGGACGGCGTGGTCGTGAGCGTGTAGGCCGGCATCGGCGAGACCGCGATGACGACGCGGTCCTGGCCGTGGATGTTGGCGCTGGTCGGCTGGCGCTCGAAGCGCACCTCGGCGAGCTCGGCCAGCGGCGCCGTCTTGGCGGCCTTCGGCGCGGGATCCGTGTTGGCGGTGACGCCCGACGCGCCGGGCGTGAGCACGATGCGTAGCTTGGTGCCGTCGGCGCGGACGCGGTACGAGGCGTCCTTCGAGAGATGGATCGTGAGGCGGGTCATGGTCCCCGTCTCGGTCTTGAAGGACTGCGTGAGGACGCCCGAGATGAGGCCCTTCCCCTCGGTGATGGCCTCCGGTGCGCCTACGATGTCGGCGTCGGCCAGCTCGACGAGGAGCTTCTTGCCCTCGGCGCGGACCTGAAAGGCCGGTGACTCGGTCCCCGTGACCTCGATCTCGGTCTCACCGGCGACTCCGACCGCTTCGTGCACCTGCACGTCGCGCACGTGGTTCGGGACCGCCGAGGCCCATGCGATCGCGGGCGTGACGCTGGTGGCCGCTGCCAACAGCCACGCGAGTGCTCGCATTTTCCGCGCTTTGTAGCCCTTCATGGATGCTCCTCGAGTTCAACGGCAACCGTACTGCGCGAGGTTGGAAACGGCCCAATTTGTGGCGGAAAGAAAAGTGAGCCGAGGCTCCCCATGGACCTCAGCCCAGGCTTCCTGTCTGCTTCGCAGCCAGAGCCTGGGGTCCCTCCCCAACCCCCTCTCCTTGAAAGGAGAGGGGGAGGAGAGTCAGACGTTGCGAGACCACGGCAGCCTGACTGCAGGGCCCTGCAGTCGGACCGTCTTGGGATCCGTTGCGTGCGGCTCTCCTCCCCTTCCCCCGCCCGCGGGGGAAGGGGAGGGGGATGGGGGCTCGCGACGTCAATTCGTGCGCTGCGCGCCCTGCTGCTCGCTCTCCGGATGGAGGGGCAGCACGCGCGTCGCGGGCGGCACGCCCGGCTGCGCAGGATCTTCGCGCGTGAGCACGACGTCTCCATCGCGGATGCGATCGACGCGCCAGTTGAGCTGGTAGTCGGCGCCGTTGGTGCCGCCGGTGTGCACGGTGTCGGGACGGCCGATGTAGTCGCCTCGCTTGACGACCCACCCCTTCGTCGTCGGATCGACGAGCATCGCGCGCGGGTAGTCGCCGCTCTGGACGATGGCCACCAGGCGCAGCTCGTCGATGGAGTACTGCCCGAGCACGATCTCGACCTGCCTCGCGTGCGGCTTGCTCTTGTCCTCGACGAAGAGGTTCGCGTACGAGCGGAACGGATCGCGCGAGTGATCGCTCTCCGTGAAGTCGTTCTCGGCGAACTCGCCGGGGGGCATGGGCGGCATGGCGAGGGCCGACGCGCTGGGCGTCAGAGCGGCGGCGCGCGCCGATGCCGGGGGTGGCACTCCCTTCGCCGGGACCGTGGGCGTGTCCTTGCCGCACGCGGCTGCAGACGCACCGAGGAACAAGAAGGAGAGGATGGCCAGGCGACGCATTACTTCGTACCTCCGGGCGGCGGCGCGGCGGGCGGCGGCGCACCGGGAGCGGGAGGCGCACCGGACGCTGCGGGCTTCGGCTTGAGCGCATGGAAGGTGGTCGCCAGACACTTGGCCTTGAGCTGGACCTCGTCGCCGACGAGCTTCGGATCGGAGAACTCGATGTTCTCGATGTTGATGATGCGGTCGACGCGGCCCGCCTCGTACGAGAACTTCGCCAGCTGGTGGAAGCGGCCGGTCATCTCGAGCTTCATGGGAAACTTCGCGTAGAAGTTCTGCTGCTGCTCGTCCATCGGCTGCCACGCCTTCAGGTCCACGCCACTCACGTTGGCCACCTGCTGTAGGGCCGAGAGGAAGGCCGGCGCCTCGGTCTCCGCCGGCAAGGCCTTGTTCAGCTCGCGCTGCTGCTGCTGACGGCGCGCCAGCTCGTCACGATCGGCGAGGTACGAGGCCTGTACCTGCTGGACGTCGGCGAGATCCTTCTTCAGCTTCGTCTGCTGGTTTCTCGCCTGCTCGATCTTCGCCGAGACGTCGCTGTAGAAGACGACCCAGTAGACGAGGCCCACGAGGACCACGAAGACGGCGCCGACGCCGAGCTTGGCCGGCGCGTTGAGCTTGGAAAGTACGCTCTCCTTGGCGGCCATGTCAGTACTTCACCTTCGCGCTGACGGCGAACTGCTTGAGGTTGATCTTCGTGTCCTTGTCGGCGACCTCCGACGCAGGGAGCGGCCGCACGTCGTAGAAGTAGTCCGAGAGGCCGAGGCGCCTGAGAAACTCGGCGATGTCCTCGCCATCGCGCGCGAGGCCTTCGATCTTCACGCTGCGGTCGAGCTCCGTGTACGTCGTGATCCAGAGGCGCCTGGGATCCCAGTTCGGGTTGGGGACCGCAGTCGGGTTGTCGCGCTTCAGCTGCTCGAGCTTGTCCTTGTCGGTCGTGGGGCCGCGCCCCACCGTGAGGACCTTCGACAGCTCGAGGAGCGCCGACGTGGGGCCGGTGCGCGCCGCCTGGAGCTTCTGGATGGCCTCTTCGCGATCGCGCAGCTCCTGCAGCTGCGACTTGATCTGCGGATGATCCGAGGTGTCCTTCTTGATCTTGTCGATGCTGGCTTGCACGCCGGCGTTGTCGCGCGTGATCTCGGCCAGCGTGTCCAGCTTCGCGCGGTGAACGAAGAAGAGGACCAGCACCTGCAAGACGACGACGCCCACGACGCCCAGGACCCAGCCCTGTCCGGGCTCCATCGTGGCGCTGCGCTTGGTCTCTCGCCTCTGGGCGAGGAGGTTTACCCTGATCATGCGCGGCGCTCCTTGTCGGTACGGAGGGCCAGGCCGACGGCCACGCAGAGCTGCGCCGCGCGGGCGCGCAGATCCTGCTCGTCGATGCCCTTCTCCACGGTGAGGTTCGCCAGGGGGTCGAGGACCATGACCGGCACGCGCGCGCGCTTCTCGATGGACTGGATGAGCGATGGCAAGAAGACGCTGCCGCCGCAGACGTAAACGCGGTGAATCTCGGCCTCACCGCTCGTCGCCAGGTAGAAGTCGAGGGACCGCTGGATCTCGCCCGCGAGGGCGTCGCAGGCGGTCTGGATGATGCCGTGGACGGCCGGTGGCACGGCGCCGCTGGCCGCGGTGCACTTCAGCTGCTCGGCCTGTTCGAAGGGGACGCTGAGCTGCCTCTGGATCTCCTCGGTGATCGCGTTGCCGGCGTTGGTCACCTCGCGCGTGAAGGCCGAGACGCCGCGAGACACGATGTTCAAGGACGAGACGGCCGCGCCCACGTTGAGCAGCGCGATGGTCTGGTCTTCGGGAAGTCCGTGGACGTACTCGAAGATGTTCTGGACCGTGAACGCGTTGATGTCGACGACCACCGGCTTGAGCTTCGCCTCCTTGATGATGGAGGCGTAGTCGGCGATCTCGTCCTTCTTGGCCGCCACCAGGAGCAGATCCATCTGCCCGGCCTCCGGCCGTCGTCGCAGGACCTCGTAGTCGACGTTCATGACCTTGATGTCGAAGGGGATGTGCTGCTCCGCTTCCCAGGTGATCTGCTCGGCCAGCTCGGCGGCGGTCATGAGGGGAACGGTGATCTTGCGGACGATCACGCTCTGCCCGTAGACGCCCACGGCCACGTCGCGCTGCGTGATCTTCGCGTCACGGAAGATCTTGTTGAGGGCCTCGATGACGGCGCCGCGCGCCATCACGTGCCCGTCGACGATGGTCTGCGGGGGCAGCGGCGCCAGGCCGTATTTCACGACGCCGAGCCGCTTGCGCGACTCCTTGAGCTGCACGACCTTCACGGAGCTTGCGCCGATGTCGACTCCGACGAGGTTTTTCCCTTCGCCCATTCGCTGTGCGTCCGCTCCCGAGCCGGAAATCGGCCCAGGCGTAAGTGTGGCACCCCCGCTCCCAGAAGGTCAAAAAAGAGTCCCCGGAGAGTTCCGCGCCGACGGCAAATCGGCTAGGACGCGGAGATGGGTCGCAGAATCGGCACAATCCCGGGACTCGCCGCGGCTTTCCTGCTGATTTCGCTGCCCTCGATGCGCGCGCACGCAGACGTGAAGCACGTCGTCCAGCGGGGCCACACCCTCGACGCCATCGCACATCGGTACCATGTGACGGTCAAGGCAATCGCCGACGCCAACCACATCCACGATCCGCAGCGCCTCCGCGTCGGACAAGAGCTCGTCATTCCCGGCGTCAACCCGCCTCCGCCGCATCCCGCGCCGGCCAACGGGCACGGCGCGACGCCCCCGGGCGCCCACCCCGCCGTCCCGCAGCACCCGGCCCCGCCTCCTCGCCCCGTGACGTACGCGGCCCGACCGAAGGCGCCGGGCGTCGTCCACGGCAAGCGCCTCGCATTTGCCGAGGACTTCAGCTTCCGCGTCAGCGACCGACGCGGGCGCGTCGCGCCCACCACCCTGAAGACCGCCGAGCACCTGTTCCGCTCGCCGGGAGGTCAGTCGCACCCCATCGACGCGCGCCTGCTCGCGCTCTTGGGCATCGTGTCCGATCACTTCGGCAGCCGGCCCATCGAGATCATCAGCGGTTTTCGGCCGTACACGACCACGCAGTACACGGCGCACTCCAACCACAACGTGGGCAACGCGGTCGATTTTCGCGTCGCGGGCGTGCCGAACGAGGCCCTCCGGGACTTCTGTCGCACGCTGCGCAACGTGGGCTGCGGCTACTACCCGAACAGCGTCTTCGTCCACATGGACACCCGCGCGACCTCGGCGTTCTGGATCGACTACTCGAAGCCCGGCGAGCCGCCCCACTACAACGCGCCGAACCTCGGGGCGGACGAGGGAACGAGTGACGTCGGAGACGAGCAGCACGTGGCGGCTCCGTCCGAGGCCAACGCGGGGACCGATACGGGTGCAGCCGCGCCGTCACCCGGGTCAAATCCGACCCCGCCGCCGCCTGCCGATCCGGCGCTGAACCCCGCGAACTGAGCGCCGCGCAGGAAACGTGGGTCGTTCCTGACCCTGGCTCGGTCGTTCGGGGGCTCGGAAGCTGGTCAGAAGTGACCCTGCGCAAGGGTGCGCAAGGACGAAAACTCCTTTCATTTCATGGGTTCAACGCGGTGGCACGACTCCCGCATTGACGACTCCCATGCACTCGCAAGCCGCCCTCGCCCTCGACGCGTTCGTCTCCGAAGAAACCCGGTGCGAAGTCCAGGCGGTCCCCCGGATGCCCTGCGCCGACGAGCTGCGCGAGTACATGCCGCTGGTGCAGCAGACGGTTCTCCGGATGATGGCGCGCCTTCCCCCCAACGTCCTCAAGGAGGACCTCATCGCGGCCGGCACCTACGGTCTGTTGAACGCGCTCCGTCGCAGCGAGGACCGCGGTGCGGCCTTCGAGTGGTACGCGCGGATTCGCATCCGGGGAGCGGTCGTGGACGAGCTTCGCGCTCAGGACTGGCTCTCGCGGCGCGCGCGCGCACGCCGCGCCTCGGTCGCGGGCTCGGACCCTCGCGCGATCGTCGGGTTCGACGATCTGCCCGAGCAGGGTCAGGACCTCGAGGGTCCCGATGCCGTGGACGCGGACGAGCTGGTCGACGCGCACCGCTCGTGGCTGGCCGTGCACGCCGCCATCGACGCGCTCCCCGCCCGCGAGCGGCGCTTGATCCAGATGCACTATCTCCAGGGTCTTCCGCTCAAGGACGTCGCCATCGAGTTCGGCGTCAGCGAGCCCCGCGTCTCGCAGCTGCACGCTCGCGCCATGACCATGCTTCGCAACGAGTGTCTGAGCGTGGCCTGAGACCTAGTTCGCGTCGAAGCGGAACGCCCGCGGCTTCATCGCCTTCGCGAGGACGTAGATCGTGGTCTCGTCGCCGCGCGCCACCGGCGGGTGCTCGGTCCCGGCGCGCAGCACCGTGGCGCTGGCGTCGGCGCCGCGGTCGAGGAGCACGGCATGCGTGCATCCTGCACGCATCAGGGCTCCGGCCAGGATCGACGGCGACGCGGCGGTGCCCCTCGCGAGGAGAATCGCGCCGTCGTCGGTGAGGCCCAGCGCGGCGTGCTCCTCGGCGGCGTGCTTGCCGCGCGCGAACGGGAGCTTCGACGTCTCCGTCGGCTCGCCGCCGTCGAGGATGAGCGGCAGCTCCACCGCGTCCACGCCCGGCGTGGCGCCCACGGTCTGGCTCGCGTCGAGGATCGAAGGCGGACCGTCGTGGGGCAGGAGCAACACCGCGAGGCCCGGGCCTCGCGTGATGGGCAGCACGTGCCTCCCGTTCGTCACGAGGCCGCGCTGCGCGCGATCGGGGCTCACGCCGGTGGACACGCTGAGCACGACCCTCTTCTTCTCGTCCTCGCCCAGCTCGACGGCGGGGGTGACGCCGGTGCGCGGATCGGGCTCCTTGGTGCCCGACGCGAGGGCGAGCGTGCCGCGGCCCGCGAGGACGTTCCACACGGTGACGTCGCCGACGGCGGTCTTCCAGACGCCGGGGCTCCACGCGGGCGCCGGCTGCAGCCCGGGATCGGGGGACCACGTGCCCGCGTCCTCGTTCTTCGCGGCACGAAGCGCCGGAGGCGTCGGATCGCGCAGCAGCATGTAGAAGAAGTCCTTCGGCGCGTACTCGATGTACCGGTCGGTGCTGATCTGCATGAGCGAGGTCAGGAGCTCCGAGTGGTAGTCGTGCCCCTTGAGCTGGTTGATGCTCGTGTAGACGAAGCCCGTGTGGTGCGGGTTCATGTCCAGGTGCATGCCGTACAGGCAGCCGGCCATCTTCATGGCCTTGCCCAGCATCGTCGCGCTCACGTCGTCACCCCACGCGTAGATCATGTGGCCGGCGCTGGTGACGCAGATGCCCGAGCGCTCGGTCTGCATGCCGCTCCCGGGAAGCGTGTAGCCCCAGAGCGCTCGGCCCGTCGGGTTCACGACGCCGAGGTCCACGAGCGGTTCGAGGTTCTGTCGGAAGGAGACGATGTCGGCGTCGGCGATGCCCTTCAGACCTCCGATGTCCGGAGTCTTGCCCCACGTACCGAACCCGGCGCGCCCATCTCTCGTGAGGATGACGGTGGCGGCGGCCGGCTGCGGCGGGAGGAGCACGCGCTTGTGCACCATCATCCCGTAGTTGCCGTGCTCGGTCTTGAACGCCCCGTTGAACGCGGCCACGACGCGCGTGAGCACCGCCGGATCGCGCGGGAGGCGGCCGGGGCCGTGCTGACCCGTGAGCGGCTTCGGATCTTCGGTGCCGGCCTCCATCTCGAGATCCAGCTGCCTCATGTCCATCGCGACGAGAATCACCTTGGAGTACGGGCGGGCGTCGTCCGGGCGGACGAAGGTCTCGTAGAAGGGCGGCGGTGCTTCGGGGGCTCCGCCGGGCGCAGGGAATTTCTTCATCCACGCGCCCTTGCGAGGCTTCCATTCCCCTTCCCCGGGCTCCGGAGTCTTCCAGATGCTGGCCAGCTTGGCCGGAGGCCAAGCCCCGTCGTCGAGGCTGGCGCTCGAGGTGTCGAGGACCTGCGGGGGCGGCGCCTCGACGCCGGCCGCCAGGGTCTCGGTGTCGTCCTGCCCGTGTAGGTGAAACGCCGTCTGCTTGAGCGCGTCCTTGACGGCGAAGACCTTCTCCTCGAGCCACGCGATGGGGCGCGGTCCAATCCACGGGACCGCGCGCACCGTGTCCACTGCCCAGAAGATGAAGCGCTTCGGCAGGTGGCGGCCGGGCTCGGCGTGGAGCCCCGGAACGGCCTCGCGCAGGTCGCCACGATCCAGATCCAGGGCCGCGCGACGGTCGCCCTCGTCGTTGCCGAGATCGATCCGCAGATCCTTCTCGTCGAGGCGCAGGCCGACGCGCTCCGCGGGCTGCTCGAAGCCCACCTCGACCCGGGCGATGCCGTCGGTGCTCCCGGTCTCCTGCCAGTTGGTGATGGCCGAGGTCACCTTGTCGAGGCTCTTTTCGGCAGAATTCTGCGCGCCCTCGCCCTCGAGATCGAGCGAGGTGACGCTCTGCTCCTGGCCGTAGGCATAGGTCGCGAACGCGGCGCGACGGCCACGGATCACGAGGGCGTGATCGTCGCCCAGCGGCGTCGCCGTCAGGTTGTGCGCTTCCACGATCTGGAGCGGGTGCCCGTCCGGCGCGACGCGCACGCGCACGCGGTAGAGATCGCGCGCTCCGCCCGGCGCGTCGCTGGCGAGGACCAGCGCGAAGCGACCCCGAAAGAGATCCGAGAGCATGCCGCCCGAGGGCTCCCAACGCACGTCGACCGGCGCCACGTGCCCGTGGACGTGCGCGCCCACGGCAAGGGCGAGCGCGCCGATGTCGTTGTCGGGGGCGGGTCCACGGAGAGACGCGATGACGAGCGCGATGGCCGCGAAGCTGCCCGCCGCGCGGACATGTGGATTGTGGAGGAGTGGCGCTCCCATCACGGACGTCTCATGCGGGCCAAGTATCCCTGGGCGCTTCGGGTTGTCCACTTTGCGGGGTCGGCTAGCGCCCCACACGAGCGACGCCTGGTGCTAACTTCCCCGGCCGATGCGAAGACTCACCTGCCTCGCCGTCTTGGGTCTCTCCAGCGCACTCGCGCTTCACTGCGCCAAGCCGCGCGAGCCGGACGTCCTCGTCCTGACCACGCCGCCGCCTCCGGACGTCGACGGCTCGGTCGCACCGGACGACACGTCGGTCGCGGTCGAAGGGCCGGACGGCGTCACGTTCGACGCCGGCTGTCCCGTGCCCATCCACCCTTATTACTGCCGATTCCGCTGCCGCGGCTTCGACGAGCGCAAGATGTACAAGCACGCGCAGCGCGTCGACGCGCCGAAGCGCTTCGCGCTCGGGACCTGCGGCGACCTCCAGGTGTTCGCCGAGGAGCAGGCCGACGGCGGCGGCATCGTCGAGTACTACGACGACGCGGGCACGCTCACCTCGGCGCACGACAACCGCGTGCAAGGCTGCAAGGACTTCGGCACCGTTCCGAGGTGCACGCCGAAGCTCGACTGGAAGCCTTCCGCGAGCACGCCGTGACGCGTCACCTCGCGGCCACGTTTGCGATGGCGTTCGTTGCGGTGGCCGCGCTGGGGTGCGGCAAGCTCCTCGGACACCGACACGAGACTCCGGACGCGGGCGGTTCCCCACCCAAGCTCGACGAGCCGGTCGCGACGACGCCGACCGACGCGGGGGTGGACTTCGACGCCATGCTCGCCATCTTGATGGGCGACCCGCTCGTCGCGGTCGGCGGCGACGGCGGCTGCCCCGAGCCCATCCGGCCAGGCTACTGCCGACGCAGCTGCCGCACCTACGCCAGCCGGCAAGCGACCAAGCACGCGCGACGCGTCGCCCATCCGACGCGCCACGCCTTCGGCACCTGCGGCCGGTTCAAGGTCTTCGCCGAGGACGACAAGAGCGGTGGCGGCCTCGTCGAGTACTACGACGCCAGCGGCGGCCTCGTCGGTGCCGTGGACCGACGCCAGAAGGCCTGCGGCCAGTACGGGACCGTCCCCACGTGCAAGCTCGAGCTCAAGTGGGAGCCATCGCCCACGATCACGGACGCGCCGCCCACCGTGACCGACGACGACGACGTGTTCTGATGTTCTCGCGCAGGAGTGGCACCGCCGAGACGCGCGAAAACGCCCTCTCGCGCGCGCTTCGCGCGAGGCGCGCCGTCGGTACCCCCCTCCTCGATCTCACCGTCTCGAACCCCACGACGGCCGGTATCCCCTACGCCGAGGAGGCCATCGTGGCGTCGCTCGCCGATCGGCGCACGCTTCGCTACGAGCCCGCCGCACTGGGACTGCCGATAGCGCGCGCCGCCGTCGCGAAGGAGCTCGGCGTGCCAGCCGAGCGCGTCCTCCTCACCGCGAGCACCAGCGAGGCGTACTCGTTTCTCTTCAAGCTGCTCTGCGACTCCGGCGACGAGGTGCTCGTCCCGCGTCCCAGCTACCCGCTCTTCGACCAGCTCGCCGAGCTGGACGACGTCCGCCTCGTGCCGTACCGCCTGGCCTACGATGGCGCGTGGCACGTCGACCTGCCTTCGCTCGAGAGCGCAGTCACGGCGCGGACGCGCGCGATCCTCGTCGTGAGCCCGAACAATCCGACGGGTACGTACCTTCGTCGGGCCGAGCTCGAGCGCATGGAGGCGCTGGGGCTGCCCATCCTGTGCGACGAGGTCTTTGCATCTTACACGCTCGATCTCCCGGCCAAGGAGGACGTGGTTCGATGCGCTGCCCGAGAGGCGCGGAGCTCGTTGGTCTTCTCCCTGGGCGGATTGTCGAAGCTCGCGGGGCTTCCACAGATGAAGGCCGCGTGGATTACCCTGGGCGGCGATGGGGCGAAAGTCGGCGCCGCGATGGGGCGCCTCGAGTGGATCGCCGACGCGTACCTGTCGGTGGGCGCGCCCGTGCAGCACGCGCTTCCGAGGCTGCTCGAAGCCCGAGGCATCACCGAGCAAGCCATCGCCCAGCGCGTCCGCGCGAACCTCCGTCGCGTGCAGCGCCAGACCGCCGGGACGGCCGTGACGGCGCTGACGGTCGAAGGCGGCTGGTACGCCGTGCTGCGTCTTCCGCGCACCGAGACCGAGGAGGCCTACTGCCTCTCGCTGCTCGAGGACGACGGCGTGCTGGTGCAGCCCGGCTACTTCTTCGACTTTCCGGAGGAGGCGTACGTCGTCGTGAGCCTGCTCACTCCGGAGGCTGATCTCGAGGAAGGCCTCGCGCGGATCGTGCGGCGCATGCGCTAAATCACCGAGCGTGATTCTCGAACATGAAGACATGTTTTGCGTTCGTGACCAAGACTCGTACCGCGCCCGAAATGGGTATGCCGTTCACTCCGTGAGCCCCCATCCCT
>Ga0182021_10002407_pt1 | contig 21798 bp, 16 predicted proteins | sample 612E3MmetaG_FD_120493 | JGI IMG/M metagenome (GOLD analysis project Ga0182021, IMG submission 120493) | Permafrost microbial communities from Stordalen Mire, Sweden - 612E3M metaG (Illumina Assembly) | ecosystem: Environmental > Terrestrial > Soil > Wetlands > Permafrost | place: Sweden... | reverse complement strand
GTCTCCCAGAAGGCGATCTTTATAGGCGACAGGACCAGGGTAAAGACGGCCGCGCAGGCAAAGAGAAGAGGCAGGCCCATGATCGGGAAGGCAAAAGGCCAGATGCGGCCGGCCACGAGAAGAAGGAAGAAGACGAGGAAGGGCAGGGCCACTTTGAACCAGTTCATCCCCGCGGGCGCCTCAGGAAGCTCCCGGAGGGCCAGCTCCAAGTCGGCCGGCTTGGCTTTCCAGCCCAGGATGAACATGGTGGCCACGGCCAGCAGAAGGCAGGGGATCATGAGCGGTAGGAAGAAGCCCACATAAGGCATGTTGACCCCGGCGGCGGTCAGCATGGCCCACAGGCTGACGGGCGGGGCCGCCGCGCTCATGCCCGCGCAGATGAAGATCATGGCCGCCACCTTGGGTTTGGACAGCCCCATGTAGTTGAGCACGGTGGCGACCAGCCCGCCGACGATGAGGACGGTCACGCTGCCCGCGCCGGTCAGGGCGCCCGGGATGATCATCAGTACAGCCAGCATGGCGAAGAGGAGGAACTTGTGGTTGTGGAAGCGGACCAGAATGCGGCGGATGACGAAGACGACACCGCCCGATTCCTTGAGCAGGTTCATGAACAGCGTCGCCGTGATGAAGATCAGGCTGATGTCGAGGTAGGTGAAGGCCCCCTCGACGATATGCCGGGCCGGCAGTCCGGCGCCTCCGGCGACGCCGCCGGCCAGGGCGGCGGCGAACATGGACAGCTCGGTCGAGAGCTTGAGGATCTTGGCGATGATATACGCCGCGACCATTACCGCCAGGATGATCGCGGCCGAGGTCGTCATGCTCATGGGATGCGCTCCTTGTAAGCTCCTCGCGGATGTTTAATAGTATTTCAACGCCTGCGGGGACACAATACTGTGTCCCCAACTATTTTTAATCGCCTGCGGGGACACCGTATTGTGTCCTCAATTGTTTTGATATGATAGGCGCACGGGAAGCGGAGGCGGCCATGGCTCTCCGAGGGATTTTTTGAAAACATCCGCGCGGGGTGCTCTTTTCATGAAAACCGGGCTGGACGCGGCCGAGGAATACGCGGCCCCTGCCGATCCGGGCACCGGGCAGGCCCTTCCGTTCAGCATGGAGAGCGCCCCCGGCGCCGAGACGGTGATTAACGGCCGGCGCTGCCTTTATTTCGGCGGCACCGGGTATTTCGGCCTCCACGGCAACGCCGAGATGATGAAGGCGGGTATCGAGGCCTTCCAATGGGGCACGCACAGCGCCACGACCCGCGCGGGCTTCGGCAACAATCCCGTCCTGCTGGACGTGGAGAAGAAGCTGGCCGATTTCTTCGGCGCGGAAGAAGCGGTCTATTTCGTTTCCGGATATTTTAACGCCCTTTTCCTGGCCCAGGCCCTGGCCGCCGATTACGACGCCGCGTTCATCGACGAAACGTCGCACTTCAGCGTCCGCGACGGCGTTCGCACGACGGGCAAGCCCGTCTTTGCCTACAAGCACCGCGATCCCGCGGACCTGCGGGCCCGGCTGGAGACGGTGCTGAAAGCCGGCCAACGCCCGCTGGTCATGACCGACGGGGTCTTTCCGACGTTCGGCGAGATCGCCCCCGTCCCCGATCTGATCGAGTGCCTGAAGCCCTACGACGGCATCCTGGCCCTGGACGATGCCCACGCCGTGGGTGTTTTGGGGGAGAACGGCCGCGGGACCTACGAGCACTTCGGCGTCTCCGGCCCCCGACTCCACTACGCCGGCACGCTCAGCAAGGCCTTCGGCGGCCACGGAGGGTTCCTGCCTGCTTCGTCCGCGCTGGTCAAGCGGGTGCGCGAGACGGTCGGCGCCTATGCCGGTTCCAGCCCCACGCCCACGCCCATCGCCGCGGCCTCGGCCAAGGGATTGGACCTGGTCAAGGCCCATCCCGAATGGCGGCGCCGGCTGCGCGAAAACACCGCCCGGATGAAATCCGGCATGCGGGCCATGGGATTCGACGTCAAGGACACGCCGGTTCCCATCGTCACCTGGACGCTCAAGACGGCCGAGGAAATGAAACGCATTCAAGCCGCCCTGTTGGCCGAAGGCATCGCCGTGGCCTATCTCAAGTATGTCGGCGCGCCGGCGGGCGGAGTGCTGAGGGCGACCGTGTTCTCGACCCATATGCCGGCCCATATCGACCGCCTGCTGGGCGAGCTTAAAAGGCGGATTTGACGGTGGCCGGCCCATCGCGGCCGGCGTTTCTGCACAACCTCGCCATGTCCCCGCGGGCCGTGCGGATGGAGATCAAGGGCGGGGACCGGTAAAGAGGAAAGCCCGCCGCAGAGGTCAACGCTCCGGCGGAACGATCTCCAGCCAGGTAAACCAGATGGGGTGGTTTTTCTTGTACCAGCTCAGGATATTCCGCAGCTTGATCTGGTTGTCGCGCGAAATGACGTCCGTCGGGATGCGGGCGAAATGGACGCAAATGGTCCCGTTCTTGCGGAATTCCAGGGCTTCGGAGCAGAGGGTCTGGAGCTCGTTGCGGATGCGCCCCGAATCCGAGATGCGCACCGGCCGCGTCTCGTAATCCTCTCCCGCCAGGAAGCGCGTCAGGAGCGGGTTGAAAATGAACCGGCTTTGGGCGATCGGTTCCTGAAGCTTCAGGGTCATGGTGATGAGCTTCTCGCCGCGCCGCGACGACAGTCGCACCTTGACCCGGTAGGAATCCTCGGCCAGCATTTCAACGCCGGGAGCCCCCGTATACGGGTCGGGGTTCATGTAGCCCGTGACGGCCAGGACGTCCCATTCTTTTTCCGGGAAAAAATCGTCGGCTTCGATGGACGTTTTGTGCAGGGGGATGCCCGCGTCGACGGCTTGGCGGATCATGGCCCGGTGATCCCCGGCGGTCTTTTCGTCGACCGGCTTTCCCAGCAAGGCGGAAAGCCGGGCGGGGAAATCCTCCGCTTCCGGGTCCAGCCTCATGATGGCGTGCTCTTTGTCGTGGGGCTGCTTGAAGCTGGATGTGAAAACGGACAGGAAGGCCCGCAGGCCCAGCAGGGGGGCCAGGCTGGCCGCCTGCATGGCCTCGGCCGAAGCCGCGTATCCGTCGCAGAGGAAGAGGTGCGTCTCTCCGCGCCCGTCTTTCCAGACCCCGACGCTGTAGGTCGGGGCGTAGGTTCCCGACTCGGTGAACGCGGCCATCTCCGTGGGAAGCGTCCAGCCGTCATCGATGAGGTGGGCGCCCAGGTCCTCCCATTCCCGCCAGAGGCCGCCGATCCGTTCGGCTCGGCTCTTGCCGCGGAGAGTCCAGACGTGGACGTTGCGGGCCTCGATCCCGGGGTATGTTTTCCGAATCGACTCCCAGATCAGCGCCCGGGGCGTCTGATAGTCGATGAGAATGGAATCCTTCGCGGCCCCGGCCACGATATCCTTGGGCAGGAGCAGATTCCCCATATATCCTTCGTAGGGCCGGCTGATGCGCAGGGGTTGGTCGAAAACGTGGAGGACGGTCATCGGGCCGGTGGGGTCTCCCTTGGCGAAGCGGGAGGTGTTTTCCAGGGTGTCGATGGCCGCGCCCCAGATGGTGACGCCGGCCGAGCGGATCTCTTTGTAGAATTCGGCCCAGCGGTAGGCCGGATCGTTCAGCATCCGGACGACCTTCTGGTCCAGCCACTTGGCCACTTCAGGCCGGGCATAGACGCGGCCGAATCCCAGCTGCGGGTTGGAGCCCATTTCGGGCGTCTCGCCGGCCTTGGGCATCAGGCCCTCGCCCAGGCTGACCATGACGGCGTGGTTTTCCGGCACCTGGCGGGTCAGGTACCAGAGGCACTCGCTCATGACGTAGGCGGATATGGCATCGGCGTCCTTTTTGACCTGGTTGATCCCGCTCTTGTCCAGTTCGGCGCCTTCGCCGAAGCGGCCGAAAAGCCGGGTGCCCAGCGCGGTCAGGGCGCCGGTCATGGCGAACTGCCGTTCCATGGCCCCGCTCAGGAAGGAAAGATGGGAGGTGAATTCCCGCTGCATCTGGCCTCGAACCCAGGCGATTTCGACGTTTTCCAGCCAGATATGGAACCTTCCCAGGATGGCTTTCGTGTCGTAAGCCCACTGAGCGATGCGGTTCTTGCGGTCCTGACTGATGGGATTCATGCGTCCCCCCCCGCGCATTATTTTAATCCATTGTCGGGGCCTATTTCATCTTTTTATCCTGGCCCGGTCCGCCGACCGGCATGAACTTGACGATGCGGTCCTCCACCGCGGGCAGGATCGGGAATTTGGCGTGGGGCTCTTTTTGATACCAGTAGGCCACGGAATAGAGGTTGTCCGAGCGCAGATTGGCGTGGCCGTCCTCGATGGTGGCCTTGATCCCCTTGCGGAATCGGATGGGCGCATCCAGGTGGAAGCGGTAATGGGAGAACCGCGAGCCGGGCTCCCATTGGTGGAACTCGGTCAGGCCGACGAGCGGGGTGGAATAGAGGCTGGAGAAGCCCCAGGCCCCGCAGAAATAATCTTCTCCGCCCGTGCCGTGGATTCGCGGCTCGGCCTCTCCGTCGATCCAGATCATCTCGTCGCCCTCATTCCAGCCGCCCCACTGGTTCTGGAAGATCGACAGCGTCACTCCGACGAAGTGGCCGTCCCCGGCGGCCTCCAGGAAGACGTAGTTGTCCGCCCCCGAGACGTTGCTCCAGCGAGAATCGCGGCGGGCCTCGCTGAAATCGTTGCCGTAGAAGTTGCCCTTGTACCAGCCCGGGTGGGGCGCGCTCTGCCGGTACTGGGCGTGGAAATAGGCCGTCTCGGGCGGCAGGGCGGGAAGCTTGACCCAGTCGATGTTCCAATAGAAATCGGTGATCTCCTGGGAACCCTCGTTGGTGACCGTGACCCGGCCGCGCCGGGCAAAGGGCATGGGGAACCAGGTGTTGAGGGCCTTGTCGGGCAGGACGGCCACGACCGCGGATTGGAAGACGGTGTAGGTGCCCAGCCCCAGGCCGAAGAAATCGCCGATGGGAGCTTCGACGCTGGGCGTCGACTCGTCGTCCCAGTACATGCGAAGGACGACTTTCTTCAGGTGATAGACTTCGCCCGCGGCCATGGTGATCCAGATATGGCGGATCTCGGCGGGCCCGGCCTCGGCGAAGATCTCTCTCGTTTCGCCGGATTTCAAGGGGAAATAGTCGGTGTTGGTTCCGGCCCGGTTGTAGCTCGAGGCCCGGTGCGATTCATAATCGCCCAGGCGGGCCAGGGACTGGGTCGTTCCCTGGGCCAGGACGGCCGGGACGAGGAGGGCCGCGACGAGAAGGAGAAAGAAGATTTTTTTCATGGCGATCTCCTAATCCAGGCGGACGAGCTTGTCGAGGAAGGCCGGGTCGACATCGGCGCCGATTCCCGGTGTTTCGGGCAGGGTGACGCGGCCGCGGCTGAAGATCATCCCCCCGATGACAGGGTCCACGGTATGGGAGCTGTGGCCGTCCAGGTCCGTCCAGACGACGTTGTCGTGGGCCCCCGCGACGTGGGCGGCCGCGGTAAGCCCCAGCCGCGACTCGAGCATGCAGCCGACCATGCAGGGCATGTTGGCGGACTCGGCCACGTGGGCCATCCGGATCATGGCCCCGAGGCCGCCGGCTTTCATGAGCTTGATGTTGATGGAATCGCAGGCCTCGGCTTGGGCCAGCCGGAAAACGTCGGCCGGGCCGAAGGCCGCCTCGTCGGCCATGACCGGGATGGGGCTGGCGTTCTTCACCGAACGCAGGCCGATCAGGTCGGAAGCCTTGACCGGCTGTTCGACGAACATGATGTCGAAGCGCTCCATCCTCTTCAGCGTTTCCCTGGCGGCCGCCGGCGACCAACCCTGATTGGCGTCGATCTGGAGTTTGATCGCCCCGCCGACGGCCGCCCGGATGGACTCCAGCCGCCGCAGGTCGGCGTCCCGGCCCTGGCCTACCTTGATCTTGATCGTCTCGAAGCCGGCTTCGACAAACTTGGCGGCCCGGGCGGCCATGACGTCCGCCTCGTCGAGGTCGACGGTGATGTCCGACTCGAATTCCTTTTTGTCGCCGCCCAGCAGCCGGAAGAGCGGCAGGCCGGCCAGCTGGCCGAGGATGTCGTAGAGGGCCGTGTCGAAGGCGGCCGCGGCGCTCGGATTGGAGTGGACCAGGGCCCCGTAGTCGCGGAAAAGGCGCTCGATGGCCAGGGGATTGCGGCCCATGACGATCTCGCGGAGGGCTTTGGCCGCGGCCAGGTTGGAGGCCTGCGTCTCGCCGGTGATCGGGGGGAAGGGGCAGGCTTCGCCCACGCCGGTCAGGCCGGCGTCCGTGCGGATGCGGACGAGGACGTCGTTGGCCGCCTGCATCGTGCCGATGGCGATGCGGAAAGGCGATGCGAGGGGCAGGTCATAGACGAAGATGTCCACGCCCGTGATCTTGATCGCGGCCGCGTCGGCCCGGGCTTTTTCCAGTTTTGGATTCATGGTCATGGAAGCTCCTGGGTGTCGGATGTCCTCTTCTTAATCCAGGCCCGCCGGCCAAGTCAATCTCAAGTCGGGGGTCGCGTCTACAATCCCGCAGCGGGGCCGGGTCTACAATTCGACAAGTTATAACTTGTCGAATTGTAGACCCGGCCCCTATAATAGTTCTTCGACCCCTCTGGAGGCCCCATGAAGCGTATAATCGGATTCGCCTTGGTCGTCCTTTTCGCGATCGCACCGGTCCTCTCGGCCCAGCCGGCTGAAGGCATCCCCAAGACCCTCCTGCCGCTGCCCCTCCTGCGCCTGATCATCAACGAGGCCTCCGGCGACGTGGCCCTGCAGAACGAGATCCTGCTGGCGGGCGTCAACCGCAACCGCAAAGCCGAGGAATACGTCAGCGGATACTTCGAAACCCGCTTCGTCCTCGACAAGCTGAAGGAATACGGGATCACGAACAGCCGCATCATTGATCTCCCCACCCGCTCCCCCAAGACTTGGGACGCCGAGGAGGCGGAGCTGTGGATCGTCAAGCCCGCCCTCCGCAAGATCGCCGACCTCAAGGAGGTCCCGGCCTCGCTCTGCTCGGGCAGCGCCACGCTCGATCTCACGGGCGAGCTCGTTTATGTCGGCCCGGGCAACCAGGACCGTTTCTATGAGGGCAAGGACGTCAAGGGCAAGATCGTCCTGGTCAGCGGATCGCCCCAAGGGGCCCAGCGGATGGCCGTGGAAAAATACGGCGCCCTGGCCATCATAGGCTATTCGGCCAGTCACCCCGAGTTCGATCCCGACGAAGTCGGCTGGAGCGGAATCAACTCCTCCGAAGGGATGAAGCCGACGATCGGCTTCATGGTCTCCGAGCGGCAGGGGCGCGACTTCCGCGACCAGCTCGAGCGCGGGGCCAAGATCGAGGTGCGGGCCTGGGCCAAGACCCAGATGGTCCCCTTCAAGGAGCAGATGGTCGAGGCCGTCCTGCCCGGCAAGGATTTTCCCGACGAAGAGCTGGTTTTCACCGCCCATCTTTTCGAAGGCTTCGCCAAGCAGGGGGCCAACGACAACATCAGCGGCTGCGTGGCCATCCTGGAAACCGCCCGGACCCTGCGCAAGCTGATGGATGAGGGGAAGATTCCTCCGCTCAAACGGACCGTCCGTTTCCTCTTCGTCCCGGAGATTTCGGGGACGTCGGCCTATCTGCGGATGTTTCCCGATATCGCCAAGCGTTTCTTCGCCAACATCAACGAGGACATGGTCGGCGAGGGTCTGATCAAGAACCAGAGCCTGATGGAGCTCATCCAGTCGCCCCTCTCGCTGCCGTCCTATTTTAACGACGTCCTGCGGGCCTTCTTCGAATGGATGGGCACGACCCAGCGCAACGACGAGGGCCGCGAAGCCTATCTGCCGGTCTGGTCGCCGACCGGCTCGCGCGATCCCTTTTATTTCGTGGTCGATCCGTATTCCGGGGGTTCCGACCACGTCGTCTTCATCGACAGCGGCCTGCGCATTCCCGCGGCCATGCTGATCGTCTGGCCCGACCAGTGGTACCACACCAGCGGGGACACGGTGGACAAATCCGATTCCACGCAGCTCAAACGGACGGCCGTCATCGGCGCCGCCGCCGCGGCCTTCCTGACGGGCGCGGGCCCGGACGAGATCGAGGCCCTGATCGCCGAAGTCGGCCAGCGCTCGCTGGAGCGGCTGGGCCGCGACTTAGCCCGGGCCGAGGCGATGGTCGCCGGCGCGGACAAGACCAAGCTCCACGACGTCTATCGCGAGGCCGACAACGTGGTGACCCAGGCGTGCCTTCGGGAGGATGCGACCCTGGACTCGATCCTTTTCTTCATCCGCGGGGAGGCCCGCCTGGACGCCCTCTTGAAAGCCAAGCGGACCGGCCTGGCCGGCTGCCGGGTCCCCTTCGGCCGGGAGATCGAGGACGCCTATAAAGCCCGTTGCGCCCGTGAGGGCCTGGTCCCCCAGCGGCTCACCCTGAGCGCCGAGGACATCCGCTTGGGCAAGCTCATCCCCGAACGGCTGGATAAGCTGAACGGGGTCTTTGATTCCAGGGCCTTTTCCCAAACGAAACGAGAGATGAAGGACGCCCCTTCGTACAATTTGGGACGGTCCGAGACCGAGGTGCGGAACCTCATCGACGGCAAGAGAAGCATCCTGCAGATCCGCAACGCCGTCGCCGCGGCCGCAGCGCCCATCGGGCTCAAGGACGTCGAAACGTTTCTGCGTCTTTTAGAAAAATTGGGTTACGTCAAAATTAAATCGAACTGATTGGCGGGCGTCGCGCCGACATGAGCGAAGCCGGTCGGGGCGAGGTGCGCTTGGGAAAAACCCGTGCGATGGGCTTTGCAATCCTACGCGAAGCAAGGACATGCCTTGCCAGTCCTACGCTTTAGCAAGGACGACCGAGTAGCCATCGCCAATAAAAATATTGGCGGGTCAGCGGCGGTCGGGGGAAAACCCGTGCGACAGGCTTTGCAGTCCTACGCCTTGGCAAGGACGACTGAGCGGGCATGGTTCTGCTCAGAATAGTCAATATTCTTCATTTCTCGGGCAGAGAGCGAAGGAGGAGCATCGGAGCGAAGTTTCCCTCGCCGGGGGACAGGCTTTGCAGTCCTACGCCTTAGCTGGGAAACGAGCGTGTTTTACCCCGACCGCCGCTGACCCGCCGACCTTTTTCGGCCGAATTACTTGAACAGCTTCTCGCTCTCCTTGACCAGGTCGAGGTTCTTCTCGACCAGGATGAGCGGAATGTTCTTGGCCTTGGCGATGGTCGTGAAGCGGCCGTCTCCGTCGCCCTCCTTGTTGACCAGCAGAATGTCGGATTTGGGGGCCACGGCGTCGATGGACTGTTCGTCGGTGGTATCGCCGGCGTCGGCGCCCTGGGCCCGGCGCTTCATGCCTTCGATGTGCGCGCCGATGATCTTGATCTTGAGTTTGTGGGCCTCGTCGATCAAGGCGCCGATGCGTTTGAGCTCGTCGTCAATGGAGATTCCGGCCGCGCCCATGCCCTTGAGGCTGGCGCCCATGACGATGATGAGCGATTTGTAAGGCTTGGCCTTGAGGTCGGCGGGGGCCGCCAGGGGATTCAGGTCGTAGGCGATGCCCACTTTCTGCAAGATGACCTTGAGCATGACCGGACCGGGGCTCTGGCCGCAGGACGTGATCAAGACGGGCGTGCCGGCCTTGACGGGCGCCTGGGCGGAGACGAAAGGAACGGCCGCCAGCAAAAGGGCGCCGAAAAGGGCCAGGATCGATATTTTTTTCATGGAGGAGCTCCTTAACGATTGCGGAAGGTACGCGGCTATCGTAGCGAATCGAGGCCAAGACGTCAAACCGGGCCAATGACGGCCCATAATCCGCGCCCTTTATTTTTTTGCTGGTCCAATTCCGATTGGCCCTATTGGAAATGGCTATAAAAAGCGGTAGAATAGCCGGCATCTCAGAAAGGAGAAAGATATGAATACACCGAAAGGTTGGGGCATCGTCTCCCTCGCGGCGCTTCTCGTCGTTGGGCTGGTTTTGACCACCGGTTGCGGGAATACGCGCGAAAAAGCCGCCGAGAAGATGATGGAAAACGCCATTGCCAAGGCCACCGGCGGCAAGGCCAACGTCGACATCAAGGACGGCAAGGTGGCGGTCACGACCAAGGACGGAACGTCCGAATTCTCCGCCGGCACCACCGAGTGGCCCGCCGACCTGACCCTGGACATTCCCAAGGTCACCGGCAAGATCAAGGGCGTCATCCGCACGTCCACCCCCCAGGGCAAGAACTGGACGATCGCCATGGAAGGCGTCGGCGCCGAAGTCTTGGGTGAATACGTCAAGACGCTTGAGGGCAAAGGCTGGACCATCGACATGAATATGAGCACCGACCAGGGCGGCTCGGCCCGGGCCACCAAGGACAAGGACCAGGTCATTCTGTCCTATTCGGCCGGCGACAAGGGTTTCATCCTGAACGTCCTCGCCGGGGCCGTCACCAAGTAAGATCGATTTTTAAAGGGCGTCCCGTTGGGCTTCGCGTCCGGCGGGACGCCCGATCTCTCTCTCCGAGGCGCGGCGATGCAGCATCGTTTTCTCGGCCGGACGGGGCTGAAGGTTTCTTCCCTTTGCTTCGGAACGATGACGTTCGGCAAGGAGACGGACGAAGCCGTTTCCGCCGTCGTCTTTCGGCGCTGCCGCGAATCGGGAATCAATTTCTTCGATTGCGCCGATATCTATGCTGGGGGGCGCTCCGAGGAGATCCTGGGGCGGCTCATCCGGGATTGCCGCGGCGACGTGGTGATCACCAGCAAGTTCTATTTCCCGACCGGGGCCGGCCCCAACGACCAGGGCGCGACCCGCTATCATCTGCGGGCGACGCTGGAGGCCAGCCTGCGCCGTCTGGGCACAGATCGCATCGACGTCTATTTCATCCATCGTTTCGACGACCGCACGCCGCTCGAGGAAACCCTGCGGGCGCTGGACGATGCCGTCCGCCGCGGCCAGATCGTCCATGTCGGCGCCAGCAATTTCGCCGCCTGGCAGGTGATGAAAGGCCTGGGGCTGTCGGCCCTCCATGAATGGGCGCCTTTCCAGGTCCTGCAGCCGATGTACAGCCTGGTCAAAAGGCAGGCGGAATGCGAGATCCTGCCCATGGCCCTGGCCGAGGGCCTGGGCGTCATCCCATACAGCCCGATGGCCGGCGGCCTGCTGAGCGGAAAATACGGCCCGGGCCGGATGCCGGCCGAGGGCCGCATCGTCGAGCAGAAGATCGTCCAGACGCGCTATGGCGACAGCGGAATGCTGGAAACCGCAGGGCGCTTCGCGGCCTTCGCCCGTGAACGGGGATTCGAACCGGCCGCGCTGGCCATCGCCTGGGTCGGTGCCCATCCCGCGGTCACATCCCCCATCATCGGCGCCCGTAATCTGAGCCAGCTGGAAACGGCCCTTTCCGCGGCGGCTATCGCGATGACCCCGGAGCTGCGGGCCGAGATCTCCGCTCTTTCCCCGGAGCCCCCCCCGGCGACGGACCGCAGCGAAGAGCGCACCGAACACCATTTCCCCATCCGCTGACGGCGGCAGGGGCCCCAAATCTTATTTGGGGATCCGGTTCCGCCGCGCTCATTCACGCCAAGAACGGGAATGAGTGCCGCGGCAGGGGCCCCCAATCTTATTTGGGGATCCGGTTCCGCCGCACTCGGCCGCAATAATAACGCGGACGAGCGCCGCGGCGGGGGCAAAATTATTTTCAATCGACTCGGCAGTAGGGATGGGCCGGATGGGCCGGCCGGCCTTCGATGAAGAGGCCCATCCGGACGTAGGCGCGGCGGTTGGGGCCGTAGGGCGGCGGGCCTTCGTAATCGTGCCAACGCTCCAGGAACTCCCCCCGCGGAATGATGCCCCGGCAGCCCAGCAGGGAGGGATCTTCGACATAGACCGAGGCGGCGTCCAGGCCGAGGACAATCACATAATGCCCGTCCTCCCAGCGGTCGGCCCAGGACTTCGCGGAACCGTCATCGTCCTTCCAGGCCTGGATCGAGGCGATGACGGGAATGCCGCGGTCGAGCGCGGCCTGCAGATCGTCGAACGCCAATCCCTCGCGCAACACGGCCCGTAAACCCTTGGCCTTGGCCGTGCGGAGAATGTCCCCGGGATGGGTGCCCTCCGCGGAGCTCGTCTTCAGCTCCTTCATCAGCCGGTCTTCCCGCTCCTCGATGCCGTAATAATGAAGGACGGCCTGCAGCGCGGCCGCCCCGCAGCTGAAGGATGTGGATTGCCGGACGTCCGGAACGTCTTCGAGAAGGGTCAGTCCGCTCCCGCGGCTCTCCGCTGCGGCCGGAGCCTTCAGCGCCGCGATCTGAAGCGCCGGCGGCGCCGCCGGCGGCCCGAAGAAGCCCCGGGCCTTCCAGCCCAGGAAGCCGCCCAGGGCCAGCACGACAAGCAAGGTCAACCGTCGGAACATGCGCATGGGACCCTCTCGGGGAAATCATACCAAAAAAACACCTTCCGTTTCTTGAATTTTCCGGGCCGCTCGCATACCATGGGCTCGGCTTCCATGAGCGTATTCGGACTGATCGGCACCATCACATCGGACGAGATCCTCTATGACGACGGCCGCTCGTTTCGCGGCCTGGGCGGGGTCCTGTATCAGGCGGCTGCTCTGTGCGGCTTCGGTCACCGCGTCCGCCTGGCCGCCCGGTGCGGCGAAGCCCTGCGCGTCCCCGTCGAGGGCCTCCTCTCCGACTGGCCGACGCTCGAGCGCGGCGGCCTTCTCTTCGTGCCGGGCCCGGGCAACCGGGTCGAGCTCCGCTATTCCGAACGCCTCAAGGAGCGCGAGGAGGTCTTGCGCTCCGTCGTTCCGCCCCTCGATCCATCCTATCTGCTCGAGCGGATGGCCGATCTGAAGCTTCTGCTGATGGTTTTCAATTCCGGCTTCGACATGGAGCTGCCGGATTGGCGGCGCATCGCCCGGGCGGCCCGCTGCCCGATCTGGATGGACATCCATTCCCTGTGCTTGGCCCGGATCGTGGGCGCTCCTCGCGATTACGTGGCCCTGCCCGAATGGCGTGAATGGGTCGAAGGCGTCACCTATCTCCAGGCCAACCGCCAGGAGGTGGCCTGCATGCTCGGGCGGCCCGAACGCTGGCCGGAGCGGGAGGAGATCGAGGCTTTCGCCCGCGATGCCTTTGACCGCTCCGTGCGGGCCGTCTTCGTCACCATGGGCAAGGACGGCGTTTTGACCCTGACTCCCGATGACGTCCGCCTGATCCAGGCGCCCCGCGCCGACCGCGTCGTGGATACGACCGGGTGCGGCGATATTTTCTGCGCGGCGACGATGCACCGGCTGGCCGCGGGCGCCGCGCTTTTCGAGGCGGCCGCCTTCGGCGTGACCATCGCTTCGGGGGCCGTCGGCCTTTCCGGACTGGAGGCGACCTACGCATTGGCCCGGAGTTCCGACCGGGAAAATCCGCAAAGGGGAACCGCCCGATGAAAAGATTCGCGAATTCCACGCTCTTTTCCGGAATCGCCGCCGCGGCCTGTCTGGCCGCGCTCACGGCCTGCGGAGCGGGCCTGGCCACGGACGTGCAGGTGGTTCCCGGCGAGCTCGACGCCCATATCCGGTTTCTCTCCGATGACCTGCTGGAGGGCCGCGCCCTCGGCAGCCGGGGCATCGAGGCCGCGGCGCTCTACCAGGAGAGCCGCTTTCGCGAATACGGCCTGGAGCCGGCCTTCAGCGGCTCTTATCGGCAGACATTCCCCTTGCGCGGCTGCCGGCTCGATCCCCAGGCCTCGCTCGAAATGCGGGGGGCGAAGAAAGCCGTCCCCCTCGTCCAGGGTTCGGATTTTCTGCTCAAGACCTATCGCCCGGACGCGCCCGCGGCGGTCGAGGCCGCGGCCCTTTACTGCGGTTTCCTCATCCAGGCGCCGGAGCGGAAATGGGACGACCTCAAGGGCGCGGACGTCAAGGGCAAGATCCTGATCTGCGAGATCAACGAGCCGGGCAACGTCCCCGGCGGCGTCTTCGACGGCGAGGACATGACCTATTACGGCCGCTGGCCGTATAAATTCGAAAAGGCCGCCGCCCTGGGCGCCGCGGGATGCCTGATCATCCACAATGCCAAAGGCGCCGCCTATGGCTGGGACACGCTCCGCAACGGCTGGATGCGGGAGAGCTTCTTCCTGCCCGACGTCCCCCAGGTCCTGCTTTTTCAGGGCTGGCTGAGCGGCGAGGCGGCGGACCGGATGTTCACCGCGGCCGGCTTCAACCGGGCCGCGCTGGCCGCCGCCGCCGAAAAGCCCGCGTTCACGCCCGTTCCCCTGAAGATCAATATCCGGGCCCGCCAGAGGCCGAGCTTCCGCTCGGTGTCGGTCTCGAACGTGGCCGCCGTCCGTCACGCCGTGCCCGCGGGCGGGGAGGAACGGTTCGTCGTCGTGTCCGCCCATTATGACCATCTGGGCCAGAACGAGAGCCTTCCCGGGCATAAGATCTTCAACGGCGCCGTGGACAACTGCTCGGCGTCGGCGACGATGCTGGCCCTGGCCCGCTACTATGCCCGGGAGAAAAATCCGCGGGTCGGGATCATCTTCGCCGCGGTCACGGCCGAGGAAGAGCTCATGCTCGGCTCGGAATATTTCGCCCGCCACCTGCCGGTCCCCGCGTCCCGGATCCTGGGCGACATCAACTTGGAGATGACCAACGTCTGGGGCGAGACCGAGGACGTTTATGCGATCGGCGGCAGCCATTCCGACCTGGACGAAATCGCCGCCCAGGCCGCCTCGCGCATGGGATTGCGCTATATCCCGGAGCGCAATCGCGAGCTCGGGTACTTCTTCCGTTCGGACCAGATCAGTTTCGCCCGCCACGGCATTCCCGCCGTCTGGCTTCACGAGGGGGTCGTCTCCAAAACCAAGGGGCCCGATTACATGCCCGCCAAGGCTGCCGATTACGTGAACAACAAATATCACAAGCCGGCCGATCAGATCGAAAAGGACTGGGACCTGGCCGGCGCCGTCCAGATCGCCCGCTGGGCCGAGGGCATCATCGCCATCCTGGCCGAAAGGCCGGGCTTGCCGCAATTCAAGCCCACCAGCTCGTTCAAACGGTAAAAGCCGGAAATCGGCGGTCGCGTCGGCAATCATACAAGTTATAACTTGTGCGATTGTAGACGCGACCCTCTCCGGCCAAGCGGTAAAAATACGGATGGTTCGGCCGGCCGGTTTGACCGCAAGGCCCGCAGAATGTAAGATAGTATTCTCTGGAGCATTCATGGATAAAAAAGATCTTTTGGGCATCACCCATTTTTCCGATTATCTCAAACCCGCCCAGGTCGTCCACGACCTGAAGGCCAAGGACAAGGTCCAGGCCATCGAAGAGCTGCTCGACATCCTGGCCAAGCAGAAGCTCATCCCCAACAAGAAGGTCATCCTGACCCGGCTCATCGACCGCGAGAGCCTGGTCAGCACCGCGCTCGGCGATGGAATCGCCGTCCCGCACGCCCGCGTCGACACGCACGGGGAGATCGCCGTGGCCGTCGGCCGGTCAGCGGCCGGCCTTGATTTCGAAGCCCCCGACAAAAAGAAGGTCCATCTGATCATCCTCATCATCTGGAATCCCGCCCTGCCGGGATTGTTCAACCACCTCTTCGCCGGGCTGGCCAATTACCTGCGCCGACCGGAATTCCGCGAGCGGGCCTTCAAATCCAAAGACAAGACGGAGCTCATGGCGGTTCTGTCGGAGATCGAGCTGCGCCTGCCTTCGGAGGACAAGATCGTCAGCCGGGCCGGGCTCCTCAGAAAGCTCCAAGAGATCGAGGTCAAGAAGAAAAAGGCCCCCAAGGCCCAGCTGAAAACGCTTCAGGCCCAGATCGCCCTCATCCGGGAGGGATTGGACGCCGCCCTCCTGGCGCGTTTCGACAAGCTCATGGAGCGCTACGGCTTCGCTGTGTCCGAAGTCGACGAAGGGGTTTGCCAGGGCTGTTTCATCAGCGTCTCGACGGAGATGAGCTCGGCCATCGAGGGCTCCAACGACATCTACGTCTGCGAGAACTGCGGCAAATACCTCGTCGCGGCGAAGAAGAAGAGAAAACCGGCGTAGCCGCCTGCCTCAGCGGACGGCCTGCTTGGCCAGCGCCGCCGGCTTCATCAATTTGAAGACCGGATAGGCGGCCAGATCCCGGCTCCACTGCGGGACGATCTCCTTGTCGAAGAAATTCCAGGCCAGCAGGCCGTCGTCCGATTCGGGCTCCAGGAGGTAGGCGGCCAGGGGAGCCAGGGGCTGGGCCAGGCTGACGTAGTAGGTCCCCGCTGCGAAATCCTTCTTCTCCAGGGCATATTCGCCCTTGACCGTGTTGGTCCGGTGGCCCTGGTAGATCTGGGCGGCGCCCTTGATCTCCTTGAGCTTGAACGTCTGGACCTCCAGCGTGACCGGCTCGGTCAGCCGTTCGACCAGGATCCCGTGAAGTTGGAGCTTCTGGATGACTTCGGCCGAGGGCAGGGGCAGCAGATATCCGGCCGGGAGGGGAACCGTCCGCTTGGGCGTCCAATCGGCGAAATAGGGGATCGTGTAGGTCTTCTTCTTGTCGGTCGGGCGCATCTGGGGGAAGCGCGCGCCCGGAGCCTGGCTGGTCTCCATCTCGAAGCTGAGGACGGTGACCGGATTGGGCAGCGCCTTGAGCTCGAACTCCACGCCGAACTGGTCCTTGTCGGACGGATTCAGGCCGCGGGCGATCGTCCGGGCGTCGGCGTCGTCGACCAGTTTCTGCAGCTCGGCGGCGTGATCGGCGGAATAGTCGAGGATGGCCCTCAGGAAGGCGTAGTTGCCGGCCACGCGGGTCTTGAAATCGGCATGGACATAGTTCTCGTCCAGGATCCCCAGGCGGTTGCGCACGCCGATGTAGTTGGTCGTATAGCGCGGCTGGGGCTCGAGCGTCTCCCAGCCTTTCTCGGGGGCCCGAAAATCGCGGAAGCCGCCGTATTCGAGGCCCAGAGTCTTATATTTATCCTTCATGATCTTGACGATAGCCGGCAGCATCTTGCCCCGCTCGAATTCGATCAGGGCGTTGTCGCCGTTGGGGTTGACCGGCCAGGCGTAGGTCACGGTCTGTTCGTGCCAGGCCCCGTCCGTGGTGTGGCAGTCGACGAGGAGGACGGGGTCCCAACGGACCAGGACGTTGCGCAGGAGGCCCTGGAATTCGGGACTCTCGGCCTTGATGGCGTCGCGGTTGAGATCGAGGCCCTGGCCGTTGTGACGGACGCCGACGCCCTGCTCGGGGCCCGGCTGCTGGGTCCGGTTCTTGGGGTCGATCTTGTCGTTCCCGTCCGAGTTGAAGATGGGCGTGACCAGAAGAACAAGCTTGTCCAGGTAGGCCGGCTTGGCCTGGGTCAGGATGTCGCGCAGGAGCATCAGCACCGCTTCCTTGCCCTCGACCTCGCCGGCATGGATATTGGCCTGGATATAGACGACCGTCTTGCCGGCATTGCGGGCGTCCAGGGGATTGGCCGGCAGGGGATTGCCGACGATGACGAGAGGGACGTCTTTGCCCTCGGGGGATGTGCAGAGAGTCTCGACTCGAAGATAAGGGGTCATCTTCTGGAGCGCGCGCAGATAGATCATGACGTCGGCGTAGCGCGACGTGGCTTTATAGTCGGTGGCCTCGGCCACGGTCAGGAGCTTTTGGGGCGCGGCGGCGGGCGCGGTTTGGACGGCCGGATGGGCCGCGGGAACGGCCAGGACCAGGGCGAAGATCAGGGCGGCATAGGATTGGATTTTAATTCGTCGATGCATGGGGGCCTCCTCGAACGCGGAAAAAGAAGTCTATTGCAATCGCGGCCAACCGTCAAATCCGGTCGGAGGCGCGCCCCCCTCTTAGAGGATTGATTATTCCCGGCCGATGATTTATCTTCAAGACATGTTCCCCGTCCGGTCCGAGAAGGAAGCCGCCCTGCGCGAGCGCATGGAGAAGCTCGGCATCAAGGAAGCCGATCTGATCGAGAAGTTCGTCCGTTCCCAGGGCAAGGGCGGCCAGAACGTCAACAAGGTGGAGACGTGCGTCTACCTTAAGCACGTCCCTACGGGGCTCGAGGTCAAGTGCCAGCAGGAACGGAGCCAGGCCCTCAATCGTTTTCTGGCCCGCCGCATTTTGACGGACAAGATCGAGACCCGAATGAAGGGCGAGGAAAGCGAAGCCCAACAGCGGATCGAGAAGATCCGCCGCCAGAAGCGCAAGCGGTCCAAGCGGTCGAAGATGAAGATGCTCGACGACAAGAAGAAGCACGGCGACGTCAAAAAAGCGCGCTCCGGGCCCTCCGCCGTCGAAGATTAAAAGGACGGCGGGTCTTTGCCGTGTCGCGCCGTCCGTTTTCAATGGATACGGCGATTCGGGCGGGTTGGGTCAAAACGCGCGGATTTTCCCCAGCGTGGAAAATCCGCTCCGACGCTCCTCCTTCGCTCCCTGCCCGAGAAAGGATCAAAATTAACTATCCTGGGCAGGACCATGCCCGCTCAGTCGTCGCACGGGTTTTGCCCCAACCCGCCCGAACCGCCGCTCTCATTTTAACGGACGGCGCGTCTGTTGCAGTATCCGCCGAGTTTTTATTTAGCCTAGTCGTCTTTACTTAAGCATTGGGCTGTAGAGCCCGTCTTTGCTCCGCGCAGGATTGCAGAGCCCATCCTTGCGAAGGCACAGGACTGGCAACGTCTGTCCTTGATAACACGTAGGACGGCAAAGCCCGTCGCACGGGTTTTAATCCGGGTTTCCCGAACTGCCAGCGAATTATTAAAAAATCAGCCCGCCAGCTTGATCATCGCGGCGAGCAGGAGGTTGGCGCCCTTCTCGAGGTCGTCCCAGCGGAGGGACTCCTCGGGGGCGTGGCTGATGCCGTCCGGGCTGGGCACGAAGATCATCGCCACGGGCGCCTTGGCGGCGAGAATCTGGGCGTCGTGGCCGGCCCCGCTCGGAAGGGCCAGGTGAGGATATCCGAGAATGTCGGCTTCGGCGGCCAGCAGGCTTGTCAGCCGGGGCTGGATGATGACCGGGGCGGCCTTGTCCATCAGGCGGAAGGTGAACGCCAGACCGCGGGTCTGGGCGATGTCTTCGGCCAGGCCCAGCAATTCCTTTTCCAGGGCGGCCAGTGTTTCCTCCGAGCGGCTGCGGAAATCGAAGGAGAAGTCGGCCCGTCCGGGGACGACGGAGAACACGCCGGGCGCTACGTGGACGCGGCCGATCGTGACGAAGCTGCCATAATGATGGGTGGCCACGTGCTGGGTCGCCCGGAGGGCGAAATCGGCCAGGCCCAGAAAGGCGTCCCGCCGCAGCTCCAGGGGGATGGTCCCGCCGTGGCCGGCTTCGCCGATGAACGAGCACCAGCGATACTGCTTGCCCGCGATGGCCTCGACGATGCCGATGGGGATGCCTTCATCGTCGAGCGTCGGCCCCTGTTCGATGTGCAACTCCAGAAAAGCCTCGAGTGCTGGAGCGTCGGCCTGCGCGGAGAGGATGCCTTCGATCGTGAAGCCGGTATTTTTCAGAACCTCGGCCAGCGGCATGCCGAAGGCGGTCGTCCCTTTTTCCATCAAATCGCGATCCAGGGCGCCGACGAAGGCTCGGCTGCCCAGGAAATCGCCGACCAGGCTTCCTTCCTCGTCGGTGAAGGCGGCTACGGCCAGCGGCTTGGCCAGGCGGTATCCCTCTTCGCAGATCCGCTGGACGGCTTCGAGGGCGGCCAGGACGCCGGCCGCGCCGTCGAAGCGGCCGCCGTTGAGGACGGTGTCGATGTGCGAGCCGGCCATGACCAGCGGCCCATCCCCGCCGAGCCGGCCGAAAATGTTGCCCGCTCCGTCCACGCGATAGGCCAGACCGGCCGCTTCTATTTTCTTTTTGAGCCACGCCCGCGCTTCCAGATCGGCGTTGCTGAACGAAGGCCGGGACACCCCGCCGCGGGGATCGCGGCCGATGCCGCCCAGCTCCTCGATGTTCCTTTTCAGGCGTTCGATGTTGATTTTCAGTTGCATAGGGGCTCTCTCAATAGGGGTCAGGTCAAGAGGGCGGCCATTTCACGGACGGCCGGGCCGATCCCGACGATGGCGGCCCGGGCGACGATCGAAAAGCCGATGCTCAGCTCGGTGATCTGAGGGATGGCCGCGACCGGGGCGACGTTATGATAACCGAGGTCGTGGCCGGCGGTCACTTCCAGGCCCCGCTCGGCGCCCAGCCGGGCGGCTTGGCGCAAAGCGTCCAGGGCCCGCTGCCTCTCCTCTCCCGGGGCGGCCGTTGCATAGAGGCCGGAGTGGAGCTCGATCTGGGGGATCCCCTGCGCGGCGATGGCTTCGATCTGGGCGGCCAGGGGATCGACGAAGATGCAGACGCGGATCCCGGCGGCGCTCAGCGACTCGATAAAGGGCGCCAGGGTCTTCCGATGGGCCAGAAAATCCAGCCCGCCCGTGGTTGTCAGCTCCTCCGGCTTCTCCGGCACCAGGCAGACGGCGTCCGGCTTGATGTCCAGGACGATGGCTTTCAGCTCCTCCGTGGCCGCCATCTCCACCGTCAGCTTTGTTTTGATGGCCGCGCGCAGGAGCCGCAGGTCGCGCTCATTGATGTGCCGGCGGTCGGAACGGATATGGGCGGTGACGCCTTCGGCGCCGGCTTGCTCGGCCAGGAGGGCGGCCAGGACGGGCTCGGGTTCCGTGGACCGGCGGGCCTGGCGGAGGGTGGCGAAATGATCGACATTGACCGATAAGCGCATGGTGTCTCCTATTTTCAGCCGAGAAGCGCGGACGCGGCGGCGGCGATGCGGCGGGCGTGGCCGTCGATCTCGGCCTGGTCCTGGCCCTCGACCATGATGCGCAGCAGCGGCTCCGTGCCGCTGTAGCGGACGTCCAGCCGGCCGCGGCCTGCCATCCGGGCCCGGACGTCCTCGATCGCCGCGGCGATCCCGGGGATTTCCGCCAGCGCGATTTTCCGGGCCACCCGGACATTGAGCAGGATCTGGGGGAACTCGGTATAGCCTTCGGCCAAGGCGGACAAGGTCTTGCCCGTCCAGGCCATGGTTTCCAGGATCTTGAGCCCGGTCAGGATCCCGTCCCCCGTCGGACAATCGTCCAGAAGGATGGTGTGGCCGGACCGCTCGCCGCCGAGGTTGGCGCCCAGCTCGATCATCTTTTCCAGGACGTATTTGTCCCCCACCTGGGTTCGGACGAGGCGGATGCCGGCTTCCCCGAGGGCTTTTTCCAGTCCCATGTTGCTCATGGTCGTGGCCACGACCGCGCCCGCCTTGAGCAGGCCCCGGCCGGCCAGGAAGCGGGCCAGGATATGGAGGGTGTGATCGCCGTTGAGCAGGCGGCCGTTCTCGTCGGCCCAAAGGGCCCGGTCGGCGTCGCCGTCGAAGGAAATGCCGAAATCCGCCCTTTCGCGGACGACGGACGCGGCCATGCCTTCTGGATGGAGGGAACCGCATCCGGCGTTGATGTTCCGGCCGTCCGGCGTCGCGTTCAGGGCGACCGGATCGGCCCCGATGGCCCGGAAGACGTCGGGGGCGATGCGCGAGCTGGCTCCCTGGCCGCAGTCGAGGACGATCTTGAAACAGCGGGGCAGGCGCACGCCCTCGAAACGGTCGACCAGAAATTTTTCGTAATCGTCGATCAGGCGGCTTTCCACGGCCGGGGGACGGTCGTCGGGCGGCGGCGTCACACCGGCTTGGGCGAAAATGGCTTTCTCGAGGCGCGCTTCCCAGGCATCGGAGATCTTCATGCCCTTGGACGAGAAAATCTTGATGCCGTTGTCGCGGTAGGGGTTGTGCGAGGCGGAGATGACGGCGCCGGCGCTGAAGGCATGGACCAGGGTCAGGTGGCTGACCCCCGATGTCGGAATGATCCCCGCGGAATGAAAAGTCCCTCCGGC
>Ga0182021_10002406_pt1 | contig 21803 bp, 22 predicted proteins | sample 612E3MmetaG_FD_120493 | JGI IMG/M metagenome (GOLD analysis project Ga0182021, IMG submission 120493) | Permafrost microbial communities from Stordalen Mire, Sweden - 612E3M metaG (Illumina Assembly) | ecosystem: Environmental > Terrestrial > Soil > Wetlands > Permafrost | place: Sweden... | reverse complement strand
TTCAAAACGACCTTCAGTGAAACTGGTGTATCTTTCAAGATGCCTTGGGTGTGAAGCCCATGGATCGCATGCCCAGTAAATTATAAGGTCTGCACGGTGTCTAATTTGCCCAAGGGTACATGAGGGGATACCGATTTCTTGTTCGGCCATAACTGATGGTCCGTGGCAAACGCTGCAGCAGTTATCCAACGCTGAGCCTAATTCTTCTGCTAACTCAACGCCAACTCGTTGTGCTTCACTGGTTGAGCTGCTCCAACCGAACAGAAGCGGATAATTTGCGTCCGTGAGAATTTGAGCTGCTTTGTGGACGGCTTCATCCATAGTTACAGGAACTAACTTGCCGTCTTTTCTAATCATTGGTTTTAGAATCCTTTCTTCGCTTTTGTACCCGTGAACCATTTTAGCTTCACATTGGGCACAACCATTCTTCATTTTTACAATTTCGTTATTTTCCACTGTAACTTCTAAGTCATCACATAAGCAGCCGCATATTGGACAAACAACGGATTTTATTTCTGTCATTACAATTTACCGTCCATACTCTTTCATTAAAAGCTCATCAAGGGTCAAGACAACTTCATTTGGGGCAGGTTGGACTTCAACTGGAAAACCCTTAAACATAGGCATACCCATGCCGAAAGTTTCGTCACCGCAGATTGCATTTGCCCATAAACCGCAAGGTATGAAAACCATTCCGGGTGTAATTCCACTTGGAAATTTTACAGATTTAACAATAACAGAACCATACTTGGAGGACACTTGAACGTTTGTTCCACTTTTTATACCAAGTTTTTGCATATCAGATTTGTCTATAAAACAGACTGCAGCGCTGTCAAAGTATTCTTTGGATCCTTTCCCCATCTCTTTTCCTACGCCTTGATCAATTGTTCTACCAGTAATTAGAGTGGCTTGCAATTTTTGCTCTACCATGGTCTAAGACCTTACCCAATAGAGTTTATAGAGTTATATTTAAAATTAAGTTTAAGAAAAATGTAAAATTCCCCTCTAACTGACCCATTGTAGAAGCCAAACGCTTTAGAGTTACTGCAAAGGATAACTGCTGCTAAAAAATTTTGCTAAAGTATTTATTTTAATTTAGCATGCTCAGCCTTGAAAGCAGCGTTATACGTCCGTTTGCCACCCTCATTAAGGAAAAAGGTAACTTTTTCCTCAAAAGTAACTCCTCTTAAACGCCTTAAATCTTTAGTCACGTCGGGCTCAGTATCATCAAACCAGCACATCACATAATGATCGGCTGCGCCTTTAGATGTTGACAAGTAGTCAGCGTCACCCATCAGCGTAAAAAAATCCTCAATACCCCCAGAGTACGCTGAGCCTTCTTCAGGCTTAAGTATCAGCTTTTTTGCTTTAACGACTACGAACGGGTCAATTTCGGGGTTGACATCTCTTTCCTTAAAAATACATAATACGGGTTTTTTCCACACAAGTTGAGACAAGCCTACAGCCTCAAATAAACTAGCTTAACGCAATTATTTAACCATATTGCAAAATCAAGCTATGTCCTGCAAATTACATTGTCATTAGTAGCAATCAAATAAGCTATGACGCTCAAAAAATAGAAAGCAGATTTGTGCTCTGAGTTAATTATAACGGTCTGTATGTTATGTGAAATGTTGCTGGTCCGCCCGGTGGCAATACAAAGAACACGGTGTAGCTTTCTTGAGTTGAGCCACCGTAGGTTACGTTGTATGAAGTGGTTCCTTTAAGTTCAAAATCGACGCTGTTTATTCCGCTTAGAATCGAGTAGACATCTGAGGAAACGCATTTATGGGCAGTCCCATTATCCCAGTAACCTTTGTAGATGTAGATATCTGTATAGCCGTTGGCACCGCCAGGCATTTTAGTGCAATTTATCGTTAATTGCCAATGCTCGTTTGCTGCTACAGTAAACGGTATATACCCAATTGAAACTGTGCTATTCAGAAAACGTAAACAATCATTTGATCCACTGACAGTAAAATCCATGGCCTTAGTGGGCTGTTGAGTCGGAGCTGTTGAAGACTCAAGAAGAATAGCAGCCATCACAGCACAAATAACGAGAACACCAACAATTAAGCTTAATAATTTCTTATTCATATTTTTATTCTCTTCAAAGTCTTACGTTTAAATGATTTTTCCATTAAGCAAGTTCTGACTTATGGAGCCTTCATATGATAGATGACTATTATAATTTTTTGGCAAATCAGCCTCCATTTCGTAATTTTGATCAGCAGCAGTTTTCCTAATTGGAGAACTTGAAGCCTTGAAGAAACAACTTGTCATCACTTCATAAGCTAAAGGAACTAAGAATTAGGCCACTCATTATCGAAAATTTAAAAAGCAGATAGTTCCTCCTTTATTTATGAAGTTATCTTTTAAAATTGGTTCTGCATGGGGAATTCCAATTGAGCTACATCTCACGTTTATACTTTTAATAATTGCAGTTTTGGGTTTGGCTGTTTATTATAGTCAAATTTACTCTTTCATCCTAATCGTATTTCTTTTTGTCTTCGTGCTTTTCCACGAACTCGCCCATTCTGTTGTTGCGAGACGCTTCAACATCAAGGTGCGTAAAATCATTCTGTACCCTATAGGCGGTGTTTCTGAAATTGAGGAAATCCCTGAAAATCCCTCGATTGAGTGGCGGATGGCAGTTGCTGGACCTCTTACAAGTATAGTTCTTGGAGCTGCACTTCTGGGAGCTTACTACCTCTTTCCCGGAATACCTTTGTTTCCAAAGTCTTCTTTTGTGATTTCTTCTGGAAACTTGTTACTTGATCTTGGATACCTAAATCTTTTACTTGGAGCATTCAACTTAATTCCAGCTTTTCCTATGGATGGTGGAAGAGTTTTTAGAGCTTTATTGGCCGAACGTATGAAGTTTTCTGATGCCACCAAGTATGCTGCTTATATTGGTAGGATTTTTGGGATTCTGTTGGTGGTTGTTGGGTTCTTTTTTAATTTTGTGTTAATTTTGATTGGTGTTTTTATTTACATTGGTGCCAGTGAAGAGGCTGAACAAACTATTGTTTCAACTACTTTAGCTAGTGTTCGCGTGAAAGATGTTATGCAATCTGCAGTGGGGTCTGTTAGCCCCGACCAAACTATCGCCGAAGCTATGGAAGTTATGTTCAAAGCTAGATATCACGACGCACTTGTCGAAAAAGAGGGCATTTTTCAAGGCGTTGTAATCTGGAACGAAATACTCAAAATTCCTCAACAACAACGCAACGACATAAAAGTTGAACAAATGCCTCTCAAAAGCATCTCAACTTACCCAGACGAAGCGGTCATAGAAGCATACAAGCACATGACTAAAGAGAAAATCGACTTGTTACCAGTCGTAGATAAGGAAACGCCGACAAAATTAATAGGTGTTTTAACTAGTGAAGCAGTAGCAACCGCCTATGAAAAGGCGAGAAATCGTTAAACAAGAACAACTTACAGACGGCTTTAACCTCAAATAACACCTCTATAATCTTATGTATTACTACACAATACTTTTATAACAAGCACCATAACATAAAGTAGTAACTTTCCAACCAAAAGAGCCCAAATTTGGAAGAGGTTCTTGTGGAATAAGACGGGCACAAAGCAAAGCATTTGAGTTATTTGCGAGATGTGGGGGGTTAAGCTCAATGATCGCTTTGCTCGAAATGCCGTTGACCACATTGAGCCTCTTCCTCAATCAACTTTTAGAGAAAAAAAGTTCTATCTTTTTTACAAAAGGTACGTAATTTCTGCCATAGACAAATCCTATTATTCCAAAAATGCCTAAGTCTAATTTGCAACTTAAAAAACTTTAACTTTCCATTAAAAAAGAAGTGAAAAATTTGGGAACCGAAATTCGTACATTTACATCGCTAAAGGATATAACGGAATTTCTAGCAAATCAAACTCTGCAGTATCGGGCGTTATTTGAAGATTACAGCCAATGGCTAGGTACATTACTGCGCGATTTTGAGAGCGCCCACAAAAACGAAGAGTGGTATCAAAAATCAGCCGCTTTACAAAAAGGCTTAAAGACTCAATCTAAAAAACCCGCTGAAACATCTGATAAGGGAAAGAAAGGTTCCAAGGGAAAAGAAGAATCTTCATGTTGGGTTCAATCGGGAGAAATTGCTATTTCTTATACAGAACAGGGACAAACTGATATTCTTTTTGAGGCGATCGAAAAAATAAGCATAAAAATACAGGAAAATGAGAAATTTAAGATAACGATTCAACAACTTGCCCGTTTGGGATTGGGAACAAGTATTAACTACATAGTTTACCTTGAAGATGACGTTCCGAAAAAAATTGTATTGAAACCGAAAGCCAACGCTAAAGGAGAGGAAGCTTTCAAGTTTATGACGGAACTTTCCGTGCCAGCGTTCTATACCGGTACAGAACAATAGAGCCCCCCAGGTGATCAATGGTGGCTAAAAAGTAGTAGAAATACAAAAGTTAAATATTAAAATAACGAGAATGATGTAAGCGAGGTATCAGCCGTAAACCCACAGTATTCTGTTTCAGGTGTGATCGTTTCAATAAACCTCAATAGTTTACAGGCTGAAAGAACGGGAGAGTATCTTTCAAAAGACGAATTATTTTTCGATGTTAACGCAAAGCTCGAGGAACAAAAGAAAGGAAACAATGAAGTGACACTTGCATTTAGTCTAGCGATTTCCACAAAGCCAAACGTAGTTAAGTATAACACTTCAGGCTTAGTCACTTTGACTGGTAAATCAGATGATATCAAGAAAAAACTGGAAGTTAACCCTAAAACAAAGATTCCCCAAATACTCTTCACAATTTATCAACATGTTTTCAATTCAATCTACATATTATCATCCAACCTAAACACGCCATACCCGCCTCCAGATCTTCTTCATCCAATGGCGGAAAAAATACAAATATTATCTAATACAAGTCAAAATCAGCCTTCACTAGAAAAATCTGAAACAACATCGCCAACTCCTGGCTCAGCAACTTCAAACGCCACACCCACAGTAGAAAAACAAACGGCAAGCGCATAAAATTCAAGCGTTTCATTGGTTTGCAAAAACTTTTTTTGATAGCCCTATTTTCCGATATATTTTTAAAACAAAAATAGTCTCCAAACCAGAACCATGTTATTAAGTGCTTTTTGAGTCCTACTGTTTCGAGAAGGAGAAGGGCGAAGGCTTTGCAAACAACAGTAGTTACATTACTTTTAATCACCACATCAGTGGTGTTTGCTTGCGTAGTTATCGACTACGCCATAAGTGCACTTCAAAACACTCTAAACACATCAAATATGCCACAGCTAGATCGAATAAAAAGCATTGAAAGCAATCTCATGAATCAAACAGACGCATTTAGGGGAATACAACCGCAACTACCAAGCGAACCATCGCCTTAAAACTCTCCATTAGCCTGTTAAACGGAACTTTTGTCGAAGCGGCCGCTCTGTTTATTTGAAATCTGGTTTCTGTCTTCATAAATCCTAAAATGGTGAAGCAACAATTCGTCTGAGACGAGTAATGTCGGAAGATCCTGTAGAGATTTCGCGGTTCGACGCTGAAAATGCAACATCTTTGTCAGCTGACTTTCTGAAAAGGCTTGGTTACAAAGGCAATTGGTTACCCATGAAAGTTTCACTTGATGGAGAATTGTATGTAGTTGAAATGATGTTTCAAAAGTTAAACGCTAAAGTGCAGATTAACTCTAAAACTAAAGAGATAAAAGAGTATGAACTTCAGGAGGGCGAGGGAGAATCAAATTCATTCTTCAAATCAAAAGGGATTATGTTTATAATTGCCGCAATTCCTGCAGCTGTTCTGGTAGTAAAATTGTTAGGCATGTTTTGAGCAATTTTCTCTAAAAGATTAATTTCCTAAAAAATTGTGAATTGCTTAAGAATCGGAAAAATGCCGAGCTAAGTGGTTTGTCCAACTTTAAACATTAATGCGTTACGCAGATTGGAAGAGTCATGAACTAAATCAACTTGATTGACTTGGGACTAAACCTGTTTTTCTCCAAGAAGAGATCCACGACTCTGGTTTTACTGAAAAATGTGACACTGTGCGTGCAGCCCGCAGGAATAAGATATTCATCACCCTTTCTGCAAGACCGTAATTTACCGTCAATATTAAGTTCCAAACTTCCGTCAACGACTACGCCCCCATTGAGGATAACTGTGACTGTGCTCAGGCACTTTCAAGTTCGCTTCAAACTCACAGAAAACCATCTGTCTCATATCATACTGCAATATCCAAGCCCTAGCCCCATCAACTTCAGTCTCAGCTTCAGGCAGGCTAGTTATCACCTCTGGGTAACCGAAAACCTTTTGATTCTTAAGTTTATCCGGACTAAATACCTCAAAAAAGCACAAAATGATTTATTCAAACTCTTACTTATTCTATTTCTATACCCTACGTAATGACCTATTTTAATTGAATTGCTGTACAGAACCATTAACACGCAAACAGGACATAAAACCTTCATTTCTAACCTTATCCTATTCTTTTAACATAATTCCTTTTCACCTATACTAAATAGCTAACATTCTATTCCTTTTTTCAATAACTCATAGGACTAACACTTATTTCTCCAACTTCAAAATTCTGCAACAAACAATCGATGAATCGACCTAAACGTAACCGTTAGAAGAAAAAATATTAGTAATAAATCGGAATAGCTGTAATTGTATACATAAGAATAGTACAAGAGTTAGTACGCTTATACATAGATGATAAGTAAGTCCCTCGAAAAAGGGTTAGCAGTAGCCAGTTGTGGTTGACCCTATTTGCCTGATGGGATTCCCTGCCACTATAGTGTTCTTCTCTACGTTACGAGTGACTACTGAGCCTGCTCCGATTATGGCATTATCTCCAATAGTTACACCCTTTAAAATCATCACCCTCATGGCAATCCAAACATGGGAGCCTATTTTTATAGGACCCATCTTGGGTTGAGCTCCATCTATTCCATGCCAGTCTGAGTCAAGAAGGAAGGAGTTAGCACCTATAATCGTGGAATCGCCTATGTTTATTCGTTTCCAGCAGAGAATTTTTACTCCTTGGTTTATGAAAACGTTATTTTCAAGGCTTAAAACTGAATCTTTTTTAGACGCCAACAGGGTTATGCGTATTGGACCTTTACTTAATAGGGAAAGGTTATTGCCAGCTTGCACCTTACCCAGTCCACCGATACAAGGTCTACCTTGTATATGCAATCCTGTGCCTATACTGGAAAATTTTCGTTTATAAAAGGGTTGAACAACCAGCTTGTTCCAAGCGTAGTCTTTTGCCGTTGCTATCTTCATTTAGGCACCCCACCACAATATGCAAATCCCAAAGATAGACAAGGTATAACTAAGAACAATAATGATAAGTAATTACCTCCGAGAATCCTGAATTTTCGCATTAAGTAACTTCCATTTTGCATAATGTTTCTAAGCCAATTTAATTCTTCCGTTTTCAAACAAAAGATTCTGTAGAACCATGAAATTATGTGAATATCAATTTCTACTTACAATTTCTTCATTATCAAACTTCAATTAACCTGACGAGAGTACTAACACTATTCTAATATTACTGTTCTACAAGATGCATTAACGCTGTTTACTCTATTTTTTCCGTCATTGCAGAAGTCCTAAATTTGGAAGAATAGAAACTAGCCTAAACATGCAGATGAAACGCTCATAAGTGAACAGAAGATTTTGAATGCTGAAAGAACAAACCCTTTGTCAAGATTAAGAGATAGTGGTAAAGAATTCGTTAGAATCGGGCTTCTTTAGAGATAATATGGTGGGGCCGGCCGGATTTGAACCGGCGTCTATAGCGCCCGAGACTCAGAAATCCATTGATTGGTCAGAATTTAAGCAATACTTGTTATCCAAGTACGTTAAAGCTTACGCAATACTTCTTTTTGAGAGCGCTCAGAAACACCAAAATCTGCTAAGCAATGTAAATGGCATTCAACTTCTGAAACCAACTATTCGAAACAACATACTCAATTCTCTCCTTGCTTTAAGTAGATACCAAGGTACATATGACTTAGTCAAGAGTGAAATGAAAGCTCACGGTATCAAACATTACAAACCTGACCAAATAACAACCTTTACAAGAATTTTCAACAGTCAAGCCCATGAAGGCTTAGGCGAATGGTACAATCAAGCTATGGCTGTCCTTGATGATAATGAGAAACTCTGCCTAAGATTCATGCTTCTCAGCGGAGTTCGAGCTATGGAAGGAATCAACAGCTTCAACTTAATCGTAAGTTTGGGCAACAAATACCAAACCGAATACTACAATGAAAACACAGGGTTTCTTGAACACTACAAATATTCTAAATTGTTCTTGCGAGGCTGTAAAAACGTCTACATCAGCGCAGTTCCAAAACAGTTACTTGATGAGATTTCGAGGTCAAGCAAGGTTTCCTATAATGCAATTAAAAAGAAATTGAATAAAGCTAAAAGTCCAATGAGGTTTAAGCAACTTAGGTCTTTTTACGCTACAAAAATGCGAGAAAATGGCTTATTGTCAGAACAAATTGATTTAGTGCAAGGAAGGGTTGGTAAAAGCATATTCCTGCAACATTACTTCAAACAAAATTCGAGAATATTAGTTGATAGCATAATTGGAAAGTTGGGACAGTTTGAAGAATTCTTTGTTAATTAATATCTTAAGACTGTTTAAGCGGTAACTAAATCGTTTTTTTTCCACATAGAAATATTTATACGTAATTCTACGTAAGTCTATGCATAGTTGAAGGGACGAATTGATTTGAAGACAAATGTCATGATAAGAATTGATGAAGCAACTGTGCAATCTGCAAAGGCATTGGACCTTAACATTTCAAAGATTTGTGAAGATGCGTTGGCAAAGGTGGTTGATGAAGAGAATCGACCATTTGGGATTTTAACTAATCAAAAAATAATCCTTAATTCAGACGTTATTTATTTGAAGAAACAAGGTATACTAGAAGCTAGCTTTAGTGTAAGTAATACCAGTGACGAGAACGTTATTTTCGACCGTTTGATCTATAACATTTTTATTTTGTGCGTTGATCAAGAAAAAAGACTAAAACCAGATCCATTGCAGTTTTATGGAACAATTCTTGAAAGAGAAACAATCCAAAAAGGCAGCTTCATAAGTTTTTCTAAGTTACTTGAGAAGAACTTCAAACCTGAAACTCTCTGCTCAACAAGAATTAATGGTTTATCCTTCAAGATATTTGCAGAATTATTCATCGATACTAGACGCGGTATTGCAAGAGGCGGCTTATTAGAGCCAATAGAACCCGGTGCTCCTCAATCAATACCAATTAAAACCTTGGAAATTTAGAGTTATCTCGAGATAACAGTGTTTAAAGGAGGTGAATAGTTGACAGATATGGACAAAAAAGCTGCCATTAGAATCCAGTCAGCAGTTGACAAAAAAGGACCTATCGGCGATCAAGGCTTCAAGAGCAGAGTAATGAGCACAGCCTCAAAAAAGAAGTAAATTAACAGTTAAATGCACGCACAAACTAAGCCCTTGAACGTGCAACTAACTGCCAATCTTTCCACCTTTTTATTCAGTCTATATCTATTATTCCTTTCTATTAAGACAGTATCTTCACTTCAAAAATTAAACAGCTAACTTTTTATGCTACAACACTGAGACAAAATGGCCAAAGTGTGAAATTCAACCACTTTTGCCCGACTTAAACGGTTCTGGAAGAAACGAAAGATTGAAATCCTCGAATCGTTAACCTCTAATTTTTTACATCTTTAGCCTTTTCTTCTTGCTCCACAGGTTTGGACAAAATACAGATGTTTGTGGCATCAATCCACTACAATAGGAACATGGTATCAGTACAAATTCTCTGAGAGTTTCTTTTGAAATAGTCTCATTAGAAACTGAACCTGCTTTTTGCTTCTCTTCCTTTGTCAATATTCTCCTTAGCAAATTATTGGACAAGAAGGGAAATTATGGTGAGTCTTCACCTGTGAAAGCAAGTGTCCAACTGTAACTGCCAACGCTAACACCATTTGAGGTAAGCCATGCTTGAACTTGGACTGGTTGTCCTGGATAAAGCGCTATTTTATACATTGAAGATGGATACCAGAACCCGTTCATTGGCATTGGAGATTGTGAAGGCGAAGGTAATGGGTCTGGCGATGGGAAGGGTGAAGCGACAGGATTGGACATTTGCACGGTTAACCCCATTGAAATGTCAGGTGTATTCCACCAAACATAGATCGGATTCGCTCCATTGTTCAAGAGGTAGAAAGTCTGAGTTTGCCATTGTCCGTTTCCCAATTGTCCCCAACTCAATGACGTCAAGGGTTGAGTGCAGGCTGCGTCTGAGAAAACACCGAAATCTCCCTGAGTAATTGTAACTGTATTGCTGACGCTATGTGTGCTGACAACCGCTGCAAGTGCGAAGCTAAGAACCATGGCTAATGCAACCAAAGATATTGTTACGACACTTATTTTTCGTCCACGTATATTCATTTAGTTATGCTCCAAACATAATTTTTATCTTAATAGTCAAGATATCTGATATAAACTTATTGAATTCTAGATAACTAAAATAAATTGTCGAACAGAACAATAAAAAAACAAAAACGAAAGTCAGGAGCTAAGACGCATGCATAATGAGGAAATATTTCGTCTTTCTGAGACCCGATTAAGCAAGTATTACAAGAGACCACCGATTGAGGCGGTGAATAGTTTTTTGAAGACTCAGTATAGCATGGTTGTTAACAACGTCAGGGGCTTGAAGCAAGTTGCAATTCAGGAATCTATTGCTGGTTGCTGAAAAATGCCCAATCACGAAGAACATTGCGCTGAAAGCTAAAAGAGATATAGCAAAACATTCTCCGAAGTGTATGCGTGGATTGATTCTCTGAGGCTGTTTCGGACTTGGAAGTAGTTCTGCGTTTACAAATTTTGACTTTTCTCAGGAATACATAAATTATAATAGCTCAAGTCGGCTATTAGCTATCGAAGGGAAAGTTTTCTTGAAGAAAGCAGTAGCAATTTTCTTTATTCTACTCATGACCGGGTCATTAATCTTAATCTGCAATTTTAACGTGAAAGAAGCTCAAGCTAAGGATTCACTTGTAGTGCAATGGACAAAAACATATCCAACTTTTAATGAATCAGCATCTTACGTTGTTCAGACAAAGGATGGAGGATATAGTATTGCAGGGCTTAACAGTTCAAGTTCATTTCCTGGATCGACTATGCATAATGGTCTGATTATTAACACCGACTCTGCGGGGAATTTAATCTGGAATAAGACTTACACATCAAGTGGCGAGTATGTAGATAACGCCATCGCCTCATTTGTACAAACAAACGATGGGGGATATGCATTGATTATGAATGGAGCGAGTCTTACTACCGCGCACTATAGTAACCTGATTAAGACTGATCTGGCAGGCAATGTATTGTGGACTAATAAAGTTACGACTGACTATGGTATGGGAGACGCTTATTGTTCAGTGCTTCAAACGAGTGATGGAGGTCTTGTTCAAGGGGGCAATCACGTCCCAGGCTATTCGAGCTATATTTTTCTAACTAAAACGGATTTGTCTAACAATCAAATTTGGAGTAAGACTTATCCTAATGAGACTGAAGCTTGCATAATCCAGACAAATGATGGCGGGTATGCGGTCGCGGGGCAAAAGGTTGGCAGTCAACCTATTTCTTTGCTCATGAAAACTGATACCTCAGGGAACAAAATTTGGGACAATACTTATGGAAATTTTACTGTTAACTCTGTGATACAGACTAATGACGGTGGGTACGCTTTAGAGGGGGCAAATATTTTAGTTAAGACCGATGCTTCTGGAAACAAACAATGGAATCAAACCTACAATGCTCCCTTAACTAACGTACCTGTACAAACAAGCGATGGTGGTTTTCTTTTAGCTCAAAATAATCTTTTGGTCAGGACTGATTCTTTAGGAAATGAGCTTTGGAGCCAGGCGTTCGTTGTATCACTTAACTCTACAGTTAAAACAACAGATACAGAATATGTTTTAGCCGGTACTTCACCTTCTACTTCTGCAGTCAACAGCACCGTTTGGCTATTAAAAATTTCTTTGTTGACAACCACGCCTACACCTACACCAACTCCAACATTACCTTTTACGGAGAATTTTGCTAATCTGAATGCATGGATTGTTGGTGACGGAACTTGGACTCCGATAAGCGGAGGCGTTCAAGGGACAAGTTCTGCTGAAGCTTTAATGTATGCTGGTTCCACCACATGGACAGATTATCAGATAACTGCTCCTGTCACCATATCTGCAGGAGGAGAAGCCAGCATTGTTTTCAGATTCAGGGGTCTGAATAATTTCTATTGGGCAGGTATAGGCAGTTGGTTTCATCAATACAGTATAAGTAAAGTAGCCGGCGGAGCTTACTCTGAAATAGTTGGTTCTGGAACTGCATCATCTAACGGTGCTGGAACTTACACTTTAGAGGTCGTTGCTCAAGGAAGCACCATCACACTTTATGTAAACAACGTTCCTGTTTTAACAACAACAGACCCAACATTTGGTTCAGGAGCAATAGGCCTCAGAACATTTGCTTCAACAATGCAAGTTAGTAGTCTAAGTGCCTCTACCCCATTACCAACTCCCACACCAACAGCAACACCGACTCCATCTCCATCACCAAGCCCAACACCCTCACCAACTCCGACGCCTTCTCCAACACCTACGGCGACACCTAGTCCAACACCAACAACTACTGAACAACCAACTGCAAATCCTACAGCAAGTCCAACGCCATCAACTACCTCATCGCCTACCAATTCACCAACACAAAGCCCTACCCCTTCGCCAAGTGCTACCTCAACTCCAACCTCAGCTCCAACAGCATCACCAACACCTATTCCAACTCCGATAATCTCCAAGAATGGAGATTTGACTTCGGTAACAATGTTCCCGATGTCCAATGGGGGTATTGAAAGTGCAGGCGGAGGAAGCACAGAGACACCAGTAATAATGTTTTCTGATGGAATAAAAATAGTCGTTTTTTATGAATTTGATACCACCGTCATACCATCAAATGCAAAAACGAACTACTATATCCTAACAGTAAAACCAGAAGCCGTAAGCAACCCAACATACGTTACAGCTTATGTAGTTCCAAATACGGTAAGCAATTATGATTCGTATTCACAAAGCAAGGGAAATCCTGTTGAAAGCGTTTACATGAGCACTATTGGTCAATCATATACTTTTAACATACCAGCAAGCGACATTTCTCAAGGCAACAATACAATAGTTTTGGAAAGCAGTAGTAATGGTGTAGACTTCCCTGAACAGGCTTTAGTACTTAACAGTGATGCTCAATTGGCAACTGTCTATAGCGGAGGTAATACAGCCATTCCAGAGTTTCCAACAATTGCAGTTACAGGCATATTCTTAGCAATCTCACTTTTTAGTGCAGTCATACTTACAATAAGAAAACGCAAGATAGACAAAAGATGACAAAATAAAAGAATCCTTGAAAGAGGAACATACTAAAGATGTACTGAAGTTCTACAAAGAACAGTTGAATACGGAAGTTATGATAGTCTAAATTTTTGATCTTTATCTTCAGTTTTCTTGCACTTAAAAGCTTAAGCTATAATCTTTCTTTTAATTTCACAAATATTTTAAATTGCAAAAAAAAAAGGAATATGAAGGCATCCAGTTTTTTAATACAGAGTGTAATATCTGAATGTAATCACAAAGTTTCTTATTACTTTTGTTAGACAAGTGATACTAGTGATATTATGCCAGAACCAATTTTTGAATGGTATTGTGATAGGGCTGGAAAGTGTAGGTTCAGGCTAATTGCTGCCAATGGAGAAATATTTGCTGTAAGCGAATCCTACAATTCTAAAGAAGCATGTGTAAATGGCATAGAGTCAGTCAAGAAGAACGCACCAATAGCAAAAATAGTTGAAACTAAATAATTAAAAACAAAATACAATCTACTTTTTTCTTTTTGTCATTTTTTGATTAACCTTAAGTATCCTAATCACTTTTTTTTGGTTCTGCTATTATGCTTTTACATTTTACTAAATTCTAGTCTAAGTCAGTTTAACTCATGTCTCTACTGCAAATGAATGTCTTTTCCTCAGTTGCTTTTTATTTATGTTTTCAGCTCCATGGCTAAATATGGTTGATTTATCTAGGCCTTGTGATTCTTGCGGTAAGATGATTGGTGGTGGGTTTAGTCACTGTCCTAAATGTCAAATCTATTTCTGTTTTTTGTGTTCACATCAACTAATGAATATTCAGAAGAAGTTTCCTTTAGAATGCCCAATGTGTAGAGGAGAGTTTTCATAAAGATAAGCCTTAAATCTGAACAGCGTAGGATATCATTTTGGAATTTCAGTATTTTCAACCATTCTGAACATTACGCAACCTGCACCAAACATGAGACCTACAGCCAAAATTAGGGTATTGCCATTGTTGGGAAATATTGATGCGAAAGCAATAATTGAGAAAATGATTATCAAACCCATAATGAATGTGACTTGACCTAATCGTTCCAAAGTAAGCACCATTACCGTATTATCCAAAGTTGATTTAAAAAAACTTTGGTTATTAAAATAGTCAATTTTTCATTAAGACAAATCTTAAATCTTCATAGCGTAGAAATAGCCTAAAATCCATGAAAACTTTAAGCCAAGTTCAATACAAATAAGAGAAAAGGGTTTTGCATATGAATATTAAACATGTAGCATTAATCGTTGTGGTTGCAGCTTTAGTTAGCGTGATTGCAACAACTGTAGCTTTTACTTTTTTGCAGTTACCTACAAAAAACGGTAATACGACATTATCTACGACTAGCCCTACATCAAGTTTACCTTCAACATCTTCACAAGTTCAATCATTAACACCTGACGAAATAGCTACACTAAAAGCTGATTCATTAGAGATGGAAATTAAAGATTTAGTAATTGAGACAAATGGAATATCTTTTATTCGCTTTGACAGTAATTTGTGGAGTACTTCAGTTATTGCCCAGAATACAAACCAATTTGCAAACTACACTAGTGTTTCTGAAACAACTGTTTTAGGATACATTCAGAACTATCTAATAAAGTATGGAACAGCAGCATATAGTCCTAATTTAAGCATATCAAGAGTAGGAAATACTTTTTACTTCACTGTAAATAGTTCGGATTATCCTCAAGATGACATATCTTATTATTGCGCACCTTAAAATTCAGTTATATTAAGAAAAGATTACTAAGTTCTCATAAAGACAAGTCTTAAATCTGCATGGCAGAGAATAGTGGATAGAGCAAGAAAGTGGTTTGGGAAGGGAGAGATGGGGGAGAAGGGAGATTAGAAGAAGCCAAACCACTCAACTTGTCCTTACTTCGTTTATGTTTATTTTTGCCTTTTAAGTGTTCTTAACACGTAGAGATATACATCAGTTTTAGCTATTTCTAAGCATTCAAAATAGTTATTGAGATAAGTCTTAAATCTGAAAAGCGTAGAAATAGAACTGAGGAATCTTAACGACTGAAATTCAAATAGAAAGTTACAGATTTTGGAGTTTTAAGATTGAAGGGAATCTTGTTACATTTCTTGTTGCGCACTTAGTTGGTAGAGATGCTACAGAAGAAGACGTTAAAAAAGTAAAAGCAATTCTTGATGATTTAGGAAAGTGGGAAAACTTGGTTAAGACAGGTTTGTACCTATTTTCAGAGTTGAAAATTGGCAATATACAGCAAGGCGACTTACAACACTATGATAGGTCATTTGGAAAAGAGTTGTATGAAATGGATATAAAAAAAACAAATGACGATATTATGAGAGGGACTGTTCTACTTGTTACTGAGGAACGCCATATTAGAGAAGAAATGCATGTAGAACCTATTTTTTCAGATTCGGAGATGTACAATCAAATCGACAATATTAAAAAATGGAGAACTTTAGAGAAAACACTGTTACACATCGGAATTAAGAAATAAGGTTAAGCTACAAGGGTTAGAAGATAAAGGCAAGATTGAATATTAGTTAAGTTTCTCTTATCTTTTTTATTAGTGTACCTATATACTAAAAAGCCAATTCTAAACCCTTATTTCTAAAGCTACTAAAAGCCTAAATTTGAAATGCTATTTCAAAAATAACCTATCTAATTTTAAACTAGATTCAAAAGTAATAGCTTAGAAATTCTGCAAGGATTGTGTAGGCTAGTGGTAGTGTAGGGCTAAGAGCATATCGAAGCTAAAACGTAGAAATAGAAACTTAGCCATGTGGTCAAAAATCTTAAATCTGCATAGCATAGAAAATAGCCATACACTTTCGCCTACCTCTCCACTAATCTGAATAGTTGTTTCAGCATTTGGCTTTTAAGTAATTTCACTTCTTTGTCAGTTATGGTTAACTTAGAAAGACCTTGCGATGCTTGCCGTAAGATGATTGGACGAGGCTTCCACCATTGCCCTAAATGCCAAATTTACTTCTGCTTTCTTTGTTCATATGAGTTAATGTGAGTGCAACTTAAGTTCCCTTTAGAATGCTCTTGCTGTGGAGGAAAGTTTGAGTGAAGCAATACGCTGCAAGCATAAATTTTTATTATTTTATCGATGTAGAATAGTCATGTTTGTTTAGTTTCTCCTATTCTTTGACATGCTGCCAGCTACCCAACAATCAGTCGCCAAACAATACATGCCTATCCGTTGCCCTTCTGTTCCTAAATGGTTGAAGTAGAAACCCCAATCCTCAAGGTAGCATCTTGAACACTCCTTCAATTTTCCATTGCTATCGCTTTTCATAAAAACCAACGCTGAAACACCAATCTTTCCAGTACTCCTTGCCAGGACAGCCTTAGCAGTAAATTTAGTCTTAACTTCCCCTGTTTCCAATTCAACCCCAGTATCTCTCTTACTCAAACTTTCCCAAACAACCTCAAACTTGTTCTTCAACCAAACAGATTTTGTTTTTTCCATACGGACACCTGCCCCGGCAAAGACTAACCTAGCCTTAAATGTGTCCTTGTCCCAAGCACTTGAAACAATACGGACTTCGAAAGACCGAATATACGAAGTCAGCGAAAAGATTCCAGGGACCCCCCTTGGAAAGATTTCGTTTTCTTGCATAATATATGTTGAAGAAGTGAGGCTTATTGTGTAAGTTTGTTTATAGAGGATTGAGATAAGTGCACCCTATATATCTAGAATGATTTTGTTTCGCATTATTTATTTTCAAGTTGTACTTTTGTTGGGGAATAGTGAATAATGTATTTTGATTGCGTTAAAGGTTGAGTTGTAAGAATACTCAGTGTTTCAGCAGCATTTTGTCTTGCCCAACCGTCAAACCACTCAGCTCTTTCTTCTTGTTTGATTTTGTGTTCTCTTACGTCATTTATTCTTTTTTCATCAGCGTTCAGTCTTTCTACAGCTTCTTTGTCCATTTGGTCACAGATTGACCTCTGATTGTCTTCAAGTTTGAATTTCTTGATTTTTTGTTTCATTACATGTCACATTTAATTTGTGTTTTCCAATTGTTGGAATGTTGAGGTTTTTCTGTGGTTTCTAGTTTCTAAATTTCTAACACATGTAATCCTTATTTTTTTTGGGGGATAGGGGCTTTCTAAGTTAGAAAAATATTTTTAGAAAATTAATTACTACTTCAACCAATGTGGCAATGGCTTACTTAATTTTTTATTTTCTTGATTGAATATAAATTAGAAATTTAGAAAACTTCGGTAATTTTACCAAATTAGAAAACTAACAAATTAGGAAATGAGTGTATCCATAAAAGGTCAAATTAAAAATATTAATCATCCATTCAAGTGCCTCGGTTGATTGGCTTAAGTTTAATGCACAAACAAAATAAACACAAATTGACTTTAACACAAAGTGCAAATTATGAAATAATCCTTATGGTTGTCTATCCTTAAATTGTGGCTTTTAACATAATTTTCCAACTCATTAAAATCTGATTTCTTAGCTATTGCTGTATCAGTCAGGACTACGTAGCCCTCTGTTTCAAAGTCCCATATTCCCCATTCGGTAAATCCTTTGAACACTTTTGGATGACAGATGGGAAATTTCTTTGAAAACTCAATAGCTTCTACAAAATCCATGCAAACTGACCTTACTTATACAGATACTGTTTGCGTAAATGTTAAGGAGTTGTGACTACAATACGTAACAACTTTATTAACATGACCAAATTACAACGTTTTGAACTGCAAAAATTGGCTACAAATCAATTTTTCACTAAAAAATCGTTAGCCATGCAGAAAACCAAAAAAAACCTTAAATTTTCCTTTATGACTGAGCATGCACTAAATTTTAAGCATCCACACATTGGAAAAAGTGAAATAATTTTTCAGAAAATTCTAAACTACAGGAAGTTGAAATTAACATAAGATTATTCTTAAAGTATGAATTCTGCCTTCATAAAGTTTTAGAGATAAATCCTGTTCTTGTTAAGTTGGGTTGGGGTTCAGAGAGAAATGCATTTGATGGTTCGCCATCACCTTTTGCATCTTCCACAAAACTCTGAACTCGCTCCCCAATTCATATTTGCGTTTTCAAGAAAAACATGTTCATCAAAAATAAAACCTTCGTTTTCAAGGTGTAACTGGTTTCTCTTGGTCACCTGATTTTGGAAAGCCCTGTCTCAAATACGAACAATACTTGTCCTCCAAACGGTCATAATACCCAACTTCCATTCCAGATGTGCGAAGCATTCCATATTCTGTGCATCCGAGCATCCAAGACACGACATGTGCTAGTTCAACCCTCTCATTTGAAGCAAAGTAGTCATTTTCCATCAACTGAACAACAAGTGCACTCATATTTTTGAGAAGATCGATGAATTGATTGAATTTGCTCTGTCCAAAATCCGCAATTCTCTTCTCAGGCAACCAAGCAACATACTGCGCAAAACTGGTTCCTGCAATTGGGTTAATAACATACTTATCCTCAGACAATAATGTGCCCAGTTTGCAAGCTAAGTTGGTTTTAATTATTTCCTTGAATCTTGGTTCAACCATCATTCTAAAACTGAAAACAACTTCATCTTCAACTCTATCTCTAATCAAAAAATGTAGACTTCGTACACCTTTCAGGTTATCCGCAAACCTATAAAATTCAACAAGAACCTTCTTCACGGAATCAGAACTGCATTTAAAAATTGCTACACACCAATCATTAGAAATCGCCATTTAACATCGATAAAATTCTCAGGTTTGCACTTAAAAATATTACTTCACAAGGTTCTAGTAACTTCTCAATGGATAGTTTTTTCTGTTAACTGTGGAGGGATAATAAAATATGGTTCTGTAAAGTCTATGTACGTTAAGTTTCTCTTTCAAAAATCGTATAATTCGGTTATCACACGACTCTACATGTTTGTTGTATCAAACTTGCCAACATATCTTCAAGGGCTTTCACTTCAGTACTGTTTGGTATATTATAGTGTTGAGCGATAGTTATGACTAAATGTCCCAACTATGGAAAAGACGTTTCGAAACCTGACAGATCATTAATCAACCCCTGCTTTTCTATTCAAGCATACACTTGCAAAGAATGTGGAACTAAATTCAAGAATTCAATCTGAACCTTTCATTTTTGAACGAAAAGCTGTACGTTCGTTCGATGTAATCATTTCTAAATTGCGCATGACAAGTATTCTGTTTAAGCAATCTGTCTCACTTGGGTGAGGAATCCAGCTAGTATTAAGTTCCCAACTATCACTTACTCTCTTATATTCTAAAGAGACAGCTTTGGCAGTGTGGAATGACTCGCAGTCAGTCATTAATTCTTTTAATAGAGAAACTGTCTCTTCCCTATTCATTGGTTACCCTCTCTCTTTCTATCTGTGCGTACACTAAGCCATTTAAAGCTTACTCGCTATCCACCAAAAACATATTTCCAAAATTTTTTGGAGATATTATTTTTCTTTTGAGGTTATTTGAGTCTGATTTATTCGACTAAAATTGGTAATGGTTATAGTAGTCAGATTAGAAGGGCAAAAATATCAGAAAATGACCAAACTTATAACATAGAATTTCCGTTCGGATGCGAATGCAAATGTCAACCAAGGGTAATGTTGTGTTGTATTTGGACAGGTAATTATTCCAAAAAAATCAAGCACATTTAGTGCTCGAATCATTTGACAACTAGCACTGCGCATCTTGCTTGGTGGACGACTCTTTCGCTTGTGCTACCAAGAAGAAATTCTTTGATTCCACTTTCCCCCATATGACCTACAACTATTAAATCAAACCCGCCATTTGCAGCAGTTTCAATTATCTGAGACGGCGTGTTTCCTTCTTTGAGTTCAGTGGTGATTTTAAGCATGGGTTTTAGTTTAATTGCCTTTTCACCGGCTTTGGTCAAAATTGCTTCATGGACTTTTCGAAGGTCTTTGACAAAGGCAGACAAATTCGACTGGTCACCGATTGCATCTTGAGGATATCCGGATGCCGGAGACTGTGAAGACATGTTGGCCTGGTATCCAAATTCTGGAGGCGGCTGAAAAACATTGAGGATTAGAATAGATGCAGAAAATTTATCAGCGATTTCAAGAGCATAATCCAAAGCCTTTTCCGAGTTTTTAGAACCATCTACTCCCACAAGAATTTTTGTTATCAAACGTAGTTCCTCTACATTTAATTTACAGTGGAAGCTCATAGCTTTTTCGAATAATTCGGACACTGCTTTAGAAGTTAGAACTCTAGAAAACTTAAGGTAATTCTTCAAAAATCAAGAACTAATAAGTTATGAAATAAGTGCCTCATCACAAGACCAATTTTATAACACTAAGTTCCCTTCGGGTGCGCTCGGGTGCGAATGCAAATTGGTGAACAAAGGTAATGTTGTGTTGTATCTTGACAAAGAATTAGTTGAAAAGTCGAAAGAAATGGGGTTCAATTTAAGTAAAACATTTGAAAACCACTTAAAACACTTAGTCAACGGATATTCACCCGTTTCTATTCAAAATAACGCTATTTCTAGTGAATATAAAGGTAACTTGGTGGGGCCGGCCGGATTTGAACCGGCGTCTATAGCGCCCGAGGCTACAAGCCTAGACCAAGCTAGCCGACGGCCCCTAAAATTTTGCTTGGAGTTTTGCGGGTTCAAAGAATAATGCTGGCTTAGGCTTTAAACTTTAGCGGTGGGGAGCTTCCATAATTTCTGAAGCGAGAGCGTTCCTATCTTTTAGACTCATCTATAGGCGTCTATTAGGATCTTCTAATAGACCGAAAGGTAGAGGCTGAAAAGGAAGAAGAACAAAATCTAGTGAAAGCTTTCAGAAAAATAGGATAAAGCTAAGGTTCTTCACATTTTTCTTTGTAAGGAGTAGTTAATACTTCTTTGACTTTGTTAGTTATCACCGGACCAAGTCCATGCACACCCTTTGACCAGTCATCCACATTAATCAACGCATTCATCGGCGTCTGATAAGAATCCAATATGGCGGTGGCTTTTTCTCGTCCAACATTAGGTAAACTGGCGACAAAATATACTTGTGCATCAGAAAGGGTCTCGCATTTTTTGAAGGCGTGCACTACTGGGCTTCTTTTTTCAACAACCTGTTCCTGTTTTGCAGCTGTATAGAGAAAATCAACAGTTTCCTTATATGAAGAGGTGTTAATTATTGCCACTCCGTTTTTCGCAAGATTAAACATTGCGCCCCAAATCGCACTTGGTTGAATGTTGCTGTATTTGTAGATGATTGGCATGTAACCTTCAAGCACAAGGAGCGATTTTGGATAGACATCTTTTAACGTGAAAATCTGCTCAAAAAGGTAACGTCTTGTTAAAGTGTAAACAAAATCGTTAACTGTTTTGCGTTCAACGGCGCA
>Ga0182021_10002405_pt1 | contig 21804 bp, 18 predicted proteins | sample 612E3MmetaG_FD_120493 | JGI IMG/M metagenome (GOLD analysis project Ga0182021, IMG submission 120493) | Permafrost microbial communities from Stordalen Mire, Sweden - 612E3M metaG (Illumina Assembly) | ecosystem: Environmental > Terrestrial > Soil > Wetlands > Permafrost | place: Sweden... | reverse complement strand
TTTTATAGAATAGGACTGCGAGACGATCTCGTTGATGGGCTTAATATTCAGGATCGAAGCGATGATCTTTCCAGCCGCCCCAGTGACGGAGAGAGAACTTTTCGGATACCGGCTGTCGAGATCGCGCAGAAGAGTCAGAGCAGCCTGCAACGGATGCCCGTAATGTCTTACATATTGTCCTTCAAGCTGCTTGCCGTGTTCATCGATTACGACTGCCTTAACTGTAACCGACCCGGCATCAAGGCCAATGAAATGCATGCTCTGCCTCCATCTATAAAAGTAACGTCCGACAACTAATTAATCAACCGCTAACAACAGAACTTTCTTATAAGGAGGGTAGGCTTTATGTAAGGATATTATAGCAGATTAAGGACGGCAAGTAAGAGTTGGTAATAGATGACCTGATAGTTGATCATCCCGATTAAAAGTTAATACGCTCTTTTTCAATTACTAGAGGCCGCTTCAGAACTTGCGTATGAATAGAGCCAATATATTCACCAATTATTCCTATGAAGAAAAGCTGGACCGAGGAAAAGAAAAACAGGCCTATGACAATTGGAGCAGTTCCGAGAGTAAATCTGTTCCATAAGACAAGTTTTGCTATCAAATATGCCAAGGCTACGATGAGACTTACAATCGATATGCCAAAACCGAATATAGTAGCGAGTCGCAGGGGAATTTTGGAATGATTTGTGATACCCAGCATGGCAATATCATAAAGAGAGTAAAAGTTGTGCTTTGAAAACCCTCTTTTTCTGCTCGGTTGGTCATAATACACTTTTGCGCTTTCAAATCCCAAATCAGAAATTAGTCCTCGGAAATAGGGATATGGATCTGCAATCGTTTTTAAAATATCGATCACTGTCTTGTCATACAATCCGACTCCGGTAGCATTCTTTACGAGTTCTATCTCTGCTATGGAATTGATAAGTTTATAATAAACCTTCCTGACTGCGAACATGGCGGTGGATTCCTCACTCGACTTTTTGACTCCCAGGACGACCTTATATCCCTCCTCCCATTTTTTTATAAACTCGTTAATAAGCCAAGGAGGGTCCTGTAAATCTGAGCTGAATGGGATGGTAGCATCACCACGCGACTGAAGAAAGCCATAGAATGGAGAACGCACGGGTCCGAAATTCCTAGTATTAATTATAATTTTGACATTCTTATCTTTTCTAGCTATTTCCCTAAGGGTAGGCACAGTTCGATCTTTTGATGCATTATCAATAAAAATGTGTTCATATTTATAATCAGGTAACCCGGCAAATACTTCTTTCACTAGCCTATACACTTCTGCAACATTTGCTTCCTCATTATAACAAGGGCTGACAATGCTAATTAATGGCATCGACGGAATTCCTTGTAAAATACATATTTGCTTTGAAATATAAATGAAATTAGAGCCATTGGGATAAGCAGCAAAAGTCCGGCAATATACATGTTGAACTTTACCATATCAAATATGCTTAGCGCACCTATGTTTAGCAGGTAGGTCGCCGCATATACCCCGATGAATCTGAAAATAACCCTATTATCTTTGTTTTTAAAGACAAATCGCCCGGTCGTTTTGAAATTGAACAGAATTCCTAGGATTGTAGCAAATAAAACGGCAAAAACATAATGAAGTTTTAGGTAAATAAGAAGTGCAAAAGCCGAATAACCAAAAAGTGTATTCAATATGCCGACCAAGATGAATTTGATGAAGATCGATTTATTTAAACTCTGCATTCCGAAAAAAGTATAACATTCATTTAGATTAATTCTTATCGCTGCGTGTCGTTTTCTTTCAATGCTTTCCATAAGGTATTATTTCAAGGCAGCCTCGATTAATTCAAGAAGTCTTTTTATGCTAGCGGCACTTTTTGAACGTGGGTTAAGAATGGTCCCATGGATAGGGGGGGGACATGTTTCATAGGGAATCCCTTGTCAGAAAGACTTTGAAGGGAGCTTCTCATAGGCTTTGATTATACTTTCCATGGATTTAATATCATTTCGTTTCATCAGGTATGTCGATCGCACATTGCGCGCGTATATTTCCTCTATTTTTGCCATCGCTGCCGGCGATTTCAAGTTAGAATACATATGGAAAAGCGAAATTAGTTTGTCCGGATTTTCGACCATGGAAAAACGGCCAGGTCCCATGTCGGTACTAGTTAGCAAGTTTCTGATAAGAGCGCTCTCAGATTCATGCACAAAGATTGCAGCAGCCTTGTCGAAATACACTAGTTTCCATTCAGGCATACGCAGCAGCGCGTCAATAACATTCATTTGCCCCCAGTTCATAAAGATCGTTTTAGCGGGATATTTGTTAAGCAATGGTCTCAGATCATCTGGCGTTTTTGCTTTTTCTATCGCAAACGAATCCATATAGGTACTGCCGAGATACGGACCACCTCTGGAGTCGATGAAAACCTTATACTTCGGATATGCTGCCCAGATCAAATATCCCCCCGACAAGTAATCGTTCAGTAGTGGTGCCGGCAACTTATGCTCCAGCAAAAACTCGACCTCTTTTATTGGGTATTCGGCGTAGAGTGCTGGACCAAACCACGAAAGCATCGGGGAGTATGAGAACATAAGATAGAAAGCATTAAGCGAAAATAATATGGTCAGAGCCGCCGCTGATACATTGACCTTTCTCCTGGGAATTATGTCTTTTGAGAGAGATATCAACTGGGCAAAGGAAAAAAGCCAGACAAGACAGAAAAAGACCAATGCGCGTGATACTGCCATGCCGCTAAGGAAAAAGAGTATGTTCAGCCCAAGTATGGTAACTGGAATGACCTTGGTTTTGGAATAGCTATACGCACTAAAGAGTAATAAGCTGGCCATCATTGCTATTGAGGTGTAGCCGGCCTGCATCGGTCGAAGGGTTATCTTAGTAGGGTCTAGTCGCGACCATAAGCTCATATATTCTGTAATAAGGCCGGATTGCCCTTCGAGATGGCTCGCAAAAAGAAGGTGGTCGACGATCGCGAAAAGATATCTGAAGCCGTAAGGATTGATAATGAGCACTCCGTACGAAAAGAGAAGCGCGATCGCGAGGCTTCGTGTCTTTGATCGATCCTCGGCATTCGAATGCTGTTTGGACAAGAAGTTGCTCGCTGCATCGAGACAACAAGCCAGCGTCAGAAAGGCGAGTCCCATCAAGAAAGATCCGTGCGTGTTGACCCATAGGAGAAAGATAAATGGCAAAAAACGGTAATATGTTTTAGATGAAGGGCTGTAACGTGATGAAAAATAGATTAACAAGCAAAGTGCAAAAAAAATATTCGAAAAAATGGTCGGTCGTACGAGTTGACTGAAAGAGACGATCATAGTGAAGAAGAAGGTTGCGATTGCCAGTTCGTCAACAGGAACCTTCTGGCGCTTTAAATGTAAAAAATACAGTGCACCCACTGTCAGAAGGCCAACGAGCGGAAGTATATACATGCCTTGAAGTGATACAATCTTGAACAGGCCATAAATGAGCGAGCTGCCTATCCAGGTTACATAAGGCCAATCAGCCGATGCGGGAACCCAGGAAAATTGAGAATGGTCGATAAGCCATGTCTGATTGAGTACGAAGATCTCTCCATATTTGATGTGCCACCACATGTCGTAGTCGGCGGCCACCATGGGTGTGCTTATGATCAGCGCGCCGAGGGCAATCAATAAGAGAAGTAATAGAAATATGCGTCTTGTCATAGCTGTCCTCTGCATCAGAGTTGAGTTGAGAACTGGGAGTCTAGTGCTGCGATGTCATAATTAAATGAAATGACGTAATGGAATTCAATGCCTGACATCACTCATTATGCAATCTGTTGTTTCCCTTTTCTGCTAAATCACAAAGAGAGGGGATACAATCCCCTCTCTTTGTGACTAAGTATTTAGTTGCTTGAAGTTACGGACAGGCAACCCGGTTGTTGGCATCAATTGTACATGAAGCGATCGCCTGTCCCGAGTAGTTAGCGGTAAATGCAGCCACAGTAACCGCGCCAGTGTTAGCATTGACTGTTAAGGTTGGCGTTGCGCCTCCAACGTTACAGGTGGCGAGTGTCAGCGCTCCGTTGTTAGCAAAATTGGCTACGGCAAGGTTTACACACGTTGAGAGCTCGGATACTGCGTCGGCCTTTGCAGCTTGTAGCCTGTACTGCGAATACTGCGGGATTGCGATCGCTGCCAAGATTGCGATGATGGCGATGACGATCAGTAGTTCGATCAGGGTGAAGCCTTTCTGATCACTTTTTTTCATGATTTCGAGAGCCTTAAACATTGTTTTCTCCTTTGTTGCGATATTCTCGCCGCCAATGGCGGTCGTATCTTTTAAGATTAATAGCAGCAAATGTCATGCCTGAAAACTGACATGAGGATAACGGGGCCAAATTGTCTCGCCGATTTCGCAGAAACTTTTACAGAGTCACAAAAGCACAGTGAAACAAAGAGTTAATATTTATGCATACATCTGGGAAAAGTAAGGTGGAAAATAAGTGAGGGTATCGTGGTGACGATAATTGTCACCATAGTTGACAAAATACGGCAATAAGTTATTTAATTTAATCGTGTCTGTATCTCCATTAAATAATTATTACAGGGTTGGCAGGCTTGTATTTGCTCTTGCCTTGCTTGTTGCCTTTCAGATTGCAGGTTTGTTGCATGTCGTGCCAGGCCTTATTTATGTTATCGCTATCTACGGCATAATAACCCTCGTCATGCTGCTGATTACGCGGGAAGTTCTGAGCTATTTTGATTTCATTCTGGATATTGTATTCATTTCGGCGTTAATTCATGTGAGTTTTGGGATATATTCATATTTATCTCTTTTTTATCTCTTTCCGGTCTTTTTTTCCTCCATAGTGATCCGGACTCGGAAAATATTTCTCTATCCGGCTGTTGCGACTTTCTTTTATTGCGCAGTTTTTGTTATTCATGGCAAATTTCTTTACATGGAAAATCTGCTGAATATTTTTTTGCACACCTTTTCTTTTTTCCTTATTGCCTTTGCCGGCAATACTCTGAATGAACGAATCGACGGGCAGGAACGGTATATAAAGAGGCTTGAAGAAGAGCATATCAAGATGCAGGGCTATGAAAGGCTTTACAGGGTGAGTGCCGATCTTGCCCATGAATTGAGAAACCCGCTAGCGTCGATCTCGGCGGCTGTCCAGTTCCTTAGGGAAGGCAAGAACACCAGCGACTTTGTCGAGATGCTAGGAGTGGAAACAGCCAGGTTGATAAATCTTGTGAACGATTTCTTGATGTTTTCAAGACCTTCCGATGCGCCGAGGGAGCTTGTGGACCTGTCCGGTCTGATAAAAATTATTATTGAGCGACTGCAGACAGAAAAGAAAGTCACTGCCGATATAGAGAATGACATCGAGCTTGTATTAAATCGGGTATATCTTGATGCGGCCCTGAACAATATCGTGGTGAATGCCGTGGAGTCTGCCCGATCATTGATTACTGTATCTCTCAAGAGGACAAAACTCTATTCTGATCGAAACAAGGATGGAATTGTCCTGGAAGTCGAGGACGACGGACCCGGGATCGATCCTTCCAACAGGGACAGGATTTTCGACCCCTTTTTTACAACAAAGCAAAATGGAACAGGACTTGGACTCGCAATCGCCTATAGAGTGATCACGAGCTGCGGCGGCCTTATTATTGCCGATGACTCGAGGCATGGGGGCGCGAAGATGACAGTAGTATTCCCCGGTGACAAATAATACAGTAGTAAATAAGAAACGGAGTCTGTAAATGAGAGCATTAATCGTCGATGACGAATTGAACATCCGCAAGGTTTTAAGGGTAATTCTTGAGGAGAATAATCTTGAAGTCGACGAGGCTGCAAGTGTCTCTGAAAGCGTAACTACGATTAAGGACAATTATTTTGATCTGGCGATAGTCGATCTGCGGTTGCCTGACGGATCGGGAATTGACATCCTCAGGACGATAAAGGAGAACAGTCCTGATACCGTTGTTTTGGTGATCACCGCATTTGCATCGACTGAAACGGCTGTTGAGACGATGAAAGCAGGGGCCTATGATTACGTGACAAAGCCTTTTAATCTCGATGAAATCCGAATTATCCTGAAGAATATCAGCGAAAAGATATCGCTTGAAAACAGGGTTAAAGAACTCCAGCAGTATGCTGATGAGTATCAGAACATGATCGGCAAATCCGAGTCGATGCAGCGTCTTTTTAAGGTGATCGATAAAGTAGCCCCCTTTGATTCGCATATATTGATTATCGGTGAGAGCGGTTCTGGAAAGGAACTCGTCGCAAAAGCCTTGCACAACGGCAGCCGGAGGGCTAATAAACGACTTGTTGCCATAAACTGCGCAAGCTTGCCTTCGGAACTCCTTGAGAGCGAGCTTTTTGGGTATTCAAAAGGGGCTTTCACGGGCGCATATGCTTCCAAGAGGGGTTTGATAGAGGATGCAGATGGTGGAACTTTATTTTTGGATGAGATAGGCGAAATGCCACTCGCTCTCCAAGCAAAATTATTACGATTTCTTGAGGATAAAAAGATAAGGCCGCTGGGAAGCGGAAAAGAGACCGAAGTCGATGTTAGAGTCGTCGCAGCGACCAATAAGACCTTTGCGGAATTGATAGAAAAGGGAGAGTTTCGGGAAGACTTATATTACAGGCTTTCAACCTTTGAACTGAGGGTGCCCTCTTTAAGAGAGAGACGTGAGGACATTCCACTGCTCGCAGATCATTTTATCAGGCTGTTTTCCAGAAAATTCGAGAAAAATATAAGCAAAGTTGATCCAGCTTTTCTTGACTATATTATGCAGCATGACCTGAGGGGTAATGTAAGGGAATTAAAAAACATTATTGAGCGCGAGGTGATCCTTTCCGAGGATGGCTGTATACGGTGCACAGCCGGCCAGTATACAGTGCTCAGCAGTCAGGTTTCTGTCGAGATACCGGAAGCGGGCCTGAATTTGAATGATTATCTTGCAAATATTGAAAGCGAGCTTTTGAAAAAGGCCTTGAAAAAGACAAACGGAATCAAAACAAAGGCGGCTGAACTGCTGGGGTTAACCTTCCGCGAGTTTAGATACAGATTGTCTAAGCATAAAGATGCCGGAGACGAGAGTTAATTCGAGCCCCGTCACCCCTTTTATTAATGCGTTCCAGAAACAACCGAACCGAGTTTGAATATCGGTAAATAAAGGGCAACGACAATAAAGCCTATTACAGTGCCGAGAAAGACCATGAGTGCTGGTTCCAGTAAGACAGTGAGATTTTGGACAGCGTCATCAACCTCGTCATCGTAAAAATCAGCCACTTTTGCCAGCATCTGGTCAAGAGATCCCGTCGATTCACCAACGCTGATCATCTGTACGACCATCGGAGGAAAGACGTTGGATTTAGCTAACGGCTCTGAAACAGTCTTGCCGGACGCAACTTCTTTCTTGACTTCGAATATCACTTTTTCCACGACTTTATTTCCGGCCGATTTTGCACATATTTCGAGACCGTCCAATATAGGCACACCGCTGCTGATTAGCGTTCCAAGTGTTCTGGCAAATCTTGCCACAGACACTTTTCTGATGAGATTTCCAATAATGGGTATTTTAAGGAAGATTATGTCTGTATTCATACGGCCGATAGCAGTCTTTCTGTACTGACGAAATCCAATGATAAGTCCGACAATAACGAGGAAGAGTATCAGGCCGCCAATACCGCTTAGGAAATGACTAAGTCCAATAACTAATTGAGTCGGAAGGGGAAGGGCCACTCCCATTTCTCCGAAGACTTTAGCAAAGACTGGTATGACAAATATCATTATTATAGCGACAACAAGAGCAGCGATGAACATAACAACGGAAGGGTATATCATGGCTCCCTTAACTTTCTTCTTCAGCTTCATCGCTTTTTCTATATAAACGGCCAGCCTCTGTAGTACCGAATCGAGAACACCGCCTGCCTCACCAGCTGCCACGAGATTGACATATAGATCGTCAAATGCCTTGGGATATTTTTTCATGGCATCAGCCAGCGTTACGCCTGACTCTACATCGCCTTTGACCTGTCCTATTATTACACGCAATGTCTTATTTTCAGTCTGCTTCGACATGATCTCGAGGCTCTGGACAATTGGTATGCCGGCGTTATACATGCTCGCGAACTGCCTTGTAAAGACGATGATGTCCTTATCTTTGACTCTTGGGCTTCGACTGAACCCTTCAAATTTGAACGCAGTGGCTTTTTTTTCAGCAACAATTGTCGGGATAATTCCTTGCTTCCGCAGAGAGCCGATCACGTCTTCCCTTGTCTCTGCAGTCAGCTCTCCCTGTTGAACCGTTCCTTTAGGAGTCTTTCCTGTCCACTTAAAGGTAGTCGGCATCATTCTCTCCTTCAATAAATTCTGCGTTCAGCGTAATAGAAACGGCTTTGTTATCCTGATGCGTTACTGTATGGAAATGTACCATACATGCGGAGTGCAATACAACTGTTCTGCAAAGATTATTTTAAGTATACCGCCCGAACAGATATTCTTTTAGTGATGCACGTCACAAATTAATTGTGGTCTGTCCCGACGATTGTTGCTTTCATAAGATGCTCTCCATACTCCAGATCGTTATTTTACGGCAATGCGATCATCTGGCACTGCATAGCAGACCAGGTCCCAACCTTCTTCGTTATGCGCCCTCAAGAAATACTGGTATCGACTTGAAAGAGAGGCCATCATAAGCGGAATACGCCATAAATCGTCAGGTCGATGATAGACACTAATGGCCAGTATAGGCGCATTTTCCCGAATCAACCTGCTCGCACCCGTCAGTGCGTCCAATTCTGCACCTTCGATATCCATTTTGATGAACGTAGGCTTAACATTCTTTAAAATCTCATCCAAAGAAACGCAGTCGATCAGCAAAGAGCCTGCTTGATTAACTACAGATGAAGCTGTTCCGGTTGATTCAAAACTCACCTTTCCACAATTCGCTCCAACGGCACTTGGGAGTATCGTCATTCTGCTGCGTGTATCATCGTCCAGGTCAAAGACATAATCACGCAGATGCTGGAGATTCAAGGGATCTGGCTCAAGTGCAAATATTTGCCCTGCAAAAGCCGGCAGATGCGTTTCCAATAAAGCCTTCACGGTGTCGCCGTCAAAGGCACCGCAATCGATAAAAACTTCATCATTTTTCAGCTTGAAAAGGTCTTCAGGGAAATACTGATCATGCAAGACTGGAGAAGGGAGATTATCAAAATCGAGGTAGAAGCGAAAGCGTAATTGTGCGAGATATTCGGTTATCGACGAATCATCCGTCCAGAGATCAAAGGCGCTCTCGATAAGATCTGCCTGTTTCGATAACTCGTGCGGTAAGGATAAAGCGTAATAGGGCAAGAATATATCTTTATACTTCCAGAATAAAGATGCAAAAGAAACCACTTTAGCGCACTTCAGTCCGATCAACTGCCTTCTGGCATCTGCAAATCGATACCCCCTGCCGGCACGCCAGATAGTAACAACAAACGCGGCATTATTCCCGAATTGTCTGGCCGCTTCCTCTGGGCTGAGTACCTGTATCCCGCCAACATTAGTGCCCCAGAGATCAGAATTGTTATCTGCAAAAGCGAGTGGGGTAACACCCGCACGTTGAAGTCCGTCCAGGGTCTTTCGACCCAGGCCACCAGCCCCGAAAAGCACCAATGACCCACTAAACGGCTCAGTTAGTTCATCGAAAAGAGATTCCTCCCGTTTGATGATATGATCAATATCTTCACTTAATATCCTTTGAAGTTCAACTCTACAGGTATTCTTTATATTAGTATCCATGTTTGTGGTCACATCCCGTTTTCTCAATACCGCGGAACCATCTAAAGGCTGATTACTTTCCCGCGAAATTTATATTTATTCTTTAGAACATTTTTAATTTCTCTGTGATAAATATGACTAGCGATAAAAACCGTACCTCTATCCAGATTGTAGAACAAATCAGGGGAGACTATTTTCTTATTCATTACTCTCTTACCTTGCAATGATTCATTGCTATCCACAAATGCCTGAATATTTGCTTGTCCAAGGTTGGTTGTCGCCAGTAATCTGTATGTCAATGATCCGACACCCCAAACAATCAGGCTTTCATCAGACTTGATAAGGCCGTTAATTTTCTTTTCCAGAGCTTTAATTTTCTTATTACAAGCTTCGATGTAGCTCCTCATTCTTGATATTCCTTCGCTGTCTCCTTCCATGGAATCAACTTCATTTGATTTCTTATAAAATGAGACGAGAACCTTTGTGTCATAAAAAGATCCTTCAATTGTTCTTGAGTATATGTTTCCCATGCCAAAGCGACTTAGCAGATTAGACAGGGTCTGATTGGTAAAATAATTTATGTGTTCAAAAGAAAATTCGTCAAATGGAGATTGAGGATTTAAGCTGAATTTTTCAGCATCGGGGACCGCTGCCATTATTATCCCTGATTCTTTCAGCATTCTCGCTGCATATGGAATTAGCCCATTAAAATCGAATATATGTTCCAAGACTCCAGTCAATATAATTAAATCGAATTTATGCGCCGATTTATATTCTGACAGCATTCCCGGGAATACATTGATCCCATATAGTTCTCTTGCAACTCTACTGCAGGTCTCTGATGGTTCAACACCCTTGAGATATCGATATCCTTTACTCTTAAACATATTAAGAAAATAGCCTATCGAGCACCCCACATCAAGCACCTTGAATCTCTTGTTTTCATATGCAGGATTACTCGCCGTAATAACTGATTCGCATAGAAAAAACATATCCCGATAAATCTTGGTCAGCCCATCAGGGACTTTGTTGCTATAGGTATATTTATTGCTATCCCTGTAATAATGGTCATATTCCTTTTGCGATGGGAGATTATCCGCAAACATAAAACCGCACTGCAAGCAGTCAACCACATTATAGGTAAATAGTTTCCGTCTATTCGGAAGCAGAAATTTCTGAGTATATAACGTTTCTTTATTCGAAGAGTTGCATATTGCGCATTTGCGTCTCATGTCCTCTCTAGCCTTCCACTCTAAAAATAGTCACTACTGGGTGCTGTCTTAGTTTCCTTCCTCAATTTTGGCCAGCACAGCCAAACTGGGAAAAGAATCTTTCAATATCTTTTTTCTGTGAATCAGATCCTCTTTAGTAAAACAGTCGGTTTCGTATACAGGGGTATTGAAATCATCCATGCATAGTTCAAAGTTCTTATCTATAACGCAATCAGCTATAAGATCATCATGAAGCTTTGTGCCTGGAAACGGGATAGCATAAGAGACAACTATCGATGCAAGCGGCAGTTTTCTGACGAACTTCATCGTCTCATCAAAGCGTCCCGCATCTTCACCCGGCATGCCTATCAGAACAAATCCTACTACCGGGATTCCAGCCCTACTGAAACAGGAAACTGCATGCTCGATTTCATCGTTTGATATTTTCTTGTTCATTACTACATTTCTGATGTATTCGCTACCGCTCTCAATGGCGACGCAAACATTGGCACAACCAGCCCGTTTCATCAATGCAGCCATTTCGTCATCAACCCTTTTGACCGAAATGCCGTTAGGCGTATTCCATCGTATTCGATAGTCTTTCTGAATTATTCTTTCGCAAATTATCTTTGTCCTGTCGGGTTTAAATGTAAAATTGTCATCGACAATGAAAAGATGCTCAGCTTTGTAACGATTGACGATCTCGTCTATCTCTGAAATGATATTGTCCGCGGAACGTCCCCTCCAACGGGATCCGTGAACCAGCCACATATTACAGTATGAGCAGCGATTCGGGCAGGAACGACTTGTCAAAATCGACATTGCCGGCTTGCCGCCGAGTCCATACAATCTCTTAATCATACTTCCGTGCATATATGGCGTCATATCCAGCAGTTCTCTTGCGGGAAAGGGGATCGAATCCAGGTCCTCTATGAAACTGCGCTTCTTATTCTTCACGAAGGAACCGTCTCGTCGATAAATCAATCCATCTACAGTTTCCAGGCCTATACCCGCGACGACTCGCGACAAAAGATCTGCAAAAGACACTTCGGCTTCACCCATCAAACCGTAATCTACAGATTCACACTCGATGAGAGCCTTTTCGTGAAAAATAGATACGAATAAACCACCCATGACAACAACTATCCCAGGATCGACATCCTTTATGGTTCTGGCAAGAACGTATGCTTCCCTTGATGCAAAAGAGTAGTGGCAGGATATTCCCACGCAGTCGGGACGATATCTTTTTGTCATCTCGACTATCTCGGCCTCAGAAGGACCATAGTAATAATGTCCCTCTTGAAGCTTCACGGGCGGATTCAGCGTAGGGTCCCAAATTGATACCTTATGCTCCGCCCTATTCAGGCTAGCCGCCAAATATTCGAGTCCAAGCAGTTCGGTCCGGTGAACTGTCGGGTCAGGAAACACAAATGGGGCATTAATTAGCAGCACTCGCATGTATTATCCTCAATTTGCGTGCTCGACAAAATGTTTGTGCGTCGACCGATAGGAACCCCGCTCCTAACACATACATCCCCGGATCGCTGCTCAGCAATAAGCTTTTTCATATCTATCGCTGCGATCTGCGATACGTACCATTCATACAATTCAGCGATGCAACTTGCCATCGCTCTGAACTGAAATCCCCCTAATTCCTGTAAAAGCCTGGAATTATCTCCACTGTATTCCCTGCCCAGCCCTTCCTTGACAACCAAGATATCAAGCTTTTTTCCGGAGACGGTGAGAACCTGTGTTGCCAGAGTATAAAGGTCAACGGCACTTCCTGTGCATACATTATACGTTTTTGTTCTGACTACCCGAGCAATAAACAGTTTCACTATCTTAATAAGGTCATCGATATACAAATAGTCAAAAAAAACATTTTGCCTTATTATTATCGGTAAATCGTGTGCTGCACGGGCACAAGCATTCGAGATAAATCTTATCTGCCAGTCTTCATATTTGCCGAAAACGCCGAAAAGTCTCAAATTATAGATATTTTCTGCATTTTCGGCATATTTTGCCATTAAGTATTTCGAAAATCCATATTGATCAGCCGGGACATGGGTGTCGAAATATTGTTCAGACATCATCGGAATCCAGTTTTCTCGCGAAAACTCAGCCCCTGAACCAAAAAAGATCATTTTGCCATAGTCATTCTTGCACCGTGCAAGATTGAAGAACATCCTTAGATTATTCTCAAGAACTCTGGTAGTGTCCTTTGTAGATGTTTTTGTTGCGTTCCAGGTAGCTGCGTGAATAACCGTATCGAATTTATGGTTTTTCAAGAAGGCTGCCACTTTCTCGCCATCACAGAGGTCGAGTTCAGTGCTTGATGGAGCCAGTATTTCATATGTACCGGCAAGAGCCTCTTTTAAATTACGCCCGATAAAGCCGGAACCTCCCGTTATAAATATCTTCATCCTGAAATTTCCCGCCAACCTTCAACCGGAGGAATTATCATGTTCTTTATGAACTCCTCTCGATCCAAGAACGGCCAGAGGTCTTCCATCGGCATTGATATCATCGATCCGTCGGAAAGTTTTTTAGAAGACACACGCGGAAGAGTAACCTGGTCTGGCGATACCATGACCTCGCAGATAATCGGCCCTTCTAACTGAAGGATGTCATGTACATGTTGCCTGATATTTTCGTGATTCTTGATGCGCTGAGACGGTATTCCAAAGGCAAGTCCGACTTTCATGATTTCCGGTAATGTCAGTCCGCTCTCTTTGGTGCTGGCCACATAATGTCCCCCAAAATAATTCTTCTGTGTATTCATTATCGAGCCGTATCCCTGGTTATTCAGGACGAAGAATTTAATCGGGAGGTTCAGCCGCCTGACCGTTTCGAGTTCCTGCATATTCATAGCAAATCCGCCGTCACCGTCTATACAGACCGTCCTTTTGCCTCCGCCGGCAATGCATCCTCCAATAGCCGCAGGTATGCCGAAACCCATCGATCCCAGCCCCTCAGTGTTGAAAATCCGCATTCCTTCCTTCACTCTAAATGCCTGCATCGTGCGTTCGCTGCAAGCACCGGAGCTTCCGGGGATGAGCAGATCGCTCTCTTTCATCTCCTCCGATAGGACATCTATCAGCACATAATCGTTTACAAAATCCCTTTCCTTCCAGTAATCGGGCAGGACAACAGGATAGCGCTGTTGCCACCCCTTGCATGTTGCGAGCCAGCCGGTGCGATCTTTCTTTTCGATTCGTGATATGTTACTGATAAATTCTCGAAGGAATGCCCTGGCATCGGCCTGGATCGATACATCGATCATCATCTGGAGCTTGTTGATCTCGTGGATATCTATATCCACGATCGTCTTGCGAGCGGTGCGGGCAAAGTAGTGATGTGTATAGGCAGTCTGCCCAAAGTCCAGCCTGGCGCCTATCGATAGAAGCCAGTCGGAGTTCTGCTGGGTGAAGTTTGCCCCCCTTTGTCCGACCGCGCCTGGTCTTCCGGCATAGAGCGGATGTGTTTCGGCCATGAAATCGATAGTCTTCCATGTCGTCAGCACCGGGATATTGAGCATTTCGATTAGTTCATCGAATTCACTTAAGGCGCCCGCCAGTCTAATGCCGTTTCCGGCAAGGATGACGGGCCTTTCGGACCGATTCAGCAGTTCTATGGACCTTTGGACTTGCTCTGACAGTATTCTATTGGCAACCTGAGGCATTTCGCTTTCATGGCTGAATCCTGTGAGCACTTCTTCATCTATCATGGCTGCCTGTACATCGAGAGGTATATCGATCCAGACAGGCCCTGGCCTTCCACTCTTCGCCATATAGACGGCTTTATCTAGATGATATCTTATGGTGGCAGGATTCATAATAGTAACCGCATACTTCGTAATAGGCCGTATGAGGCTAACGATGTCGATTTCCTGGAAGCCCATCTGTCTGATGCCCAGGCCACCGACCATGTCTGCGCGTTTGACCTGTCCTGAGATAAATAACGTTGGTGTGGAATCAAGCCATGCTCCTGCGACTCCCGTGATAGTGTTGGTCCCGCCTGGACCTGTTGTAACGATTGCAACTCCTAGATTGTTCGTGTATTGTCCGTATGATTCAGCGGCAATGGCGCAGGCTTGTTCATGCAGGTTGCATATGAACTCGAGGTCTCTGCTTTTTCCGACGGAATCGACCAAGTGCATGGCGCCTCCGCCCGAGAGCATAAAGACATGCTTGACACCAAGTCCTGCTATATAGCCTATTACATAGTCAGAAAGTTTAATCATGGATGGTTTTACCCGCTTTGTTTTCATCATTTATGATCTTCAATATTTCTATAAGTTTCAATGAGCTGTCATTCCACGGCTGCGAGACCAAAAAAGGGCGTACCCCAAGGTCGGCAGTCCCAATGACATTTTCGGCATGGTCATCTATGAAATAGTCGGCCTTGCCCAACCAAGCTAGAAACTCGCGTTTGCTTTTGTCCGGTTGTTTGGGATGTTCATCTGGTCGTTGTGAAGGAACGAAACTTACTGTCTGAAACCAGTCGCCGAAATGGTGCAGAAGCCATTTTACTGCTGGCGACACGGTCTTGATAGACCTTGCGGTGAGTGCAAGATGGCGGTATTTTCCACCCCAGTTATCAAACCATCTGATGATTTCAGTATTCGGTTTCATCGCGTCAGCTTTGTGGGATAAGCGGAATCTGTCCAAGGATGCCAGATATTCCGCCCCGTCGATACCTAGCAACTTATGCGGAGGGTTCTCCGAAAGGTGCTCATATTGCATCCGTGTGCCGGGGTTTTCTTTCGCCCACACCAAATCAAACCATGATCGGGTGAGGTCGTTCAGAACATCATCTATATCCCAAACAATTGTCTTCATTTAGTATCTAATACTACTCCATCCAATAAGTAAGCACGGTTTTGCGATTCTTATTCTGGAGGATGATTTTATCGGTATAGTGAGAGTCGTCCTTGTAGTGCGTTGACGATATCTCTTCGATAACAGCCCCGCCCTTGCTCGAAAATATATGTTTCACACCGCGATCGACAGTTATGATATCGCCTTTTTTGCATTCCTTCGACTTGCCGTCCAGCGTCAGCAAAACATCTCCATATAGAACGACAAACGTTTCTTCCTTGATCTTATGATACTGCTCGGGGTGTCCCTGACCGGGCAGCACTAGAATAAGCTTCTTGCAATATTCTCTGTTGACGACGTTGATGATCGTACAGCCTGTCTCTTCGAAGCGGTCGATGCCGTAATGATGCGATATCTCGAGTTCGGCCTTGCCGGGCACGACGACATTTGCATTCGCCAGAATATGCCTTACCTGCTGAACGATGGAATAGATTTTTTCACGGACGTTGACTGTCTTGAAATCGTCGGTCTTAACAGGTGCCAATTCATCGATATCTTTTTCGGCATAATATTCGACATACTTCGACATATCGTTTGCAAGAATCTGATTATCCTGGTTGGGAAATGCAAAGAATATGTTGCTAAGGTCGATCCTTTCACCTTTTGCTATCTTCTTCTTAGCAAAGACACCGCGTTTGAATTGCTTAAGATCGGCAAGCTCTTTTTCAGATGCCGCGGAGCGCCCATTGGTAACACCGCACATTTTGATGGCCTTGTCGGCAGCCCTGAGCCATGATATTACCTGATCGGGTGTAGCTGAATAGTCGTTCTTCTTATACTCTTCGGTCTCCACCGCAACATGTTTCTCATAAATGGAAGCCCCCTTGGCTACTGCAATCTTGATGGCATCAGTGTCATCGGGACTCTCGTGCGTAGAAAAGCCTACAGGTGTGCCGGGATAACGCCGCTTCAGCAGGTCTATCTGGTTCATATGAAGGTTCTCTGGCTTAGTCGGATATTCCCCGACGCAATGCATTATTGCAAACTGTTTATCACGGTGTTGAAGAAAACTAATCACCTTATCGATCTCATCAAGGGCTGCCCCGGCTGTTGATGCGATAATCGGTTTGTCCGTATTTGCGATTCTTTCGAGCAGCGGCCAGTCGGTGAAGGAACAGCTGGCGATCTTGATGATCTCGATACCCAATTCTTCTATTAGGTCCACCGAAGGCTCATCGAAAGGAGTGGACATCGATACGAAGTTATTGCCTGTCACCGCTCCCGTGAGCGCACTGAAATCTGCTTTGGATAATTCCGTTTCCCTGAATCTCCTTATGTACTTCAGGTCCATCCGCTCAAGATAGCCAGGATGAATGAAGGTATCGAGATGCCTGAACTGGAATTTAAAAGCGAACCGGTAATTGAATTGACGGGTCGCTTTTGCAAATTCCGTGACCATACGTTTAGCATGGTCCAGGTTTCCCATGTGGTTATTTGCCATTTCAAGGATAAAGAGCGGCTGATCGAAGTAATTCTTCATGTAATCTCCTTATCGTGCAGAAGTATTTCGAATAAAGGTCATAATTTGAGCTATTACGTAATCTAGCATATCTTTAGTCAAACCAGGATAATTACCTATCCAGAAGGTCGAGTTCATCACACGGTCCGTACTAGCGAGCTCACCGGCCACCCTATACTTCGCCTGCCGATAAGCAGGCTGTTTGATCAGGTTGCCTCCGAAAAGCAATCTTGTCGCTATCCTGCGCGAATCCAGATATTTCAGCAATTCGTTACGTGTGAAAGGAGCATCCGCAGAAACCGTAATTGGAAACCCGAACCATGCTGGCTCTGAGTTATCAGCGGGTCGAGGCAGAATCAAGTGACGCTGCAGAGTTTTCAAACCATCCAGTAAATGCTCATGGTTTTGTTTTCTTATACGGAGAAATCCCTCAAGCTTTTTAAGCTGAGCGACTCCAATTGCCGCCTGCATATCGGTTACTTTGAGATTGTATCCGATATGGGAATAAACGTACTTGTGATCGTAGCCTGCAGGCAAGTCGCCATGCTGACGGTCGAATCTCTTGCCACAGGCGTTATCGTGACCTGTCTCGCACCAGCAGTCACGCCCCCAATCCCTAAGCGATTGTAGAATGATCTTCAATTCAGGGTTGCTCGTTACAACGCAACCGCCTTCTCCCATCGTAATATGGTGAGCCGGATAAAAGCTGAACGTAGAAATATCCCCAAACTGTCCCACCTTTCTGCCGTTGTACGTTGAGCCGAGTGCGTCGCAACAATCTTCGATCAGCCACAAATTATGTTTCTTTGCAAATCCCGCTACCTTTTGTAGGTCGAATGGATTGCCCAATGTGTGGGCAAGAATAATAGCACGGGTTTTCTCGCTGACGGCATTTTCCAAAAGATCTGCATCGACATTATAAGTCGGAATAGATACATCTACAAAGACCGGCACCAAATTATTCTGGATGATCGGATTAACCGTAGTCGGAAAACCGGCAGCGACCGTGATGACTTCATCTCCCGGCCTCAGTTGGCGGTCTCCAAGGTTGGGCGACGTCAGAGCGCTCACTGCCAAGAGATTCGCCGAGGAGCCTGAATTTACAAGAAGTGCGTATTTTACCCCGACATACTCCGCAAATTCCGTTTCAAACTGATCCGCAAACCGTCCTGTAGTCAGCCAGAAATCTAGTGAAGATTCGACCAGGTATTGTATCTCGGTTTCATCGAAGACCCTGCCTGACACCGGAACGGGTGTTTCTCCCGGTACAAATTCCCGCATAGAAAACTCCGACTCATAATAGCGTTTTACCAGTTCCGATATCTGGTGCCGAATCTGTGCTGAATCCGTTTCCATATCACCCTTTAACACTTAAGTTTTGAGATATTCCTGAATCTGAGCAATGCAGACTTCATACATATTGATCTTATTCATATATTGTTTGTGCCACTGTACCGTTTTTGAGATTGCGGTATGGACGTCCCATTTAGGCCGCCACCCCAGCAAAGTGGTTGCCTTTGAACTATCGAGCTTTAAAGTCCCGGCTTCATGAAGGGATCTGTCGGACGGGACATGCTCCCACCCGCCCTCATTCCACTCAAGGATTATTTTTTCGACTACGTCCCGTACTGAAACAGCAGAATAAATTTCAGGGCCGAAGTTCCAAGGTCCGGAAATTTTTTCTGGTTCTCTGTATAAGGCGGCAGCGAGCATAAGGTATCCCCTGAGCGGCTCAAGCACATGCTGCCACGGACGCACGGATTGCGGGTTCCTGACCGTTATAGGCGTTTTATTCTCCAAAGCCCTCAAACAATCCGGAACGAGTCGGTATCGCGCCCAATCCCCTCCTCCGATAACGTTGCCGGCGCGTGCTGAAGCAATGCCCTTACCCTCTGTCTTAAAAAAAGATTTTTGATACGCGTTAGCAACGATTTCTGCACAAGCCTTACTACTGCTGTATGGATCGTCGCCTCCAAGCGGATCGTTCTCACGGTAACTCCATAGCCATTCCTTGTTCTCATAACATTTGTCGCTGGTTATGTTAACAATAGCTTTGACAGAAGGCGTTAACCTGCAGGCCTCAAGCACATTCACTGTGCCCATGACGTTTGTTTCATAAGTTTCAACAGCCCGGCGATATGAAAGTCTGACCAATGACTGTGCAGCCAAATGAAAAACAATCTCCGGTTCATGCTCGGCAAAAACGCTCTTTAGCATTTCCGGGTTCCGCACGTCACAGACATACGATTTGATTTTCTTATCGAGATGACAGAGCTGAAAAAGACTTGGTTCGATATCTGGCTTCAAGGCATACCCGATCACTTGCGCACCGCATTCACTAAGCCATACCGATAGCCAGGCACCCTTAAATCCAGTGTGACCTGTAATGAGAATTTTTTTTCCTCTGAAAAAGCTTCCTATAGTTTCGTGCATCTATGTATTACCAGACTTTCCATGGGGCACTGCCGCTCTTCCACAAATTGTCGAGATATATCTTATCTCTCAATGTATCCATCGGATGCCAGAATTTCGTATGTTTATACGCAATAAGCTGGCCTTCTCTGGACAGATTCTGGAGAGGCTCCTTCTCGAGAATACATTCATCGTTCTCAAGATAGTTGAATATCTCGGGTTGCAGCACGAAGAAACCGGCACTGATCCATGAACCCTCTTCGGTAGGCTTCTCTTGGAATCCGTTTACTCTGTTGTTTTCATCGAGGTCAAGAACGCCAAATCTTCCAACCGGTTGAATGGAGGTAACAGTGGCAATTTTCCCATGGGTCCCATGATATTCGACCAATTCGTTTATGTTCATTTCTGCGACCCCATCACCATAGGTCAGGAGAAATGGCTCGTTGTCGGTATAATGCTTAATTCTTCTCACCCTGCCACCTGTCATAGTCTCAAGTCCGGTATCTACGAGCGTAACCGTCCATGGCTCTGCGTGGTGATTATGAATGATCTTCTGGTTCTGATGCTTAAAATCAAAGGTTATGTCCGATTCGTGCAGGAAGTAGTTGTTGAAATATTCCTTGATGTAATATCCCCTGTAACCCAGACATAGTACAAAATCATTGAATCCGTAATGGGAGTAAATCTTCATTATATGCCAGAGCATGGGTTTTTCGCCGACTTCGATCATGGGCTTCGGCTTTAGGTGCGACTCCTCACTAATCCTCGTACCAAATCCACCGCACAGGATGACTACTTTCACATTCACCTCCAGGGCATTAAGGGAATAGCAATTTGTTAAATGAGTTAGTTCTCAAATGCAGAGCAAATAACATGCCCAAAAAAGATCGATATTCAAATTTATCATAACTTGATGCGCAATGTTTTATAAAGTCCGGCTATGACCTTTAACTCATCCTTCTTACTAGCGTACTGTGAATGGAGGGTCTGATACTCGATGGTTATAATCTAGCCGTATAAAGAAAATTCCCCCTCTTAGTTTAAGAGGGGGAAGGGCTATTTTGATATCATAAACATTGTTTTGTTGATACAGTAACGCTTTCCCTATGAAATCCCTGCCGCTAATTTTGCGGATTTCACCGTATTCTTCATGAGCATGGTAATGGTCATAGGGCCTACGCCGCCTGGCACAGGGGTGATGGCGCCAGCGATTTCCTTGGCTTTGTCGAAGTCTACGTCGCCTCTCAGTATGGGAATCATCTTTCCGGTTTTCTCACTCTTCTTTTCGCCAACGCGGTTTACGCCTACATCTATTACGCAGGAACCGGGCTTGATCCATTCAGGCTTTACAAGACCGGCCACGCCCGCGGCTACGATCAGGATGTCAGCCCGCTTGCAGTGGTCAGCAAGGTTTTTGGTGCGGGTATGAACTATCGTGACGGTTGAGTTTGCTCCCTGGGCCTTTTGGACCATGATCATCGCGATCGGCTTGCCGACGATGTTAGAGCGGCCTACGACTACGACCTCGGCGCCGGATGTCTCGAAGCCGGAGCGTACGATCAACTCCTGGATTCCTGCGGGGGTGCAGGGTAGAAACTTCGCCTCTTTGCCGCCGATCATCAGGCGTCCGACATTGACTGGGTGGAAGCCGTCAACATCTTTATCCGGATCAATGGCGTTAAGGATTTTCTTTTCATCGATATGTTTCGGCACCGGCAGCTGGACAAGTATGCCGTGAATCTTCGGGTCTTTGTTGTACTTATCGACGAGCTTGAGAAGATCGGCCTCGGATATGTCAGCAGGCTGGCTGTCCTGGATCGAGTAAAAACCGATTTCATGTGCTGCTTTCTGCTTGGCTGTGACATAACTGACAGACGCCGGGTTCTCGCCTACGAGGATTGTAACCAGACCGGGAACTACCCCGTGCTTCTCCTTCATCTCGGTTACTTCAATTTTGAGTTCTTCCCTGATCTGTGCTGCTACTTCTGTTCCACTGATGATTTTGGCTGCCATTAACGACCTCCGTTTATGATTTAGTGGTGTGGCTTTAAAAGTTCGAGCATTTCCTCTCTTGTGCTTTGCTT
>Ga0182021_10002404_pt1 | contig 21805 bp, 21 predicted proteins | sample 612E3MmetaG_FD_120493 | JGI IMG/M metagenome (GOLD analysis project Ga0182021, IMG submission 120493) | Permafrost microbial communities from Stordalen Mire, Sweden - 612E3M metaG (Illumina Assembly) | ecosystem: Environmental > Terrestrial > Soil > Wetlands > Permafrost | place: Sweden... | reverse complement strand
TTTAGTCTAACTATTTGATTTACTGCTTCTGCTATATCATTATCATTGGTCCCGATGCATATTATATTATGACTGTCATGAGCTACAGAACTTGCAAATGCACCGGTTTTTAAACCAAATCCTTTAATGAATCCCGTGACAGGAAATGAATCATTGTATCGGTCCTTTACAACAATTTTTAAAATATCATTTACTGTATCTGATTCAATATATTTCCCGGTTCCTGACGGCAAGATAAGCTCTTTTGTTAAGAGCTCTCCATCTAAAGATTCAATTACTCTTATTTCTTCGCTGTTGTTTACGACTTTAATCTCATCAGAATTTATAAGTTGGCAGTTGAAGTTGTTTATTGGCTTTCCCGGATTATAAGAAAAGAGAATCTTGTCTTTTTCAAAAACCTTTATACCTTCAATCCATGTTTCAAGAACATTCATTTTCTTCAGATTATCCACTAAGATAAAATCTGCAATATCTCCTTTCCTAAGCAATCCTGCTTCCAAGTCATAGTGTTTAACCGGATTAATAGTTGCGCTTCGTACAACATCAAATACATTAAATCCATCTCTAATCAGCCCTGCGATAAGCTTATTGATATGTCCCGAGATCAACATTTCCGGATGAAGATCGTCGCTGCATAGCATAATATCTTCCGGGTTCGTATTAAAAAGTTCCTTCAGAGCATTAAGATTCCTCGCTGCGCTGCCTTCTCTGATTAGTATTTTCATCCCCAGAGAAATTTTCTCCCTGGCTTCATTAAGAGAACTGCATTCATGGTCTGTTGATATTCCTGCTGCAACATATTTCCTCAGCATTTCACCTCTTAATCCCGGAGCGTGACCATCTATCGGTTTTCCATACCTATGCGCTATATCCAGTTTTCTTAAAACCTCTTTATCACCATATATTACTCCGGGAAAATTCATCATTTCAGCGAGGTACTTAATATCTTTCCGTTTCAATAGCTTTTCTATTTCCAGAGAATTAATTGATGCACCACTTGTTTCAAACTCTGTTGCCGGAACACATGATGATGCCCCAAACCAGAATCTCATTGGTACTTTACTGGAATCGTCAATCATAAACTCAATTCCTTTTGATCCCAGCACATTGGCAATTTCATGCGGATCAGAAACTACTCCCGTCGTACCGTGCTTTACCGCAGCTATTGCAAAAGCTCCCGGAGTAACCATTGAGCTTTCAATGTGAATATGAGCATCTATCAAACCTGGCAAAATAAATCTCTCAGGAGCTGAAATTGTCTTTTCAATAGCATTAATTCTTCCTTTCAATATAAGTATTTTAACCGGATAAATAGCCCTTTCATGAATATCGACCAGCTGACCCTTGATTTTCATAAAATATTTTTTTTTTTTATAAATTGTTCCACGTGGAACAATTTATCTCCCTAAATACATTAACAAAATATTTATATCGGAAGGTGAAACTCCGCTTATTCTTCCTGCCTGTCCTATATTCTCAGGCTTTATTCTTTGTAACTTTTGTCTGCCTTCCGTAGAAATTGAAACTAACTCTTGATAAATAACATCATCCGGAATTTTTAAATTTTCCAGTCTTTTAATTTTATCCGCCACAATTTTCTCTCTTGTTATATAACCTTCATATTTTATTTTAATTTCTGCCGATTCTTCAATTTCTTTAAACCGTTCTGACTTCAATGCTTCCAGATTACTTCCTCCTTTTATATAGTGTAACAACTCTCCAATTCCGATCTGAGGCCTTGCTGCTATATTAATTCCTTTTACTTTTTGTAAAACAATATTAGTGTCCATTTTCTCAAGTAATACGTTTATCTCTTTAGGATCGACACTATTCCTGGTAAGAAAATCGATTATCTCATTTACAAATTTCTCTTTTTCTTTCAGCCTTTCTACCCTTTTAGTCTCTGCTGTTCCCAATAAGAATCCCTTTCGTGTCAGCCGTTCATCAGCATTGTCCTGACGTAACAATATTCTGAATTCAGCTCTTGAAGTAAACATTCTGTAGGGTTCATCTACTCCTTTTGTGACCAGATCATCAATCAGAACACCAATATAAGATTCCTCCCTTCCCATAACAAAAGTATCTTTGTTCCGGATCTTCAAAACTGAATTTATTCCGGCAATTAAACCCTGCGCAGCAGCTTCTTCATATCCTGTTGTTCCGTTAATCTGTCCTGCAAAAAATAAGCCTTTAATTTTTTTTGTTTCCAGGGTTGCCTTCAATTGTGTAGGTTGAAAAAAATCGTACTCTATTGCATAACCAGGTCTGAATATCTCAACTTTTTCCAATCCCTTTACTTTTCTCAGCGCTTTAAGTTGAACTTCCAGCGGAAGACTGCTTGAAAAACCATTTATATAATACTCTACCGTATCCAATCCTTCCGGTTCGATAAACAACTGATGTGAGTTTCTATCTTTAAAAGTTACAATTTTATCTTCAATACTCGGACAGTATCTTGGACCCCGTCCTTTTATCCTGCCAGTAAAAAGGGGACTGAACTTTAATCCTTTTCTCAATTCATCATGAACTTCTTCATTTGTATGAGTTATATAGCAGCTTCGCTGATCCATGATCAATCCAGTATTTTCATCCAGGTAAGAAAACGTCCTGCCTTCATTATCTCCTCTTTGTTCAGTCATTACAGAAAAGTCAACCGATCTTCCGTCAATACGGGCACTGGTCCCTGTTTTCATTCTTTCAACTGAAAACGATAAATTTTCCAACTGTTCACTCAGGCCGGCTGAAGCCTGGTCACCCGATCTTCCTCCTTTTATTTTGCTAAAACCAATATGCATTAATCCATTTAAAAAAGTCCCGTTCGTGAGAATTACGGAATGCGCTTTGAATTTAGTTCCAAAAGCAGTTTCTACACCCACAACCTTATCCCCCTCTAATAATAATGATGTAGCCTGCTCCTGCCAAATATGAAGATTTTTACACTGCTCCAAAACTTTTCTCCATTCTACAGTAAATTTCTGACGGTCACACTGAGCCCGCGGACTCCACATGGCAGGACCTTTTGACCGGTTCAACATGCGGAATTGAATCATGCTCCTGTCAGTTATAATTCCACTCATACCTCCAAGAGCATCAATTTCTCTTACAATTTGGCCTTTTGCAATACCCCCCATTGCCGGGTTACATGACATCTGGGCAAGCTTTGTCATGTCCATTGTAATAAGCAAAGTGTTAGCTCCCATTATAGATGCAACATGCGCAGCTTCACATCCCGCATGACCTCCTCCAACAACAATCACATCGTACTCGAAATCCATAATATTATTCCTCCGTTTTACCAATCCACAAATCTTCCATTCTCCTCATTTCATCCTGCTGGTCTTTTGTTTTGTCATCATAACCTACAAGATGTAAAACTCCATGAATAATAACTCTGAGTATTTCCTTTTTTAAACTAACATTATAGTTTATTGCGTTTTGCTTTACCGTATCAATGCTGATATACACCTCTCCGTTAATAATTTTCCCTTCATTAAAGTCAAAACTAATAACATCAGTATTGTAATTATGTTCTAAAAACCGGATATTCAGTTTTCTTAAAGCACTATCGTTTGTTATAATGAAATTAAGGTCACCTGAAATTTTATTCTCCTTTCTGATGACCTTTTCAATAGTCTTCACGACTTTTTTCCATCCCCTTATCCTGAATTCTACATCATCATAAAATATCCTAATGCTCAAGATATAACGTTTTTAAAAATCATTGTTACCGTATTACCCTTTTTACTATATTTAATTTTGTCCGCAAGCCTTGCCATCAAAAAAACTCCCCTGCCGTTAGGCTCTTCGATATTCTCCGGCAAAGTCGGGTCACGCACACTGTCAGGATTAAAACCCTGACCTTCATCCGTTACTTTTATTTTAAGCTCGTTGCTGTCATAGGCAATCACGATCCTAACAAATTTATCAGGGTCTGACCTATTGCCATGCAAAATTGCATTATTAACAGCTTCCAAAGTAGAGACCAGAATTTTACCATAATTATCCTGTGAAACACCTAACTGAACAGTAGCGTTGTCAATTGCATTCTCAACTTTAATCAGATTAGATAACTCCGATTCAATTTTTATCCTCCGATACATAATATTCATAATAAAACATCTTATACTTAAAAATGTCTGATTTGTTACATATTAATTGCTAATTTTTTGATATCCAGAGCTCCGGATCAAGGTATTTTTTTGTCTCGCATATCATAAACTTCAATATGCAATTATTATTTTTGTTCGGGTCGGAATAAATATCTCCAATTTCCTGTTTAATAAGTAATTTATCTCCCTGTTTTACTTTTACATTTACAATGTTTGTATAAACGGATAAAAATTTTCCATGCTTTACTATGATTGTCATATTTGCACCTCTTATAGCTAATACACCAACAACCTCGCCCTGAAATACACATCTTGCTTTCATATTCCCGGAACTTGTTATCTCAATTCCGATATTATCTTCGGTCAGATATTTTAAATCCGGGTTTTTTTGTATTCCAAAATGACTCGTAATAATTCCCCGCTCTACAGGCCATGGAAGCTTCCCCTTATTTTCGCTAAAGCTATCTCCGATTAATTTCTGCTCCGGAGTATTATCAGATTTTTTGATCTTCTTCCTCTCCTCTTCCAGTATTCTGGCAATTTCATTTTCAATTTTTTTCGCTATTCTCTTCTTTTCCTCTAAATCCTTCCTCAACTGTCTTTCTTTACTAATCAGCGATTTTACCATACCTTCCTTTTTTTGCTGCTCACCTTTCAACAACCCCTTTTGCTTTTCTTCCCTAAACTTCAAATCTGTGATCCGTAACAAATCCTTCTGAAGTCTTTCTTTCAAAGTTTCTATCTGACCTTTAATATCAAGGATAATTTCCGATTCCCTCCTTCTGAATTTGGCAACCTGCTGCAAATATTTTAACCTTTTATAACCCTGATTAAAATCTTTTGCGGATAATATATATACCAGTTCCGGGAAACTCTTCTTGGATTTATATGAATTTATAACAGCTTTTCTATAATCGTTTCTTAAACTAACCAGGTCTGTCTCCATCATATCCACTGCCAGAGAATCAAGCGATATTTCCTCATGAAGCATATGGAGCTCGTCCTGCATTCCCCTGATAACATTTTCCCTTAATCTAAGCTTATTTCCTATTATTTTTATTTCGTCAATCCCTGCACTCTTTTCTTTCTCTGTTCTTTCAAGCAAGTTATCTACATATTGAATCTCTTCAAGTGTTTTCTTTCTTTTTTCCTCCAAATCTGCCTTTGTCTGACCTAATAAGTAATTACAAAATAAAAGTAAAAACAGAGCTGTAAAAACTTTAACTTTCATAAAAGTCTTTTTAATTCATATTTGTTTCCAGGAATAAATTCCATTTTTCCTTTCAACGTACTTTCAACATTTTTAATTTTAATATCCACCGATAAAGAATTTTTTAAATCTTCTATTCTTATTTTTCCAGGGAAGAATTTATATCCGTTTTTAATAAAACCATTATAATTGATACTAATCTCAGTGCTACCTGAATCGTTCTTAATTAGTGCTGAAACTGTTTTTTTCTTCCTAATATCAAAAAGATAGAGTATTTTACGCTGCCCTAATGTACAGTACTGTGATAATTTTCCATCCGTTCTATAAGATTTACAGCTATCTCGCTTATTATCTACTATATAATCTCCAAAAATCAATGGCATCGCTAAAAACGCAATATCATATTTTTTTTCGAGATAAGTTGATGATCCATAGTACAATTTCCTGTTAATCCGGTCGTTAGCTAGTAAGGTATCTTCAGAAATGAAAATTCTTGCAAGCTCTATACCAACTTTGCTTCTTATACTGATAAGGTATTTGTCAGGATTTTCAAACTTAAAACTCCCAACCACCTTTTCCGTTCCATAGCTTGTCTTAATCTGAATATCAGCCCTGGCAACAGTAAAATTTCCATTTGTTAAATTTTGATCTTTTGCGCCTTCTAAAATTGCTTTTTCGTTTAATTCACCATTTGATTCAAGGTTTACATTTCTGACTACAGAACATTTAGTAAAAGCTACAACGCAAATCAATATAAAAGCTATTTTTCGCAATTTTCAATTTCCTTTATCAAATTTGTTTTTGTACTGTCAAGCTTAACAGCCTTATTCCATTTATCAATTGCCTCCTTACATTTCTTCTGTTTCTTAAGTACGTAGCCATAATGTTCGTACCAAACAGCGTCAGGTTCTTCTCCTTTACTGATTATCTTTTCGAAAACTTTTGAAGCATCATTTAATTTTCCCCTTTTATAAAGAACCCATCCGTACGTATCAAGAAAAGTAGTATTATCCTTTTCTTTCTCCACGACCTGCTTTGCCAATCTTTCTGCATTTTTTAGATCCATATCCTGTTCCGCCAGATAATATGCATAGTTATTCATTACCGTCAGATCTTCTTTGTTTGTTTTTAAAGCTTGTTCAAATATTTCAAAAGCCTTCTTATAATCCTTCATTCTATAATATGCATCTGCTCTCATTGTCAAAACCTGCAGTAATGAATCTTTATTATCTCCTGCCAATATTTCAGCCTTTCTTAACTCTTCAAATGCGGTTGGGTATTTTCCTTTCTCGATCGCTCCGTTTGCATATAGTATCTTTGCAACAAAAGATCTGTTGAACCTGGTCGTACATTCTTCCCCTTTGCTTAATAATTTATCATAATCTTTCATCTGAAGGTATACCAGAAGTAATTTTTCCCATGCGTAATAATTATCCGGCTGTATTTTTATTATTTCTTCAAGACGAACCGCAGCTTCATCCAACTTGTTCAGCTTAATGAGCAGTTCCGGGCGTAGAAGAAGCAAAATGTCATCATCTTTGTAATTTGCCTCCAGAACCATCACAGCCAACATTATGTTATCCCCTTTTTCTTTTACAATTTCAGATTGATCCATTAACCTTACAATTAAAGAAATCTTATCCTGAATACTTATTTTATTATTAAGATTAACGGTATTCAAAAAAAGAAAAAACTCATCATAACTCTTCTCTTTAAGAAGAAAATCACACAGAGAGAGTTGAACCTGAGCATTATCAGGATTCTTTTCCAGGATCTGGTCATAAATCTCACGTGCTTTCTCACTTTCTCCTTTTCCCCTGTAAATCTCTGCCATCATTCCACTATAAAGAATCTCATCCGGGTATTCTTTTACAAGCATTTTAGCTTTTATCAAAGCTTCATCATATTTTTTTTCTTCCATCAGATTCTTTATTGCAGAAACCGTAGATGATTCGTTGACCCCGTATTTACTATCCAGGGCATTAAAAACATTTATGGCTCTTTCATAATTTTTATTTTCCGAATAAAGATTACCCAGTGTAACTTGCAGACTTTCCTTATCCGGAAAATATTTTACAGCCTTCTCATAGCAAATTATCGTACTATCTAAATTTTTTTCCTGGTAATAAATTCCTGCAAGCATCATCAAATACCATACATTCTTATTATCCAGTGTGAGAGCTTTACCCAGATATTTTTTTGCATTCTTTGTATCTCCGTTATTAAGTACTATTTGTGCCATTTGGAAATAAGAACCATCGCTTTCCGGTCTGACTTTTACACACTGCTCAAAGTATTCCAGGGCATCTCCATAATTTCCCAGTATTTTTTGCTTGATTGCCTCTACATAAACAAAATCAAAAGCAGCATTGCTTTTATCAATTTTCTCAGTTATTACAGACGGAACTATCTTCCTGCTGCATGAGGAAGCCAATATAATAACCAATACAAGTAACTTTATAAAATATTTCATTCCCATCATAATTATTCTTTTCCTGAATGTCCGAAACCTCTAATGCCTCTGTAAAGCTCTGTGTTCATATGTGCTCACCTGAATTGCATATGAACAATAAAATAATCCCTATATCTGAAAATCCAAAATCTAGTTATAAATATTTCTGTATTCGCTTGCATATCAAATATATACATCTGTTTTCCTTTGAAAACACACCTCCTAAACATTTACTTTTACAAGCATTCAAAACAAAAACACAAATATAGCTCTAATGAATTTACTCCTTATCTAAAATTTCGGCTTTGCAAAAATAAGTTAAATTAAAAGACAAAATTTTTGATTCAGTCAAAGTTAAATATCTTTGCAGTCAGATTTTCAAACCGTTATTAACTAAATTAGTATTTTGATGAACAGTTTATTCAGAAATGTAATTATCGCTTCAGTTCTTCTAATTGCCTTTGCCTGTAATGCTCCTTCAGATAATCCAAAAACACTTATTTTAATAAAAACAACTCTTGGTGATATTAAAATTAAACTTTATGATGGCACTCCTATCCATCGTGATAACTTCATCAAGCTTGTTAAATCGGGGTTTTATGATGGCATTTCATTTCACAGGATTATCAAGGATTTCATGATACAAGCCGGAGATCCGGCTACCAAATCAGATCCAAAAGCAAATCTGCCTGACTCTTTAAACACCTATACCATTCCGGCAGAAATCAATTCACAATATTTTCACAAAAAGGGAGCACTGGCTGCTGCCCGCGAAGGAAATGAAATAAACCCTGATATGAGGTCGTCAGGAACGCAGTTTTATATTGTACAGGGCGTGAAATTAAATGATTCTGAACTTCAACAGGCTGAACAAAAAATAAATAATAATATCAAACAAGCTGTTTTCACTAAAACACTTAAACAAACTATTGACAGTGTAAATTTATCCGGTAAAACAATTCCCGAAAGTCAGATACAGCAAATAGCCTCTGAAAAAATGTTTAAATATCTAATAGATTATAAAACTTACAAAATCAGCTCAGACCAGGCTGAAGCATATAAAAATATCGGCGGAGTACCCAGGCTTGACCAGACATATACGGTTTTTGGAGAAGTAATTGAAGGCCTTGATATTGTAGATAAAATTGCAGCAGTCGGAACTGACAATCATGATAAACCACTTAATGATATTAAAATTATTAAAATAATACTTGTAAGCAATTAATAACTTACAGATTTAAAATTGATTACACATGCTTCAAAATATATCTGCTCTTTTAGATGAAATTCTGAAATTCACTACAAACAACGCGGACGATCTTGAAATCTTTCGCCTGAAATATTTAAGCAAAAAGGGTATTATCTCCGACCTCTTTGAAGATTTCCGGAATGTACCTGCTTCGGATAAAAAGGAAGTTGGTCAAAAGCTTAATCAGTTAAAGCAAACGGCTCAGGAAAAATACAATTCTCTTAAATCAGAATTATTAAATATTGAAGATAAATCCAGTGCATCGGATCTTACCAGACCATCTTTTCCTTATTCGTCAGGCTCGCGTCACCCCATTTCAATAGTAAGAAATGAAATAATACAAATCTTCTCAAGAGTAGGTTTTACTGTTTCTGAAGGCCCTGAAATTGAAGATGATAATCATGTTTTTACAAAACTGAACTTTGCTCCTGAACATCCAGCAAGAGACATGCAGGATACATTTTATATCTCAAGAATCTCATCTGAAGATTCAAGTCCTGATGATATTTTACTCCGTACTCATACCTCGTCAGTACAGGTCAGGGTAATGCAGAACAAAAAGCCTCCGATACGAACTATTTCTCCCGGAAGGGTTTTCAGGAATGAAGCAATATCTGCAAGAGCACATTGTATTTTTCATCAGGTTGAAGGTTTATATATAGATGAAAATGTATCATTTGCGGATCTAAGGCAGATCCTTCTTTTTTTCGCCAGGGAAATGTTCGGTCAGAATACAGAAATCAGACTACGACCCTCATACTTCCCGTTTACAGAACCCTCGGCTGAAATGGATGTAAGCTGCAAAATATGCGGTGGCAAAGGTTGCAATGTGTGTAAATATACCGGCTGGCTTGAAATTCTGGGATGCGGGATGGTGCATCCCAATGTACTTGAAGCATGTAATATTGATAGTTCAAAATATACCGGTTTTGCTTTCGGCATGGGTATTGAAAGACTTGCAATGCTAAAGTATCAGGTCAATGATCTTCGTCTCTATTTTGAAAATGACCTGAGGTTCCTCGATCAGTTTAAGACAGCATTTTAGCAGAATATCTATTTTTTCACTATTTTTGCAATTATTTATTTAATCTAAATAAATGAAACCAGAAGATAATTCATTCCCACTTTGCGAGAAATGTTCAATTGATTCAGGTTCCCTTTTTAAATATCTGACTCCTGAACAAATAACATCACTGAATTTTGAAAAAGATTTTCGAAAATACAGCCGAGGTGATATTCTGTACCAGGAAGGTACCAGAATCAGCGGTTTTTTTTGCATTAACAGTGGAATAATCAAAGTATTTAAAACAGGCTTCGACGGGAAAGAGCAAATTATACGTTTTGCCAAGAAAGGAGATATTATTGCCTATCGCAGTGTTTTGAGCAACGAGCTGGCATGTACATCTGCAAAAGTTATTGAAGATTGTCAGGTTTGCTTTATTCCTTCTGAAATTCTTATCTCGTATATTAAGGACAACCCTAATTATGCACTGGAACTCCTGAAGCTCGCCTGTCACGAACTGGGTGAGGCCAATTCATTTATCACTGATATTGCACAAAAAACCGTAAGGGAACGTCTTGCTGAAGTTCTCCTTTTTCTTGTTAATGATTTCGGCCTTGACAGTCAGCAATTCCTTAAAATTTCACTGACACGCGAAGAGTTCGCCAATATAGTCGGAACCGCCACAGAATCAGTAATCAGGCTCTTATCCGAGTTCAAATCTGACAAGTTAGTTGAACTTAACGGAAGAAAAATTAAGATCATAAACATAAATGGGTTAAAGAAAATCAGCAATATTTTCAACTAATTTTAAAATTCCTGATTCCTTTTCTCTGATTTCAGAATAATCTTCCGGACAAATTGCTGCCAAACTGTTTTCCAAGGTGTTTATATGCATGTTCGGTAGCTTCGCGGCCTCGCGGAGTTCGTTTGATATATCCCTCTTTTATCAGAAACGGTTCATAGACCTCCTCAATAGTACCGCTTTCCTCACCGACTGCAGTTGATATGGTTGTTAATCCGACAGGTCCTCCTCCGAATTTATCGATTATTACCGAAAGAATCCTGTTATCCATTTCGTCAAGCCCATTCTGATCTATGTTCAGCGCTTTAAGGCTAAACCGTGTAATTTCAATATCTATTTCGCCCGAACCTCTGACCTGTGCAAAATCCCTGACTCGCCTGAGTAAAGAATTTGCTATCCTGGGTGTACCCCTGCTTCTTTTTGCAATTTCGATTGCAGCCTCATCGTCAATTGCTACATTTAATATTCCTGCCGATCTTTTTACAATGCCCGTAAGCACATCATTATCATAATACTCCAGTTGAAATTTAATTCCGAACCTTGCCCTGAGAGGACTTGTCAGCAGACCCGATCTGGTAGTTGCCCCAATGAGAGTAAAATTATTCAGTGTTAGCTGGACAGACCGAGCGCTTGGGCCTTTATCAATCATAATATCGATCTGAAAATCTTCCATTGCTGAATAAAGATATTCTTCCACAATAGGGCTCAACCGGTGGATTTCATCAATAAACAGAACATCTCCCTCCTGAAGATTCGTAAGAAGACCTGCCAGGTCACCGGGCTTATCCAGAACAGGCCCTGACGTGACCCTTAAATTGACTTTTAATTCATTTGAAATTATTGATGCAAGAGTAGTTTTTCCCAAACCGGGAGGTCCGTTCAGCAAAACATGATCTAGTGATTCACCTCTTTGTTTTGCAGCTGTTACGAATACAATAAGATTTTCAATTACCTGTTTTTGTCCTTTGAAGTCACTAAAACTCAATGGCCTGAGTTGTCTCTCAAATTCTTTATCAGTTACTGAAAAGTCACTTTTCCTGAAATTAAGGTTATCTTCCATAAAGTAAACTAACTATTTTATAAGCTTTGCATCACTTTCAGGAAGCTTAATTTTTACCCCGTTAATACTAGTTTCTATATCACTCTTATATGTAATTGCGAGAAAAAGAATACCCTCTTCAGTATATTTTTTCCAGGTTTTTTCCCTTATTCCCATTTGAAAATATTGTTCTTCCTTTACCTTTCCTGTATCATAATAGTAAATCTGCGGTCCATCCGGGCTTCCCTGTACGAATTTCCCCTTAAACTCAAGTTTACCGTTTCCATAGTATGATTTCCAGATGCCATCCTTCAACCCGAGAATATATTTTCCTTCTTCACTAAATTCAGCCGATTTGAATTTCCATTCGCCGTTCCTTTCCCCATCTGAATATTGTCCCTGTGCAATAATCTCTCCGGCAGAGGAATACTCGGTAGATGAACCGTCCCTTTGTCCCTGAAAATATTCTTCCTCTTTAAGTAAAGAGTCGTTATCAAAATACCATTTCCATACTCCGTCAGGACGTCCTGCATTAAAAGATCCTGTTTGTTCCACTTTTCCTGATAAATTATAGAACTTCCAGAACCCTGTGCGTCTGTTATCGGTTAATTGTCCCTCATCCTCGATCTTTCCATCCTGAAAAAAATCTTTCCATTTTCCGTTACGGTTTCCAGCTTCATCTACAATCCCTTCAGATATCAGGACTCCGTTATCGTTATAAATAAATGAGTTTTTAACTTTCCCGTCAGCTCCGAACTCCCTGTGGATTCCGACAGGGACTTTATTCCTATATGGTCCGCTATAAGTCAGTTTACCATTTTCATCATGTTTGTTAACAATTTCTATATCAGGTTCATCTTCAACCTTTGATTTTACTATTGTTCCGTTTTCATATAACATTGTCACAGTAAGCTTTCCGTGATTATCATACTCTTTATAATAACCATGTATCATGTCATCTTTATATGTTTTTTCAGATTTGATTCCACCGTTGGGATAGAAATCTTTCCAGGGACCCTGTTTTATTCCCTTATTATCCGTCCGGTTTATTCTCTCCCTGCTGACAAGAAAATCATTATTATATTCCATCAATGTTATAATGTTTCCTTCTTTATCATATTCTTTCGATAAACCTTCTTTCTTACCTTCGTTATAAGCGATAGTCTGTTGTATTTTACCATTCGGAAAAAACAAAAATGCAGTTCCTTCCTTTTTGTCTCCGGCATACAGCTCTTTACTCCAAATAAAATCACCTTTTTCAGGATCTTTTTTATACTTATAGTTCCATCCGTTTTTCTTTCCCAGAATATAGCTGATTTTTTCAGTGGTATCTCCAGCCTGATCAAAGAATATCCAGATACTGTCAAGCAGGAAATTAGTTCTTTTTCCTTCTGATTTTTTTATTCCTGTTACATAATAACTTTTCCAGAATCCTTCAGGCCTTCCGTTTTTGATCAGTCCTTCACTTGAAACAGCTCCGTTAGGATATTTAAATATTTGATAACCATCATTTAATGTTCCGGTATCCTGTGCATAGCCAGTTATGCAAATGCAAATATAAACCATTAAAAAGCCGAATCTTTTCATTCTCTAAATTTCTTATTTCTCAGATATTTCCATCATTCTTCTGATAGGTTTTTGCGCTTTCCTAAGAACCGAGTCGTCTATCAGAATTTCATTGCTTTCGTCTTTAAGGCAATTATATATTTTTTCAATAGTCACAAGCTTCATAAAACTGCATTCACTGCAACCGCATGTAGAATCCTTCGGTGGAACTGGTAAATATACCTTATCAGGATTTTGCTTTTTCATCTGATGAATAATACCTACTTCAGTTGCCACAATATAACATTTTCCTCCGTCTTTTTTTGTAAAATCCAATAATGCATTTGTAGATCCTATAAAATCCGAAACCATTCTTACAGGTAATGAGCATTCCGGATGGACAATAATTTTTGCCCCCGGATTTTCTTTCTTCATCTTAATTATTGCCTCAAGCGAAAATTCTTCATGAACATGACAGGTACCATTCCATACTATAATATCTCTTCCTGTTTTATTTAAAATAAAATTTCCCAGGTTCCTGTCCGGTCCAAAAATAATTTTTTCTTGAGGTGCCAGTGATTCAATTATCTTAATTGCATTTGAAGATGTGCATACTATGTCAGATAACGCTTTTACTTCTGCAGTAGTATTAATATATGTTACAATTGTTCTTCCCGGATTATCGTCAATATATTTTTTAAAATCTTCTGCTTTACATGAATCCGCAAGAGAACAGCCTGCACTCATATCCGGAAGTAAAACCTTCTTCTCCGGAGCAATTATTTTTGCTGTTTCCGCCATAAATTTAACTCCTGCGAATACTATAATACTAGCAGTATTAGAAGCGGCCTTCTGAGATAATGCAAGACTATCACCTACGAAATCCGCAATATCCTGAATATCTCCTGTCTGATAATAATGCGCAAGAATTATTGCATTCTTTTCCTGCTTCATTCTTGCAATTTCCTTTATATACTCTTCTGCCGATTTGAGTTTCATAATATTTTCAAAAATAATCAAGTAAACAGTTAAACATAACAACTAAAATATTCCTGATCTGTTTTTATACTTTTTTACTCAAATTATTAACATCATTATATTTTTATTTTAATATGAATTTACTACTTATGATAATAATAATATGCTGTTAATACTGTTTATATCTAATTAACATTTTTATTGACTTTCTCATAATTACAACTAAGTAAACATCTTTTCAACAGATCAAATAATATACCATTTTTGAAAATCAGAACATTACTAAACTAATTAACAATTGTTAAGAAAGGATTGTTAATATTGACTTAAAGACAAAAATAGAGTATTTAAGGTTTATTCAAAGTTTATATTTTGACTTTCTTTTATTATAACTTTATTTCATGGTTAACAAAGCTGCGTGAAAACACAAAAATTGAATACAAAAAAAAGATTTCACTATTTAATTATCTTTTATGTACATCTTATTAACAATATATTCAATTAAAGGATGATTTTAATTTTATTGTGAAACAATCAGCGCTGTAATTTTGTTAGTGTGGAACATTTAGACATTTATGATATGAGAATTGTTTTTCTAAATTAATCAATATTATATTTGCAGCCCGCAGATATTAATTTTTAACAAAAAGCAATTGAAAAAAAATAAGATAGCAATAGTATCGGACCATGCCGGGTATTTTCTAAAAGAAAAAGTCCTGAATTATCTGATAAGGGAAGAATATCCGGTTAAGGATTTTGGTTGTTTCTCCGACTCGACGGTTGATTATCCTGATTTTGCACATCCTTTTGCAGAGGCATTTTCTGACGGGGAGTATGAATTTGGAATATCTATCTGCGGAACCGGAAATGGAATGAACATAACTGTAAACAAGCATCCCGGAATAAGAAGTGCCTTATGCTGGAACGAAGAGATAAGTCGTTTGGCACGTGCGCATAATGATGCAAATATTTGTGCATTACCAGGACGTTTCATCTCGGAATCTGAAGCATATCTTATTGTTAAAACATTCATTAATACAGTATTTGATGGAGGCAGGCACAAGACGCGTGTAGACAAGATCTCATTAAAAAAGTACTAATATGCTATCAAATTCGTGCAGATACGGGATCAGAGCTGTTATTTATCTGGCAAGTCAGCCGTTGTCAAACGGAAAAACCGGCATCAGAAAAATAAGCAAAGATCTGGATCTTCCGACTCCATTCCTTGCAAAGATTCTTCAGCAACTGGCAAAGCAAAAAATTCTGAGTTCATCAAAAGGACCACACGGAGGATTTTCAATATTGAAAGATCCCAGGAATATCACCTTACTCGATATTGTCAGTACAATTGACGGGAATGATGTTTTCACGAACTGCGTCATGCATAATGGTTCATGCGAAGGTGTGAAAAAGGATAAAAAGCACTGTCCTCTTCACGATGATTATGAAAAAACAAGAAAAGATCTTATCAACCTGTTCAGCAATAAGACAATTTACGAACTTGTAATTAAGTCAGATAATACCGAATTAATTACTATTTGATCGTTCCTTTCATAAAGGGATTTATCCATATGCATAAAAGAAGAGAAGTAAAAATGCCGATGGTATTAAAAAGGACATCAAAAATATCCCCGGTTCGTGATGTCGTAAGGACAGATTGCAAAACTTCCATCAGGATACCATAAAAAAGCGGTATCAGTGAAATAAGTAAAAGTTGTCTTACATTATTAATAAGCTTCCTGTTCTCAAAGATAATTACGGACATAAAACCAAAATACATCAGAAAATGTACAATTTTATCAATATGCGGTATTTTAATAATTGGAACTTTATCAAATGTATGCGGGTTGGAAAGGCTCAGATACAGAATGATAAGTGCTACAAGGATTGAGAATACATTCTTTTTTACCATGCTAAAAGTTTACACAAATTTAGTTAAATAAGTAATATTTTTTGAGGATTTGATTTCTGTTAATTATAGGGTCAAACCCGGGAAAAGTCAAAAAAAATGTGTGCGATTGAATTAATCATACTGGTTTCAGTGTAACATTTCTAAAGAATGGCAGGGATATATGTACATATACCATTTTGTAAAAAGCTTTGTTTTTACTGTGATTTTTATCATATCATCTCAAACAATGATAATAGTGCATTTCTGGATGCCCTGCTTAAAGAAACATCGCTGAGAAAGGATTATACAGGATCTGAAAAAATTTCAACAATATATCTTGGCGGCGGCACCCCTTCAGTGCTATCAATCAGTGAGCTTGAGACTATTTTAAACCATATTAACAGGTTATTTTCTGTGGAAGCAACTTGTGAAATAACTATTGAATTAAATCCTGACGATGTTAACAGAAAATATCTGAAAGGGCTCAGGAATCTAAATATTAACAGGATCAGTCTGGGGATACAGTCATGGCGTGATTCAGATCTAAAAATGCTGAACCGCCGGCATGATTCGGCACAGGCAGCACTTGCATTAAAGGGGATAATAAAGGCAGGATTTGAGAATATTTCAATAGATCTGATATATGGAATTCCGGGTTTGAGTCTGGAGGATTGGATTTCAAATCTTGATTATTCTTTATCATTTGACATAGAGCATCTGTCAGCCTATCATCTGACTTTTGAACCCGGAACAATTTTGGGAAAAAGGTTGTCTCAGGGACTAATTGCTGAAATTGATGAAGAGGAGAGCGCTTCCCAGTTTAATACACTTATTGAGAAAATGGAATCCGCTGGATTTATTCAATATGAAATTTCAAATTTTGGCAAATCCGGATATTTCTCAATTCATAATTCAAATTACTGGAAACAGGTCAATTACCTTGGTATTGGTCCTTCGGCTCACTCATTCAACGGTTATTCAAGGCAATGGAATATAAGATCAGTGAAGGAATATATTAAATCTGTAAATCAGGGCAAATCATTTTTTGAAAGAGAGGAGCTTGATGCACGAACCTGTTTCAATGAATACATTATGACATCCCTGAGAACAATGTGGGGTATAGATCTCACTTATCTTGAAAAAACGTTTGGAAAAGAGGGATATGATTATGTTGTTAATTCAGCCGGAAAGTTCAAAGACTATGGCATGATTAAACAGGATAACACTAGCCTGGTTCTTACAAACCAGGGTAAAATGATTTCAGACAACATTATATCTGAATTTATGATGCCAGGCAGCTAAATTACAGCTATTTTTTTGATAGCATAAAATTGGTACGGCCTATAATATTATCTTCCAGGTAAAGTTCAACGCTATAATTGCCAATTATAAAATCACCGGTATTATCAAGGAATATGCAGACCTCAATATCCTGATTCATATAATCTACAACGCGGCTTGCCGAATAAACTATTTTATTTCCTTTATATTCAAAAAGATTATTACTACTGCTTGTTATAACCAGAGAATCAGGTCTGAGGACCCTCATAAATACTTCTTTCTGACCGGCTTTGGCTAACGCGTTCTCACGGAGGGTGAAACAAATCCGGAGTTTGTCAAGCAGATTGATCCGGGTTGTCTCTTTTCTCTTTTTATTCAGGGAAGCCGCTACGATATCTTTGGCCTGGATTATCGATGCAATCTCTACTTTTGAGGATAACTCCTCCTTGACTTTTGAAAGCTCGGTATTTGTATTTTGAACTTGGGTAATCTTCTGATGAATCTCAGTATTTTCCGCAGAAAGAAGTTTATTTCTGGTGTTAAGGGAATCGATCTGGACAATGTAGCTTTTCATTATCTCTCTCATGGTTGAGATCTCGTTCTTGTATTTCTTTATCAGCTGGGTATTTGATGCATTAAGTGATAATAACCGGACAATCCGGTCTTTTTGTCTGGTCATCCCTGCATTCAGACTATCGTTATTTGTTTTTAAAGTATCAAACCTGACAACCATAAGTTTAAGCTCATTGGCAAGTGAATCCTTTTCCTGGGTAAGGACAGACTCCATCTCAACCATCTTGTGTTTCTGGTGGAAATAAATAAAAACAAGCAAAATCAGTGCTCCGGCAAGAATTATGGAAATAGCGATGAGGTTATTTGGAATAGGCTTATTTGATGTCTGTGCCAGTGAAGAATTATTTGTGTCTTTCATAAAAAGTTTTGTCGTTTAAAGGTTTCCTATACAAAAGTAATAAAATCCTAATATTTTCATAATATCAGATTCAATGATTAAATTTACATACAATTTAACAACATGAAATACATTGGTGCACATGTCAGCGCGTCAGGGGGAGTTGAGAATGCCCCTGTAAATTCGAATGCAATAGGAGGGAAGGCTTTTGCCCTCTTTACCAAGAATCAGAGGCAATGGTTCTCAAATCCTCTTTCGAAAGCAAGTATCAGCGCTTTCCGGGAAAATTGTGAAAAGTACGGATACAAACCATTTCAAATACTTCCTCACGATAGTTACCTCATTAACCTGGGTCATCCTGAAAGCGATCCATTGGAGAAATCAAGAGCTTCATTTCTCGACGAAATGCAAAGATGTGAACTTCTCGGACTCGACAGGCTCAATTTTCATCCGGGCAGCCATCTTAAAGCAATAGGCATTGAAGAGTGTCTTAAAAGAATTGCAGAATCAATAAATATTGCGCTGGACAAGACCAGGGGGGTGACAGCAGTAATTGAGAACACTGCCGGTCAGGGAACGAATCTTGGACACACATTTGAACAGATCAGATATATGATTGATAATGTGGAAGATAAGTCGAGAGTGGGAGTATGTATCGACACCTGTCATGCTTTTACTGCGGGATATGATGTTAAATCACCCGAAGGATATAAAAAGACTTTTGAAAAATTCGATGAAATTATAGGTTTTAAGTTTCTGAAGGGTATACATCTCAATGATTCCAAAAAGGAGCTGGGAACAAGAGTTGACAGGCACGAGAATATCGGTTCGGGGTTTCTGGGAGAAGATACTTTTTCCATGCTGATGAATGATCCAAGATTCGATAATATCCCTTTGATACTTGAGACGCCTGATGAATCACTCTGGGAAGAAGAGATCAAAAGACTTTATTCTCTGATCCGTAAGTAACTTAATCCGTTTCAGGGAGTCGGATATTATGTGACAAAACTGTCAATATTAATTTCTTTCATCTTTTCTTTTGTTGCATGATATCCAAGATAAAAGAGCTCATCAGCTTTTTCAGGATCAAGAATTTTATAGTTCCTTAATTGTTCAGGAGAAACAAAAAGATCAAATTTCTTCGCTTTTTCTGAAATCTCTTTTGAAACACTTAACATGAAAGTCCTTTCAGCGATATTGATTAATCCGCTGATTTTCTCCATGTAACCGATAGGGTTTACGAATGAACCTATAAGAATTTTACATTTATTTTCAATTGGCTTTACCGGGAGATTATCCAGTACGCCGCCATCAACATATTGTATATTATTGATTATTACAGGTTGAAAGAGAACAGGTATGCTTGCCGATGCTATAACAGGATCAAATAGATCTCCTTTGGAAAAATATTTAACCTTACCGTTGTTAAGGTCTGTTGCAGAAACATATAAGGGTATTTTTAATTCCTCAAACGTTTTGGCAAGTAAACTGCATTTAAGTATTTTCATTACGCCATTAATCTGCAGAAGTCCCTCACGCGGGAATGAAGGTCTCATAAAGTCGAGACGACTCCATGAATTCATTAATTTCAGAATTTCCCTCGGAGTATGACCATCGGCATATAAAACACCTACTAAAGCTCCCGCGCTTGTTCCTGAAATCACACCGGGATAAATACCGGCCTCATTCAGGGCTTCAATAACTCCCAGGTGAGCGAATCCCCTCGCACCGCCGCCACTTAAAACAAGTCCTATTTTATACACTTTAGCAGACATCATTTAATTATTAAAACTAATTTGTCCAGTCAAAACATCAACAAACAATTTGAAATTAAGGAAAGCAATTATGACACCGATAACCAATAAAAGTCCTGTCAGAAAAGTACTGTTAACATATTTACCCATAACTCTTTTTGATGAAGTAAGATATATCTGGATTGCAACAGTGAACGGAAGCTGTACACTTAAGAACACCTGCGATAAAATCAGAGCCCTGAATGTATTACTTACAAAAAAGATGATTATCAGAGCTCCGGTAAGTGAGCACAAAATTCCAATCCTTGAATGATTATCACTAATATTATATGGCTCCCTGAACATCCCTGATAATATTGATCCTCCTGCCATTCCCGAGGTGATTGATGAAGCGACACCTGCAAGGAGGAGAGCAAAAGCAAAAAGTACCGTGGCATTGTTTCCCAATAATGGATTCAACAGCCTGTCAGCCTGCTGGAGCTCATTTACCAAAAGGCCATTTTTAAAAAATGTTGCTGCAGCAAGAATTATCATAGCGCTGTTGATTGCCCAGCCAATTATCATTGAAAACAAGGTATCAGCAAATTCAAATTTCAGTTGTTTTTTTATGACTTTTTCATTCTGCAGGTTCCACTGCCGGCTCTGAATCACCTCGGAATGAAGAAAAAGATTATGGGGCATCACAACCGCGCCCAGGACACTCATAATTAACAACACTGAACCACCGGGGATAGAAGGTCTGATCCAGGAGATTCCTGCAGAAACCCAGTCAACATCAACCAGAAAAAGTTCATAAAGAAAAGAAAGTCCTATAATTGATACAAATCCGATAATCCACTTTTCAATTTTACCGTACGAATTTGTCAGTAACAGTATAATTGAAAATATGGTTACCATTAATGCCCCGATTTTTATGGGAATATTAAACAGCATATTTAAAGCTATTGAAGCGCCCAGAATTTCTGCCAGAGAAGTTGAAACCGAGGCCATAAGTGCAAAAGAAAGAATGAATCGGGATACCTTCGGATGAATGTAAATTGTTGCGGCTTCTGCCAGGCAAAGTCCCGTTGCAATGCCAAGGTGAGCAACGTTATGCTGAAGAACGATAAGCATTACTGTTGATAATGTTACAACCCACAGAAGAGTGTAGCCATATCCGGAACCGGCAGCAATATTTGCGGCCCAGTTCCCGGGATCAATAAAACCGACGGTGACCAGCAGACCGGGACCAATATATTTTAAAATTTCAAGCGCTCCGTAAGAGGGTTTAAGATTTTTACGTTTCAAGTCTTTCAATAAGCCGGCAGAGCTGATAACTTTTTTGATATTATACATATTGGGATTCTTCAAATCTGATAAACCAAATAGTACAGCAACAATATATGCAGTTACAAATATAATCAATGATCCCTAAAATCAGCAGCATAAATCCTGAGCTTCCCGAATTCGTGAAAATTGAAGAAAATCAATAAATTTGTATAAAAGATTCCTGTTAACAACTAAAATCAAAAGAACAGATATGCAATTTTTACTGATAGCTTATGATGGCACTGATCCTGATGCACTCACCCTGAGGTTAAAG
>Ga0182021_10002403_pt1 | contig 21814 bp, 13 predicted proteins | sample 612E3MmetaG_FD_120493 | JGI IMG/M metagenome (GOLD analysis project Ga0182021, IMG submission 120493) | Permafrost microbial communities from Stordalen Mire, Sweden - 612E3M metaG (Illumina Assembly) | ecosystem: Environmental > Terrestrial > Soil > Wetlands > Permafrost | place: Sweden... | reverse complement strand
TGAAACATAGTTAGGTAGTCTTTGGTTGGTGTTTTGGAAATTCAGTATTTTACTGTACGAATAAACTAAGTTGTCGAATTTGATTTTCCCCAGTGAACTGTTAACGTAACTTGGCGCTTTACCTGTGGAACTTATGCTGGTTTGAATGGTTTGTGCCAGAGTAAGGTACTCTGATTTTAAGATGTTCCCACTTTTAACTGTCTCTGTGGTGTTAACGGGGCTGGTTACTGTTTTAAGGGTTACTGGTGTGTTTAATCCTTTGTTAATGTTCAACAAGTTAGCTGTGATTAATTGCAGGAATTGTGGCATAGTAACCTGATGTGTGGAGATTGTTACATAATTTGGTAACCGATGATTAGTCTGCACAAAATTAGTTACACTGGCTGCTGCTGTGTTAATCTGACTTTTCGTGAAACTAGGCTGAGTAGTTGTAGTTGATGGTGATCCAGCTGCCTGTGTCGTTGTTGTTTTTGCAGCTGTGGTTAGATTATTGCTGGTAGTTGTTGCAGTTACCGTATGTGTAGTGTTCGTTTTTATTAAACTAGTATTAGTACTTGTAGTATTCGTAGCAAACGCAGTGTCTGCACTTAAAGGCAATGCTATAGTTAAAACTAATAGCACTGCAATAATTGATTTTCTCTTAATTATACCGCCTCCATGTCCTATAGATTCAAAAAGGATTCACTTTTGAGAATCTTCAGGACTTAAGCAACTATCAATTAATTATCACTTATAAAGGTTCCGGTTTTAAACTGGGAAAAAGAGCGTTTCAGAGCTCTTTTCAAGAATTAAGGCCTTTTTAAAAGAGATTGAGATAACTAATAATCACTTATATTCTAATGATTCTTTTTTTAACTAATTAAACCCCTATTTAGTCCTTTTTTACTTAATAATTATCATTATACCAGTTTGCCAGAGAATATAATTATATAAATTCCTCATAATCCATTCATTCAACATATTTACTTTAAAAAAACCTTAATATGATTAATTTTTGAATTTAAAGAGTTTTAAAAGAATATTTTACGATTTAACTAGATAATAACTGTAAATCTAGAATCTCATCTAAAATAATAAACCCAACCAATAATGAGAAAAAACTACTAAAAAACACTTATAAACCATCATGAAACAGTTTACCCACAAAAAATTGATTTACAAACTTAAGAGAAAAAAAATATTCAAATGTAAAAAAAAAATATTCGTAGAAGTTCTAAAGAAATTAAGACAAATTTTTTTTTTATATTCAAAAATTTGTAATCAATGCACTCTGGAGGTTTGACATATTTTAGCATCGATTTATATTTTAAATTAAAAAAAAAGCTCTTTGTTTAGAATTTGATGGGATGATATAAAATTTAAAAAAAAATAGAAGAAAATATGGGAGAAATTTTTTTAGCTCCGCATATTATTATTTATTATTATTTAACGTGTGATGTTTTTGGTGATGTTGTTACTTTGGTTGTATTTTGTAATGTTACACGTTGTATTGTAAAATGATTTATTCCAATTGTTGTCGGTTTTGTTCCAAGTTTGGTTTCCGGTCTTGTTCTGAGTTGTGTTTAGAATTTTTGCTGTTAGATTTACCTGATGATTGAGTAGTGATTCTTTAGCTGCGAAAATTTTTATTATTTTATCCGCATTTTTTGTGGGGTGTTTTATATAGAGTGTTATATCCGCATTCAGTTTGATTGCTTGATTTTTGAACTCTTTTAAAGCTATTAGTAACCCTTTATCTTTAGTATTTTTATATGTTGTAGTTAAATTACCAATCTTCGCCTCTAAATTTGTTAGATTAGTTTGTATCCCATTTAACTTCGCTAATTGAGATGTTGTTAAGTTGGTGGTATTTGTGGTGTTAGCTGCAAATATAGGTGTAGCGCTTGACAACATAAAAAGCACAAATACCCCAGCTATTAATTCCTTTCGCATTTTTTTGCCTCCGATTATCTAATAGAATTAGTTAAACGAACTAATTCAAATTATTTTTAAATCATTACTACATATAAACGTTTGGTAATTAAATGGAGAAAAGAACCCAATTTAAGCTAATTTTATCATTTAAAGCTCATTATGAAGTTATAATATCGTCAATTGAAGGATAATTTTTATCCATTCTATTTTTCACTAAAAATTAAATAATAGAACCCTATTCACTTAACAAAATCTTAATCAATGGTTTTAGCTCTTTGAAATAATTTAAGTAATTATAAAAATAGACATGCGCAGATTTATTTAGGTCAAAGAAATGTTAATAATAATATTAATGATAAAAAAGATTATTATTAGTTAGTATATTCAATTTTAACCTAGTTTAATTAGATTTTCTTAAATAATAATAATATTTAATTTCAAAGTTATAAATCAAATTTTATGCCAGGAGCAGAATTGTTATATATAAAATAAAGTATTACATGAACTTCAACTAATATTTATAAAAGTTTCATACTGCTGTTAGGGGAAGTTATCAGTGCATAGAAGCTAAATTAAAGCATAAAATCCTTCACTGACCTATTAGATTGATTAATTCTTAAAGGGGATTTGAAATATGGATTTTGATGAATAAATATGAAGGGGGAATCTTTGATAAGATGATACGATACATGATATTCATAAGCTAAAAGAAATTGCCGAAGAACTTGAATTAAAAACGGATCCACTGGAAAAATTATTAAATGCACTTGTTGCCATGGAGTTACTTGAAAAAAAAGAAGATTCATATTTCAATAAACCAATATCCACAAAATTTATGATAAAGAACTCAAAGGAATATTATGGAGACTTTATTATTATGAATGAAGAATCAGATAATTCGTGGAAAGAATTAGATAAGGTAATTAAAACAAATTTACCGGTTGCTGGAGATAATAGAAAAAGATTAACTAAAGAGAGTTTCACAATGGGTATGCATAATAATGCTCAAGCCCCTGCAAATGCCCTATCAGAACTTATTGATTTCAGTAACAGGAGACACCTTCTAGATATTGGAGGAGGATCCGGTGCATTTTCTATAATTTTAACAAATAAATATGACAACCTAACAGCAACAGTAATTGAACAATCAGCAGTCTGTAAAACAGTGAAGAAATATGTAAATAAAGAAGGAAATAGAAATAAGATAAATATCTTGGAGGGTGACTATTTTAAGATTGAATTTCCTATGCATGATGTTGCTTTGTTTGGACAAATATTCCATACCAATTCAGTAGATCAAAACAATCTATTGTTAAAGAAAGTTCATGAGAAAATAGAAGAAAATGGCATGGTAATCATTACAGAATTTTTATTGAACGAAGACAAGACCGGACCATTATTTCCTGCTTTATTTAATTTGAATATGTTAAAACAAACCAAAAACGGTAGAACTTACACATTTTCTGAAATCAAATCATGGTTAGAAAATACTGGATTTAAAAACATTGAAAAAAAACAGTTAATTGGACCCCATACAACAAATCACTGCACATAAATAAAAAAAGTTTTTTATTAGCATTTTTTTTTAAATTGAAATTCAAGGCTGCGTTATATTTGTCATAAAAAAGAATTACAACTTTGGTACGGGTAACGCCATCTAATCTAATTTGTATATGAACTTATTTTTTTGAAGAAATTTAACATAAATTATTTATATCACTATTTTTTTTATTAAACTCTGTATATTATATAAATGAGGTTTTAAAATGATCAATCCAAGATTAGCTGCTATAATATCGTTTTTTCTTCCAGGTATCGGTCAAATTTACGCTGGCCAACGCATGAAAGGTGTAGTAATGTTCATTTTTGCAATAATATTATACTATTTAGTCATATACTATGTTAGCTTAGGCTATTTAAACATAGCCATAGTATTCCTAATTTATGGAATATTCGCAGCTTACGATGCCTATAAAGGTGCAAAAGAAACCACCTGGAAAATTCACTGATTTAAATAATTCAAATTTAATGTATATTAATAATAAAAATATAAAATTAATACCATAAAACAAGGGCAAAGTGTTGCGCGCTAGAAACCAACCAAAAGTGATAATCAAAAATCTGGGGGGGTCAATATTATTGAATAATAAAATACCAATAATAGGGATACTGGGAATATTAGTTTTGGTGGTAGCTGTAAGTGGATGCACCAGTTCTGGTAATGAGAAGTTAGTTTTCCAATATAGTTTACCCCCAAATGGTGGAGACGCCTATCCTACTATTTCTGATTCATATTTTACAAATGTTACTTATACAGAAAATTTTGAACAGAATGTAACTTTACCAAATGGGACAAAGTCTGTAAGAGTAGAATATGAGAATATAAGTATGTTAAATAGTAGCCAAGGAAGTGCATATTTAGATGTTACATTCTTAAGTGTCGTTCCTGGTCCGGTTAATAGCCAATATTACACACCTGGTGGTAAAACTCCTTATGCAGATTTTGAATCAGCAGGCAACATCCTCGATGCTCAAAGAGTAGACATAAATTCAACTTCCCACCCATCCTCTGATAATTTATCATACTCAAAAAGTTCCCTTTTTATCAATAATTTTCTAAAAGGAATAGTTATAGATAATGAGAATATTAAAGGAACTATTAAGGTATATGCAACCACCTAAAAGTGTTAAGATAAATTCCATTTTAACTATACTTTCAACTTAAGATAAGAAGATATTAGAATTAAAAATTTATGTTAATGTAAAAAAACTATTTTGGGGGGAAAAAATGTATTGTGCAAATTGCGGTACTAAAAACCAAAAAGGAGATAAAAATTGTGTTAATTGTGGTAGCGAGTTACATGAACCAACTATGAAGAGTAAGATTTTTGGAGGAGGATCTGAAGGTTTTTATTGTCCCAACTGTAGAAACTCAGATTATAATGAAAATTTCTGCGTCAAATTTGGATACAACTTAAACGATGTCTTAGGATATTACAAAATCAACAAAAAATTAGGTTACCAATATTACCTGGAAATTAATCGAAAATATTTAGTAATACACTTAAAAGTAAGTGATCTTCAAGCAGGTGATGACTGGTATAAATGGCCCCCATTGCTAAATGAAAAAATAGAAAATATTGAAATCACTGAATGTAAAGGTAAAATATTCTCTAATCCCTGCCTAAAATTAGTATATGAAGAAGATTTTGATTGTGGACACTTTTCTAGATTGAAGTTCCTCTGCGACGGGAAAAATTCATTAAAAATGAAATTAGATAAAAAAGATATCCCCCAAATACATAGTAATATCCAGGAAAATTTAAAAATAAATAATATCGATTAAAACATGCTTAATTAGTTATTGAAGGATTAAAGAAGTCGAACTTGTAAATCCCTTAAATCCGCATATGGCAGCTAAGCCTCATTCATTATAATTTATAGTAATAGAACATCAAAACTTGCTTAAAACTAAAAAATAGATGGGGTAAAATATAAAAATTTATAAAATGTCATCAAATGCCTTTGAATAGTATAAAACACCCTTTACATGATTAAGAGTTCCAGAGACAAGTTCCAGAACCATGAAAGATTCCTCAGGCACTTCTAATGGTGATTCAATCCCATATTCAATTGCAGGTTTAAATCCAAAACGAGGATAAAATTTAGGGTGTCCGAGAACTGTTACAATGGAATACCCTTGTTTCCTGCATTCATCTAACCCTCTTTCAATAAGCTTGGTACCTACTCCCTGATTTTGAAATTCGGGTAACACAGCCACTGGAGCTAGTACAAGGGCGGGAATGGAATCTTCATTATTTTCAATTGACGCAGCACTAAAAAGCACATGTCCAACAACTTTATCATTTTTTATAGCAACTAGAGAGATCACATCCCCTGATTTTCGTAGTTTTTCAACTATTAAGGCTTCATCATTACTTAGAAACGCTCTGAGATTCACTTCACGTATATCCTGAAAATCAAAAGCGTTTTCCATGCGAATTTTCATATTCTAAGCTCCTATACTCACTAAATTTAATATCATAAAGATTATCCTGATTTAAATATTGATCCTTCATAATTTTTTTATATCGCACCAAAAAAATTTTTTTTGGGTTATGTTTCGATAATTCCGTCTTTTATTCTGAATAGTCTGGTGTTTTGGGTGCTTCTTTATCGTGTTTAATCATTATTATAATCTTACAGTAACTATCTTTTATGAATTTACCCCAGGGAAGCCAGAGGGTATTATCATGCTATCTTGGGTCTGGATTTTAAATAATAGGATTTAAAACCTTATTCACCATCCCTTGGAATGAACAAACTAAACGATTAAGAATAAAAAAAGGTATTATATGACTTAAAAATTCAAATAAGTTAAAAAATAGATTATTTAATAAAAACCAATTGTTTAACTTATCATTTTAGTTCCTGGTTGTTCCTGCGAAGGTTTTCCGAATCTCTGGTCATTCGATAAAATTACTTCATCTTACTAACTAATAACTTTATTATTTCTCATTTATTTAATCAAGCGAAAGTATCTCTTATAATCTTATTACAATAGCTAAGGAATAAAAATGGAATCAAACAAAAAATTTTTTATAGAATTTTCTATATAATAAGATATGAAAGTATAATTTCTGAATAAAGTAAGATGTTTAAAAAAAAAATTAAAGAATTAATTAAATTATTAGATCTTTATTATTGGTTTAGTGAGGTTATATTAAAGAAAAAAGGGGGGGGGATATAATGGGTATAACTTTTAATAGAGCAATTGCAGGTTTTATAGTGCTTATTATTGGCATATTGTTTATTTTAGATGCTGTTTTAAGACATGGCTTAGGATTGATTATAGGAATATTATTATTAATTTTAGGTCTGTATATGATTATAGGTACTGATAAAGTGGCTAATACGGATACAGAGGTTAAGAAATAAGAACTTTATTTCAATCTATCAGTCCTTTTGTATATTAATCTTTTATTTCTATTTTTTTTTTAGTAGTAAATGTTTTTAGATTTTACAAATTTAGCAAGTTTTCTGCGTTACTGTGTGCTATCTTTTTCTTAATCAGGTTTGCTCTCTGGAAGTTGATCTAAGAATGTTCGAGATTTTCATGGTTTATGCAATGATTCTTATAATAATTAGCTTATTTTTAGACTGTTGTATATGATTTGCTGAACGTATTGTAATTGGACTTTATCAGAGTCCGCGCCCTGAACAGTTATGGAGTGTAATTCACCATTTTTATAGCTGAAAATCATTTGATAAGACCTTATAAGCTTGTTTGAATTAGGGTCGGTGATTGTTTCAACATCACTTGCCACCATAACATTGCTAGGATTTGTAGTGTAATTAGTAGATAATACGGTAACGTTTAACACTTTTCCATTAGTTTCTTTCACCGGCGATTCGTCAATTAAAATCATTTGTTGAGGCGTGTATTTTTCAGTATTAGGATTAATCTGTATATTTATAATTATTTTTGAATTATTATCCACTAAATATCCTGATTGTTGCCACTGCGAGCTGCTGATAAAAATCTGCGCCGGTGCTGAGGCGTTTTTGAAAGTATCAGGATATTTAAATAAAACACCATTCACATTATAAGTAGAATTCGCGGCAAAGAAGATGTCATTATTTCCTAATCCACTCACAAGAACTACTATGAATAATATTATTATAACACCTACTCCCGCACCTATTAACAATAATTTTTTATTATTCACTCATCTCTCTCCATATAAAGCACTAGCAATATATAATATTAATTTTATTTTCATAAATTTATAATCAATTTCAGGGAGTGCTGCTGAAGAAGAGGTTGAACATTCCAGGTTCTGATTCAACCCAGATTCCTCCCGCAATGCCGTGTTTCTTCCAAACGTGAATAAAAAAGATAATCTATATGAATCAATGGCAATATTGCATATTTTCAGCTTAACCTTATATTTTTAAATTCTCATGAAATTTCTGTAGGCGGTTGGATCAAAGTAGATCAAACCACATTTAATAATATTTTACTCGAACGAACGTTAGTTAGAAAGTTAAATTAGAATATTTTAATACAAATATGTACATTCTTAAGTTAAGTTAACCGCTTGGAAGAATAACTAACGTTTGCAAAAAGTTAGAGGTGGAAATTATTCTTCTGTTTTTAGCGGTTTTAATCCAGGCATCATTTTTTTTGAATGTTCAGTAAACGGATATCATTGGGACCCCAATGGCAGCGTATTTTAATACTATCCCAGTTTTTCGTTCGCATCAATAACCATCTGTACTAGAGCCGAATCAACGTAGGCTCTCACTTCTACTATGAGGTCATTTTTAAATCTAACCACCCAACAGTAGGTGTTGTTAAAGAGCATTCCGTTAAGGGCGGTTGAAAGTGATTCCATCTCCACTACGGCAGTGTCCTCCTTTACTATGATATTGTTGACCTTAAAAACCGCATCCTCTTTCAGTATTCGATTCAAACGGTTAAAGGTACTGGAAACGAAGTCTTGTTTGCTATGATAGGTCCCGGCCAGCGGATGCGTTCCCATTACAGTCCAGTCAACATCATCTGTAACATGGTCAAAAAACTGATCGTTTTCACCAGTTCTAAGATAATTAAATAGAGTTTCTACCTGTTCGAAAGTGATTGACACATCTTCTTTAGATGGAGACTTTTTTAAAGATGCACCACAATTTTTGCAAAAATTTACCTCTGAATCATTTTCATTACCGCAATCCTGACATTTCATTTATACCGCCCCTAAATTTGTAAATGTATCAATGGATGGAGAATTCGAAGATTAGAACATAATGGTCAGAATTCTAACCTAGATTCATCCATTATTTTGTCTTTCATTAGATTAAGATATCATCTAGCCAGTCAAAGACTACCGCGTTCATCAAGGCTAAGTTGGAAATCTGGCAATGGGAATCCGCCCCTTCATCGACTGTGAAAATGTGCATGGCTCTAGGTCCGGATACACCCTCAAAGAACTTCTTGGTTTGCAGAATTGACTCATCACCTTCTCCTTCACCCACTAAAGACAAGGTGACGCAATCTATTTTATTTAAATCATCTTCAATATTAAATTCTTGGATTTTCTCGAGTAACTGAGGGAAATCTTTGACCCCATAACGTCGCGTGAGAGTTTCTATGATCCAACGCACCATAGGATATTTCTCGAAGACGTAGGGATAATCATCCTCTTTTATCTCTAATAACTCCTCCATTCGACCCATACCCTGATAATAATTGCCAACATTTATTATAGGGGAATCCGCGACACAAGCCTTTATCCGATTTTCATGTATTATCCCCCGAGCCACATAATACCCACCTATACTGAAGCCTATTAAAACTAATTTATCAGGGTCAACTTCTTCTTTTGTAAGGACAAAGTCTACTACAGCCTTTATGGGTTTTTCATAATCCAGACGGAAGGGTTTATCAGGATAAAGGTGTATTGGCCCTACCTGGCCTGGCCCTTCAAATAAAAACACGTTGTAACCTCTTTCTATAGCCCCGGCTCCGATGTAAAAATATAACTCTTCAGCTGTCCCATCAAACCCGCTCATAACCAGAAGCGTGGGTCTTTTTCGGTTGTCTATGGTGAAGAGATATCCTGGTAATTTCATATCTTCAAAAGGTATTTCCACCACTTTTGGAGGGATTTTAAAAAGTTTCACTGCCTTTTGAAAGCATTCTTTACTCTTCATCCAATTTTCTTTTTTGCCGGGTTCGGAGAAGAAGCCGTAAAACTCAGCGGAACGGTAGTACATGGAAGCCCGCAGATAAGACTCACTGGCGCTAGTGTTCTGATTTCTTTTCAGGAAATCATCACCCTGCATTTCCACTTGTCGAGCGGTTTTTTCCCATTCTTCAACCCAACTTATCACATCACCATCGTTTATCCGGCTGGCGGTGGCAAGACACTCCCCAATGGACGCTCCACCCTGGTAGTGTAATCCCAGAGCTCTCATGAATTGGTAATCAAATTCGGGTGTTTTAAAAAAGTTAAGAGTAGTGATTGACTTTTTTACTTCTTCAGGCATAAAATGGGTTCCCCCTCTATAGATTAAAGTTTTAATTAATTATATAATTTGATTTAAAAAGTAAAATAATTTTATGGTAGATTTACTATTTTTCTGGAGATTAAGTCAAACTTTTATACTTTATATTTAAAAAAAAAGTCGTAGAGGATACTGGTATGGATGATACATTACATAAAAAAAAAGTTGATAGAAGAGTAAATCACCCTTAAACCACCAATGTTAAAAATACGGGAAATATGATGGAGATTAGTAGAGCACGCTACTAGGAAGTTTATATAGACACGGAAACATAGGGACACGGAAACATAGGAAAAAAACAGAATCAAACAAACAGACCTAAAGTTAAAAACTAAAAAAAAGAGATTTTAAAAGGGAAAATAATATAATTTTATTAATATATATTCCCCCTTTTAGGTTGTAGTTACGGTAAAACTACTAATGTAATCTGCAGCCAACCCATTACCCGCTGAGTCTTTTATTGCATTTGCTGGTATGGTGATGGTGTATTTGTCACCGGTGAGGTAATTATAAACTGGTGTCAAGGTCAAAACACTACCATTAATACTAGCAGTCATCAATTTCGATGCGCCGGCACTGTTCTTAACCGTTATACTGTTATAGGCACTGCTCGCCGTGATGGGTTCGCTGAAAGTGATTTTAATCACCTTAGTATTGGACACATTCACCGCGCCATTAACCGGATCAGTACTGTTTACACTAGGTATTATAATAGCGATAGTGAAATTACTGGTATAGTCTGCGGCGAGTCCATTACCTGTCGTGTCTTTCACCGCATTCGCCGGAATGTAAATAGTGTACTTGTATCCGGTGAGATAATTATAAACCGGAGTCAAAGTCAAAACACTACCATTAATACTAGCAGTCATCTGCTTTAATGCGCCTACGCTGTTTTTAACCGTTATACTGCTGTAGGCGCTGCCCGGTGTGATGGGTTCGCTGAAGGTCATCTTAATCACTTTATTGTTAGGCACGTTCACCGCGCCATTAACCGGATCAGTGCTGGTTAAGGTGAGTGGTGTGATTGTGAAACTATTGGTGTAGTCTGTTGCGAGGCCATTGCCAGCTGTGTCTTTAACCGCATCGGCGGGTATGTTTACAGTGTATTTGTATCCGGTAAGGTAAGGGTAGACCGGTGTCAAGGTCAAAACATTACCAGAAATACTTGTGGTCATCTGTTTAGATGCGCCGGCGCTGTTTTTAACCGTTATACTGTTGTAGGCGCTGCCTGCCGTGATGGGTTCGCTGAAGGTTATTTTAATCACTTTATTGTTAGGCACGTTCACCGCACCATTAACCGGATCAGTACTGTTTACACTTGGTATTATAGTAGCAATAGTAAAATTACTGGTGAAGTCTGTGGCGAGCCCATTACCTGTCGTGTCTTTTATCGCATTCGCCGGAATGTAAATAGTGTACTTGTACCCGGTAAGGTAATTATAAACCGGAGTCAAAGTCAAAACACTACCATTAATACTGGCATTCATAGTTTTAACGGCACCAGAGCTGTTTTTAACCGTTATACTGTTATAGGCGCTGCCCGCTGTTACCGGTTCGCTGAAAGTTACTTTAATTATTTTATTATTAGGTACGTTTACTGCGTTTTTTGCAGGGTCAATGCTTGTTACTGTAGGGGGTGTGCCATCAATCGTGACAGACTTAGTTACGGTTTGATTGTCAACTTTTGCAGAAACATTTGCATCACCACTAACACTACTACTTAAAGTAGCCTTGACAACACCATTGTACATGTATACTGGGCTATTAATTGTGCCCAGCGTTGAAGTAAAAGTCACTGATATTCCATCAGGAACATGACCCTTGGCTGGATCGTGGTATCCGCTGTTTGAATCGTGTAATAAATCAGCGGTTATATTTGACGTGCCACCAATAATAATACTGGTTGGATTAGCAGCCAAATTTAAAACCAGCCATGGAGTAACGGTCACATTACCATATACTTTACTGCTAGGGTCTTGGTTTGAACCCCACCAGTTAAGTGTAGCATTCACCGAACCATCATTACAATAGATGGCAGTGCCCAAAGGTGCTGTATTTCCAAATAATCTACAGAATGCCAAAGTCACAGTACCATAATTGCAGATTCCACCACCATGATAATCTGCGGTGTTTTGGTATACACTGGAATTAGTCAAAGTCACACTACCATCATAATTGTAGATTCCACCACCATCATAATCTGCGGTGTTTTGGTATACACTGGAATTAGTCAAAGTCACACTACCATCATGATTGTAGATTCCACCACCACCATAATATGAGGATGCGGTGTTGTTGTATACACTGGAACCAGTTAAAGTCACATTACCACCATCATTGTAGATTCCACCACCAGCACCATCAGTATATGCGGTGTTGTTGAATACACTGGAACCAATTAAAGTCACATTACCACCATAATTGTAGATTCCACCACCATCACCATAACCCCACACATTTCCGGTTGCGGTATTATTGTACACATAGGAACCAGTCAAAGTCACACTACCATCATAATTGTAGATTCCACCACCATCACCATAATCTGCGGTGTTGTTGAATACACTGGAATTAGTCAAATTCACAGTACCACCATCATAATTGTAGATTCCACCACCATTAGTAGGTGCGGTGTTGTTGTATACATTGGAATTAGTCAAAGTGAAAATACCACCATCATTGTAGATTCCACCACCACCATTGTTGTATACATTAGAATGGGTCACAGTCAAATTACCACTGTTGTAGATTCCAACAAGACCATTGTTGTATACATTAGAATGGGTCACAGTCAAATTACCATTGTTGTAGATTCCACCACCATAATATGAGGATGCGGTGTTGTTGTATACACTGGAATTAGTCAAAGTCACACTACCATCATAATTGTAGATTCCACCACCAACATCATTGGTTGCGGTGTTGTTGTATACACTGGAATTAGTCAAATTCACAGTACCACCATCATGATTGTAGATTCCACCACCATTATAATCTGCTGTGTTTTGGTATATAGTGGAACCAGTTAAAGTTAAAGTACCACCATAATCCATGTAGATTCCACCACCACCATACGCTGCGGAATATGCGGTGTTGTTGAATACATTGGAACCAGTTAAAGTCACATTACCACCATTATTCAAGATTCCACCACCATCATATGCGGTGTTTTGGTATACACTGGAATTAGTCAAAGTCACACTACCATCATAATTGTAGATTCCACCACCATCACCAGTTGCGTTGTTTTGGTATACATTAGAATGGGTCAAAGTGAAAATACCACCATCATTGTAGATTCCACCACCTTGATTTGTTGCGTTGTTTTGGTATACATTAGAATGGGTCACAGTCAAATTAACATTGTTGTAGATTCCACCACCAGTATATGCGGTGTTGTTGAATACACTGGAACCAGTTAAAGTTAAAGTACCACCATTGACGATTCCACCACCATAATATGCGGTGTTGTTGTATACACTGGAATTAGTCAAAGTCACCCAACCACCAGATTCGATGTAGATTCCACCACCTGAGGATGATGCGGTGTTGTTGTATACATTGGAATTAGTTAAAGTCACATCACCCATATCATTGTCGATTCCACCACCAAAATATGAGGATGCGGTGTTGTTGTATACACTGGAATTAGTCAAAGCCACAGTACCGCCATAATTATTGGAGATTCCACCACCATAATATGCGGCAGTGTTGTTGTATACAATGGAATTAGTCAAAGCCACAGTACCGCCAGTATTGTAGATTCCACCACCAATTGTAGCGTTCCCGTTTCTTATTAAAAGATATTGTAGTGTTACGTTAACTCCTGAGGGTATGTCGAATACTCCTCCTTGGTTTTGTGAGTCAACCACCGCTGTGGGTGGGTTATTACCCGTGATTTTTGGTCCGGTTATGGTTACATTCTTGTTAACAATAATATTGTGTTCGTTGTAGGTTCCTGCGGATAGGTTTAGTGTATCTCCGGAATGTGCTGTGTTTATAGCGTTTTTAATAGCATTACTTCCTGGCGTAACCGGTACAGTAGCAGCGCTAACAGCACCAGATAAAAAAATAGATCCAACTAGGATTAATCCTAAAAATAAAACAAACTTACGATATTTAATTCGACTTTTATTTTCATTTACATATGATTCAATTTGTCCTATAAATCCATTCACCCCCTCTAAAGGCTTTTTTTAATTAATAATTATCAGTTTAGTTATAACAAACCTAAAAATTAATTTATAATGGTATATTTCTCATTATTAAATTTTACTAAAAATTTTTTTAAAAAAAGGATAAATAATTTGGCAGATGGCAAAGGATTAACGGATTAATCACCATAAAACCAATGTTAAAATAGGGGAATATGATGGCGAAATAAAAAAATTACTAGGGAGTTTATCCTGGCACGGAAACGTAGAATGAAGAAACTCACCGACGTATTAGATTAAAACTAAAATAAAAAAAGGAATTTAAGTATTTTCCCTTTAATCTTTCACGTTTTGGTTGTGCTGAAGCTACTAATGTAGTCTGTGTTGAGTCCGTTGCCCGTTTGGTCTTTTATTGCGTTTGCTGGTATGGTAATGGTGTACTGGTATCCGGTGAGGTAATTATAAACCGGTGTCAAGGTTAGAACATTCCCGTTAATGCTGGCGGGGCACCAACCTTTAGGTAAATTATTCTGCTGATTTTAAACTTTTGCTCGATCGCTTTCTTGCTTGCTTGTTCTCTCGCCTGCTTTCGTTTTGTCATAGGATTACTTTTAGTAAAGTAATTACTCATCATGAAAGTTAGAAAAAAAAGCTAGCGTGTAAGCAAGGGAGAAAACGTGGATGTATATCTTTTATTTAAACTATTAAATTGTTTAATTAAAATCTAGTAAAAAAATTTTAATCTCTCGGCTTAGATTTTCAGAAAAAAAATAAAAAAAATAAAAAATTTTTAATTTATACTGACAATATTGGGCAAACGATTGTTTAATCCATAGTAATTCACTACTTTACTGAACATGTAGACTAGTTTACTGAAGGGTATATTACCTAGACTGGTGGTGGCGTAGTTGGGTGCTCTACCATTGGAGTTGATGAATGATTGTATACTTTGAGCAATGGATAGATATTCTGATTCCTGTATATTACCTGCTTGAAACGTTCCTGCTGGATTAATAGGGGGATTAACATTCTGTACGAGTATGGGAGTAGTCACGCCGTTATTCAAATTTAATGTTGCTGTAGTTAAAAGTTTCAGGAATTGAGCATTACTTACTACTGTTTGATCACTAATTGTCACATTTGGTGGTAAAGCATTGTTATGTTCATAGTAGATTTTAACATCGTACGCTGCGATTGTTAATTGGCTGATAGTTACCGTATTATTTACTTGTACAGTTACACTTGTTGTTATAGGTGCGGGGTCTTTCTGCTTTTCAGCGGTTTTAGTAGCAGTGTTAGTAACGTTTGTACCAGCTACAGATGCTGTAGGGGTTACGTAAAGTTTTAACCATGCAGATGTTCCGTTTGTTAGGGTTCCTATATTCCAAATTCCAGTAATGGTGTTATAGGTTGATCCGGTGCTAGATGTGTAATTGTTTAAGGTTAAACCGGATGATATGTTATCAGTTACCTGTACACCAGTAGCAGTATAAGGACTATAGTTTTTTGCGGTTATGGTGTAAGTGAATGGTTGTCCCACGTTAGGTGTGGTATTGCTTGCTTTTTTAGTTAACACTACATATGCTTCTACAGGTACTTTTATGTTAACAGTGGCTGTTGCGGGTGAAGGGTCGTATTGATCTTCATTAGTTTTATTAGCAGTATTTGTCACGGTTTGACCAGTTGTAGATGGTATGGGAGTTACGTTAAGTTTTAACCATACAGTTGAACTGTTCGTTAGTGTTCCTATATTCCAAATTCCAGTAATAGTGTTATAGGTTGTTCCGGGGCTAGATGTGTAATTGTTTAATGTTAAACCGGATGGTATTTTATCGGTTACCTGCAAGTTAGTAGCATTATCCGGACCGTTATTCATGGCAGTGATAGTGTAAGTGAATGGTTGTCCCACGTTAGGCGTAGTATTGCTGGTAGCTTTAGTTAAAACTACTTTAGATTCAAGTACATGCACATTAACACTTGTTGTTTTAGGTACGGGGTCTTGCTGCTTTTCAGCGGTTTTAGTAGCAGTATTAGTAACGTTTACTCCAGCTACAGATGCTGTAGGGGTTACGTTAAGTTTTAACCATGCAGTTGTTACGTTTGTTAGTGTTCCTATATTCCAAATTCCAGTAATAGTGTTATAGTTTGTTCCGGGGCTAGATGTGTAACTGTTTAAGGTTAAACCGGATGGTATCTTATCAGTTACCTGTACACCAGTAGCAGTATAAGGACTAAAGTTTTCTGCAGTTAGGATGTAAGTGAACTGCTGTCCCACGTTAGGCGTAGTATTGCTCGCTGTTTTATTTAACACTACATATGCTTCTACAGGCACTTTTATATTAACAGTGGCTGTTGTGGATGAGGGGTCGTATTGATCTTCGCTAGTTTTATTAGCAGTATTTGTCACGGTTTGACCAGTTGTAGATGGTAGGGGAGTTACGTTAAGTTTTAACCATACAGTTGAACCGTTCGGTAGGGTTCCAATATTCCAAATCCCAGTAATAGTGTTATAGTTTGTTCCGGGGCTAGATGTGTAATTATTTAAGGTTAAACCGGATGCAATGTTATCGGTTACCTGCAAGTTAGTAGCATTATCCGGACCGTTATTCGCGGCAGTGATAGTGTAAGTGAATGGTTGTCCCACGTTAGGCGTAGTATTGCTAGTAGATTTAGTTAAAACTACTTTAGATTCAGGTACATGCACATTAATAATGGTTGTGTCGGTTATGGGATTGTATTGATCTTCAGAGATTATAACCGCAGTGTTAGTCACGTTTACTCCAGCTAAAATCGTTTTAGGAGTTACATATAAAATTAATGACGCATTTAAACTGTTCGGTAAGGTTCCTATATTCCAGACACCAGTCGCATTGTTATAGGTTGTTCCGGAGCTAGATGTATAATTGTTTAAGGTTAAACCGGATGGAATGTTATCGGTTACCTGCAAGTTAGTAGCATCATCTGGACCGTTATTCACGGCAGTGATAGTGTAATTGAACTGTTGCCCTACGTTAGGCGTAGTATTGCTAGTATTTTTAGTTATCACTACATCAGATTCAGGCACATATACACTAACACTAGCGTTTAGGGGTGCGGGATCGTATGTACTTTCAGCGATTTTAGTAGCAGTATTCGTCAAGGTTTGACTGGCTACAGATGCATTAGGGATTACGTTAAGGTTTAACCATGCAGTTGTTCCATTCAGTAAGGGTCCTATGTACCAAACACCAATAGTATTGTTATAGATTGTTCCAGGGCTAAATGAGTAACTTTTTAAAGTTAAACCAAATGGTATATTATCGGTTACCTGCAAACCAGTAGCATCATTTGGACCGTTATTTGCAGCAGTGATAGTGTAAGTGAATTGTTGTCCCACGTTAGGCGCAGTATTGCTGGTAGTTTTAGTTAAAACTACATATGCTTCTGGAAACACATTTACATATACACTAGCTGTTGTAGATGCAGGGTCGTAATGATCTTCACTAGTTTTATTAGCAGTATTTGTCACAGTTTGACCGGCTACAGATGCATTAGGGATTACACAAAGGTATAACGAAGCATTTGAACCAGTCGGTAGGGTTCCTATATTCCAAATCCCAGTAATAGTGTCATAGATTGTTCCGGGGCTAGATGTGTAATTGTTCAAGGTTAAACCGGATGGTATGTTATCGGTTACCTGCAAGTTAGTAGCATCATCTGGACCGTTATTCGCGGCAGTGATAGTGTAAGTGAACTGTTGCCCCACATTAGGCGTAGTATTACTAGTAGCTTTAGTTAAAACTACTTCAGATTCGGGCACATATAAAGTAACACTAGCGTTTATAGGTGAGGGATCGTATGTAGTTTCAGCGGTTTTAGTAGCAGTGTTCGTAATGTTTTTTTCAGCTACAGATGCTGTAGGAATTACATAAAGGTTTAACCATGCAGTTATTCCGTTCGGCAGGTTTCCTATATGCCAAATATTATTAAGATAATATGTTCCTTGACTAGCAGTGTAACCATTTTTAATTAAACCAGATGGTATAATATCGGTAACCTGCAGTCCATTAGCACTATCCGGCCCATAGTTAGTGGCAGTTATAGTGTAAGTGAACTGTTTCCCCACGTTAGCCGCAGTATTACTCGCAGTTAATACCACATTAGATTCAGGAACATGTACTTTAACTTTAGCTGTTATGGGTGCAGGATCGTATGTAGTTTCAGCGATTTTAGTAGCAGTATTCGTCACGGTTTGACCGGCTACAGACGCGTTAGGGGTTACATATAGAATTAACGATGCATTTGAACCGTTTGTTAATGTTCCAATATTCCAGACACCAGTGGCATTGTTATAATTTGTCCCGGGGCTAGATTTGTAATGGTTTAAGGTTAAACCGGACGGTATAACATCGTTAACTTGCAATCCATTAGCATTATCCGGACCATAATTCGCAGCGATTACAGTGTAATTGAATTGCTGGCCCACAGTAGGCGTAGTATTGCTTGCAGTATTATTAATCTGCACATAAGCGGTGCTATTAGGATTAGCTGCTGTTACAGTCCCAGCAAATATTATTACAAAAGCGAATATTAAGCCTAACAATGTAATAAATTTTTGCATGTTATTTTCCACCTCCTTAAATTTTTTTCATGCAATATTTGATTTTAATAATACTTTTATAAACATATTACTAAATTAATTTTTGTAATAACAATAAAAAATTGTGAAGAAAAATCATTTTTGAAAGGATGAGATCAAAAAATAATTTTTAGAATTTTTAGATAAAAATAAAACGGCTGCTGAATGTAATTACAGATACTAAGATCCAACGAAAAAACAAGCGAGCAAGCGAACGAGAGTTCACATCCAACCCAATCTCATAAGCATAGATTAAAAGGACAACTATAATACGATTACTTCAAGAATTTAAATCCCATTAAATAAGAAGGTGTTTTAATTAAACCTTTACTTTTAGGCACTTTTAAAGCAAGATTGATATATAGCAACCCTGCAAGTAAGCGGGCAATCGCGGGAGTAACAAATTAAGCAAGAATATTAGAGTACAAGGATATTAGAGTAATGAATATGCCATACTGTTCAACGTTATACTAAGTAAAAAAATTGAAAAAAGAATAACTGAATAAAAGAAAAAGATGGAAAAAAAGATATTAGAAGTTACTAGTTACGGCTACAGCTCCATAATCAGCTGTAGTGGTTTGAGTTTTAACTGTATTACCTCCTTGAATAAGGTTTACAGTTAAAGTATTAGTATCATTTGTACCTTTTTGGAAATTAACTGAAACTTCTCCTGGATTAGAACCTAAATCGAATTTATTATTACCTGTCCCCTGAACTGATCTCTCATCACCATTATAAGCTAGATTACCAGTCCAGTTATCGGCAGTTAAAACTTGTACAATTACGTCAGAATTTGTTTGAGTATGTGTATTAGTAGTTTGTGTAGGTTGTGTTGTATTCGTATTCGTTAATGGTGTGTTTTTATCTGGAAACAATGCAAAAGCTGCAAATATTATTATCAGTGCTATACAACAAATTCCAGCAACACCCATTGCTGCTTTACGACCATTGCTTTGATTATTAAACCAACCCATTATATTTCCATCAGAACTTCTTCCCCTAGAACTTTGGGGTGTTTTATATTTTGTTGGAGGAGTTTTAGCCGGTTTAAGAACTCTTTTACATGATTGGCATAATTTTTTATCTTCAGGATTCGCAGCCCCACAGTAATATGTTGGAAGGTTATTATTTTTTTTGCATTTATCTAGCCCTGCTTGAATAAAAATATAGAATAAAATATTGTTTGGTATTTTCGAATCCCTTGATTTTTTATGGAAAAAAAATTCTTAGTAAAATTTATTAATAACATTAATTAATAAACAACTAATTATTTTTTGTTAATTACCTAACTAAAAATATTAAGGGAAAATATAATATTTTTTTTACTATAAAAAAAAATATATTTATAATGGGGGTATTAAAGTTGTTTTTAAATAATTTAAAAGAAGGTTCAAATTCACAACCCACAAAACATCAAAGGGTAATACTATTTTTATTAATCCTCATCAGCCTAACAATGATATTCACCTATAGCACGGGCCACGCCGCAGCCGCCAACAACAGCACCATATACGTTAACGGCTCGTCAGGAAACGATGTTAACAACGGCTACAATTGGAACACCGCAAAACAAACCATAAAAAACGCCACAGGAACCGTGAACAACGATGGCACTGTGAACATCGCCAGTGGAACCTACACCGGTACTGGAAACACTAACATCACCATCGACAAAAACATTATTATCAACGGTGAAAATCAGAATAACACTATAATAGACGCCCAAGGTACAAATCAAATATTCTTCATTCAATACATGAAAACAGTCACTATAGATAACCTAACATTACAAAACGGAGGGAACACAACTTATGGTGGTGCAATCTCTAAAGACGGTTACTTGAATATAACAAGCTGTACCTTCATCAACAACACAGCAAGTGTGTATGGTGGTGCAATCTACAGCCGCAATGAATATGCTGCTTTGAATATTATCACCAGCACATTCATTAACAACACGGCACGAGATGGTGGAGGTATCTATGCTTCTTGGTTTAATAATTTAAAAGTAAATAACAGCACCTTCATCAACAACACGGCATATGAGTATGGTGGTGCAATAGGTGGCCAAGATTATAGTGATATTACTGTAATTAACACTAATTTCCAAAATAACACCGCGCATCAGATTGGTGGGGCAATCTACAATGAGAATTATGGTACTTTAAACACTACCAATTGCACATTCACCAACAACACCGCAGTGCAGGGTGGTGCCATCTGCAACTCTGCTTACGTGAATTTGAATGTAACTGGTAGCTACTTCAACAACAACACCGCAGCTTATGGTGGCGCAATTTTCAGCAGCAGCGTTACCGATTACCGTAACACTGTTATTTTACGTTTTAATAGGATAATCAACAACACCTACTATGACATTTACAATCAGAATGGTGGTTCTGTGGATGCCAACTATAATTGGTGGGGCACGAACTTTATAGGAACCAACCCGGAAGCTGAGGGTAGAATAAACAGTGATACTAGTTCTTGGATGGTGCTCAGCATCAATGCTACACCCCCCAGTATTCTGCCAAATGGTTCATCTACCATAATTGCTGATTTGTTGCATGATAATCTGGGTGTTTATCACAATCCAGCGGATGGTGTAGTGCCTTATAATGACTATGTGGTTTTCAATGCTACATTAGGTACTATTAATGATTCTTTTATGTCTAATGGAGTGGCTTCATCCACTTTTAATGCAGGTGCAGTTTTAGGTATGGCGAATATCACTGCTACAGTTGACCAAACGATGGTAAATGTTAGCATAATTATCAAAAATAAAATAAATATCCCTATTACAGTGACCAGTATGATTCCAGTTGATGGTGCGATTAATGTACCTAACACTGCAAGAGATGTTAAAATATCGTTTGATAGTGAATTACAAGCGGGTAGTGATTATGATGGTATTTATGTTTGGAACACCGCACTGCAAGTTCAGAAACTAATAACTAAATCCATTAACGGGAACACCTTAACCTTAATCATGACCTACAACTGGATGCCCAACACCCTCTACAATATAATAATACCCATAAATACGGTGACAGACAATTAT
>Ga0182021_10002402_pt1 | contig 21817 bp, 11 predicted proteins | sample 612E3MmetaG_FD_120493 | JGI IMG/M metagenome (GOLD analysis project Ga0182021, IMG submission 120493) | Permafrost microbial communities from Stordalen Mire, Sweden - 612E3M metaG (Illumina Assembly) | ecosystem: Environmental > Terrestrial > Soil > Wetlands > Permafrost | place: Sweden... | reverse complement strand
CGCCTGTTGCGTTGCAGGCAACGCCTGTTGCGTTGCAGGCAACGCCTGTTGCGTTGCAGGCAACGCCTGTTGCGTTGCAGGCAACGCCTGTTGCGTTGCAGGCGTGGAACGGTGCGGGGCCGGACTCTTCAGAGGGCTCCCCGCCGTCTTTCCTATGCCGCCTGTCGCTGTCTTCCCGTTCGTTTTCGCCGTGCCGGATTCATCCAGGAGCTTCAGCAGTTTTTCTCTCGCCGAGAGTTCCTGTGCCGGAGCGCTCGCAGGGAGCGCCACCGTCGCAAGCATCAAAGGGAAGGTGAAGAGCATGATTGCTTGCATGAGCTGCCTGCACCCTCGAGCTGTAATCACCTTATGTTCCTCCTGCAGTGCGATTACACTGTTGCTTCCGTGACAGCCTGACATCTTTCTTCTGGCCCGTCGGATGGAAGGTAGTTGATGATTGACAATTGCTGTGCCAACCCTCCCCGCGAGGGAATTCTCTCCATAAACTGAGCTGACGGCGTGATTCTCTGTGCCGTCACGACATGAGGTATGTGTCGCGCGGATGGCCGGCACGTGAAAATCCTGACCACGTGGCCAACTACGGACACCGGAGACTTCCTTCCGTTCGCAATGAAGTGCATGATCAGCCAAACGTTGTGGCATGGACTTTGCGCCTCTTGTCTCACACATAAAGGCTTCACGGCCCGCTTCCGTCATAAAAGGTGTATCAGGACGAAGTGCCGGGTCTCATCACAATCGGATAACCTGGAGGATGAGCGTCATGAAATGGTTTTATGATCTGAAAGTGCGTGTGAAGCTCCTCGTGAGCTTTATTGTCGTGGCCTGCCTGGCGGCGTTGGTCGGGTACGTTGGAATAACGGACTTGAGGGATGTCAGCGCTGCAGACACAAGACTGTATGAAAACATGACCTTGCCGATCGCCACGCTTACCACAATGGCGACGGATTTCCAGCAGATTCGGGTGAGCTTCCGCGATGCCATACTTGCCCGCAACCCCGCCGAACAGGAAAAATACTCGGCCGGGCTTAAGGACTTTGAGGCGAAGATCGAAAAAGCCAATGCAGAGTTTGAGAAAGCGATAATCTCCCAGGAGATCAGGGAGGCGTTCAAGGAATTTGTTGCGACTCACGAGGCATTCCTGCCGTTCCAGAATCAAATCGTGGAGCTCGCGCTGGCGAACAAACATGCGGAATCGGTCGTTGTCCTGCGCAGTGACGCTGCCATTGCCGCCGCGAAAGCGCAGCAGGCGGCGATCGACAGGCTCGTTCAGTTGAACGTCGAAGCGGCAAGGAAGACGTCGGGGGAGAACACCTCTCTCGCGGAAGGAGCTCAGAGAATCATGCTCCTCGTGCTTGGGCTGTCGATCCTCGCGGCCATCGGTCTGGGGTTCTTCATCGCACAGGTGATCAGCAAGCCGGTCAAGGAGTTGGCGGAGAAGGCGCAAGCCGTTGCAACAGGCGATCTGACGGTGGATGTGGCGGCGAATTCGGAAGACGAGATCGGTCAGTTGGCAGGTGCGTTCAGAAAGATGGTGGAGAATCTGCGTGAGACGATAGGTCAGGTGGGTGAGGCATCGTCGGCCGTGGCAAGCGCAAGCACGGAAATATCCTCGAGCACCGAGCAAATGGCCGCGGGTTCGCAGGAACAGACGTCGCAGGCCGGTGAGGTCGCCTCGGCCGTCGAGGAAATGACAAAGACGATCGTCGAAAACTCGAAAAACGCGGGGAATACCGCGGAAACCGCGAGGAAAGCGAAGGAAGCTGCGGAGCAGGGTGGGGCCGTTGTGGAGGAGACCGTCGCGGGAATGAAGCGGATCGCGGAGGTTGTCAACAAGTCCGCGGGGACTGTGAAGGCTCTCGGCAAATCGAGCGACCAGATCGGGGAGATCATAGGCGTGATCGATGACATCGCGGACCAGACGAACCTGCTGGCGCTCAACGCGGCAATCGAAGCGGCGCGCGCGGGGGAACAGGGGCGCGGGTTTGCCGTGGTGGCCGATGAAGTGAGGAAACTCGCGGAACGCACGACGAAGGCGACAAAGGAGATTGCCGGGATGATCAAGACGATCCAGGGCGACACGACCGGGGCCGTGGCGTCGATGGAGGAGGGGACGCAGGAGGTCGATCACGGCATCAAGCTGGCCGACAGGGCGGGCGCGTCCCTGAAGGAGATCGTGGCGATGATCCAGAACCTGACGGATATGGTTTCCCAGATTGCCGCCGCCAGCGAAGAGCAGTCGAGCGCGAGCGAACAGATCAGCAAGAACGTCGAGGCGATAAGCACGGTGACGGGCGAAACGGCGCAGGGAACGCAGCAGATCGCCCGTGCAGCGGAGGATCTGAACCGGCTGACCGAGAACCTGCAGCAGATCCTGGGGAAGTTCAAACTCGACGGAGGCGGGTCAACCCATGCGGCTTCTGATGCCTCTCACGCGTCCGGCGGGAGGTATGGTGCAAAGAAATCGGCAGGGGCAAAAGTGCCGAAATCGCATCTGGCTGTACGCGAAAACGGCGTAATCGTTCCGCACGAGTAAATCACGATCCTTACATGGGAATGAGACCAATGAAAGAAACAGTGGATATCAAGGGAAGCTCCCAGTCGGCGACGGCGAGCGACGAACTCCTGCAGCTTGTGAGCTTCAAGATCGGGGATGAAGAGTTCGGCGTCGACATCCTGAAGGTGCAGGAAATCAACCGCATGCTGGAAGTAACGCGCGTGCCGAATGCACCGGAATTCGTGGATGGCGTCATCAATCTGCGGGGGAAGGTGATACCGATCATCGCGTTGCGCAGGCGTTTCGGCATGGAGCGGAAAGAAAGCGACAAGAACACACGCATCGTCGTGGTGGAGCTTAACGGGAAGATCGTCGGTTTTGTCGTTGACGCGGTGAGCGAGGTTCTGCGGATCCCCAGAAGCGTCACCGAGCCGCCGCCGCCCATTGTGGCGGGAATCGACGCGGAGTACATCACGGCGGTCGGCAAGCTCGAGGATCGCCTTTTGATACTCCTGGACCTCGAGAGTGTCCTCACCGGTGCCGAGAAGGGGAAGATCTCCGCTGCGGCATAGATCCCCGGGTGAGGGGCCGGGAATTCGTGAGTGATGTCTTCCGGTGACGGGGGCTGCCGTGATCGCACGGCAGTCCCCGTTCGTTCTCCGTCCCGCAAAAGCTCAGCCGCATCCCTGTGTGTAGACGCTATTCTTCATGTGGCCAACAGTAGCCGCCACTCAGACTCGTGTATCCGGCGGGTCGCCCCCTCACCTCCTGCGTGTATGTGGATAGCTGCTGATCTCCCGTCTCTCCGGCGCAAAAAGGCCTGTTGCGTCCGAGGATGGAACGGATCGGTCCTGTGGCACACCTGTTGACTCTCTGGAATTGAGATGTGGCGGCGAGCTGCCGTTTTGCGAGTTCATGAGAATGATCGAATTGCCAGCCTGTATGGGGAGGGAGATCCATGGAAGACACGCCGGGGATTGTCAGTTTCGTGGAATCGATTGATCAGATTGAGCGTTGTTCTGAATGCGGCCATCCTTGGCTGCACGATGAGCCTGCCCATTACGGGGACTGCCGCTATTATTTCCTTGGAGAAGAAACAGAGGAGGATTCGGAAGAGGAGATGGAAGTGGTGGGGTGGCGCAGCTTCCGCCCTCTGCTCCTCTAGGTGCCCGTTTGAAGGGACATAATTGACATTGTGGTTTTATTTACTCCCCACCCGTGGATCGCATTTCCATGGTTTTCTTCGTCTATTCCCCTCCTTTATCCACAGGGATTTGTAACACGCTGAACCTTGTTTCGAACGCACCTATTATACATATTATACCCTCCCATAAATCTGATAGTTTCGTGGATTGCTCCTCATCCTGTCGAACCGGCGAGCTGCAATCCCGCCGGGTCAGGAGGTTGCCTTGAAGAAAATACTCCTCGTTGAGGATGACGCGGTTGTCAACCTCGATCAGTCGCTTGTACTGAAGGGGGCGGGGTACGATGTCGTGTGTGTGGCGGACGCCGCCAGGGCAATTGCCGCAGCAAGAGATGAGACCCCTCCGGTTGATCTCATATTGATGGACATCGACCTCGGCACAGGGATGGACGGCGCCGATGCCGCGCGCGAAATACTCAAAACAAGAGACATCCCGGTCATCTTTCTCACCTCGCACTCCGAAAGGGAGATGGTCTCCAGGACGGGAAGGATCACGAACTACGGGTACGTGCTCAAGAATTCCGGCGAGGAGGTCCTCTTTGCCTCCATCACGATGGCATTCCGGCTCCACGATGCGCATGTCGCTCTCAGAGAATCGGAAGAGAAGTACTCGAAGGCTTTTCACGTCAGTCCCGATTCGGTGAACATTAACCGCCTCTCCGACGGTTTGTATTTCGCCGTGAACGAGGGATTCACGAAGCTCACGGGCTATACATGGGCCGATGTGGCAGGCAGATCCTCGATGACGCATGACCTGAGCATCTGGGTCGATGACACTGACAGGCAGAGACTTGTCGACGGACTGAAGAAGTCGGGAGAGGTCGTCGGGCTTGAGGCCCGGTTCCGCTGCAAGGACGGGAGGGTCATCACGGCGCTCATGTCCGCGCACACACTGACATTCGACGGCGAGCCGTGCCTCCTCTCGATCACGCGCGATATCACGGATAGGAAAAACGCCGAACGCGCGCTCCTTGCGAGCAATGCCGCGCTCAAATCCCTTGTTGAGGCTCTGCCGCAGGCCGTTATAGCGCTTGACGAGAACGATCTCGTGCGTGTCTGGAATCCCGCGGCCGAGCGGATATTCGGGTGGACTTCCCGGGAGGTGATCGGAGAGAAATACCCGATTGTTCCCCCGCACAAGATCGACGAATTCCGGGACTCTACCGAAAAGACATTCAGAGGAGGAGGGGTTGCGGAATGGGAGACCGTCCGGAGGCGGAAGGACGGAGTCCTCGTCGACGTAAGGATGTCCACGGCGCTTATCCCCGATGCCGGGGGGAATTCGTCTCTGCGCCTTGCGATGATCACCGACATCACGAGCTGGAAGAAGGACCAGACACAGCTCCGCCAGCTCTCCAGGGTCGTCGAACAGAGCGGCTCGTCGATCGTTATCACCGATCTGGACGGGAACATCGAATATGTCAACCCGAAGTTCACCCGGCTGACCGGGTACACGCTGGAGGAGGCGAAGGGAAAGAACCCGCGCATTCTCAAATCGGGCGCGACCCCCCCCGAAGAATACGCCCGTCTCTGGGAGATGATCACATCAGGGGGGGAGTGGAGGGGAGAATTCCACAACAGGAAGAAGAACGGGGATCTCTACTGGGAGTCGGCGCTGATATCGCCGATCAAGGATTCGAACGGGGTCGTCACGCATTACCTCGCGCTGAAGGACGACATCACGGAGAAGAAAGAGATGGAGCTCCATATCCGGGAGATGGAGACGATGGAATCGCTCGGGACTCTTGCGGGGGGAGTCGCGCACGATTTCAACAACATCCTGGGAATTATCCTCGGCCACGTCTCGCTCCTGGAGATCCGCAGAAACGAGAACAGCGCGTTCGAGCAGAGCATCCGCTCCATCAACGCCGCGATACAGCGCGGCGCGGGGCTGGTCCGGCAGATACTGACGTTCGCGCGGAAAACCGAAGTCCATCCCGAATCGATCGATGTGAACAAAGCGATCCTCGACCTCTCGAAAATGATACAGGAGACGTTTCCAAGGACGATCGAGATTGTCCTCGATCTCGGCGAAAACATTCCTATTATCTCGATTGACAACACCCAGCTCCACCAGGCGCTCCTCAATCTGTGCATAAACGCTCGGGATGCGATGATGGAACAGCGGGAGGGGCGAGCCCCGGGAGGCAAACTCACCGTGCGAACGCTTGTGGTGGACGGGGCGGTCCTCTCTTCGCGGGAAGGAGCAGATCCCTCTCTCCAGTATGTCGAAATCAGCGTCGGCGACGAGGGGACGGGCATGACTGATGCCACCGTCCAGCGGATATTCGAGCCCTTTTTTACGACGAAGGAACTCGGGAGGGGGACGGGACTGGGATTGTCGCTCGTCTACGGGGTCGTCAAGACGCATGGAGGAGTCATCGAGGTCGACTCCCGGCTGGGGGGGGGAACGGTCTTCAGGCTCTATTTCCCGGTGAGCGGCGCCCACGTTTCCTGCGACGAAAAAGGGGAGGAGGGGGGTGCTCCTCTGGAGGGGAAAGGGGAGGCGGTGCTTGTGGTTGAGGATGAGGAGACGCTTCTCGAACTTCTCGAGTCGGCGTTCCTGGACAATGGCTACAGGGTGTTTCTGGCACCGGACGGTGTGAAAGGTCTCGAAGAGTATAGGGAACATATGAACGAAATCGCGGTTGTCGTGACTGACTTCGGCCTTCCGAAGGCCGACGGTGCCGCGCTTCTCCGTTCGCTCCAGGCGCTGAACCCCGCGGTAAAGGTCGTCGTCGCAAGCGGGTATTTCGAGCCGCACGTAAGGGGAGAGCTTATACAACTCGGCGTCAGGGCTCTCGTCGCAAAGCCGTACGGACTTTCGGAGCTCCTCGCCATTGTCAGGAAAGTCATCGACGGGGCCGAGGTTACCCCCTGATGTAATCAATTCCTCCTCCATTGCCTCCGGACTCTCGAGTCCGGGGGCTCCCGATTTCCGCCACCTGGTTACTACCCGCCACTCCCTCCGGTTGTGATACCGAAGGCGCTCCTCCGGGCGCGCGAAATTCGCGCTGAGCGGCCTGCCGCTCGTCCGTCGCCGATCCTCCTCTCTGATCCCCCTTTGGTACATCCTTTGCACTCCTGTTTGCAAATGTCTTTCATCCCTCCCTGCGGAAGACCATGGAACTCTATTCGCCTTCTGAGATACTGGCCGATTCTCCGGCCGCCCCCCCGGCTGACTCACTGGCCGCAGCCCTTGCCTGTGTGAGCGCCGGCCGTTATGACGAAGCGGTGCCTATCTACAGGAGGCTTCTTGCCGCAGATCCGAACAACATCGACGTCCTTGTCGGCTTGGGCGAGCTCTGCCTCCTCGTTCATGACGATGCAACTGCAGCGATATTCTTCAGGAGAGTCATCACGCTCGACCATTCAAATATGCCCGCCTCCCGCGGGCTCGCACGCATTGCCTCGGAAGGGAACCCGGGAGCCATACAGGGGGGCGGTCCCCCCCTCCAGGTGAGAGTGATACGACCCATGCCGCTCTGGGACACGGACGAGCGGTTTGTCGGGATCATGCGGGAGATCACGTACTCGCTGGTGGACAGGACGAGATGCTACATGCTGTATCAGTTTGCGCTCGAGGCCCTTCAGTCTGAGGGGGAAATGGCTGAAATCGGAGTGTACAGGGGTGGAACCGCGCGTCTCCTTGCCAAGGCGTGTGAAGGAAGCGGCAAGAAGATACACCTCTTCGATACGTTTGAGGGGATGCCCTCGACTGACCCCTCGAAAGACGCTCACCGCCAGGGAGACTTCAGCGATACGTCCCTCGCATCGGTGCAAAAAAACCTTGCGGGGTGCGAAAACGTGTTTTTCTATCCTGGCTATTTCCCCGCGACGTCTCCCCCCATCGAAGAGAGCGTCTTTAGTCTCGCGCACATCGACGTCGATATTTACCGCTCCGTCCTCGACTGCTGTCGCTTCTTCTATCCGCGCATGATGCCGGGGGGAAAGATGGTATTCGACGACTACGGGTACGAGACGTGCCCGGGAGCAAAGCTCGCCGTGGACGAGTTCTTTCGCGACACGCCGGAGCGCCCTTTTTATCTGCCGAGCGGGCAGTGCTTCGTAACGAAGCGTTAACCATCTGTCCAATATCAGCCAGCACTCCTCCGCGAGGCCGGGTCCTTATTTCCCCGTTAACGGCTGATCATCCCAATCCCGCGCGAAACGCGTTCAGGGCGTTAGTTTCACCGGTCACCCCTCTTGGTATGAGGTTTGCCCTTCCATAAGCCACGTGCACACTCCACAACTTGACCTCGAGGCCCCTCATGAAAAATTTTGCCCTGTCCGGTGTTGCGGGGTACATCGCTCCGCGGCACCTTCAGGCGATCCGGGATACGGGGAACAGGCTCGAAGCGGCCGTGGATCCCCATGATTCCGTGGGGATTCTCGACCGGTTCTTCCCTGATGCGAGCTTTTTCACCGAGTTCGAGAGATTTGACAGGCATGTGGAGAAGCTCCGCCGGGGTCCGGAGGAGCGGAGGATTCACTACATGTCGATCTGCACGCCGAACCATCTTCACGACGCTCACATACGGTTCGCGCTCCGCACGGGCGCGCACGCGATATGCGAAAAGCCGCTTGTCCTGAAGCCGTGGAACCTCGACGCATTGCAGGAGATGGAAAGCGAGACCGGGGGAAAGGTCAGCACGGTCCTCCAGCTCCGCATCCACCCGGCGATTCAGGAGTTGAAGCGGTCCATCGACGCCGCCCCCCGGGGGCGACGCCGCGAGGTGTGCCTGACGTACGTTACCGGGCGCGGGCCCTGGTACCACTACTCATGGAAAGGGGACGCGGAGCGCTCGGGCGGGCTCGCAACGAATATCGGGATCCATCTCTTCGACCTCCTCCTCTGGCTCTTCGGCGGTGCGGGGTACAGCATCGTGCACAGCGTGGAGCCCGGCCGGATGTCCGGGTTTCTCGAGCTGCAGAAGGCGAATGTGCGGTGGTTCCTCTCGACGGACATGAACGACCTTCCTCCCGCGGATCTGACGGGCGGAAAGACGACGTACCGCTCCATCACGATCGATGGGGAGGATCTGGAATTCACCGATGGGTTCGCCGATCTGCATACGAAGGTGTACGCGGAGATCCTTGCCGGGCGGGGATTCGGCATCGACGATGCGCGCCCCTCCATCCAGCTCGTGTACGATATCAGGAATGCGCGCGTGAGCGGCGAAACGGACCATGTTCATCCCCTCATCGGGAGAACCTGCGGGAGGCTGCGTCGGTATGAGCTGCTTCAGGCGTGAGTCGGCCGGGTGAGCGAACCGGGGAGGAAGCTCGTGTTCGGGTCCGACGGGACGGACGTGTGTGAAAAAAGCGGGAAGAAGTACAGGCTGCGGAACAGCGCCGTCAGCGCAATAGTCTGAAAACAAACGGACCTCCATGTGCGGAATTGCGGGCATTTTCAATCTGAACGGTGAGCCGGTTTCCCCCGTCATACTCCGGCGGATGACCGACGCCATCGCGCACCGCGGGCCGGACGGCGAGGGATTTTACACGGATGGCTTCGTCGGGCTCGGCCACCGCCGGCTTTCCATCATCGATCTTTCTCCCGCCGGCCACCAGCCGATGATGACGCCGGACCGCCAGTTCATCATAAGCTACAACGGCGAGGTGTACAACTTCCAGGAGCTCCGGCTGGAGCTCGAATCCCTGGGCGCCCGGTTCCATTCGAGGACCGATACCGAGGTCGTCCTCCATGCCTGCGCCCGGTGGGGGGAAAAGGCCCTGGAGAGATTCAACGGCATGTTTGCGTTCGCGATCTGGGACAGGACGCGCCAGGAGCTGTTCCTTGCACGCGACCGCTACGGGGTCAAACCTCTCTACTATGCTCTGTGCGGGAACACGCTCCTGTTCGGGTCCGAAGTCAAGGCCCTCATCCCGCACCCGGCATTCCGCGTGGGGCTTGACAGGCCCGCGCTCCTTGAGTATTTCACGTTTCAGAATTTTTTCAGCGACAGGACCCTCTTCGCAGGCGTCCACCTCCTTCCGGCGGGGACGTTTCTCCGCATTCCTCTGGGGGCGGCGTCGGAACCCGTCCCCCGGCGGTACTGGGACTACCGGTTTGAAGAGCCCGCCTCCCCCCGTAGCGACGAAGAGTATGCCGAAGAGCTCGACAGGCTCATGAAGCAGGCCGTGAGTCGCCAGCTCGTGAGCGACGTGGACGTCGGCGCGTACCTGAGCGGCGGGATGGATTCCGGGACGCTGACCGCCATCGCTGCGACGCATCTCCCGTACCTGAAAAGCTTCACCTGCGGATTCGACCTTCATTCGGCCTCCGGGATGGAACTCGCATTTGACGAGCGATCCAAGGCCGAGATCATGTCTTACCGCTTCAAGACCGAGCACTACGAGATGGTTCTGAAGGCCGGCGACATGGAGCGGGTGTTCCCGCGCGTCGCTTTGCACATCGAGGAGCCCAGGGTCGGTCAGAGCTATCCCAACTTTTACGCGTCGCAGCTCGCCGGAAAATTCGTCAAGGTTGTCCTATCGGGCGAAGGGGGGGACGAACTGTTCGGCGGATATCCTTGGCGCTATTACCGCGCGGTCGTCAATGCAGGGTTCGAAGAATACGTGGACAAGTACTACCTCTACTGGCAGCGGCTCATTCCGAACAGGGTCGTCCGGCAGGTGTTCAGTCCGATACGCGCCGACGTTGCCGGCGTATGGACGCGGGACATCTTCCGCGACGTGTTCGACAGCTATGCGCCGACGCTGACCCGCCCCGAGGACTACATAAATCACTCGCTCTATTTCGAGGCGAAGACGTTTCTTCACGGCCTCCTCACCGTGGAGGACAAGCTGAGCATGGCGCACGGTGTGGAGACTCGCGTTCCCTTTCTTGACAACGATCTTGTCGAGTTCGCGATGAAGCTCCCGGTCCGCCTGAAGCTGGCAAACCTTGGGGAGGTCGTGCGGCTGAACGAAAACGAACCTGGTGCCAAGCGCTCGAAATATTTTCAGAGGACATCCGACGGGAAAGTGCTCCTGAGAAATGTGATGTCCCGGTACATCCCCCCTGAAGTCGCGGTCGCGGAAAAACAGGGGTTCTCCGCTCCCGATGCGAGCTGGTTCAAGGGTGAGAGCATGGACTACGTCCGACGGGAGATCATGAGCCCCAGGGCGCGGCTCTTCGACTATCTTGACCGCGAGGCCGTCTGCGCGCTTGTGGATGAGCACCTGGAGGGGAAGCAGAACCGGCGGCTCCTGATCTGGTCTCTCCTGAGCTTCGAATGGTGGCTGAGGACGTTTCTCGCATGACCGGCCGGCCCATCGGCTTCCCCGGAATGGGGGGCCATTGTTCAATCGAAAGGAACGCGGATGTGCGGCATTGCGGGGATCGTTGACCGGCGCGGCGTGAGCGACCGGGATGAGCTCGTCCGGTTCACGGACGCGCTCTCCCACCGCGGGCCGGACGGGGGCCGCGTGCATATCGACGGAACCGTCGGGCTGGGGCATCGCCGTCTGGCGATACTCGACCTGTCTGATGCCGGGGCGAATCCGATGGAATACGTGTCCCCTGCGGGGAGCCTTTTCAGGATCACGTTCAACGGTGAGGTATACAATTTCCTCGAGATACGGGCCGATCTGGAGCGGCGGGGGCACCGGTTCAGGACTCAGACCGATACGGAGGTCGTCCTGGCGTCGTACGCCGAGTGGGGGAAAGCGTGCCTGGAAAAACTCAACGGCATGTGGGCGTTCGCGCTCTGGGACTCCGCGCGGAAGGAGCTTTTTCTCGCGCGGGACCGGTTCGGCGTCAAGCCCCTGTATTATCATCAGAACGGACGCCTGGCATTTGCCTCCGAACTGAAAGCATTCACCCGGCTGAACGATTGTACAATCGTGATGAACGAGCCGCTCGTCCACGGGATCATGAAGTCCTCTGAGCCGTGGGAAGGGACGACCGACGAGACGATGATCGCAGGGATCCGCTCGCTCCCGTCGGGGCACTGCATGACCGTGGGGGAGGACGGGCGTGCCGTGCCGGTCAGGTGGTGGGAGTCAAGCGATCATTTCCCGGAGGTCCCCGGCCGCTACGAGGACCAGGTGGAACAGTTCCGCTGGCTTTTCCTCGACGCGGTCCGCATCAGAATGCGAAGCGACGTCCCCGTGGGGACTTCGCTCAGCGGCGGTGTCGACTCGAGCGCGGTTGCGTGTGCCATGGCCCGGCTTCACGCTGATGCGGGGACGGACCTCCGGCGGTGCCCGTCCGACTGGCAGAAAGCGTTCGTCGCGCTCTTCCCCGGAAGTGGTCTCGATGAGAAGCACTACGCGGAGATCGCCGCCCGGGAGTCTGGCGCCGATGTCCGCTACAGGGCGTTCGATCCCGAGGAGGCGGTGAGGACGCTGCAGGACGCGGTCTGGGCCGTCGAATACGTGCACGGGGTCCTCTCCTCGCCGGTCTGGGCGACATACAGGGAGATGAGAAGGGAGAACGTCCTCGTTTCAATCGACGGGCACGGCGCCGACGAACTGCTGGGGGGATACGCGGGATATCTCGACGTTCCTCTCCGCGACATCGGCCGGCGGCTCTATGAGGACGTCCACAGGACGATGCTCCCTTCCATACTCAGGAATTACGACAGGTGTTCAATGGCGCATGGGGTCGAGGTGCGGATGCCGATGCTCGATTGGAGGCTTGTCACGTTCTCGCTCGCCCTCCCCGCCTCCTCGAGGATCGGAGGGGGATATACGAAGCGTGTCCTGAGGGACGCGCTCCGGGGGATACTCCCCGACGAGATACGCAGCAGACGCTCGAAGATCGGTTTCAATGCCCCCCTCATCGAATGGTTCAATGGGCCCATGTCGGGCGTCGTCGGGAGTCTGGTCCGCCACCCGTTCTGGCTCGACAACCCGTACTGGAACGGGAAGGAGATGGCCTCGCGGTACAGCGCGAGGATCGATGCCGGGCCGTGGCGGTACAGGGATTGGGGGGACGTCGTGCAGCTTTCGATAATGGTGAACCTCGTCCTCTGGCACTCCCTCTTCGTGGAACGTAAACGCCTGGAGCTGTCATGAGAGGTCCGTCTGTCCTTGTCTCCGCCGATTGGGATCGCCTCAACGAACCGCAGCGGGAATGCCTCCGGTCGGTCGCCCGGGCGACTCTGGGGTGGGGATACCGCTGGGGAACGGAGTTCAATGTGGAATTTGCGGTCTCGTGCGCGCGCGGCGATGATCTCCCCGCGGGTGTCGCGATGTACAACTCTCCGGCGCCGCTCAGGGAGCCGTCTCCCGGTGATATTGTCGTCCTGTTCCTCTCCCCCGGAAGCGAGCCTCCCATCGCCGAGGCGGTGCACGCCTCCGGACGCGGGGCGATTCTCCTCGCCGAGAGTCATCCGCGCATGGCGGAGCGGTTCGGAAACGGCGTGACGATTTTTGCTTCACCGGCCGGGCTCGTTGAGAGCATATACCGCCTTCTGGAAAGCGCGGAGCGGACGCCCCCCCCCGGGGAAAAGGAAATACTCCGGCCGGCCGCGCCCGCGCATCCGCTCGTGAGCATCATACTGTTCACGTACAACGGCGCGCGCTATCTCGGCGAGGCAATCGGGAGCGCGCTCGATCAGGTGTACGACAATTTCGAAGTGATCGTGATCGATGACGGATCGACAGACGGGACGGAAACTCTTGTGAAGTCGATCGAGTCTCCCCGCTTCCGGTACGTTCGTCAGGATCACGGCGGGGCTCCTGCGGCCCGGAACCGGGGGATCGCTGAGGCGAAGGGCGGGTTCATCGTGTGGCTCGGTGCCGACGACGTGCTGGAGAAGGATTGCGTCTCGTCGCACGTCAGCGTGCTTGCGCGGAATCCGTCGGCGGATGTGGTGTACGGCAATATGACGCTCTGCGACTCCGGTCTCGTCCCGCAGCGGACACTCCGGTATGAAGAGTGGTCCGGCCGGAACGGAGAACTTCCCGGGGCGATGGTACGGGCGAACGTCATACCCGACGGCGGGTCGCTCATACGGAAGTCGTGCTATGAAAGGTTCGGCACGTACGATCCGGAGTTCCCCCGTGCCCACGACTATGAGTGGTGGTCCCGGCTGGCCGGCAGCGCGCTCTTCAAGCACAACGACGCGATGGTGTACCGGTGGCGCTGGCACGGGGGTAACCTGGGCGCGGGTTCGGGGAAACGGGTCGACATGAGATATGAATCGCGCATCGTCGAAGGGCTCCTCCGGCGGTACGGTCTCGAGAAGCTCTTCCCCGGCCCCATGTGGAAGAAGGGGAAGGGGGACCACGCCTCGGCGCTGGCCCATGTGAGCGTGGCGGAAATTCTTGCCGGGTACGGAGACACGACGGGCGCGATCGCGCACCTTGTGGAGGGGGAGAAGAGATTCCCTCTCCCCGAAATCCGGCGGGCAATAGATCAATTGCGGCGCACCGGCAGGGAGAATCATACAATGGAAAATACGAATTCCGTCGAACGTTCGCGCGCGCGCGCCGGGAGCGGCTCCGCACAGTCCGGAGAAGACAGGCTTTCCGTCACATACCTTATCTCGAGCATACTCGGCGTGACGGGGGGGAATCTGACGCTTCTCCGTCAGGCCAACGCTCTTGCCGACCGGGGGCACCGCGTGGCGATTGTGACCCGCTCGCCCCGTCCCTCATGGTTCGACATACGCGCGGACGTCATCCATGTCGCGGGGAACGATCCGATGTGGCGCTCTGTGCCTCCCTCCGACGTTGTGATAAGCACGTACTTCGCCAATGCCGGTGAGCTTGCCGGTGTGAGCGCCCCCGTGAAGGTCTATTTCGCGCAGGGGGACCAGTTCGTATTCGACGATGCCTGCGCATCCGCGCGGCCGGACGTGCGAAAGCTCCATGCGGCGATGAAAGAGATGTCGCGGATGTCCTATCTTCTCCCGGGAGTCCGTTTTGTCGCCAATTCGCGGGCGCTCGCCTCGAGGGTCGAGAAATTGTACGGCCGCAAGGCCGACGCATTCATTTCCGTCTGCGTCGATCAACACGTTTTCGCGCCGCTCGAGAAGACTCCTGCCGGGGGTATCCCCCGGATACTCATCGTCGGACCCGATGAATCCGGAACGGAGATCGAGCCCCTCGGCTTCAAGGGGATGGCCGACGCACGGAGAGCGCTCGAGCTCCTCCGGGACTCCGGCGGGAAATTCACGGCGGTGAGGATCTCCAACACCCCTCCTCTCATCTTTCGCGGGTTCCCCGGTGAATTCCATATTGCCCCCTCCGACGAAGGAAAGCGGATGCTCTTCGGGACGGCCGACATACTTGTCTATGCCTCTCATTATGATTCCTGCCCCCGCCCGCCGCTTGAGGCGATGGCGGCCGGAGTCGCCGTCGTCTGTACATCCACCGCGGGAGCTCTTGAGTACTGCCGCGACGGGGAGAATGCCCTCCTTGTTCCCCCCCGGTCTCCGGAGCAGATCGCCGGCGCGGTCCGGCGTCTCATCCGCGAATCTGATCTCAGGGAGAAGATCGTCCGCGGCGGACGCGAGACCGCTGCCCGGTTCCCGCAGGAGCGGGAATGGGACGAGCTCGAACGGCTCCTCCTCGGATATGCCGGGAAAGAATCACTCGCCCGCGTTGGTGTTAGCGCTTCCCCCCGCCCCGGGAGCATCGATTCTGTCTCTGCCGGGGCCGCTGCCTCCCCCGAAGCGCTTCTTCAATCGGAAGTGCCGGCGGAACTGCCGGAGGAGGTGCTGGCGGCCGGCACCTTGCCGTCGGAACAGGCCGGGGGCGAAGACATTACGGCCGTGCACACGGACTCCGTATTTGCCCGGACCATACGTGAGTTGTTTGTGCGCACCAGGCCGAAGAAGATACTCGAGACCGGCACGTTTATGGGGACGGGAACTACCGCCGTGATCGCCGCTGCGCTCAGAGATTTTGCGCTCGATGACTCGGTGTTCTACTCCATTGAAGTCAACCCCGGCCTTCACGGACTGGCAGGACGGAATCTCGAGAAGGAGGGGCTTCTCGCCTATGTGACGCTCCTGAACGGACTCTCGGTCCCGCGCGGTCTCCTCCCGACACGCGAAGAGATAGAGAAACGGACCGTGAAAGAGCCGGAGACGATATCCCTGTATGTCGATCATGCGGAGAACGAGCGCGTCGAGAACTATTTCCGGGAAACCGATTTCCCCGACGTTGCCGACGATCTCCTGGGGAAGGTCCTGGGCGTATTCGCCTTTGAGCCTGATTTCGTCCTCCTCGACAGCGGCGGGCACATGGGAAACGTGGAATTCAATTATGTCATCGGGCGGTTGAAGGGTCCCTGCTTTGTGATGCTTGACGACATACACCACGTCAAGCACCACAGGAGCTTCCAGCAGCTCTCCGCCGACCCCCGTTTCGAGGTCATCAAGGCTATGAAAGAAAAGGCGGGATTCTGTCTTGCGAAATTCACCCCTGCCGCGCCGCGCACCAAAAGCGTGCCGGTGAGCGAGCTCAGTGCGCGGCTTGCGATCGCGGGCGACCTGTTTGGAAAGAAAATGTTCGTCGAGGCGATAGGTGCGCTTGAAGGGGCCGACAATATCATTGCGGGACTCCCCCCGGACGCGCGGGAGGAGGCGGCCGCGGGACTCGAGACGTTCAGGGGGATGAGCCACCTCGGATTGAGCGATCTCGAAAAAGCGAAAGGCTCGTTCGAACGTGCGCTGAGCATCCGTCCCGGCTCGACGCAGGCATGCGCGGGGCTCGGAGAAGTCCTGTATCTCGCCGGACTCGACACGGAGGCAAAGATGATGTTCGAGCATGCAGTGGCGCTCTCGGCGGAAAACAGGTTCGGGGCCTCAGGACTTGCAAAAGTGAACGCGTTGCTCGGACTGGCGGCCGATGATAACAAACTGTTGGCATCCTCCGGGGGACGGGTGTGAGAGAGGACGGCGCACACGGGGACAGGAGTCCGCTCGCGATGAACGCCGATTATACATCGGGGCGCTCCCATTACTATGCGGGCGATCTCGACGAGGCCGAATGTTCTCTCGGGAAGGCGGCCGCCGCGCATCCCCGTCACGTCGATGCGCTCTATCTGCTTGCGCGGACCAGGTGGAAGAAGCGGGATCTGAAGGGAGCTCTTGACGCATTCCGGAGCCTCCTGTCCTTGAAACCGAATTACGCGTCCGCGCTTGCCGATCTCGCGCTCCTCCTTCTGGAAGAATTGAACGATCCGGAAGGGGCCGAACGGTTCAGCCGGCGCGCGATCGGGACCGATCCTCTCTGTGCTCGGGCGTTGGTGGTTTTCGGGAACGCACGGCATGCCCGGGGAGACGCGGAATCCGCCGTCGCCTCATACAATGATGCCCTCGCGATCAACCCCCGCCTCGCGGACGCAATCGTCAACCTCGGCGTCATCGCGCATGAACAGGGGGATGTCGGGAGTGCTCTCCGGCTGTACGATCGTGCGCTCGGAATCTCCCCGTCCCATTCCAACGCGCACTGGAACAGGGGGAACGCGCTTTTGACGCTCGGAAGGCTTGAAGAGGGTTGGAAAGAGTACGAGTATCGTTTTCGTATCCGCGGCGCGAACGCGACGTACCGTGATCCCGATCGGGAGAAGGCGGCATGGGACGGTGCTCCGTTCGCCGGGAAGACACTCCTTGTCTATGCGGAGCAGGGATTCGGCGACACTCTGCAGTTTGTGCGGTATCTCCCTCTCGTCAAAGCGCGGGGAGGGAGCGTGGTACTCGAGTGTCAGAAGGATCTCGTCCGGATTCTGAACGCGTTCCCCGGTGTCGACAGGATGGCCGCGCGTGAAGAGCCCGTGTCCCCGGGGGGATACGACTTTGCCGTTCCGCTCCTCAGCCTCCCCGGGATATTCTCCGCCGGCGAAAAGGATATTCCCTGGAGCGGGCCGTACATTCATCCGGATCCCGCATTCGTGGAACGGTTCCGGGGAGTGTGCGACGGACGCGCGCTCAATGTCGGCGTCGTCCGCGCCTGGAATCCTTCCCACCGGAATGACGCCGCGCGGTCGATGGATCGGGATTACTTCCTTCCGGTTTCCTCGATTCCGGGTGTGCAGCTCTACAGTCTCCAGAAACACGCGGCAGAGGTTGAGTCAATCCCGCTCCCGGGTGTCAGGGACCTGGGAGGAGAGCTTGACGACTTTGCCGTTACCGCGGGGGTCATCGCGAATCTCGACCTCGTTCTCACGGTGGACACGGCGGTGGCTCACCTTGCCGGGGCGATGGGGAAGCCCGTCTGGCTCCTGCTCCCCTTTGTGCCGGACTGGCGCTGGCAGCTTGAGCGTGAGGATTCGCCGTGGTACCCTTCCCTGCGGATCTTCCGTCAGACGGCCCCGGGTGACTGGTCCGGCGTCATGGAGCGGGTCGGCGCCGCCCTCGAGCGGGAGTCGGAGAGAAAACTCGCGCATCATCCCGGCGCGATCCTCGCCCCGTGCGTGGGCGAATCTGCCGCGTCATTGTTTGAACGGGGTTCCGCCTCATTCAGGTCCGGCGACAAGGAAGAGGCATTGCGCTGTTTCCGTGAGGCGATTGCCGCCGACGGCGCACATGCGGAATCCCGTAACGCCCTTGGCGTCGTCCTCGCGTCGTTGGGGGAACCCGGATCGGGCGCCTCAGAGATCGCCGCCGCGATCGCGCTTGAGCCGGAGAACGCAGAATACCAATACAACCTGGGGAACATACGGAAGGTGCAGGGAAATCCCGTGGAAGCGGCCGCGTGTTACCGTGCCGCACTCGAAAGGGACCCGGAATTCCTGCAGGCGCACGTGAACCTGGGGAGTCTTCTCAACGAACAGGGGGATCCGGCGGGCGCATTGGAGGAATACAGAAGCGCGCTCGCGCTCAACCCGACCTCGCCGCTTCTCCTGAAGAATGTCGGAGTGCTTTGCAAGGCTCTTCATGACGATGATGGGGCGCTCCTCGCGTTCGACCGGGCGATCACGGCGGATCCCCGTGAGGTGGAGCTCTACATGCTTGCGGGCCCGCTCCGGCAGTCCAGGGGGGACATTGACGGGGCGATCCTGTGCTACCGGAATGTGACGGAACTTGATCCGGAGAGTCCCTGGGGCTGGGCGCGTCTCGGAACCGCGCTCGTCCTCAAGGGATCATCCGAAGAGGCGTACCGGGCCCTTGAAACCGCGCTCCGCATCAAGCCCGATTTCCCGGAAGTCCTCAACAACATGGGGATGGTGCTGAGGGAAAAGGGGCAGCCCGCGATCGCCGAGAAATGCTTCCGGATGGCGATTCGGTCCTGTGCGGAGTACTCCCCCGCGCATAACAACCTGGGTTCGCTCCTCCTTGACAGTTCCCGTTTTGCCGAAGCGGAGAAGGAATTCAGCGAGGCGATCCGGCTTTCGCCCGACTATCACCTGGCATGGAACAACCTCGGGAACGCTCTTGCCGGCCTCGGGCGGTTCCACGAAGCGAAGCAGGTCTACCGCGCGGTGATCGCCGAGAATCCGGCGATCCCCGAGGTGTATTTCAACCTCGCCGCCGCGCTTCAATTCGAGCACAGGTTCGATGAATCCCTGGCGAGCTACGACGAGGCCCTCCGCATAAATCCTGCGTATGCGGAGGCCCGCCTCAACAGGGCACTTGTCCTCCTTCTCAGGGGGCAGTTCGAGGAGGGGTGGCGCGACTACGAATTCAGGTTCAAGGTCAAAGATCCCCGCCGCCTCTACGTGCCGCCGGGACCAGAGAATCTCCGCTGGGACGGCTCCCCGATGGGGGGAAAACGGATACTCGTCCGTCCGGAGCAGGGGTTTGGCGACACGATACAGTTTGCCCGGTACATCCCCCTTCTTGCGGAAATGGGGGCGAGCGTTCTGTTCGAGTGTCCGAAAGAGCTGTGCGGACTCTTCCGAGGATTTCCCGGCGTCGAACAGCTTATCGAATTTCGGGGGACGGCACCGGACGTTCCTTTCGACAGGTACGTTCAGCTTCTGAGTCTTCCCGGCCTGCTCGGTACCCGCTCGATCGGCTCGATTCCCTGGTCCGGCCCGTATCTCCATGCCGATCCAGCCGCCGCGGAATCCGTGCGGGGCAGATTCGGGGAAGGGATCTTTCACGTGGGGATCGTATGGGGAGGGAATCCTATACACAGGAATGACTTGAACCGGTCGTGCGCTCTTTACGAATTTCTTCCCCTCCTTGACGTTCCCGGTGTGCAGTTTCACAGCCTTCAGAAAGGGAAGCCCGTCGGGCAGCTTGACTCACTCCCCGGGGGAGCTCGCGTCGACAATCTCGATCCGATCCTCGCCGATTTTTCGAGCACCGCGGCCGTGCTGTCTCACATCGACCTGGTGATTGCCGTCGACACGTCCGTCGCGCACCTCGCCGGCGCGATGGGGAGGCCTGTCTGGACGCTTCTTCCTTTCCGGCCCGACTGGCGATGGCTTCTTGACCGGACGGATTCGCCCTGGTACCCCGGCATGCGGCTCTTCCGGCAGTCTGCACACGGCGACTGGGCCGGCGTGATGCGGGATGTCAGGGTGGAACTTGTGAAACGTGCGGTGAGGTGACGCGTGGAACGACGGGACGGCATTCGACCCCTCATTTCTCTCGCCATGATCGTCCGGGATGAATCGAAGTTCCTCCCGGGATGTCTCGCGAGCGTGCGCGGCGTCGCGGATGAGATCGTCGTCGTGGACACGGGGTCAAAAGACGACACCGTGGCGATCGCCTCCGCGCACGGGTGCCGTGTTGTTCACGTCCCGTGGCGGGACGACTTCGCATCGGCCCGGAACGAATCGCTCCGACGGTGCTCGGGGCGGTGGGTGCTGATGCTTGACGCGGACGAGCGCCTTGCTCCGGGCCAGGAGGTGGCGCTCCGCGGCTGTTGCGGGGACGGATCCGCCTCCGCATACATGCTCCAGGTCCGCAGCCGCTCGACGCTTCCCACCGGCATTGCCGTTCACGTGATGCCGTACGCGAGGCTCTTCAGGAATGACGCGCGGTTCCGTTTTGAGGGGACGATACACGAGCAGATCACCCCCTCCATCGAGCGTGCCGGCGGGAAGATCGTCTCCTCGTCCATCCTGATCGAGCATCTCGGGTACGGGCAGGGAGTCGGGATCATGGAGGAGAAGGCCGGGAGAAATCTCCGCCTCCTCCACGAAAGGCTCGGGAAGAACCCGCATGACGCCTACGCGTGCTACCACATCGGCAGCACCGCCTCGATGTTCCAGCGGTACGGCGAGGCGAAAGAGTATCTCCGGAGGGCGCTGAGGCCTGGGGGTCTTCCGGATTCCATCAGGGCGATTGTCTGGGACCTTCTCGGGGAGGCGGAACTGCGGACCGGGGCGCCCGCGGAAGCGGAGAAGTGCTGCCGCTCGTCCCTCGCTCTTGCCCCCGTGCAGCTCGCCGCCCGCTGGTACATCGTCGGTGCGCATATCGCGCGAAAAGACTTCGCGTCGGCGGTTCCCCTTCTCCGCGAGATACTGTCGATGTTTTTCGAGGCCCCCTCGCGGCCTCCGCTCGACATCGCCGTCGACCTGGAGATGGATGAATCGATTGTGCGCCAGATCATGGGCCAGTGCATGTGGAAGATGGGTGACGGCGCCTCCGCGCTTGAATATTTTGCACACGCGCTCCGTCTCGATCCTTCGTCGCCTGAAATCCGCTCGAATTTCGATACCGCGCTCGCAGTTGCCGGATCCCATGTCGCCTCATCGGGATCCCGGTGAGGAGCCTCACCCGTGTCCGTTCACATGTTGGGCGCGGCGTTCCGGAATCCCCCTAAAGTTTTTTCTCGGCCTGCCGATAACAAGGGTAGAAGCTGAATCTGAATTCAGCGCACAGGGGCACGGAAGCCCCCGCTCAATCACACAACACACTACAGGGAGGTAGTCATGGCTTACTCAACAGGTGCACGCATCAATACGCCGATCAACGCGTACAACGCCTACAATGCGTTGAACAACGTTAATCAGCAATTGAGCGTTCGTCAACTCCGTCTGTCGACCGGCAAACGCATCAACTCGGTCGCGGACGATCCGTCAGGGTACACGATTGCGAAGCAGATGGAATCCCGCGCCGGAGTTCTCGGTGCCGCGGTCAACAACATCGGCGACGCAAAGAACATGATGGACACTGCCGAGCAGGCATTGCAGACCGTCCGTGACCTCTTCACGACGATCCAGGAGAAGGTTGCGGCGGCGAACGATCCTGTGTCGG
>Ga0182021_10002400_pt1 | contig 21819 bp, 19 predicted proteins | sample 612E3MmetaG_FD_120493 | JGI IMG/M metagenome (GOLD analysis project Ga0182021, IMG submission 120493) | Permafrost microbial communities from Stordalen Mire, Sweden - 612E3M metaG (Illumina Assembly) | ecosystem: Environmental > Terrestrial > Soil > Wetlands > Permafrost | place: Sweden... | reverse complement strand
TGCCGCTGGTCCTGTTGGCGGTGATGTAGAAAACCAATTCCGCCCAATCGCTCCGGCGGCGAACTGAAGCAACGCTATTGCAACCGTTCTTGGCACGGCCCTGGACCTTTCTCAAGGGCGGGCGGAAAAATTGCATCGAGCCGCCCGCACCAGGCTTGCTGGGCGCCTTTCGTGCTGGCCGGGGAAGGGACGCGCTGAACTCCAGCCGGGCGGTGCTGCCTCGGGAAGGAACGCACGTTGCTCGCGGCCAACTCGAACCCGCCGGAGCGGCTGCTCATGCGTTAGCTCCCGGCTGCAACTCCGGTGTGCCGGTCCGGTATGGTGAAGTTGTTTTGTCGAAGGTAAGTCTGAACAGGGAAATGCCTTCTAACCGTTGACATATAGTACCTGTATTCACCTCGAATACGTTCCCAGAGGGACGTTTCCGGAATGAACCCGGTCCAGGGCGTATGTGAAAATATATCTATATAAAGGCGCTTGTATTTCTTGTGGAGCCCTATCGATCCATGACGCCAAGGACGGCCTCCGAAATCGCCTCCAGTGAAATGAATAATAGCCGGATCTATTGATTTTATATAGTGAAATGGTCCCATGAAATTCCACTTAACGGGCAGATGGCGCCATCGATCGGCCAAAACCTTATTGAGTACATCTTGATCTCCTCTTCTCCATGCACGCATTTCTAATTCTTTTTCTGAATTTTCCCAGATCCGGTCAGCATTCGCTTTGTTCATATCGAATAGCATTACGCCAGAATTAAAATAATTTCCGAAGGAAACGCCCATTTCTCTGAGGCGTTCGTAATTCCCTTTCCAGGGCTTCATTAAATCGGCAACTGCTGCGGCGGTCTTGCCTTGGAGGTCCATGGAAAAAAGCGGGGTCAGTGATTTAAGAACTAATATATCGCAATCAAGGTATAAAATCCTATCGTACTGTTCAGCCAGATGCCGGTCGAGCCTTAGCCGGAGGGTCGATGCTCCATATTTACTTACCACGGGTCCGAGAGTATCCCGAGACAAAAAAATAGTTTTGATGTCGAAGCTCTTTTGCTTCTTGAATTCGTCAATCTCTGCTTTCTGCTCGCTGGGGATATCGAGGCCAATCAAAATTTTGTCAAACTCAATATCTGGCGATGCAAGATGGCACGAATAAAGTGTTGCGCACGCAAGCGGTAGCATCCTGTCATCGACACAGACTGCGGTAGCAAAACGTCCCTTCGGCTGTTGAGGAAGTGTCATGGCTACTATCCCTCGATGAGTTTGGACACTGAATTCGCAGTGAACCACGCCAACCTGCCGTTCTAGGACAGGGCGCCCAGGGCGATGCTTCACTTAACTCGTTAAGTTGCCAAATCATGATTGGCAATGGATATTTTTACGCCAGTTCCAGGAGTGCTAACCGCTGCGGGACCTCCCTTGCACGTGCTGTTCGCACTTTCGCAGTTTAGCTTGCTTTGCTTGCAAGGAGAGCGGAGCGGACAAAGTTCACGGGCCGTCGGTATAGGCGGTAACGCTGCGAGTGAGCGCGTCGAGTTCACGTTTGAGAGAGAAGATACAGGAAATAGCCGGTAACGGTTTGCCCGTGGTCGATGCGGCCTTCCCGGATCATGCGGCGGATCTCCGCGTCCGGAAAGAACGCGGCTTGGCTGATGCCCTCGCTGCGCTGCTTCGCGGCAAGCTCTGGCGACGAGAGTGGCGATAAATTCTCCGCCAGCATGAAGTAATTGAGTTCCGTCGTAACGCCCGGCGCCGTTTGCGTCATGCCAAGCGGCGTAAGCTTGGCGGCAGTCATCAGCGCTTCCTCCGCCAGTTCTTCGAGCGCCTGCTGCTCGTGGCTGTACCCTGGCTCAAGACCTCCGCCGGGCAGTTCCCACGAGCGCCGGCCGGTCGGGTAGTGCGTTTGCTCGATGAGCAGGATGCGCCCGTCCGCATCGCGGGCCACGGCGAAAACGCCGGGCGGGATTTCAACAACACCGTAGATGCCGTCCTGTCCCGCAGGGTCTACGATTTCGTCCTCCCGCACCCTGATCCATGGATTTTGATAAACCACTTTCGACGATTTCGTCTGCCACATCGCCAGTCTGTTCTCCCTGGGCATTCCGATGGAAATTAAGCCGCACCCGCCAAGCGCGGCGTTTGGCGCCCGCCGGGCTTGCAGGCGTAGATGAGGCAGCCCATCGGCGGGATATGGCAGCCGGGCGCGCGGCGGCCCATGCGTAGGCAGCTCGCTTGGGCGCAGCGGGGAGGTGCTGCGCAAGCTGGCGTGACGATACGCGGCTGCCGCTGTGCCGCCGGGGCTGCATGCGCGGTTCCGGCGCAGGCGGCGATGGCTGCAAACGCCACGGTCTTGGCGATCGTTCCACGCCGCGTTCTCATGACCGGCCCTCCACGTCTAACCCTGCCGGAAATGCTTCGACAGCTTCAGCGCCTGCGCCTGGTAGTGCGAGCCGATGTCCTGGCCGTAAAGCTGGGCGGGGAGCGCGGTCAACGGCTCGTAGATCAGCCGGCCTATGATCTGCCCGTCCTCCAGGATGAACGGCACCTTGTGGCTGCGCACCTCCAGCACCGCGCGGCTGCCCTCGCCGCCAGTGGCCGCCGTGCCGAAGCCTGGGTCGAAGAAGCCGGCGTAGTGCACGCGGAACTCGCCCATCAGCGCGTTGAAGGGCTCCATCTCGGCCGCGTAGGTGGGCGGCACGCTGACCGTCTCCTTGGAGGCGAGGATGTAGAACTCATCGGGATCGAGGATCAGCCGCTTTTGCGGCGTGACCAGGAGCGGTTCCCAGAACTCCTCCACGTCGTAGGCGCCAACGCGGTCCACGTCGATGACGCCGGTGTGCCGCTTGGCCCGGTAGCCGATAAGCGCCGAGGAGCCGGTGCCCGAGAGGTCCACGGAAAGCACCGCCTCGCGCAAGGAGGCGGCGGGGGCGGCATCTCCCGAGAGCGTATCGTGTAACGTTCGAGGGGGCCACCCCTCATCCTGTCTTTCTTCCTCTGGGAGAAGGGACGCCTGAATGGAGCCCGGAGCGTGCAACACCGTTCCCTCTCCCTGTGGGAGAGGGGCAGGGTGAGGGGTAATGCCGCCAGCCATGGGGCCACGGAATCGGATTTGCGAAAGCCTGGAGCCAGGTCTCACAAGGATCGGGAAGGTCTGCGGGCAAATTTCGAGGTAAAGGCGGCCGCGATAGCCCGCCACGGTTTGATCGAAGCCCGGCGCATGGTCGGCGATCATGCGGGTGAACACATCGAGCCGGCCGGTGGAGCTTTTGGGATTGGCGAAGCCGCGCACATCGGGCGGCAAGGCAAGCTGCTCGTCGATCTCGGCCACGTAGACACAGCCGGTTTCCAGCACCGCGCCATTGCTCAAATCGATGGTGTGCAGCACGAAGCGCTCGATCTGCTCCGCCGTGGTGGCCGCAGGCCCCGGCATGAAGCTCGCCCGCACGCGGTGCACTCGCGCGCCAAGCCGCAAATCGAGGCTCGCCGGCTGCACCTGGCCCGGCAGGATGGGCTTGGCGGCCGTGATTGCGCCCGTCTCGATCAGCGAGCCGATTGCCTGCGATGGAAGTATGCCTTGTGCTATCATGCGTAAGGAATAGGCGATTTTGGCGCGCGCGAACAGCCCCCTTGGCGCGCGGGCGAGGAAGGTTTTGCGATCTGGGACTGCTTTGCTGGCGGTTAAACGATGCGGTCCCGCAGGCGGCCCATTGGCGCGCAAGAGGCCGTGAGCAGACTTACGGTTCGCTATTGCAATGACATTTAGGCGGGCCGGCGCCCTTCGATACGATTGAGTACTTCATCTGACCTCAACTACGCTAACACTCTTTAGCCGATATCGCAGGCATGCGGCTACTATACTCTGCAATTCGAAGCCGCTTTGCACATGGCCATAAGATGGCGGCGGCCAAACATGAACGCAACCGGAACACACATTTTTCCACAACTTTGCCGACAAATGTCGATGCCGTGTACAAGCAAACCGTGCATGCGCGGTGAGACAAGGTACGCGCAAGCATCCCCTGCAAACAATAGACGAACAAAGAAGCGTCAGGCAGGATATTGCGGCGCGAGGTTTTGCGAGTGTGGAGTGGGACAGCGTTATGAAATTTGGCTATGCGTGGACATTCGTGAACAGGCCGCGCGGCGAGACGCCAGCGCCGCCGGAAAAACGAACCTCGGCATTACCGTGCGCACCGGCTCGCTCGCGGGATCCGGATGGGGCCGCCTCACCCCAACGGGCTCGTTTCTGCTTGTTGGGGGCTTCGGAATTCGGTTCGGCTGTCTCGAACGGCGGGTTTCAGCGACCTGCGGAAGACCGCCGGCAAATAATATATGTTTCTGCCGGGCCGCTCCCGGCTTTCAGGGCGGGCTACCTCAGGCGCCGTAATGGCGCTATCCGTTCGCCCCTCTTGGCACGCCCCGCCCCGCCTGCTAAACCTCCCCCCAGCACCCCTCGCGGAACTCATCATGGCGCGTAGCTGGCCCTCCCTCGGACTATTCGGCATCTTCGGACGATCCGCAGACCTGCGCGCGCTCGACGAGTCGCTTCGCGCGGCCGGTATGCACCCAGCGCTCGCCCCAGAGGCCGTCAAGATCGCCGCGCTCAACTTGGTCAAGGAGGCCGCGGGCGAAGAGCCGGCGCCAGCAGACTATCGCCATGCCGCTGCGCTCCTGGCGTATTGCGCGCTCGGCCCCGCAGTCTTTGCCGAGGCCAATGGCGTTTCCGCGGCGGAGGCGGCCGGGCGGCGGATCGAGGCCGCGCTTGAGGCGGGCGAGGGACCCGACGCGAACCTGATCTTGCTCACGCTGCATTCGGCCATCATGCATCCGGGCTTGAAGGAAGCCTATGAGCTGGAATGCGAGTGACGGAGCTTTCGCGGGCTGGCGCGGAAGTAAAGATTGTACTAACGCCGCCCACTGCGCTACAACTCTTAATCTGGCTGTGGTTAGTTAAGACTCCGGTTGCCTGAAATTGCCGGATTTTTACGAAAAAATGCCAGAGTTGGGCCGATTTTCATCTTTCAAAACTGCGGTTAATTATGATCGCAGATTGTGCATTAGCCACGAGTTGCGGCGCCGCCAGGTCATAAAAAATATCGTCATATCAATAACATACAGCACAATATCGGTGTCTTGAAACATCTGTGCTACATTATATCGAAATCGAAGAAGGGCACTCGGACTGCCCTGGAAACCCAAAAGTTAACGCGGAGGGTAAACGGGCGGTTACCAGCGCCTTCGGCGCAGACTTTGTGACAACGTCACATACAAAAAACAATATGTAAGTCTAATGTGCCGCCGCGAACGATCGAAACAAGCGTGCCGGATTGGCGGCGGGCGCTATAGCGCCGCTCCGGGCCGATTCGGCGCAAAAATGGGGACAGATCCATGAAAGTCATCATTGTAGGCGGAGTGGCTGGCGGAGCATCCTGTGCGGCGCGTTTGCGCAGGCTCGACGAGAACGCCGAAATCCTCATGGTGGAGCGCGGGCCGTACGTTTCCTACGCAAATTGCGGTCTGCCGTATTATGTGGGCGGCGTCATCAAGGAGGAGGCGAGCCTCCTGGTCGCGACCGCCGAGCTGTTTCGCGACCGCTTCGCCATCGACGTGCGCACCGGCTGCGAGGCCACCGAGATTTTGCCGGGGGAGAAAAAAGTCCGGCTGCGCGATGTCAAGACGGGCGAGGTGAGTGAACATTCCTACGACAAGCTGGTGCTGTCGCCGGGTGCCGCCTCCATCCGGCCGCCTCTGCCGGGGATCGACCTTCCGGGCATCTTCCATGTGCGCACCGTGCCCGACGTTCGCCAGATCGGCGAGTGGATCGCATCGCGCGGCGCGGCCGGAACCGCGAAGCCCAGCGCCGTGGTGGTGGGCGGCGGCTTCATCGGCCTGGAGATGGCCGAGAACCTGATCCATCGGGGCTTCGACGTGACCGTCGTGGAGATGGCCGGGCAGGTACTCACGCCCATCGACGCGGAATTCGCGCATCTGGTTCAGGCGCACCTTGAGAAACATGGTGCCAAGCTCGCGCTCAACGACGGCGTGGCCGCGTTCGAGCCGCTCGATAACGGCGCGATCGATGTGCGGACGAAATCCGGCAAGGCGCACAGGGCCGAGCTTGTCATCCTCGCCATCGGCGTCCGCCCGCAGACGGTGCTGGCCAAGACGGCAGGGCTCGAAATCGGCGCGCTGGGCGGCATCCGCACCGACGGCCAAATGCGCACGTCCGATCCCGACATTTTCGCCGTTGGCGACGCCATCGAGGTCAAGGACTTCGTCACCGGCGAATGGAGCCTCGTGGCGCTGGCCGGCCCCGCGAACCGGCAGGGCCGCATCGCGGCCGATGTCATCGCGGGCCGGGACGCGCGCTTCAGGGGCACGCAAGGCACCGCCATCGTGGGCCTGTTCGGCGCGGCCATGGCTTGGACCGGCGTCAGCGAAAAGACGCTGAAGCGCCTCGGCGATACCGATTACGAGAAGCTCTACATGCACCTGAACTCGCATGCGGGCTACTATCCGGGCGCCAAGCTCATGGCGCTCAAGGTGCTGTTCCGCAAGTCGGATGGGCGCGTGCTGGGCGCGCAGGCCTTCGGCGAGGACAACGTGGACAAGCGCATCAGCGCGTTCGCGATGGCGATCCAGATGGGCGCCACCATCCACGATCTGGAGGAGGCCGAGCTTTGCTACGCGCCGCAGTTCGGCAGCGCCAAGGACCCGCTGAACTTCGCGGGCATGGCCGCGGCGAACACGCTCAGCGGAGACATGCCCCTCGTGCACTGGGACACGGCGGATACGGGCTTCCTGCTCGACGTGCGCGAGGCGGTGGAGGTCGCCGCGCAGAGCGTGCCGGGCGCGCTGCACATCCCGCTCAATCAGCTCCGCGCGCGCCTTGGCGAACTGCCCTGCGACAAGGAGATCCACGTGATCTGCCGCTCCGGCCAGCGCTCCTACATCGCCACGCGCGTCCTGCTGCAGCATGGCTTCAAGGCGAAGAATATCTCAGGCGGCGTGCTCACGCGGGCGATGCGGTGAGTTAGGCGGGCTCGAACGTGAGATAGGCGAGATCGTCCGGGTCGGCCTTCTTGAGATGCTCAAGCGTGCCGGCGGCGGGGCAGGATCGCCGCGGCGCCGCCGCCGTGGAGCGCGAAGGCGGGTATGCCTTCGCCGGATCGCCCGAACTGGCCGGCGGCCGCCATCCGCGCTAGCCGCCATCGATATTCATTGCCTGGAGGCAAATTCATTTCGCGCCCGGCCGTCCTTCCTGCACGCCGGCGCGCCCCCCCCCCCGCGCGATGGCAATCAGCATTCACCCGCTGCAAATTCGTCGGGATCGTGCCTATCGACGGCCGCGGCTGGCTGTTCTCACGGTGATTGCCCGGCGCTGCTGAAAAAAAGCTCGTAATAGGGGCGTTGTGACACGGGTGCCGCCGGTTCCGGCGATACGTAACTGTATGAGAGATGGAGGTGGCCCCTCCGGGATCGGCGATCAGGTCGCAGATCCCAAGCCGCCGCAAGCTGCCGTATCCCAGAAGTCTACGGTGGTGAACGTTGCGGAAAAGCCTGGACGATGAGCCAGGCAGGCGAGGTTGAGAGAGGCGAACGCAAGTGAACCGTCGATGAGGTGTCGAAAATACTATGCGATGTCGAAACCGGGGGTTCTGTCCCACCGCCGGGACAAGTTCGGGGGAAGTCCCGATACTGCTCGAACGGCATCCGGCATATAGACGGCTCTTGTACGGAAGGTGTGAACCGGGCCGGCGGAGTGCTTCGCCGGCCTAAGGCCGTCAGTTGCCCCTGACGAAAATATTGCACCGCATGGGAGCGATGAAGAAGGGGCCTTCGGCGTCCTCTTGCACAAGCGCTTCGTAGCTGCGCCTGATCTCGGGCTCGGCTTCCGCGACGCGCTGGCGGCGCGCAGGTTCCACGGCCGCCATCATTTCGAGCACGCGCTCCACGTTTGGGACACGCACTGCGCTGTCGTAGAAAAACTCTCTCTCGGGGATAAGCGCCGGCGGCGGGGATTTGAGCGCCGCATAGGCCGCGGCGCGGACCTCGGTTTCATCGTCGGCCAAGCGCGTCAGCTCGAAAAATGTGCCCTCGGGCAGCGGCTCGACGGCCACAAGGCGCCCGCCTGGAGCGAGAACGCGCGCCGCCTCCGTAAGGGCCGGCCGCATCGCCGCCACCGGCAGGTGATGGAAGCTCTTCATATAGAGGACGACGTGGGCCGAGGCGTCTGCAAAGGGCAGGCGCTCGCCGCTGGCCACGTTATAGGACTCGCCCTCTCCCGCCTGCTTGAGTGCGCGTTCGAGTTGGCCGGCGCTGACCTCGATGCCGATGGCGCGGGCGCCGAGGCGGGCGAAGTGGCGGACGAGCGTGCCGTCTCCGCAGCCCACGTCGATGACGGTCTTGCCGGCCGGTTCGACGATGCCTTCGAGGGCTTCCACCAGGGTTAAGCGCGGTCTTGCCATTGTACCTCCGCCAGGGCGATGAGCAATTGGGGAGTGCGATCCTATACCCTGCCGGGCTTCGTCGCCAATGGGGCGCGGCCCCGCCTGTTAATAAGCCGTTCGCTTCGCCTAAGGGCAAATCATGGTTAATGCGAACAGGGTAAACGCGCCGGCGTCGCATCTCCCGCACGCGCATTTTTGCGAATTTTTGCGCATTCCGGGCCGATTTCCACGATTCAAAATATCCCTTAAATATACGGGCATATTTGAAATTAACCATGGAAAACGTCAAGCGTTTCGCCCTTTGTGACCGTTGTCCTCATTGTATCAATATCTTATAAGTCCGTTGGCATCTTAATAGTTACTCAAGAGTTCTTTGGTATATTGTTTCAACATCGAAAGGTGCCCCTCCGGCCCTCCCAAAGGCCCCGGAGAGGGTTAAAATGGCGTTACACCCAGGTTTGCATGGGGATGGGCGCCGGCCTCGCGCCGGCCTCCATTGGGCACGCCGGTCGAGGCACAGGGAGAGCCGCCATGGCTTATCGCAAGGAGTTCCAGGTTGAACCTGGGGCCAAGGTGAAGCTGGACAAAATCGATGCCTCCTATACCGGGAAGCACGAAACCCACGAGAAGGCGAAGGGCGAGCTTGCGGCCAACGTCGAACGTCTCAGCAAGGCGCAGTATCTGCTTTATGCCGATGCCGGGCAATCGCTGCTGGTGGTGCTGCAAGGGCTCGACGCCGCAGGCAAGGACGGCGTCATCGGGCATTTGTTTTCCGGGCTTAACCCGCAGGGCGTGAAGGTCGCCCGCTTCAACCAGCCAACGCACGAGGAGGCCTCGCGGGATTTTCTCTGGCGCGTTCACGCCAAGGCGCCGGCGGGTGGCGAGATCATGATTTTCAACCGCTCGCACTATGAGGACGTGCTGGTCGCGCGCGTGCATAAGCTCGTGCCGAAGCATGTCTGGTCCAGGCGCTACGATCTCATCAACAGCTTCGAGAAGCTGCTCACCCGGAACGGAACGCGCATCCTGAAATTCTGTCTGCACATCAGTCCGGAGGAGCAGCTTGCGCGCTTCAAGGAGCGGCTCGACGATCCGGTGCGGCAGTGGAAGATCAGCGAGAGCGATTATTCGGAGCGCGAGCTGTGGGGCAAGTACCTGCGGGCCTACGAGGATGCGCTGTCGCTCACGAGCACCGATTATGCGCCCTGGTTCGTCATCCCGTCGAACCATAAGTGGTTCCGGAACCTGGCGATTTCGGAAATCGTCGCTGACGCCTTGGAGGCGATGAAGCTGAAGCTGCCGCCGGCCAGGGTGGATATCGACGACATCCGGCGGAAATATCACGAGGCGGAGGAGAAACAGGCGGCCGGGTGAAGCCGCGCGCTTCCCCTATTCCGCCGGGACCTGCGAGCCTACGGCGGCGGAAGAAGCGGCCCGCGGCTTGCTGGGCGTGAAAACCCGCATGGCGCCGAAAATCGCGGCTAGCGTGGCAACGTAGACAAGCACCTGCATGATCGAGGGCCTGTCGTCGTAACCGATAAGCGTGTGCAGGATACGCCCCGCGATCTTGTCTTGCGGAAGAAGCCAGGATGTATCCCAAAGCGTGGTGCCGAGCGCGGTGACGATGTCCGCCTGATCGAGGAAATGCACGCATTGCGAGGCCATGCCGGCGGCCAGGAAGGCGATCAGGATGCTCGTAACGTTGAAAAGGTAGCGGGATGGGATGACGACCAAGCCGGCATAGGTCAGCGTGCTGAGTGCCACGCCCGCGCCAAGGCCGAGCAGCCCGCCGGCAAGAAGGCTTAGATTGCCGTCGCTGTTGGCAATCGCGTTCCCGTAGAGGAACAGTACGACTTCCGCGCCCTCGCGCAATACGGCGATGCCGACAACGGCGGCCAGCGCGTACAGGGTCTTGCGGCCGGTGGCGACAGCGCGGCCGGCGGCCTGAAGTTCCGCGGCCAGTTCGCGGCCATGCCTCGCCATCCAGATATTGTGCCAGGAGAGCATCACGACCGCGACGGCGAGGACCGAGGCGTTGAACACCTCCTGCCCCATGCCTTCGAGGGCGGTGGAGAGGGAGCCCGCGAAAACCGCCAGAAGTGCCGCGCCGGAAAGGCCCGCGCCAATGCCGCCGGCCACATATTTTGTCCGGCCCAGCACGCCCTCCGTGGCGGCCAGCACGATGCCGACAATGAGGCCGGCCTCGATTACCTCCCGGAACACGATAATTGCGGCCCCAAGCATCATTCACTCCTATTCGACGACCAGCATGCCTTGTGCGGTCTTTGCATGATATTCGCCCTGGAAGGGGTAACGGCCGGCGGCTAGCGGCTTGAGCTTTATGGTAATGGTTCCGTGGCCCGTGACAATCTTTTCTGTACGGAGCGCGCTGCTGTCGAACTCCTCGAAGGCGTTGTCCTCGTTTTTCAGCGTAATCTCAATGGGCCTGTTCGCGGGCGCCTTGATCTCGGCAGGCTCGAACTGGTGATCCTTGAGCGTGAGGCCGATCGCGAATGGTTCGTCCGCCCGCACCGGGGAGGGCAGGGCGGTGGATGCCGCTATGAGAAGGGCCGCCAGAACCTGTTCGATGCGCATTCACTCTCCAAGTGTAGTTTCGCCAGTGCGTCCGATTGCAGGCGAGGCGACAGTATTGGGCGTTTCCGGCCTGCTGCAATCATGCCGCCGGCCTGGAAAAGGCAGAAGATCGGGCCGTTTGCCACAGAGCTATGATCGCCCTTTGCGAAATGCAATCTCTTTCTTTTTTAATTAGAGCAGTTCCAAGGTTCTGGCCTGATTAGTATTTAGTTGAAGATGGGGAATTCTTTCAGATTGACTTTAAATGCGATAGGGGCTGGCTGGCCTGACGGCAGTGGCCCGCGGGGCACGCTCCTCCGGCTTTCCACGCCACACCGTTCCGGTATGATGTTATATTATAGACATCATACTCGCTCGGGTTCATACGGTTTTGGCGGCCAAATTCGCCTGCGGGAGGCTGCCCGTCTGACACAATCCTGTAAGGGATACATTTTACGAGGGGGCGGGGGAGCGTCGCGGCAGCGTCCAGCAAGCCTGGGCCAGGGTTCCCGGCCTAAGTAATTCAGGATAATGCGGTTTGAGTTTGCCCCGGCGGCTGATATTGGGCTTTGGGCGCGCGGGGCGACACGGCAATCGAACCGGGCTTTGGGGGAGCGGGCATGCGGATCGGCGATTTTATCCCTTCAGCACGAAGTCATCGGGGCATGCTTGGCTGCGCGGCGGGCGGGCTGTTGACGCTGATCGCTTCCGGAAGCTCGCTGGCGGGAGAGGACGCGAACACCGTCTCGCTGCCCAAGGCCGCCGGCGTGAGCGTGCACTTCCAATCGACCCTCATTCCTCAAGGCTATCTGCCGTTTCAAAAAGGCGCGGACGATCCGGCGAGCGGGAATGGCATCTCGACCGAAACCTTGACGATGACGGGGTATTTCGGCGCGCGGCTCTGGCAGGGCGGGGAATTCTTCGTCAATCCCGAGATCTTCCAGGGGTTCCTGTCGCGCGACTTCTCGCCAAGAGGCGTCGCAATCGCTGCCAGTGTCGGCAATGGCGAGGCCCAGAAGGGTGGCCGCTGGGACCCGGATACGTACGTCGCCCGCGCCTATTTCGCGCAGACCATCGGTTTTGGCGGCGAGCAGGAGGAGATCAAGGACGACCTCAACCAGATCGCGGGCAAGAAGGACGTTTCGCGGCTGACGCTGACCGTTGGCAAGCTGTCCGCGACCGACATTTTCGACGCCAACGCCTACTCGCACGACACCCGGACGCAATTCATGAACTGGGCGCTGTTCGATGGCGGCGCCTTCGACTACGCCGCCGATGTGAAGGGCTATACCTGGGGCGCGGTCGCGGATCTCAATCAAAAGAACTGGGCCGCCCGCATCGGCTATTTCCTGCTGCCGGACCAGCCGAATCTGCTCACCTTCGACACCAGAATCCCCGCGCATGGCAGCGTGATCGCAGAGCTTGAGGGGCGCTACAACCTGTTTTCGCAACCCGGCAAGCTCCGGCTCACAGGCTGGGAAAACACCGGCATCCTGGGCAACTACGCAGAAGCGGTGGCGCTTAGTCCCGCCGATGCGAGCGCCAGCATCGATGCAACGCGAAGGGTGCGCACCACCTACGGCTATGTGGTCAATCTGGAGCAGCAACTCCGGGAGAATGTGGGCGCCTTCTTCCGCTACAGCTGGAACGCGGGCCAGAACGAGCTTTGCTGCTTCACGGATATTACCGGGAGCGTGTCGGGCGGGCTAAGCATAAAAGGCGCGTCCTGGGGCAGGCCGGACGATACGTTTGGGGCCGCGGGCGCGCTTAACGAAATTTCCCACAGTCTGCAAAGCTATCTGGCCGCCAGTGGACGCGGCCTCCTGATCGGCAACGGCGCCCTGCCAAGCTACGCGGGCGAGAAGGTCTTCGAGACCTATTATTCCTACGCCGTCTCGGGCAATGTGACCGTGTCCGCCGATTATCAGTGGATTGGCAACGCGGCCTACTTCGCGGAGCGCAGCCCGATCAACATGTTCAGCGGCCGCGTTCACGTCCAGTTTTAGCGCCGGGATTTGGCGCTACACCCGGATGACCGCGCCCTTGATCGCGAAGAATTGGCAGGCGGCTCCGCCCAGCACGAACAAGTGCCAGATGGCATTATGGTAGCGCAGCCGCTCCCACAGGTGGAACGGCACACCCGCCGTGTAGACGATGCCCCCGATGACCAGGAGCCACAGCGCTTCGCTTGGCAGCGTTGCCGTCACCGGCCCAATCGCAAAGAGCACGAGCCAGCCTTGGGCCAGATAAAGTGCCAGGGAAAGGTTGTCGAAGCGGCGCGGAAAGCGAAGCTTGAGCGTCACGCCGATGACGGCGATGGCCCACGCCGTCGCGAGCATGAAGCCGCCGGCACCGCCTCCAACCGCAATGGCGAAGGGCGTATAGCTGCCAGCGATCATGACGTAAATAGCGGAATGGTCGAGGCGCCGGAGGTACTCCTTCAGCCGGCCATGCGCGGAGAAGTTATAGGCGGCCGACGCGGCGAACATACTCATGAGCCCGATGCAATAGACGGTCAGGCCCGCGATATCGGCGGCGGGCAAGGTGCGCAGCGCCGCCACGAGCAGGAAAACCGTCGCGGCAATGCTGAAGATGATGCCGGCGGCATGAACGCAGGCATCCGCGATGTGCTCAAGCCGCGTGTACGAGGGAAAGAGATGTCTGGTGTGGTGCATGACCGCCTCAGCCTCTGGTGCCCGATCGCGCCAAGCTTGTGCGATCGTCAAGGATGCTTAGATAGGGCCTCCGGCCGCCTGCGCCAGGCGATGAAGGAAGGATTTCCGAAACTTCGATCTTCCTTGCCATAGAGGAGCGGCTCGCCATCCAGCGTCAGCACAGTGCCGCCGGCGGCTTCGAGAATAGCCTGGCCGGCGGCTGTGTCCCACTCGTTCGTGGGACCGTGCCGGGGGTAGACGTCGGCCGCGCCGGCGGCCAGCATGCCGAATTTCAGCGCCGATCCCATGGTCAATTTTCCGGGATTCCCCTGGGCTTCGAGAAATGCCACGGTCTCGGGCCTGAGATGCGAGCGGCTGACAATCGCGGTGAAGTCCCTGCCGGCTGCCTCGCCGTTTAGGGCCACGAAATCGAAATTTTGGCGGGGGTCCGGATCGTGCGCGGGGTGCAGCGCGCAGCGGAAGGCTTGGCTTGGGCCAAGTGTGATGAAGCAATCCGCCTTGGCCGGGCCGAAAACGAGCCCGAAAATCGCCTTCCGTCCGCTGACGAGACCGACGTTGATGGAGAACTCGCCGTTGAGCTTCAGGAACTCCTTGGTTCCGTCAAGCGGATCGACAACGAAGTAGGTGCTGCCGGTCTCGGGAAGATTGTTCGCGGCGGCCTGCTCCTCGGAGATGACGGGAACGCTGGGCAGAAGTCTGCCAAGCTCCGCGAGCAGGATGTCCTCGGAAGCGTGATCGGCATCGGTCACGGGCGAGGCGTCCGCCTTGTAGCGCACGCTCATGCCGGGGCCGTAGATGTCCATGATGGCAGCGCCGGCCTTCTGGGCGGCCGCCATGACGGAGAGCGCGAAATCCTTGTAACTATTCACATCCAGTGTCACGATGCCCCCGATCCTTGAATTTAGGGTTGTGATTTGCTCTTCTGCAACGGCGCGGTAGCTTTTGTGCGCTCGCCGGCATATTTTTCAGCAGGCCATATTGAAGTCCACAGGCAAATCATGGTGCGTGAATTAGGTACGTTAGCGCCATTCGGGACGATGACAACGGAATTGAGGCGCGGCGCGCCGCAGCAGGAGAATTAGCATGACCACACACACGCGGCTCGAAGACACTACTCTCGCTGCGCTGATTTCCAGCAAAATCTGCCACGACCTCGCCGGGCAGATCGGCGCCATCAATAACGGCCTTGAACTCCTGGAAGAGGAAAACGACGAGGACACACGCTATTACGCACTTGAGCTGATCCAGAACAGCGCCAAGGCTGCCTGGGCGCAGCTCGATTTCCATAGGCTTGCCTTCGGCGCCTCATCGAGCCTTGGAGCCGTGGTGCCGCTGGGCCAGGTCGAGCAGGTGGCGCGCCGCTATATCGAGAACAACAAGCGCAGAGTGCATTGGCAGTCCAATTTGCAGGACATCGACAAGGAGAACGGGCGGCTGCTGCTGGCCGTTCTGTCGGTGGCGCTTACATCCCTGCCCGCGGGCGGAGACTTTTATGTGGGCATCCAGGGGACAAGTGCCGGCGCCCGGACGCCGGCACGCTTCAAGCTGGGCATCATCTGCAAGGGCAGATCCGCGCGGATTCAGGAAGGTGTTGCGGAAATCTTCGCGGGCAAAGAGGCGAAGGTGACCGACACCAAGCTTGTAGTGGCGTATTACGCATCGCGCCTGGCAGCGCAGGGCCATTATAAAATAAGCGCCACCAAGGACGGCGACGATGCTGTCTATACGGTTGAACCGAAATAGCCCGGAAAATCCGGGCGCGCTTTCAGCAAACGGGATGCAGGTGCGGGGCGGTCTCGGATGGCCGCCCTTGCAAGTTCAGGCCGCGGCCTGTTCGTCCTTCGGGTCCCTCAGCACGTAGCCGCGGCCCCAGACGGTCTCGATGTAATGCTGGCCGGTGTTCGCATGGGCAAGTTTCTTGCGGAGCTTGCAAATGAAAACGTCGATGATCTTAAGCTCGGGCTCGTCGATGCCGCCATAGAGGTGGTTGAGGAACATCTCTTTCGTAAGCGTCGTGCCCTTGCGGAGCGAAAGCAGCTCCAGCATTTGGTATTCCTTGCTGGTGAGGTGCACACGCTCGCCATCGACCTCGACGGTTTTGGTATCGAGGTTTACCACGAGGTTGCCGGTCTGGATCACGGACTGGGCGTGCCCCTTGGAGCGGCGCACGATCGCGTGAATGCGGGCGATCAGCTCGTCCTTGTGGAACGGCTTGGTCAGATAGTCGTCCGCGCCAAAGCCCAGGCCCCGGACTTTCTCGTCGACGCCGCCCATTCCGGAGAGAATGAGAATAGGCGTCTTGATCTTGTTGACGCGGAGCGCGCGCAAAACCTCGTAGCCGCTGATATCGGGCAAGCCAAGATCCAGCAAAATAATATCGTAGTCATATACCTTACCAAGACCTACGCCTTCTTCTCCAAGATCGGTTTGAAAGACGTTAAATCCCTCGGAAAGAAGCATTAGCTCGATGCTCTGAGCGGTTGCTGCATCGTCTTCAATAAGAAGCACACGCATGGGATCCCTCGCTTGCTGCAAGTCTAATTCGCTTTGACGCGAGGCATGGCCAACTCCGCGCCGTGAAGCTTAACTTCAGGACAGACATTAACGCAGGAAAGGTTAATAAATCTTAAGCCCACCACGCGGTTAGATGGTAAGCGGCCGATTTGCATCGGTCGCTCAAGCCGCGGCACACATTTACGGATTACGGAGTGGAGGTCATCCCAAGCGGATTGGTGCCCCTGGACGCGCCATTGATTCGCCACATTAATAGAGCCCCCGCGAATCCATGGTCAAGCTACTTTGACGTATTTCGGCGGAAGGGCCAACAGCAATTTGGCTAGGATTGCATTAATGAGACGGCTGTTGCAAAGCGGCGACGTTTTACTCCGAATTAATGGTTTTGAGCGAAGCTGAAAGGGCTCGATTGGAGCGGCCCGGAAAATGTGTAAGTGGAGTTAGGGGGCTTGCAGAAGCGATGGTTGACAACAGTAATATCGCGCATAATCAGCGGTTTGAGTACGACGAAAAACGGCAGCAGGTTAACGATCTCGAAATGATGATCGCTGACTTCCGGCGCATGGCGGGCGACCTCGATCAGCAGATCAAGCTCGAACAGCAGAACTCTGGGATAAGCGATGTCAACCATTTCGCATACCCCACCTTCGCGCGGGCCGCGATGAGCCGGCGGGACAATCTCAAGGCTTCGATCATGGACCTCGAAAAGCGGCTCGAACGCGCCCGCCAGGAAGCGCTGGAAGCGTTTGAAACGCTTAAGATCGCGCAATCGGCGGATGGCTTGGAAGCCCACCGCCAAGTGAGGCCTGCGTCCAGGCGCAAGCCGCAACGGTCCATGCCGGGTGTTGCCGGAGTCGGCTAGGTTTGGCCTTGCGCACAAAAACCTTGCATGCCGGCGAGCCTCTTGAAGCGGAAGCCTCAGTTTTGCCATGAACACCCCCAATGGCACTGGGACAACGTTGTACTTAGGGGGCGCTCGCTTGCGAATCCGGGCCGTTATTCTGTGTCTATTGGCACTATTTCCGCAAGCATGCGCGAAGCGGGACCCCGCTGTGGAGAGCCTCAGAGGCTCGGAGCCGCAGCGGCTTTACTTTGGCGCGCCGCCGGAGGTCCTTCGCAGCTTCGTCGAGAAGATGAAGGTTTGCTGGTTCCACGGGCCGGGCGCCACCTTGGCCGGTTATCGCTTTCAGACCGGCGAACGCGCGGCCGGAGAGGGCAGCAACGCGGAAGGGTTTCAGAATGTCACGATCTATAACGGTGACAGCTCTGTCGAAGCCTTCGAGGTCGAGTTTCATAGATACAACGAAAATACCCTCATCGGCACACGCAATATCTCCCTGCCGCCGGAGTTGATGACCAAGCTCCAGCGCGACATCCAGCTCTGGGTGCTCACCAGTCGCGATTGCAGCGCCTGAACGGAAAGGCTGCTCTTTTGCCCGTGGCGGGGCATCGCCGCGCCCGCCTCCGCGAGGCATGGGCTGAGTGCTGCCGTGTCGCTTGCGCGCGGATAGGAGATGCCCTGAACCTGTCTTTGCGAAATGCCGGGAGCCGCACCGCTTGTCCATGGGGTTCTTGGGCGCATATACAGGAAGGGTTTACATAATTGCGGCATAAGGGGGTGCTGGGACCGCGAGAGGCGACGGCTGGATGGATGATTAGATGACTGAGCCTGGCACGATTATTCGGGCGCTGCTGCTTGGCGAGGGGCTCGATCTCAAGGGCCTGGAGCGCCAGGACGCATTTTCGGCCAACCCGCTTGCGTTCACCACCTCCGGCAGCGGCACGGCCATGCTGTTCAAGTTCGGGGCCGTGGTCTTCTTCAATATGACACCCATCGAGGAAGAGGGGCTTATCCGCGGGCTTGAGCCGCGCATTCAGGGCCCGCTCGGCGAGCGCGAGGTCGAAACGGCGCTGATCGCCACCGCGCCGGACGAGGAGAACCTGCTCAGCAAATCCGGCGCGATCCAGCTCAAGGCCACGGACCCGGACCGCCTGCTGCTCGTTGGCGAGGCGCTAGCTGTGTCGGTGGCGCTTGCCTATGACGAACGGCGTATCGCCACGGCCTTCGACAAGATTGAGCCGCTGGCGGCCACGCTCATCAGGCGCCGCCTGCCGCCCGGCCCCAAATCGGCGATGCTGGAGCAGATCGGCGAGGCTCTCCTGATCCAGAAGCGGCTCGCCTCCCGCGTGGATCTCGACGAGAAGCCAGACGTGCTCTGGGACCATCCCGAGCTTGAGCGGCTGTGGGCGAAGCTGGTGGACGAGTACGATCTGCCGGCACGCGCCCGCGCCGTGGAGCGCAAGCTTGCCGTCATTCGCGAGATGGCGGAGACAGTAACGGATCTGGTCGCCACGCGCACCAGCCACCGCCTCGAAATCCTCATCATCGTGCTGATCGCTTTCGAAATTGTGATCGCGCTGGTGGACCGGATTTTAAAGTAGCGGCATGGCGCTCTGTATGGAGCGCAAACGAAAGAAGCGGCGAGGCCGCCGCTGCCGTTTTCCCGGACAACCGCGGTTTCACCGGCTGATATCAGAACTTCAGCCGCGCGCCCGTTACAACGCTGGTCTGGTCGTTCGCGAGATAGCCGGAGGCTAGTCCGCCATCGACGATGGAATAATTCACGCCGGAGTAGACGTCGAAATGCTTGTTGAACTTGTAGTCCACCACGAAAGAGGCGTCGTTGAGGCTGCCAGCGTTGCTTCCAGGTTGCTGATTAGGCGAGCCCGTCTGGGGTTTGCTGAGTGTGCTTGCCGCTGAAAAGGCTGGCTGTTCCACATGGTAATAGGCGGCTGCAAAGCTCCAGCCGGACGGCAACTCGTATTTTGCGCCGGCCCATTCCAGTTGCAGTTCCCTCGTGCTCGCATAGAAGTATTGGCTTGAAGCCTTGGAAACGCCGGGAATAGCGGCCAGCGCGCCAATAACATAGCCGCCGGAAACGGAACGGCCCAGATAGGCCTGATCGCGTGCAGCGGATGAGTTAAAATACTTAATATCCTCGAAGCCCGCGAACAGCGTAAGCTTGGATGGATCCTCATCCTTGAGGCCGCCGTCGAAGTTGAAGGTATACTTGCCTTGGACCGACCATGAGTCGCTGTCGGTGATTTGGGCGTTCACAAGGCTGGAGGAGTAGTTCGCGGGAGGATTGTAGACGGACTGCGGAGTGCATGCCGTGCAGGGGCTCGCGGTCAAGGCTGTTGCCTGAGCGCCGGCGTTCACCCGCTGATAGACCGCATCGAGCGAGAAGCCCTTGTACGCGCCTCCCACATTGGCGCCGTAGGCAGGGCCGAAGAAGCCGGTGCCGTCACCGCCCTGCGCGTACAGGCCGGCAGCGTGGAGCGATCCATACTTAAAGACGTACTTCACCGAGTTGTCCAAGCTGGATGCTTCGGTGATGCCCGCGCCCGCCAAGGTCGAAGACCAGCCGAGCAGCGAAAAGGCGTTCGATTGGCCCTGCGGATCGTATGCGCCGAAGGCTTCGCCCTGCAGCGAGGTCTGCCGGCCCGCGGTGAGCGTGCCGTATGAGGCGTTGCTGATGCCCCCGTAGGCGACGCCATTCAGGGCCTGCCCAGCGCGGCCTGAATCTCCATTCACGGTTTGCCTGGCAAGCGGAATGCCAGCATTATTGAGCAGCGATTGCGGTCCGTTTGCCAGCGTCCCATAGAGCGGGTTGAACGAGGTATCGAGCTTGCCGATGGCCTTCCAGCCCGCGCCGATGTCTTCCTCAATCTTGAGGCCGATTTTCGATTGTTCAAGCCCGTGCGGCTCAAATCCCCAGAACGCATTGTTCGCGTATTTCGAGCTAAAAATATTGTAATCGGCGCCCTGGCGGAACTCGCCGTTGGTGCCGGCACCGTGGCTTTGATAGCCGTAGCCAACGTCAACGGTTCCGTACAGCGTGACGCCATGCCAGCTTAGCGTGTCCGGTAGAGGATCCTTGATGCCGCTCGAATCGCCCGCGCTCGCCGCCGCCGTTAAGCCGGCGAACGCCAGCGCACATGCCACAATTCTGTTCATGCCCCGCCCCAGAAGCCCAGTTCAATATACCAGCAGAAATAGCATGCGGCATCAAAGGCACACAAGTGCGTGCGCGCAACAGTAGTATTGAATTTCCGCGCGCACGAAGAAGTAGAATTGAAGGCAATATGGTAATCTCTGGTTAAGTGTGGCCCAAAAATATTGCGCAGGCCGCCAGGTGTGCGGAAGTGGAAGCAACCGGCAGCACTCCGTATCAGTCCAGTGTTGGATAGTTGGCGATGCGGCGGATGCACTGGTAAAGCGGCCCAAGCCGGGGATACATGCGCGCGTACACACTGGAATAAAGGCGGGTGTAAAGTTCCGCATTCCCGGCTTGCGGCAGGAAAATGCGCCCTGGCCGGCTCATCCGGGCTTGCGCCTCCGCGTGGGTGGCGTGGATGCCGGCGCCAACCGCGGCATTCATGGCGGCGCCCAGCCCCGAGGTCTCGAAGGTATGCGGGCGCTCGGCCGGAATGCCGAAGATGTCGGCGGTCACCTGCATGACGCCGTCGCTTTGCGAGCCGCCGCCCGCAACCTTCAGCCGTTCGATCCTCACGCCGTTGCGCCGCTCCAGCCGCGCCGCCGCCTCACGCAGCGCATAGGCGATGCCTTCGATAATCGCGCGGTACATGTGCGCTCTATTATGTACGTCGCCAAAGCCGATCATCGCGCCCTTGGCCTCGGGGCCTGGAAACCGCACGCCGGGGTTCCAGAAGGGTTGGAGGATGAGCCCCAAATTGCCGGGCGGGGTTGTTTCCAGCATCTTCTCGAACAGGATCTCTGGCGCGACGCCCTGCTTTTCGGCCTCGATCACCTCCCAGGCGGCGAACTGCTCCTTGAACCAGTTGACCATCCAGTAGCCGCGCTGGACCATGATCTCGCTGTTGTAGCGCCCTGGCGCCGCCGCGGGGTAAGGCGGAATGAAAGGGATCGGCTCGACGTAGCGGGCGTTGCAGGTGTTGATCGTCGCCGTGGTACCGTAGCTCAGTACTGCCAGCTCCGGCGTCCACGCGCCAGCGGCAAGCACCTCGCAGGACTTGTCCGCTCCCGAGGCATAGACCGGCAGCCCCTCGGGAATGCCGGTCGCGCCAGCTGCCTCGGCGGTGATGCGTCCGATCGTTTGTCCAGAGGGCACCAATTCCGGCAATTGTTCGCGCCTGACGCAGAACAACTTCCATTTGATATCGCGCGGACCCGCCCATTGCTGCCGCTTGCTGTCGAAAGGAACGTAGCCCACCTGGGCAGCCGTTGCGTCGCGCAGCTGCCCGGTCAGCCTGAGGTGGAAATAGCCCGAAAGAAACAGGAAGTGCCGTGTCCTGGCCCAGAGCGCGCGGTCCCCGGCTGCGAGCCAGTTGCATTCGGCACGGGATTGAAAATAGTGGGCCGCCTGTTTTTGCCCTGCCACGCGAAGCCCCAGCTCAAGCCAAAGCGGCAGGCGCGGGTATTTCGCGGTGCGGCGCTGATCGAGCCAGCTCACGGCCGGGCGCAGCGGATTGCGGTCTTCGCCGAGGCAGACCGCTACGGAGCGCTGCGTGGTGACGGACATTCCGGCGATACGCGGCTTCAGGCCGGGGTGCGCCCGCCAGAGGTTC
>Ga0182021_10002399_pt1 | contig 21822 bp, 22 predicted proteins | sample 612E3MmetaG_FD_120493 | JGI IMG/M metagenome (GOLD analysis project Ga0182021, IMG submission 120493) | Permafrost microbial communities from Stordalen Mire, Sweden - 612E3M metaG (Illumina Assembly) | ecosystem: Environmental > Terrestrial > Soil > Wetlands > Permafrost | place: Sweden... | reverse complement strand
TCCCGCGCAGGTAGTCGAAGAACTGCGGGTCCCGGAAGAACTCGGTGACCTTGATGAGGAGGCTGTTGACGAGACGGGCGTACTCCTCTGCGTCGGACTCGACATAGGCTGCGTACGCCGCCACCGTCGAGTGCGATGTTGCGTTCATCCGGCCACGCAGACGCCGCTGGATCGTGGCGGGTTTGTATGTGCTGAAATCGATCCCGCTGCGCTCGTGAATCAGCAAGAGGAGGTCCCGATGGCCGTTGGCGTCGGCGTTCTCGGCCGGGGGGCTATCGGCGGCGAGCAGGTCGCACAGGATCGCCCCGATCGAGTCCAGGTCGCCCGTCGCGTCAACCATTGATGGCGGAATCGAACTCGGCATCGAGGGGAACATCGCGGTGGCCGGGTTCTCGATGACGATCGACCCGCCCGCCTGCTTGACCTGCTTCGCTCCCGCAGACCCATCCGAACCGCTGCCGGTGAGGATCACGGCAATGAGCCCGGAACCGAATACGTTCGCGGCGCTCTCGAATAGCACATCGATGGAGGGGGCGATGGCCCCAGCCTTGGACTTGCGAACCACGATGCCGTCGGGGCCGATCTCCACGAGCCGGCCCGAGGGAACGACGAAAATGACGCCGCTCTCCAGGGCCGCCCGCTCCTCGACGACACGGACCGGCAGCTTCGTCTGCCGGGCAAGTATCTCGTGGAGATGGCTGGGGTGGCGCGGATCCAGGTGCTGCGCAATCACGACCGGCGCGGGGAAGTTGGCCGGCAGGCTCCTGACTACGCGAGAGAGGGCCTCGATGCCGCCGGCCGATGATCCGATCACGACGAGCTGCGGTTCCCTGGCGATCATGTTTCTGGCTGCATGCCGACAGTATGGTGGCGGGGGGGTCAAATAGGCGAGGTCGATATTTCCCGGCGAGGGGGTTTTCATCCTCGCGCGCAGGTTGGCCCGAGCCCACTATCGAGTCTCGACTACGGATCGAAGCATCCACCGGCCCAATAGCCGGATGCAGGTCTATCGTCCGTCGCCGGGAAGAAGACCAACATGACAATCCAGGATCAGCGGAGCGTCACCACCGACGCACCGACCACGACGGAAACCGGGGCCCTCAGCAACCGGACCGTGACAATGCGCCGGCTGGACGTGCGACCGAGCAACAACGAGATGACCCGCCGCATCGTCGTTCTCGTCTTCGGCCTTATCCAGATAGTGATAGGGCTTCGAATTCTCCTCCTCGCCGTCGACGCCCGAACGGGCAACCTGCTCGTCTCGGTGGTCACCGGCTTGGGCGGAGCACTCACCGCGCCGTTCCAAGGGATCCTGCGAATCGGCGCCGTGGCTTCCGGCGGATCCGTTCTTGATGTCGCAGCAGTCGTGGCTCTCGTCGGCTGGACGATCATCGAGTTGATCGTCATCTGGAGCCTGGCCATCTTCCGCCGCGAGCCCGCGGTCGCCTGATCCACTACACAAACCAGTAAACCAATGCCGCCCGGCCTACGGGCAGCACCTAAGAAAGAAGGACTTCGATGGACATTCCTCAGATGACGCTAGTTGCCTGGGTGGTCGTCGGCGCAATTGCCGGCTTCCTTGCCAGCGAAATCATGGGCACCCGCGAGGGTTTGGTCCTGATGATCGTGCTCGGAATCGTGGGCGCCATCGTCGGCGGCTGGATCGCCTCGGACATCTTCAAGATCGCAGACGTCACCGGCATCAACCTCACCAGTATCATCGTGGCCCTTGTCGGCGCCGTGGTCGTGATCTTCGTTTGGCAGCAGGTGGGTGGCCGACGCCGCTCCTACAGCCGCCGCTAATACCGGGCGCCGTTTGCGGCGCCCAGCCCGAACCATCCGCAGGATCGGCTCCAGGCGGGAGCCGATCCTGCTCCTTCTATGTGGCATGGCACCGACAGAAAGCAGCCTACCGACGTGACCGATCAGACACAGCGAGGCATCCAGACTGTTCTCGAGGCGGCCTCGCGCAGGGGAGTGGAGCTGGAAGTCCGTATCATCCCCGGCTTGGGCCATTCCCCAGAGCGCGCGGCGTCCATGCTCGGTGCCGACCCGGGCCAGATCGTGAGGTCGGTGTTCTTTGTGGCCCCGCGACCCGAAGGCCGCCTCGCCCCGATCGTCTGCCTCGTGTCGGGACGCAACGAAATCGACCTCCCGCTGCTCGCTGCCGTCTCAGGTGAGATCGCCATCCGGGCGGCAAGCACATCGGAGGTCCGGCACCTAATCGGCTTCGCGCCCGATGTCCTTCCTCCATTCGGCTACGCCCGAAATGTCCGGATCTTGATGGACCAGGATCTCTGCCAGTACGAGTGGGTCTGGGCCGCGGCGGGTTCTGACACGGTCGTCTTCAAGGTCGCTCCCCGGACCCTGCGGATGCTCTCCAACGCGGTCGTGGCGCCGGTCGCTGCCGCTCCATGGATGACGGCTCCGGTTTCCCGGATCGAGCCGCGCCTCCAATTCGAGACCGGCGCAGGCGCTTAGCACGGGGCACAGTGTCCCCAGAAGCATTAGTACTGCTTCGGTGGTGGGCCGGGGTTTTCATCCTCTCAGCAGGATCGCTGCCAACTGATACTGGCGATCGAGCTTCTGGGGAAGTGGAATCGCTTCTTCCATCGCCGTCTCATGAGACGGCGTGAAATGTTCGATCGTCAAGACGCCGGGCCGAGGCGCAGCAACTCATCAGGTGTCCCATGCATCGTTCAATCAGCTATCTGTCACGCGGCCTATTGGCCCTGGCCTTGCTCGCCCCCGTTTCCGTGATCGCGGTCACACCGGTGTCCGCCGCTCATTCGCTCGCTCCTGCAACGACCTGCAACAACGGCGTTGGGAGTGGTGGTGGCCAAGGAATCATCTGCGAAGTCACAATCACCAACACCTTCACTGCGACGGGCGGATCAGCGACCGTCAAGGTGTACGAGTGCCTGGGCGCTGCTGGGGCACCTGCCAAGGGCGTCTGCTCGACCACGACGCGAAATTTGACTCAACCTGTTACCAACATCAATCAGTGCAACGCCTCGGTTATGGGCGGGGGCTCGACCCTCCGCTGTCACGTCGTCCTCACCAACAACTTCTACGGCGTCGCCCCTGGTTCGACGGATGCGACCGTCAAGCAGTGTGTCGGTTCGGGTGCAGGCGGCATCGCCGGCGATGGCATCACCGGCAATACCATCAAGTGCGATCCGATCCAGAACACGACAAATGCCGCCATTACCCAATGCAACAACTCGGCGAATGGCCTGACGCTGGTGCACCTGAACTGCACCGCATCCGGAACGATGGCCTCGTCCCGAAGCGTCGTCATCAACCAGTGCACCGGTTCCGCTAACGGCGGAGGAGCGCTGGTTGAGTGCACGACTGCCATCCTCGATGTCGCCCGGCCGCTCAGCGCATTGCCGACGCCCGCACGGACCAGCACCGGCGGTGATAGTCCGAGCAACAACCCCACTCCGCTGCTTCCTCTGATGCTCATGCTCGCCCTGGGCGGACTGGGCTTGATGACCTTCTTCGTCCAGAAGCGCAGCATCCGCAGCTAGATCAACCCTAAGTCGCTCCAAGCGACCGCCGGCAAGAAGCCAACTGACCAGGATCGACGGGTCTCCCCTCAGGCCCGTCGATCCTTTGTTGTAGCTACCGCAGACGAGGCTCCATGGCGGCGAACCAGATCTGAGCCACACGGTCGTAGCCGGTGGCGTTGGGGTGATTTCCGTCGCCGCAGAGCGTGGCCGCGCTGGTGAAGATGTCCACGGCTGAGAAGTCCATGGTCGCAGCTCCGTAGGCCGCCGCCTCACGTCGGATGACGTCGTTGTAGGCGCTGACGTGAGCGGCCATGCGAATCAGATCTGCGGGCGTCGTTCCCGGGAAGGCCGGCTCGGTTGGGTTGGGATGGGCGACGACCGGACGTTTCGATTGGTCGTCCATGAGCGCAACGAAGACCACGGCGCCGTGGCCGGTCAGCTGGCTCAGGATCCTATCGATGTTGCCTTCATATGCGCTCAGATCGGTTTGTTCGGCTGCGGTCGTCATGGGCTCCGGGCCGTATTCGTACAGATTCCACAGATCGTTGGAACCGATCCACACGAGAGCTGCCGCGGGCCGGGCGGCAATCGCTTGCGCGATTTGCGAAGCTTCGCCGTTCACGCCGTTGATCAAGTCGGTTGAGTCCCAGCCCGACCGGCCGTAGTTGACGATCCTGCTTCCCGGCCGGAGTTCGGCCACGAGCGTTTGGAGGCGGCCGGGGTAGCCCCCGAGGCCGGAGTCGTCACAATCTCCGGCGGTCAGGCTGTCACCGAGCGCGGCGATTGTGAGGGGCCCGGGCGGCAACGTCGGCGCGGCGAAGGCCGTGGAGGCACGGTCCGTGGATGCGGGTGCCGATGACGCCTCGGCGTTGCTCGCAACGCCCCCGCGCGTGGCCGTGCGGTAGGCCGAAGCACCCGGCTCGGTCATTGACGTGCCGCCCGGACTCGTTTCCGGCCTGGCCGATCCCGTCGGAGCGCCGGAGCCGCATGCCGCCGCCACCACGGCCATGGCCAGCAGCCCGCCAATGAGATCAAACGGCCGGCGCGTCATGGGGCACCTCGCGAGCAAGCATCGGGGCACAGCGTAGGGGCCGCGCAAATCCGGGCTCAACGTGGCATCGGTCCGGACGCCCTCGCGCTTGAGGCAGGTCGGGCCCTGCTTCTTGACACTTCTACGGCGTAGAGATAGAGTCTACACAGTAGACATCTACACTGTAGAGGTGAATGGAGAATGCTTCATATCAGAGGCTTGACCAAGGCCTACGGTGAACACGAGGTTCTGCGCGGCGTGAACCTCGAGGCGAAGGCCGGCGAAATCGTCGGCTTGCTCGGGCCCAACGGCGCTGGCAAGACGACCCTGGTTTCTATCGTGGCCGGACTCCGGCGCGCCGATGCCGGCCACGCCACGGTCGCCGGTATCGACGCCCTGGCTCATCCCGAACGCGCCCGCGCCGTGCTCGGGCTCGCGCCTCAGGAGCTTGGCATCTACCCGGTGCTCTCGGTAGAGCAGAACCTTGGCTTCTTCGCCGAGTTGTCCGGCCTGACTGGCAAGAAACTTCGCGGCCGCGTTGCCAACGTGGCCGAGGCGCTTGACCTGACGGAGTTGCTCCGCCAGAAGGCGGGGACGCTCTCCGGCGGGCAGAAGAGGCGTCTCCACACGGCAATGGCCCTTGTGAACGAACCGACGGTGCTCTTCCTCGACGAGCCGACCGTCGGTGCGGACGTCAGAACACGCAATCAGATCCTCGAGGTGGTTCGCCAGCGGGCGGCCACGGGCTGCGCGATCGTCTATACGTCTCACTACCTGACCGAGATCGAGGACCTTGGGGCAACTGTGGCCGTGCTTGAAGCCGGCCGGATCATCGCCCGCGGACCCCTCGCAGATCTGGTGGCCGAGCACGGCAGCCCCGCTCTTCGGCTGACGTTCGAGGGCTCGGCGCCGGCGCTCGATGGCTTCGAGATCGCCGGTTCCGTCGCCACCCTCCTGACCCCCGACCCGGCCCACGCTGCCGCCATGATCCTGGGCCACCTCAACGGCTCCACTGAAAGGTTGCGCAGCGTCGATATCGTCCGGCCCAGCCTCGAGGCCGCCTATCTAGCGCTCACCGGGCGCCGATCCAACGAAGACGCCACCGCCAAGACAGAGGAGGTCATCGATGAACTGGTCGCGTAGCCTGGTCCTGATGCGTCAGAACTGGCACCTGCTGATGGCAGACCCCGCCCCGATCGTCCTCCTCACGGCCATGCCGCTGGTGATGATGACCTTCCTGCAGGGCACCGGTCGGGCCGTGCTTCATGCTGCGGGCTACCCGGACGCGAGCGGCGCCGAACTGGTCGTGCCGGGAATGGCCGTCATGTTCTCGTTCTTTGGGGTTGGGTTCATCGGTACCGCATTCTTCAGCGAGCACGGCTGGGGGACGTGGGATCGGCTGCGTGCGAGTCGAGCCGGGACGATAGAAATCGTGCTCGGTAAGATCCTGCCCTCGGCATTGCTGATGTTCGGCCAGCTCGTTCTGCTCTTCGCGATCGGGATCGGCGTCTTCGGCATGAAGGTCAGCGGCTCGGTGGCCGGAATGATCGTCATGATGCTTACCTGCGTCGTCCTGCTCGTCGCCTTCTCCATGCTGCTCACGGCTGTTCTGAAGACCGCGAACCAGCTGATGGCAGTGGTCAACCTGGCTGCGATGGTCCTCGCCGGCATCGGCGGCGCGCTCGCTCCGGTCGAGGTGCTGCCTGGTTGGGCGCAGGCGATTGCGCCGGCGAGTCCGGCGTACTGGATGCTGAAGGGCTTTCGCGCAGTCATCCTGGAAAGAGGCGGCCTTGACGCTACCATCGTCCCTGCAGCGATGACGCTCGCCTTCGCGGCGGGAATGGTCGTGATTGCCGTGTGGCGGTTCTCGGTCACGGACGAGAAGGTTTGGGATAACTGATGAGGCTGGACAAGTAGTGGCACGAACGGCCGAGCGTTCCGGCCGGGCCCGAGGGCCCGCCGCAACGACCCAGCGGGACCCGGGATCGCGCGAGCATCTCACCAGACCGCGGGTCGTTGCCGCCGCCCTGGCGATCGTGGATCGGGACGGCCTGGATGGGCTCACCATGCGGGCGCTCGGCCGAGAGTTGGGCGTAGACCCGATGGCGGCCTACCACTGGTTCCCAGACAAGGCCGCCATCCTCGAAGGGCTCGGCGAGGCAGTCCTGTCTGAGATTGAACTTCCCCCGGCCAATCCCAACGTCTCCTGGCAGATAGTTGCGCTGGAGATGTCGCGCGAGTATCGCCACGCTCTGCTGCGCCACCCCAACGCCCTGCCCGTTTCATCGACGCAACCGGTTCTGACGCCGCGCGGTTTCGTTCTCGTGGAGAGGACCACATCCGCGCTGGTGGCAGGTGGGCTGACGCCGGGAGCGGCGCTGGAGACGCTCAACACGCTCGCCGGCTTCGTCATCGGTTCCGCGGTGGTGGAGGCCGGCGTGTCGCCGGGCGCGGAACCGGACGATCCGGAGGCTGTTATGAGCGCCTACGAACGCCTGGATCCGCAGAAGTTCCCAACGCTCGTCGCGGCAATTGGAGAGGCCATGGCCGAACTTGCCGACGACGAGGCCCAATTCGAGACCGCAGTCGATGCGTTGATCCGGGGTCTCGAGGCCAGTTTCCATGCCCGGGGCGTTCTCGGGCGGTAGAGCGAATAGGAGCACGATGGGCTGGAAGGCGAGCGACATCCCGGACCTGACGGGCAAGGTGGCTGTGGTTACCGGCGGTAACGGCGGACTCGGGCTGGAGACGGCGCGGCAGCTGGCGGCGCACGGTGCTCGAGTGGTCGTTGGTGCGCGCAACATGGCGAAGGCCGAGCTGGCCCGGGCGGCAATCGTGGCGACGGCGCCGGACGCGCTCCTGGAGATCCGCCAGCTGGATCTCGGCTCGCTCGCGTCGGTCGCCGAGTTCGCGGCCGCGGTCAAGTCGACCAATCCCAAGATCGACATGTTGTTCAACAACGCCGGAGTCATGGCGGTGAGGGAAGGCACCACGGCCGATGGGTTCGAGATCCAATTCGGGACGAATGTCCTGGGCCACTTCGCCCTGACGATGCATCTTCTGCCGGTGCTGCTCGCCGCCGGGACGCCGCGGGTCGTGAGCACGACCTCCACCGCGCGCTTCCTGGCCGGCAGATACGACCTGTCGAACCCGAACATGCACGGCTGCTACGACGCCTGGGATGCCTATGGGATGTCCAAGCGGGCGGATCTGCAGTTTGCCTTCGAGTTGAACCGCCGCCTCAAGGAGAGGGGCTTGACCGCATATGCGGCCGACCCAGGCTTCTCCAAGACGGATCTCCAGCAAGCAAGCGTCAGGGCGAACGGCGGCTTCAGACAGCACTTCTGGCGCGTCACGACCGCGATCATGGGCCAGTCGGCAGCGATGGGGGCCCTGCCTCAGTTGCGGGCGGCCACGGATCCAGCCGCAATCGGGGGGACGCTGTATGCGCCGCGTTGGATCATCTTCGGCGCGCCGATCGTGCGGGGCGTCGGCAAGAAGATCGACAAGCCGGAGCAGATGGTTCGGCTATGGGAGATCGCCGAACGTGAGACCGGCTTGACCCTCGAGGCGGTGCTAGCGTAGGCGCGAGTCGCGCCGAGCTTTCGACCCTGGCCTCAAGGGGAGGATATCGTGATCAAACGCTTTCAGGCTCTGTTCCTTGCCGCCACACTGGCCGTCGGCCTCGCCGGGTGTTCCATGGGGGAGGAGGACCCGACGTATCCCCTGCCTCCGGCGCCCATCGCCGTCGCGCTGGCGACCCAGCCGCCTTCGGGCCCCGCAACCTGCCCGTCGACCGAACTCGCGGCCGTTCGAGTCGAATGGGACGCAACCCATCGCAGCCTCTCCCTCGGGGGCCAGAAGGCGATCTTCCCGGCAGGGTTCGCGGCGCGCGAACTGGTGAGCGGACGCCTGGAAGTTCTGGCGCCGAACGGCACCGTTGTCGCGCGCGACGGAGATATGCTCCGACTCGGCGGACCCGACTACATGCACGTCTGCCGGGTTCAGGGGGTCGAGTACTAGCAGGCGAGCTCGGGCAGCCGGCGGGCACGGGCCGGGTTATTCTCGCGTTTGATGCAGTCCATCCAAGGAGGGTTCGAGCCATGTCGTTCGCCCAGGCGAGCCAAACCTTCGTCCTCAACCAGAAGCTGGTGTCGCTCGGGGGCGACCTCTGGATTGAAGACGGCAACGGCAATCACGCCTTCGAAGTCGACGGCAAGGCGTTCAGCCTCAGGCGCTCACTCGTCCTGAAGGACACGTCGGGCAATGACCTCTACGAGATCAACAAGTCGTTGGCGCATATCCATACGACCTTTGAGATCAAGCGTGGCGATCAGGTGGTGGCGACGATCCAGAAGGCGTTGATGACTCTCTTCAGTGAGCACTTCAGTATCACCGCGGCCAATGGCGATCAGCTGACGGTCACCGGCGACTGGATTTCGCGTGAGTTCCACATCCAGAACAACGGCGCCGACGTCATCGTCGCTTCGCGCAGTTTCCTCACGATCCACGGCAGCTACGGCGTCCAAATCGCGGCCGGCTTCGAAGTTCCGCTCGGTCTGGCGATCGTGATTGCCCTCGAGCAGATTGAGGTCGAGGAAGGGCGGAGGTAGGACGCCGGTCTCGCGCCCGGCATCCTCTCGCGGAGGGCTAGCTGGCGAGGATCGTGCCCTCGATGGCGAGCAGGCTGCGCTTGATCGCGAGGCCGGCCTGACGATCGGCATAGGTTGAGCCGCCGTAGCCGCCGATCCTTCCGCCCGCTGCAATGACGCGATGACAGGGGATCAGGATCGGGACCGGGTTGCGGCCCATCGCGCCGCCTACCGCCTGCGCGGCGCCGGGCCTGCCGATGCGCTGGGCCAGCTGGCCGTAGCTGGTGGTCTCGCCGTACTGCAGCCTGGCGGCGCTGCCCAGGACGAGCGCATCCCAGGCCGAGACACGCAGGTCGATGGGAATTTCGAACGCCCGGCGCCGGCCTGCGAGGTACTCGCCGATCTGCCGCGTGGCCCTGTCCAGAACCGCGCGCCACTCCTCAGGCACGGCGCCATCTTCGGCGGGGAGCACCGTGCCATGAAGCCGTCGCGCCAGCCCGTCCACGAAATGCGGCGTCTCGCCGTCCAGGCTTACGGCCACGATCCCTGCCGCTGTCGTTGCCACATGGAGAAATGCCCAGGGAGCCGGGCACGTCGTGAAAGCGGCGATGGGAGCGACTGGCGTGGCTTGCACTACTCCAGTCTGACGCCCGCGTCCCGGGCTGGAAAGCCGACCCGTTGCCTCAACTCTGGCGGCGGCTTATACTCCCCGGGAGTATGGAAACCACCGCCGCGCCGCCCGCCCCCGCCGCCCCCTCCGCCGAGATCCAGCTGCCCATCGAGGGCATGAGCTGCGCGTCGTGCGTGAACCGCATCGAGCGCTTCCTGCGCAAGACGCCGGGAGTGGAGGAGGCGAGTGTCAACCTGGCCACGGAAATGGCCACGATCACGTACCTGCCGGAGGTCGCGGGGCTCGACGAACTGGCGCGCGCAATTGAGGCGGCCGGGTACGAAGTGCGGCCACTCCAGAAAGCGGCCGACGGCACGAAGGCGAGCCTGGTCGATGAGGCGGACATGGAAGCCGCGGAGCGTGGCCGTGAGCGTCGTTCGCTCGGCCTGACGGCGCTGGCGGCTCTCGCCGTCGCGGCCGTGACGATGGGTCTCATGTACGCGCCCAACCTGCCGCTCTCCATGGAGCAGCTGGCCTGGCTGCTGATCGGGCCGGCGACGCTGGTGCAATTCTGGGCGGGCCGGCGCTTCTACCGCGCGGCCTGGCGTGCGGCGATCCATCGCTCAACCAGCATGGACACTCTCGTTGTCGTGGGCACCAGCGCGGCCTGGAGCTTCAGCGTGCTGGTCACGTTCGCGCCGGGCATCTTCCGCTCCGCCGGAATCGAGCCGCAGACCTACTTCGACAGCTCGACTGCCATCGTCGGCCTGGTGCTGATGGGCCGCTGGCTGGAGGCCCGGGCCAAGTCCCAGACCATCGGCGCAATCAAGGAGTTGCTCGGGCTGCAGGCGAGATCGGCCCGGATCGTTCGGGCCGGCGCCGAGATCGACGTTCCACTCGAGGATGTTCGCGTCGGCGACCTCGTGCGCGTTCGGCCGGGCGAGCGCGTGCCGGTCGACGGGCGCGTTGTCGAGGGCGAGTCCGCGGTGGACGAGTCGATGCTCACCGGTGAGCCGGTGCCTGTCGAAAAGGGACCCGGAGCGCAGGTCATCGGCGCGACGATGAACGTCCAGGGGAGCTTCCTCTTCCGCGCCACGCGGGTTGGGCGCGACACCGCTCTTGCCCATATCGTCGAGCTGGTCCGTCGGGCGCAGGGCTCCAAGGCGCCGATCCAGCGGCTGGCGGATCGGATCGGCGGGATCTTCGTGCCGGTCGTGCTCGGCATCGGGGCACTCACGTTCGGCCTGTGGTTCGTGTTCGGGCCGGACCCCAAGCTGACGCATTCTCTCGTGGCCTTCATCACGGTCGTGGTCATTTCTTGCCCATGTGCGATGGGCCTGGCCACGCCGACCGCGATCATGGTCGGGACCGGCAAGGGCGCCGAGGCGGGAATCCTGATCCGTGGCGGCGAGGCCCTGGAGCTGGCGGCCGGCGTGGACGCGGTCATCTTCGACAAGACCGGGACGCTGACTCGCGGTCGGCCGACGCTCGGCGAGATCGTGGCGGCGCCGGGATTCACGGCAGACGAGGTGCTGGACATCGCGGCCTCGGCGGAACGAGGGAGCGAACATCCGCTCGCCGCGGCAATCCTCGCGCGGGCGGACGAGGCCGGCCTGGGGCGGCGAGCAGTTCAGAAGTTCGAGGCGGTGGCCGGTCGTGGAGTGCGCGGCCGCATCGACGGCAAGAACGTTCTGGTCGGCACGGCGGCGTTCCTCGAGGCCGCCGGCGTGGACCTCTCCCCGTTGTCGGACGCCGAGGGAGGAGCCTCCGCGGTCTCATACCTGTCCGTAGGCGGCAGGGCGGCAGGGGCGCTGCCTACGATCGATGAGATCAAGCCCGAGGCGACCGAGGCCGTGCGGGAACTTGTCGCTGCCGGCCTGGAAGTCTGGCTGGTAACCGGTGATGAGGCCCGTGTCGCGCAGTCGGTCGCCTTTGCCGTCGGCATCGCGGTGGACCGCGTCCTGGCCGAGGTTCTGCCTGCCGGTAAGGCAGACGCGGTCGCGGCCATCCAGGCTCGCGGCTTGCGAGTGGCAATGGTTGGCGACGGGATCAACGACGCTCCGGCCCTCGCCCGCGCCGACGTGGGTATCGCAATCGGTACCGGAGCCGACGTGGCAATGGAGGCCTCCGACATCACGCTCGTCGGCGGCGATCCGCGCGCCGTCGCAACCGCGATCCGTCTCTCGCGTCAGACGAGGCGCATCATCCGCCAGAACCTGCTCTGGGCCTTCGGATACAACGTCGTCCTGATCCCGGTGGCAATGGGTGCGCTCTTCCCGGTGTTTGGAGTCACTCTGAACCCGGCCCTTGCAGCGGGCGCGATGGCGCTGTCTTCGGTGAGCGTCGTCTCCAACTCGCTGCGGTTGCGGCGGTTCTCGCTGGGAGCGCGGTCACGCGTTGGGTCCGCCGCTGTGGCTGCCGGCCCCGCCACTGCCTAGCCGCGGGCTCAGGCCGGGGCGCGCCGCTCAGACCCAGTACGCGACGACGACCACCGCAACGAGGCCGAGTGCCGCCCCGCCGAGCGCCGACCGCAGCCCGGCCGATCTGCCGAAGCCGAGCGGTGCCCGGACCTGCCCGCAAAGCAGCCCGGCCAGGGCCACCGGAACCGACACCGCGGCTGCCAGGACGCCGAGCGGCAGGCTTCGCGCCAGCGGGTGGATGAGCACGTTGTCGTGGGCCAGGAAGGAAACGAGCATGAACGCATCGGCCGCCACCAGGAATGCGGCAACGACGCCGAGGATCGCGTCCTCTCGGGTTGCGGCCAGGAACGTCGGGTAGCTCACGACCAGAACGCCCAGGGCGACGACGGCGGGCAGCAGGATCAGGGCGCTATCGAGGCCGTTGGGCAGGTAGAGTCGGGGCGCGGGACGGCTCAGCTGGAATGCCACCAGCGTTCCGATCGCCAGGAGACAGCCGACCATGCCGGCCTCGAGGCCGCGCCGCAGCCAGGGCGGGGGAGCAGGTCGCTTGTTCATCTACGGCATCCTACACGCCGTCGCCGGCGGGAGCCCCTGACGCAACCGAGCGGGTCCAATGCGGCCACTCGATCGCCGGCTCGAAGCCTGTCCGGCGGTAGAGCCCGAGCGCGAACTCGTTCTCCGCCTCGACGCTGAGGCTGATCCGGCCGACGCCGCGGGACCGCAACTCAACTACGGCCCAGCGCAAGAGCTCCCGGCCCAGGCCGCGGCCGCGCCATTCCGGCAGCACGCCGACCAGCCGGACATCGCCGACGGTGGCCGGCTCGCCTTCCTCGGGCGGGGCAACGCCGATCCGGACGAATCCGGTCGGGTGTTCGGGATCTGCGGCCGACGCGATCAGCAGGATCGCCGAAGGATCGAAGTCAGGCCGCTCATGAGCCTGCCGGATCTCCGCAACGGTCCAGGAAAGCGGAGTCGGGTGGCCTGCGAAGGAGTTGTTGACCAACGCCACGTACCGCTCCAGCGGAAGCCACTCCCCGAAGGTGCGGGCGACCACTCCATCGGGGAACGACGGCGTCGGAACGAACGCATCCGGCGGCAGGTCCAGGCGCCACAGGCTGGATCTGTAGGCGAGCCCCATCGCCCCGGCGAACGCGCGTCCGGGGCCCGTCGCCGGCACGGCGAGGTTGATCTCGCCCCGGCCGGCATTGGCGGCGATTTCGAGACCGGCCGCGAACAGCCGCCGGCCGTGGCCATGCCGCCTGAACTGCGGATGGACGGTCAGATCCGTTGCGTCCGGGCAGACGTAGCCGCGCACGACACCGTCCTCCAGGGCGACCGCGGCACCTTCCGGCGATCCCGAGATATAGACGGCTTCTCTGTCGAAGTCGTAGGCGTTGAGGCCGGGAAGGCGGTCGAACTCCAGGGCGGCCGCCATGACCCGCCGAATCGCAGCCTCGTCATCCGGTCGGAACGGCCTGACCTCAGCGTTCACGCGAGCTCGCGGCGCCGCGCAGGCGGCAACGCAGGAATGCGCCGGCTGCCGTCGATCGGCTCTAGGCCTCGAAGCGGCGGAAGACGACGACTGCGTTCTGCCCGCCAAAGCCGAAGCCGTTGATGATCGCGGTGTCGACCTTCTTGGCCCGCTTCACATTCGGGATGTAGTCCAGGTCGCATTCCGGATCCGGGTTGTCGAGGTTCGCCGTCGGAGGCATGACGCCATCGCGGATCGCCCCGATTGCCGCGAGACCGCTGACTGCGCCGGCGGCACCCAGCAGGTGGCCGACCATCGACTTGGGCGAGCTGATTGCCGTCTTGTAGGCGTGAGCTCCGAACGCGACCTTGATCGCCCTTGTCTCCGTCATGTCGTTGAGCGGGGTGGAAGTGCCGTGGGCGACGATGTAGTCCACCTCGTCCGGAGCGACCTCCGCGTCGCGCATCGCCTTGGTCATCGCGGCGGCGGCGCCTCGTCCCGTCGGGTCCGGAGCGCTGATGTGGAACGCGTCGGCGGTCATGCCGCCTCCTGCGACCTCGCACACGATGGTCGCGCCGCGAGCCATGGCGTGCTCGGCCGACTCGAGGACGATAACCGCCGCACCCTCACCGAAGACAAAGCCATCGCGGTCGCGATCGAACGGCCGGGAGGCGCGGGTCGGGTCGTCGTTGCGGCGCGACAGGGCACCCATGTTGCCGAGAGCGGCAAAGGCGATCGGCAGGAGCGAGCCTTCGGTGCCGCCGACGAGCGCGACATCCACTTCGCCGCTACGGATCATGCGCATGCCGTCGATGAAGGCGATGACGCTGCTGGCGCAGGCCGCGACTTGGGTGATGACCGGACCTGTGATGCCGTACTTCATCGAGATCTGGCAGGCGGCCATCGATCCCGAAAGAGCCGGGATGGCGAAGGGCGAGACCTGGCCGGGACCCTTTTCGAGAAGAACCTGGTTGCCCGTCACGACTTGATCCATGCCGCCGCCGCCCGTGTTCATGCACACGGCGACGCGGTCGCGCTCGTCCTGGCTATATGCGGCGAAGTCGATGCCGGCGTCGTCCACGGCTTCCGCAGCCGCGGCCATCGCCAGATGGATGAAACGGCTCATTCGCCGGGCCATCTTGCGGTCCATCGCGGTGGCAGGGTCGAAGTCCTTGACCTCAGCCGCGATTCGCACGTCCAGCCCGCTCGCATCGAACTGGGTTATTGGGCCCACGCCGGAGACGCCGGCCAGAAGACCATCCCAGTAGGCTTTGGCGGTGTTGCCGATGGGCGTGACGGCACCAAGGCCGGTTACGACAGTACGACGGGCAGGATCCTTGGTGGGCACAGGGCCATCTCCTAGACATGTATCAACCGGAGGCGACCACCGCTGGCGGCGCCCAGCTCATCGGGACCACCGGACCTTGTAATCCGGCGGGGGACGGCGGTCGGTGCCACCGAGCCTCAGGCGGCGTAGCGCATCCGACCCACAGATTGTACCGGCTGGAGACCAGCCTGCGCTTCGGGCTGTTTGGCCCGTTAATCTGCCGTCAGACCTGTTCGGTGGCACTCCCGCGCAGCAATTCGGTCAAACGCCGCAAGAAGGCTCGAACGGCCTCCCTCTCGGACTCGGTCAGCGGCTCGAGAGCCTCCTCGACGGCTCGACCGCGCCACTCGTACGCTCGCTCCACTTCGGCGAGCTTCTGAGGGTTCAGGCGCACTCGGACGATGCGCCGGTCGACAGCGTCTCGTTCACGAATCAGATAGCCGTTCGCCTCCAGCTCCTCCACGACTCGACTCGCCCAGCCGTAGGAGATCCCCAATCCCGAGGCGACCTGGCCGACCGTCCGTTCGCCGTGCTGGTAGACGTGGATGGCCGCTCGGATCGCGTGGGTCGATCCATCGGCTGAAGTCCTGTGGGTCCTATCCGGCGGCCTGGCGTCTACACCACCGGCCTCTTCCATCTCCAGATGCCGCGTGGCGTAGGCGGCATGCAGGAATTCCACGACCAGCCGGCTGGTCTCGAGCGCCGCGTCGGAAGGCTGATTCTTCGTCGGGACGTCGACCGTGATTGGGGCCCTGTCAACCATGCCACGAATATATCATAAGGACGCTACTTAAGGTTGCCTTGCGCAATGATGTCAGCAGTTCGGCCAACATGCATGTCGCGAGCCGGCTACTCCTTGTCGATGTCCGTGAAGTCGAGGCCCAAAGTTGCGTCCAGGAGGCTCCTGGCTGCCGAATCGATCGACTCGGTGAAGCCGGCCGGGTCTTCGTTCTCGCAGGCCTGGCCTTCCCAGATCAGGCGCTCGGTGCCGTCGGCAAGCTTGATATACGGCTGAGCCTGCCACCGTCGCGGGCTGGCGACGATGTCCAGGCAACTCGTCACTCGTCTTCCGTCCTTGAGATGCGTCTCAAGGGATACCCGCATGACGACCTGGTCCACGCCGTTGGTGTTGGATCGCCGCCAGCGATCGCCGTCGGCCGAGGCCTTGACGATTGCCATGCGTTCGGCGGTGGGAAGGTGCGCCTTGTCCCAGATCAGGGGCCGTGCCGCTGCGAGCTGCTGGCGCGCGCGCGTAACTGCCGTAAGCAGCTCCCACGCAACAGTCAGGTCCCGCGCCATCGCCACTCCTCCACCGAGCGGTCGACGAGGATCTCCCGTCTCTGGCCCCAGTGCGCTTAGGCGCGCGAAGCGTACAGCGTCATGCAGCGGCGACACAACAACGCATTAGCTCTCTCGCGTCGCTCTATGTCGCCGCCCCGAAGCACGGCCGTCCGCGGCCGGCAGGCTCAGTCGCCGGTGTAGTGCTTGAAGATCACCGCGGAATTGTGGCCGCCGAGCCCGATGTTGTTCGACAGGGCGTAGCGGATCGGCTTCTCGATCGTCTCGGAGGCGATGTTGATGTTGCACTCCGGATCAGGTTCCACGTAGTTGAGCGTTCCGGGAACGGTCTGGTGGTACACGGAGAGGACGGTCGCCACGCCTTCGAAAGCGCCGGCGGCGCCCATCATATGGCCCGTCATGGACTTGGTTGCCGAGATCAGCACGTTCGGAGTGTGGTTTCCGAATGCGCCCCAGATGGCCTCGCTCTCGCACTTGTCGCCGACAGGCGTGGAGGTGCCATGAGGGTTGAGCATGTCGACTTCCTCGGCCGGCACGCCGCGCCGCTCGAGCGCGTTCTTCATCGCTCGGGCCGCCCCTTCGCCGTGTGGCGCCGGAGCGATCATGTCGAAGCCGTCCGCGGTCGATCCGTAACCGACGACTTCGGCGTAGATCGTTGCGCCCCGGGCCTTCGCGATCTCGAGATCCTCGAGGATCAACGAGCCGGCACCTTCGCCGAGGACGAAACCGTCGCGTGTTCGGTCAAACGGCCGCGAGACGGTCCCGATCGGCTTTCCCGGAAGGGGACTGCCGAGGCCACGCATGTTCGTGAAGCCGATGTGGACCAGCTCGAGAAGCGGCGACTCCGAGGAGCCGGTGATCACGGCCGTGCAGTCGCCTCGGCGGATAACCTCGGCGGCCTCGCCGATCGCGTTGGTGCCGGTTGAGCAGGCCGAGACCGGGCAGAAGTTGAAGCCCTTGGCGCCGGTTTCGATCGCGATCGTTCCCGAGCTGGCGTCCACCAACCCGTTGGCGATGAAGAAGGGGCTGACCGACCGGATGCCCTTGGTGTGCCAGATCTCCTGGTTGTTGATGAAGAGACCTTGCCCTCCGCCGCCGGATCCGAAGACGACGCCGATGTCGTAGCGGTTCTCGTCGTTGATCTCAAGGCCGGAATCGGCGAGAGCCATTTGGGCCGCAGCGACCGCGAAATGGACGGTGGTATCTGTCCGCCGTGCGTCCTTGAAGTTCCAGAACTTGGTGATGTCGAAGTCGTGGACCTCGCCACCGGCTTTGTGGTCATACGGGGTCGTGTCGAAATGTGTGATCTCTCCGATGCCCGATCGACCGGAGGTGAGGCTCGCCCAGACCGCGTCCTTGTCGTTGCCGATCGGGCTGACAACCCCCAGCCCGGTGACGACAACTCGTCTGTTGTAATCAGGTTTGCGCACGGGTTGCTGTTCCTCTCTGGATCTGGGTCGGCCGCGGTTCCGCGCCCGATGTTTGGCTAGCGAGTGGCGGCGCTGTCGCCGAAAGGCACGGCGATGCCGCCCGGTGCTGTGGGTTCGTCTACGGCCACGGCGATTGCTTCCGGTGCGATTCGCTTGATCAAGCCCGTCAAGACCTTGCCGGGTCCGACCTCGACGAAGGTTGTGACTCCGTCGGCGGTCATGCGTTGGACTGCGGCGACCCAATCGACGCCGCGAGTGAGATGTTCGATGAGCTCGCCGCGGGCACCCTCGGCGGAGGTGATGGGCCTGGCGTCGGCGTTGGCGATCAGTGGGATCGTAGGTTCTGCGAATGCGATCGGCGCGAGGACGCGGGCCATGCCCTCGGCTGCCTCGGCCATGAGCGACGAGTGCGCCGCGACCGACACGGGGAGCAGAATCCCGCGGCGGGCGCCGAGATCCTTGACGCCGGCGACGGCGGCTTCGACCGCGGCGCGGTCACCGGAAATCACGATCTGACCGGGGGAGTTGCGGTTGGCGATGGTCACGCTTCCGTGGCCTTCGCCCAGGGCGAGCAACTCTGGGATTCGCGAGTCGTCGAGTCCGATGATCGCGGCCATGGCGCCCGATCTGCCCTGCCCGGAAGCCTGCATCTGGCGGCCGCGCTCGCGGACGAGGCGGACGGCGTCGGCGAGGGAGATGACTCCGGCCGCGACCATCGCGCTGTACTGGCCCATCGAGTGCCCCGCGACGTATGCAGGGGTCGGGGTGTCGATGCCGGCCTCGGCCCAGCGCTCGCGCAAGGCGGCCAGGAACGCGATCGAGACGGCGACCAGGGCCGGTTGGGCGTTTGCCGTCAGGTCGAGCTGCTCGGCCGGCCCGTCGAAGGCGAGGCGGCTGATCGATTCACCCAGGGCGTCGTCGGCTTCTGCAAGGATCGCGGCCGTGGCCGGCGAGGACTCGGCAAGGGCCTTGCCCATGCCAACCGACTGTGATCCCTGGCCGGGGAATACGTACGCGATGCGATCCATGAGCTGTGTCAGGTCTCCTTCGGCTCGCCTGTACGCCGGAATGGGCGGGTCTGGCAGGGCCGGATGTGTCTGTCGTTTGGGGCCGACCACGGGCGGTCTTCCTCGGGTAGGAAGCCTATAGCAGCCGCGTTGGCTCACGAGGAGAAACGTATGCAGGTTTGCATGGATCGGCGGAGCGGGCGTACTCTGGGGTCATGCCGCAGTTTCGCGCCAAGCTGCCGAACATCGGCCAGCGCCCGCCAGATAGTGGTTTGGGCATAGGGTCCAACTCTGCGCCGGTCGCCGATTCGATCGGTTCGCCCGGTTCCGAGGCGATCGTGGCCGGCGTGCCGGCTTCGCCTACGCCCACGCCCATGCCACCGCCGACGGCGCCAGACGCCGCCCCGCCGGTGGACTCGACTGCCTTGCCCGCGGCCCTGACCACGTCGCCCGCGGCCCCGGCCGCACCGCGGAGTTCGCCGACGTCGCCGCGTTCCGACCTCGCCAACGCAAGGGCCAGCGGCGCCGCGCGGCTGCGCCTCCTTCGCGATACGCCGCGCCCGTTCCTCCACATGCCCACTCTCAATGTGCCGAGTCGGGCCGCCGTGGAGTCGGCGGCGAGGGAGTTGCTTTCGGGGCCGGTGGAGGCCGCGCGCCAGCGACTCCAGAATCCGCGCGAGCTGTCGGACCGGATTGCGATGGGCCGCGCCATCTGGCGGGATCTGGTGATTGGCTTCGCGGCGCAGCTTGGGGAGCTGAACCTCGGTTTCACGCAACTGGCGGCGCTCTATGCGCTCGCGGACAGTGGCACGATGACGGTGGCGGACCTGGCCGATGCGCTGGGCCGCTCCCAGTCGGCGGCCAGCCGGCTCGTCGAAGGGCTGGTGCAACGGCAGCTGATCGAGCGGAGCCAGGATGCCGAGGACCGCCGTCTGCGGACGCTGCGGCTTACGGGGCGTGGTCAGGCGTTGCTCGGAATCGTCGACAGGGCACGGGCCCAGGAGTTCCTGTCGATCGTCCGGCCGCTCCCCACCGCAGAGCGGGCAGTCGTGGCGATGGGCGTGGCGGCGCTATCGACACACTCGATGACGCGGCGCGGCAGGCTTATCAAGCAGCGGCCGCGTTAGGCGAGGGGCGTTTACTCCGGGTCCAGCATGCCCGAGTAGAGCCGGGCGGCTCCCAGGCTAGTCCGCGAGAACGGCGGGAACGCCCAGGACCTCGCGGGCGAGTTCTTCGTTGTCGACACAGAGCGACCACTCGGCCAGCCCGTTGTGTCGGCCGATGACGCAGCAGCTCTTGATGTTCACGCCGGCCCTGGTGAGCCGGTCGGTGGCGTCACCCAGCGCGCAGGGAGTGTCCTCGATCTCCACGGTGACGCTCGAGCCCGTCACGAATTTGTAGCCCATGCTGTTGAGAACGTCGATCGTGTCGTCGTCGCAGCAGTCGGTGTAGATCAGGGCGCAGGCCATTTCCCCGGCGGTGCTCTGCTGGATCTGGACGATGTTGACGCCACGGGCGCACAAGGCGCGGGCCAGGTGCGACAACTCGCCGGGTCTATTTGGGAGTTGAACGACGAATGGCTGGCCCATTTCTTCCTTCCGACGATTGGAGCCGACGGGTGGCCGCTCGGCGGATGGGGCGCCGAACCGAGATCTTGCTTGCCTCGATTCTCCGGGGACGGCGACCTCGCCGGTAGGGCCGCATGACCCGACCGACGACGGGCCAACCCGCCCGACGACGGGCCAACCCGCCCGCGCTTCGGTCGAAGGGCGGTCCCTCGGGTGGCGGTCTAGCGGCAGAAGCTGGTCACAGCGTCCCAGAGCGTCGGCAGTCCGAACCGGAGAGCCTCCACGCCGACGCGCTCATCGTCCCCGTGCATCAGCTGGAGAAGGCCGTCGCGGTTCTCCGCCATGAGCGGCGAGAAACCGTATGTCGGGACGCCGATGCGTGCGAGATGTTTCGCGTCGGTGGCGAATGGCGCGAGGAACGGGATCGGGACGCCGGCGGGATCGTGCGCGGTCACGACCTTCTCGAGCACTCGATAGAGCGGGCTGTCGAGCGGCGCCTCAACCGACGCTCCGGTCTGCTCGCATTCGACGTCAATACGGGCCCACAAGTCATCGCCGATGCGGCGCCGCAACTCGGCGCGCATTGACGGCTCGTCCGTTCCCGGCAGGGTGCGGCAATCGATCTCGATTTCGGCCACGCCGGGGATGACGTTGTATTTCACTCCGGCCCGGACGATGCCGACGGAGATCGTGTCGTGGATCATCGCCGAGATAGTGCGCGCCAGGACCGGGTCGCACAGATCGCGGAGAGTGGCTTCGGTCAGCGCGGGATCGGCCGCGACGCGGGCCGGGTCCAACGCCGCGACGGCCTTCGCCTCGCGTGCCGGCAGGTGCGGGATGGCCCGCTCCAGCAGGACCGCCATCGGCTCCGTCAGACGCACCGGCCCGGGCTCGGAAAGCCGGGTCACGATCTGGGCCGCCAGCACCGCGGCATTGTCCGGAGTCGGCACGGACCCGTGGCCCCAACGCCCTTTCACGTGGATCTTGTAGACAACGAAACCCTTCTCGGCGACCTGGATCGGATAGAAGCGGACGCCGCCGTAAGTCGTGGAGATTCCGCCGGCCTCGTTGAGTGCCCCGGCGGCGTGCAGCCACTCAGGGTGGTTCTCCACCAGCCAGTGGGCGCCGTGCCAGCCGCCGGCCTCCTCGTCCGCGGTGGAGCAGAAGATGACATCGCGGCGCAGGCCGGGGATCGGGTCCGTGGCGGGATCGCGGCCGGCGGCACGGGCCGCTCGGGCCAGGCGGCGCATGACCTGCGTTTCCATCGCGACCATGCCCTTCATGTCGACGGCGCCGCGACCCCAGACGTAGCCGTCCGCCAGATCGCCGCCGAACGGGTCGTGAGTCCAGCCGGCCGGCTCGGCGGGCACAACGTCAAGATGGGAGAGAAGGAGCAGCGGATCGCCGCCCGTGCCGTCGCCGCGGAGCCGCGCCACTATGGAACCGCGGCCGGGGAACGGTTCAACGACGGTGGACGCGATTCCTTCCGCGGCGAAGACCTGCTCGAGGTGGCGGGCGACCAGGATCTCGTCGCCGGGCGGGTTGACGCTCTT
>Ga0182021_10002398_pt1 | contig 21824 bp, 11 predicted proteins | sample 612E3MmetaG_FD_120493 | JGI IMG/M metagenome (GOLD analysis project Ga0182021, IMG submission 120493) | Permafrost microbial communities from Stordalen Mire, Sweden - 612E3M metaG (Illumina Assembly) | ecosystem: Environmental > Terrestrial > Soil > Wetlands > Permafrost | place: Sweden... | reverse complement strand
CCGACCACCTGGCTGGCCGCGAGGCTATCTTCCCCGCCGGCACCTGGTGGTTGCATCGTTTCGCCGGCGTGAAGTGCGCCGAGTTGGGCGCCACCGCCCCGCCGAGCTGACCAACGGCAGCTGCCAGCTTCTTCCGCGGCGCCTCGCCAGGGCCGACGTCTGCCCTCGACGCGCGAATGTAGCTGCCCTCACGTCTGCTGTCCGTCGAGAAACGCACGTGCCGACATGATGAGTGGCCTGCCACCGGGCAGTTCCGGGTCACCAGCGCCGCGCTATCGAGGTCAACATCGGTGCGGCGGTATCGCTCTGACAGGAGATAGTCGCAATCAGGACTGCTCGCCGCATGCCTGAGTTAGATACTAGCCGCGCCATCCGGGCAAGGTTCTTCGAGCCTCGCCAAAGCTGCGCAAGACCGGTTGCAGTTCGCGTCTTCTTCACTTGGCTTTCGCCCCCGTCGGTTGGCCCCCTGGGGTTCGCCCCTACTCGGGCACGTCGGCGCTGCGGGCGCGGGCCACACCGGCTTCGAAGGCGGCGCGTTCGACCGCCTGGGCCACCGCCTTGTGCATGTCCAGGTTGAGCATCGACGGCACCAGTTCGCCCGTGGCGGAGAAGGACGCGATGGTGCGTGCGGCGGCGATCTTCATGCGGTTGCAGATCGATCGGGCGCGCGCGTCGAGCGCGCCGCGGAAGATGCCGGGGAAGGCCAGGCCGTTGTTCACGCTGCGGCCGTCGGCGGCAAAGGCCGCGCCTGCCTTGCGCGCGTCCTCGGGCGAAATCTCGGGCCGCGGGTTGGAGAGCGCAAGAATGATCTGCCCCTTGCGGATCATGGCGGGCTTGAGCAGGCCGGCCGCCCCGGTCACGCCGATCACGATGTCCGCGGTCTGCATGACCTCGTCGAGCGACATGGGCGAGCCGCCCGCTTTCTCGAAGATCGCCATTGCGCCCGGGTTGATGTCGGTTCCCACCATGCGCTTCACACCGTGGGCGATGAGCAGCTTCGATATGCCAATGCCGGCAGCGCCCAGCCCCACCACGCCGACGCAGTCGTTGCGCATCGGCCTGCCCACGTACTTGGTCGCATTCAGCAGCGCGGCCAGGGCCACGGTGGCGGTGCCGTGCTGGTCGTCGTGCATGACCGGAATGTCCAGCATCGCGTCCAGGCGGCTCTCGATCTCGAAGCACTCCGGCGCCTTGATGTCCTCCAGCTTGATGGCGCCGAAGGTGGGCGCGATGGTCACCACGGTGCGGATGATCTCTTCGGTGTCCTTGCTGGCCAGCAGGATGGGCACCCCGTTGATGCCGACCAGCGCATCGAACAGGACCGCCTTGCCCTCCATCACCGGCATGCCGGCCACGGGTCCGATGTCGCCCAGGCCCAGGATGGCCGTGCCATTGGTGACAATGGCCACCGTATTTCCGATCGAGGTGTACTCGTACTTGAGATCAGGCGTCTGCTCGATCAGCTTGCACACCTTGGCCACCCCGGGAGTGTAGATCTTGCGCAGGGTGGAAAGTCCGTCGAGCGGAACCCGGCTTTTGACCCGGATCTTGCCACCCCGGTGCATTTCCAGGACCGGGTCGATGATCTCGGAGATGATCACGCCCTGGACTTTTCCGACCTCGGCCAGCACTTCCTGCAGTTGCGCCTCGTCGTCGATGAACAGGGTCAGATCACGGGTGTTGTACTCGACCCCGTAGGAAACCAGGTGCAGGTCAGTGATGTTGCCGCCGGCATTGCCGACCGCGGTCGCGACCCGACCCAGGTAGCCCGGCTGGTCCAGGATCATGAGGCGGATGGTCTTGACGATCTTATCGATGCCCTTCTCGATCTGCATCATGCGACTCCTACCGAATCACCTACGGCTCTATGATCGGGTTTGTCTCGCGCACGCGACTTGCATAACAGACAGGCGGGAAGAGGTAAACAGCGGGTTGGCGTGCCGGGATTGGGTGCGCCACCGGACCTTCCTTGACAATTCCTTTCAGCGGCTGTCACGATGCCGGCGAGCCTTGGGATTCCACCTTGATTCTTGCAGGCATCTGCGGGTTCGCGCTCTCAGTCGTTCTTCCGACGGCGGTCACCGGCTTCCATTTGAACGGGGAGCCTGATGGAGGCGGAGACAATGACGCGGGGACCGTGGCCCGAGCGGCCAATCTCGATGCAGGGGTTGGGGATTCGATTGACGCTGGGGAAGCCACCGAGAGTGCCCCGGACTCCTCGCCCGACGCTGAGGCATCCCAGGCGCCCGGCCCGACCGCGTTTCTGCGCGGCCGGGTCGTCGGAATGGGGACTCGCGATCCGATCGAGGGTGCGAGCGTGGTCGCGGACGGGCGGGTCGCCGGGGAGACCAGGTCGGACGGATCTCTTGCGGTGGCTGTCACACCCGGAAAGCATCGCCTTCACATCCAATTTCCAGGATTCGAGCCAGAGGATCTCGTGGTTGAGATGCCCCGGTCGGAGCCCCTGCAGATTTACCTGCGGCCCGCGGAACGAGGGGAACGCTACGAGACCGTCGTGACAGCACGCCCGGGCGGCACCGCCCTGCCACTCTCAGGCGAAGAGGCTGCCGCGACACCCGGATCGGCCGGCGATCCATTCCGCACAATCGAATCGCTTCCCGGCGTCGCCACTCTGATCTGGCCCCTTCCGCTCTACGCGGTTCGGGGCGCGAATCCCGGCAACACCGGCTTTCTACTCGACGGTGTCAAGCTGCCATCCCTGTTTCACCTTGCCCTGGGTCCGTCCGTGATCAATCCACTCCTCATCGATCGGCTCAGCTTCTATCCAGGGAGTTACCCCGTGCAATTCGGACGGTACGTGGGGGGCCTGGTGGCGGCCACGACCAGTTCGCCGCCGGTTGATCGGCCGCGCGCCGTGGTCGAAATCCGGGCACTGGACTCGGGGGCCATCGTGACCTCTCCCCTGCCCGATGGTCGAGGCAGCATCGCCCTGGCTGGACGCTACTCATACACCGGGTATCTGGTCTCTCGACTCTCGTCCCAGTACACGCTCGGCTACTGGGACTACCAGCTTCGCGCCCAGCACACCGCTGGCCCTGGGCGGATCACCATGCTCGCCTTCGGAGCCGCCGATGAACTTCGGCGCAAAGACGAGCCTGGTACGGATGCTGCCACCAGTTTCCACCGTCTTCGTGTTGCCTGGGATGGTGCCCTTGCCGGCGGGCAGTTCGCTGCCAGCGGCGCCATCGGCACCGACCATACTCTCCTCAACCTGCAGGACATCATGGCGACGCCCTTGGCGGTTCGGTCCTATCTGGCCACTCCGCGGGTTCAGTATTCGCGATCCATGGCCCGGGCCCTGGAACTACAGGTCGGGCTGGACGGGGAGGTTCAGAGTTTCGCCCCGCAGTCCCAAGCTGCCGCCACCGAGCTGCAGGACATTGCGCGCCATCGCGAGGCCTATGCGCTCGGTGCGTTTGCAGCCGTGAGCATTCGACCCACGGCTACGTTTCTCGTGACGCCTGGCCTGCGCACCGATGTCTTCTGCGAGCAAGGTCGCGCCGAGCAGGCGATCCAGCCGCGCATCGAGATCGCCTGGCGGGCTGGGCAGGACCTGTGGATCAAGGCTGCCGCTGGTGCTTTCGCCCAGATGCCAAGTCTCCCGGTCTCCGTTCCCGGATTTGAGGGCTTTGGCCTTTCAAGCACGGGCATCCAGAAGACCCGCCAAGGTTCACTGGGCGTCGAGAGTCCGGTGGCAGGTCTATTTTCAGGCAGCGCGACCCTCTTTGTCCAGCGAGGACGTCTCACCGACCTCAAGTCGATCTTTGATTTCGATCCACAGAAGGGCATTCTCGAAATGCGCGAATCGCGCAGCTATGGGATCGAGCTGTTGCTCAGGCGCGATGCCACACATCGCTTCAATGGCTGGATTTCCTATACCCTGTCCCGTTCGGACAGATTGGTGGGCGACTACGGTCCGGTCGTGCCTTCGGATTGGGACCAGCGCCACATCCTCAGTGTTCTGGGAAACTATCGCCTTCCCGGCCAGTGGACCCTCGGCGCGCGTCTTCACTGCAACACCGGCCGTCCCTATCCCGTCCCGGAGCCGAACCAAAGAACTGTAGACTACTACCGATTGGCGCCGTTCCTGCAACTGGACGTTCGCGTGGAGAAGCGATTTGTCCTTGCCAACTTCCTCCTCGACGCCTACCTCGAACTCGACAACGCGACTTTGACCGAGCAGCAGGACCATATCTGGCGCGAAGCCTACGGGCCCTTGCGGCGCGACGGCTTCCGCATCATTCTTCCCTCGCTCGGCATCCGTGCCTGGTTCTGACATGTCTAGGCTCTTCTGCATCCTCGCCCTGCTGGTAGCGACCGGTTGCGAGCTAGAGGGACGCAGGTTGGGCACCCACTTGGCCCCGGGCAGGGATATCTCAAGCCCCAACATCGTCTGGGCGGGCGCACGTCCATTCGTGTCGTTTGACCAGGCAGCCGAAGACCTGCAACTGTACGCCGTTCCTTTTGACGGCACGGGTCCCGCCGTTGCGGTGGGTGACACTTATTCCGGGTCCGCGTGGACGTCCAGCTCCGGCTATGTCGTGGCAGGCGCAGACGGAGACACCAGCATCGCTGTGTTCGATCTCGAATCCGCATCACTCGTCCGAACCGTGACCGGGTCACTCAAGCAGGTACAGGGCGACACCATGCTGTTCCGCCCAGACGGCCCAGCGTCGGTTGACTATTCTCTCGCCCAAGTTCCGAATGGAGACGAACAGGAGGTGGGCGAGATTCTGCAGTCTTGGTTCTCGCCTAGTGCTCGTCTCTACTTCTTGCTCAAGGGGGGCCTTCTGGGCGCCATTGACGAACCCGGGGCGACGCCCAACATGTCGAACCGGTTGGTGGGGGATTTTCTGATCTCCCCTGACGAACGCCTTGCGGTGGTTCGCGACCCTCAAGACAGCCAGAACAGCAAGCCAGATCCCACTGTTTATCGTCTGCTGGAACTGCCTTCTTATCGCGAGCTGATGACGCTGCCGGTTCACGACCGCTTCTGTCGAACCTGTGACTGGCTTGGATTCTCACCTGGCAGTCGTCAGTTCTTCTATGCCGAAAACTCTCAGCAGGATTCCAGTCTGGTCTACCAGTATGAGGTGGAGACAAACCAGGTCCTCCCCATCGCAACCCGACCGGGCCCGCACTCAAACAATCTGCTCTGGAGCCCAACCGGGGATTGGGGCCTTCTGGGCGAGTTCCCCTGCGTGACCGAGCAAGAGGGATGTCGGGCCCTGTACCGCTCCACGCTGCGCATCGGTCCCGAGGTTGCGCCCATATCCACCGGCTTGGCAGGCGCGAAGTTCTCGGCCGATGGCAGCTACCTGCTCTTCGAGGATGCGCTCGATGGAGGCCGCCTGCTTGCGACCAGCACCGGATCGCTTTCGCCCGATCCTTCCGCGGGGGCAGCGGACCTGTCGCCTGCCCGGAGCTTGGTGGACGGCGCGACTTTCGATGCCGCGACCGGAGCCGCGGTTTTCTGGGCCAGGCCCGAAGGCGGCAAGAGCACAGTCAAGCTCGTGGCGTTCGCCGACCGTGCCAATCTCTATGCGGCCACGGCCCCCGATTTTCAAGTCAAGCGTTTGGCCGAAGCTGCAGATACCGTCGCGGTTGGCCGCGGTCTGGTCGTCGCGCTGGTGCGCTTCTCTCCCCAGGATCTGACCGGCGATCTGATGCTCTATGATCTTCGCTCGGGGCAAGAGCGAACCCTGGCGGCACCGGTGTCGTCGTTCTGGGCCACGCCGGCTTGCCCCAGCCCAGGCTCGCCTCCCCTGGACACGAAGTGGCAGTGGTCCCGGGGAGTGGGACCAACCAGGTCAGCGGAGATCGTCGTCCCGCCAGGCTGCGCGGCCGACGCTCCTCTTCTGGTCGCCTTCGCCGTGTGCGGACGAGTGAAATCGGACAAGGACGGGCTGTGGGCCCTGACCCTGCAGCCGTGATTGAGGGACGGCTGGTTTTCTGGTTACGGCGTTCCGCACCAGATCTCGATCGGATACGCGCCAACCGCGATCCGCGCAGCGTCCGGCGAAATCGCGAAGGTCAAGCCGAAGAAGACCCGTCCGGGTCCGAATTGTCCAATGGGTTCACCCTGGGGAAGTCGGTACAGGTGCCACGCATGTTGTGGCCCTGCGGTCAGCAGAGTCTGGCCGTCCGGGGAGAAGGTCAGGCCCCAGACGGCGTTCACTGGGACCTGGGGCGATGGCTGGACGACCGGCTCGGTGGCAATTGTCGCCTCGATGACCAACGACGAACCGGCGATCTGCCAGAGTCTGATCTCGGGATCACCCGCCTCCGGGTAGCACATTTCGACACTGGACGCGCACGAGGCGGCGCTGGCCAACAGGGATCCGTCGGCAGAAAACGCCAGCGCCACGACCCCGCCTCCGTGTGAGGCAGACGCGATCGCCTGTCCGGTCTCCACGTTCCACAGCACGATCGCGGGGTTGGTTCCGCCGGTCGCCAGCACCTTGCCGTCGGGGGAAAACACCAGGACCTGGCCCGAATCCTGCGCGTGCAGGGTGTTCACCACCGTAGCGTCCTTGGCGCTCCTGAGATACACCGTGCCGCCCACGTCGCCGGCAGCGAAGAGCGTTCCCGCGGGAGAGAACGCCACCGCGGTGACTGGCTGATCCTGCTGCAGAACAACTGGAGCCGACCCTCCGGTGGTTCTCCACATCCTGACGATGGCATCCTCGCCCCCGCTTGCGATGGTCTGACCATCCGGGGAAAATACCAAGGATTGCACCGCCACCCCGAGCCCCGGGAACCGCGAGACGATCGCGCCATCTGCGAGACGCCAGAGATAGACGTCGTTTGCATCTGCGGTGGCAAGGAACTGGCCATCGGGGGAAAATGCTGAGGCATAGTTTCCCGGACCGAAGGGAATGATCTTCATGATCGTCCCATCCATCGGATCGCGAATCTCGACCGATGTGCCGCGGGGAAGCAGCAAACCACCGTCGGGAGAGAAGGATATCGCCCCCCAGGGGTCAAGCAAGACGTTGACCACCGCTGCGTCGGATGTCCGGATGATCGACAGGGTGTCGTTGGCCGAGCGGTAGTAGTCTTGGATGGATACCGCGACCAAGTCGCCCCTGGGCGAGAAGACCAACTGGGTTGCCAGGGTTCCGGCCGGAGAGACCGGAAACGGGCCCGCGCGCCGGAGCAGCGTCGCGTCCGAGGTGCGGTAGAAATTGGCGTAGCTATCACAGCCATCGTACCCACAAGCGGAGTCCTTCATGAGTGCAACAAGGACGTCCGCCCCTGGGGAAAAGGTGAGCCCCTCTGCTTGCGCCCCTTGTGTCGCGATGGTTCTCAGCGAACGTCCGGTCGCCGCATCCCAAAGAGAGATCCGGGCCGTGACGAATTGGGTTCCGCCGTCACCCTGCCGACCATCGAGTTCATCGATCGCCAGGAGGTCGCCGCGGTCGGAGAACGCAATGTGGCCGACTCTTCCTCGGGTCGGTTCGATCGCGTGGGTCGTGCGCCGTTCCGCTGCATCCCAGAGCACCACAGAGGCGCCATCGGTGAGCGCGAGCAGACCCGTGGTCGACGCCGCAACCCCTTCCCACGGTTCCCCATTCGGATTGACGTCGAAACTCAGCGTATGGAGGAGGCTGCCGTCTTCGACCCTCCAAACCCCCACCTGGCCCTCATATCCTGTGCCGACCAGCAAAGCGCCGCCGGCAGTGAAGGCCAGCCGCCACCAGTTGGGGTACTCGAGGGAGGAATCATCGAACTTCCTGACCTCGTGCCAGTCATCCGCGCTCAGAAGCCTGAGTTGGGTCCCCGCCACGGCCAACAACGTGCCGTCCGGCGAAAACGCCGTGGCCGACACGAGACCCTGGCCCAGAGTCATGCAGCGCGCGAAATCCGGCGGCCCGATCGGAGCTGCCCCGTCGGGGGCGCCACCAACTTGGGGAACAAAGGCACCGGTGATCCCAGTGCCGCCGTCTTCGATCCCGACGTTCGCATCACCGCCTGCCTTGTGCCCGCCGCACCCGCACAGTGCGAGGGCGGCCGACGCGAGCACGCCGTGAAACGCGGGGCGCTTGCTCATCGTTCCAGGAAATCGGCTTTGTGAGATTCCCACAGAGGGCACCCTCCGAGTATATCCCTTGGCAGCCCGGTGCAGGCCTGGCGGGAGGTCGCCACCCCATGTTTCGTCCGCGGAACGGGTCAGTCTGTCCCTTGGCCTGCCCATCCACAAGAAGCCCCCCATGCATCACCCCCGCTTCTGCACGCCTGTCGCTCTTGCCGCAGGACTCGTCCTGCTTGGCTGTAGGCCCACTCCCTCGGAGAAATATCCTGGGACAAGCGGTGGCTCCGGCGGGACCACCGTGGCGGACACCGGCACGGGCCTGACTGCCGGGACCGTTGCGGGCGGTGGTGCACTTGCCGGTGCGGGGGGCAATGTAGCCAGCGTGGCTGGCCCAGACGCCAGCGCAACCGGCGGAGGCGACGCCACGGTTGGAGACGCCAGCGCAATTGGCGGAAGCGACGCCGCGACCAGTAGCACCAGCAGGCCCGCACTGGCACCGAGCAAGGTGATGACTTGTGAATCTCCAGGGCTAGCTGTGGCAACCCAGCACATTGAGGCGGAATGCGCCTTTGGCGCAACCACAGGAAATTGCAAGGGCACGACCGGAGGACAGCAGGGAACTCAGCTCGAAAATGGAAACGCTGACGTGGGATTCATCGAGGGTGGTGACTTCCTTTACTATTCTGGCGTCGAGATGACCGGCATCACGACGCTGCAGATCCACTATGCCAAGGGGGTCGACGGAGGGAAGATCGAAGTTCGACTGGACAGCGCCACCAGTCAACTCATTGGAACGTGGACCCCTGCCTCGACCGGCGGGTGGGGGACCTGGGCCAACGCGACGGTATCCCTGAACCCGCTCACGGGTACTCATGCCCTCTACCTCGTTGCTGCCGAATCCACCGCGGGCATTGCCAACATCGATTGGTTCGAGCTATCAGCGGGCGCAGCCAGCGCAGCCACGGCAGCCGTGTTCCACTTGAATCAACTGGGCTTTGACACCCTTGGCCCCAAGCATGCCGTGGTCGAAGGACCTGCCACGCTGTCACGGTTCCACGTCGTGGGCAGCGATGGCGTCTCGGTGTGGTGTGGCGATCTCGTGGCCGAGAGCTTCAGCGCATGGGGCAGCGACAAGTCATTCTACTCGGTGGATTTCACCGAACTCACCCGCCCGGGCACCTACCGGTTGCAGGTGGGCAGCTCGGCGTCGGCCAAGTTCGCGGTCGGCGACCATCGACTATTCGCACAGACCCTTCCGGGCGTGCTGGGCTACTTCAAGGCATCCCGCGCCGATGACCCAGATGTGTGGGCCGCTGACGCAAGCGTTCCCTTCTTTGGCAGCGACGCGCGCGCCGACGTGCGCGGTGGCTGGTACGACGCATCCGGGGACATCTCGAAGTACCTCAGCCACTTGAACTACACGAACTTCATGAGTCCGCAGCAGATCCCCCTGGTGGCCTGGGCGCTGGCTTGGGTCTACGACCAGGGGGGCGCAGCCTTGACCGCGCTAGGCAACGCGGCGGCCGTGCAAGCCGAAGCCCTGTGGGGCGCCGACTACCTGCTGCGGGTCCTCGATCCAGTCGGCTATTTCTACATCAACGTCTTCGATCACTGGTCGGGCGATGTCGGCCAAAGAACAATCTGCGCCTTCGTTGGGGACTATGGGGGCGAAACCGCCGACTGGCAGTCGGCCCTGCGCGAGGGCGGCGGAATGAGCATTGCCGCGCTCGCACGCGCGGCCAGATGGAAAGTCGACGGCAGCTTCACCGGCGCCCAGTACCTCGCTGGTGCCGAGAAGGCCTTTGCCTACCTGAACACCAACGGCCAGCTCTATGCGGATGATGGCAAAGAGAACGTCATCGACGACTACACCGGGCTGCTGGCTGCAAGCGAGCTCTACGCCACCACCCAGAACGCCGCCTACCTCGACGCGGCTCGGGCTCGCGCAGCGTCGCTCGTGGGTCGTTTGAGTGCAGAGGGCTATTTCATCGCCGACGGCGCAACCCGTCCTTTCTGGCATGCCTCGGACGCGGGACTTCCCACCGTGGCGCTCGTGCGCTACCTGCAGGTCGAAACCGACGAATCACGCAGAGGCGCCATCAGACGGGCCGTGCAAAAGCACCTCGACTACCTGGTCGGGGTGACTTCCGCGGTGACAAATCCATTCGGTTATGCCAGGCAGCACACCAGTGCGGCGACAGCAGGGTTCTTCATTCCCCACGACAATGAGTCGGGATACTGGTGGCAGGGTGAGAATGCTCGGCTTGGATCCTTGGCAGCCGCGGCCCTGATGGGTGCCGATGCCATTTCCGCCAGCGGAACCCAATACCTCGATCTGCTTCGCTTTGCCGGCTACCAGCTCGATTGGATCCTGGGCAACAATCCCTATGACGTCTGTTTCTTGAATGGGTTCGGCGACAAAAACCCACCGGGATTCTGCGGAGCCAAGTCGCAGAACGGCACCTTGGTCGGAGGGATTGCCAACGGCATTACCGGCCAGGCCACGGATGGCAGCGGCATCCAGTGGCCCAGCGGCACCTCGTGCGGGGACTGGCGCTGGGTCGAACAGTGGCTGCCCCATGCCGCCTGGTACATGGTCGCGATTACCGCATTGGCGCGGTAGTCTTTCACCTGGGAATCAGAACCCGCCTGCTTTCTTTGCAACGGCGAGCAGGCCTGAAATGTGAATGGGTGCGAGCCATCCCCCATTATGCCGATCTGACGTCACGCAAACATCGGTCGCGCACTATAGGCCGTCCTGGACCCAGCAGTGGCCGCCCTGGCCTCGCTTTCCTTCGTCCTGCATCGCCCCGCCTGCCTTACCCGCGTATTGACAGGTAAGGCAGCAGGGCGGATACTCAAGGTATGACAACCTTGACTCTGACTGCCAAACGCCAGGCGACCTTTCCGGCAGAGACCTGCAAGTCCCTCGGCTTGAAACCGGGCGATGCTGTCGAACTTGAAGCCCGCGACGAAGCAGCCGGCCGCGTGTGGGTGTTGCGCCCGCGGCCGGCGCGACCGCGCCGCTGGATCGGTTGCCTCGCCTCCTTCGGCCGGCCGGTTGCCGATCATTCGCTGGCGGCGGTCCGAAACAGCATCGCGGCAGGGAGGAAGCGCAAAGGTGGCGCATGAAGATCGGGCTCGATACGTCAGTGGTCCTCCGTCTTTTGATCGGGCAGCCGGCCGATCAAGCGCAACGTGCGGTGGCATTTCTGGAAGAGACTGCCCGTCGGGGTGACCAGGCGGTGGTTTCCGACCTAGTCGTCGCCGAGAGCTACTTCGCTATGCAATACCATTACGGCGTACCCAAGAAGGAGGCGCTCCTGGCGTTGCGCCACATGTTTGCCGACGGGGAAATTGAGCCGCAGGGCGTGGCGTCCAAGGTGCTGGCCACCGATGGCCTGGCCTCGGCCAAGCCCGGGTTCGTGGACCGCCTGATTCAAGGCGCCTACGTCTCGACCGGCGGCTCGATGGCGACGTTCGAAGGGGCGTCTGGCAAGTTGAAATCCGTCAGGGTGCTGTGAGGAAACGCCCCGCGCACTGCGGGCCGCTCACCTGCACGATGGAGCGTTTGCTCACGTGCTCGCCGCCGCCCGAGATCTAGACGCCGTCGGCAAGGACAACGATCTCCAGCACCTACGCGACGCCTACATTCACTTCTTCATCGCCCCGCTCTGCCGCACTTCTGGATATGTACCTGGCACTCTGGATGTGTACCTGGCACCCCACTAGGGCGATCAGCACACGGTTCTGCTCCGGTGGGTTATCCTTGCCCCCGCATGATTCATGTCTGCTGCTCCAACCGCACCGAGGCGCTCTTGGCGGCGTTCGTGCGCAACATGCAGCAGGAGCGGCAGAGCGAAGGTCCCTTTGCCCCGGTGCGCGTGGTGGTGCCCAACCGTAATGTGGAGACCTACCTGCGCCAGGGGGTAGCGCGGGCGTGTGGAATTGCGGCCAATTTGCAGGTCACGTTTCTGCGCAGACTGCTGGCCCGCGTGGCCGAGCAGGCGATTTCCAACGGCCGCGTAGTGGATGCGCAGCAGATAGAGGGCCATCTGCTGGCGCTGTTTCACGACGATGGGTTTCTCAGACGGCCAGAGATGGCGCCGGTGCGCGACTACCTTCTCGCGGGCGGTGACACGCGGGACGCTGTCGACCGCCGCCGTTGCCAGCTCGCCTTCCGGCTGGGCCCGCTTTTCGAGGAATACGCGGCATCGCGGGCCGCCATGGTCAAGGCGTGGGAGACGGGCACCAGCCTCGGCGACGATCACCTGTTTGCCGTCACGGAAACCTGGCAGCGCGCGCTCTGGCTGGCCATCTTCGGCCCTGCCGGCCGCGTCGCTCTTCGCTCGCAAACCGAAGGCGTGACCTGGTTGCGCATCGACGAGCTGCTGGCGCGCGCCGAGGCGCAGGGCAAGCTCGCGGCGGAAGCACTGGGACCGCGGTTGCACCTCTTTGGCGTCTCGTACGTGGCGCCTGCCTACCATCGCATGCTGGCTGCGCTCGGCCGGCACGTCGAGGTGTACCTGTACACGCTCAACCCGTGTCGCGAATTCTGGGAAGACGTGGAAACCCCGGCCGAGCTGCGGCGCCGGGTGGCCAGAACGCCCCCGGCAGACCACGCGCTCGACGATCCCTTTGGTCTGCTCGATCAATCCGAGAATCTCGCTTTGCGACTGTGGGGCCGGCCGGGCCGCGAGAACCTGCGCCTGCTCAACCAGCTCGAAACCTGCGACTTCGAGGAACACTTCGCAGCCTCAGCGGCACCCACGCTGCTCGGCCGCCTGCAGAACGACATCCTGGACCGGGTGGCAAGAACCGAGCCCGACCCAACCCTGTGCGCCGACCACAGCCTGCAGGTGCTGGCCTGCCCGGGCCTACGCCGAGAGCTGGAAGTGGTGGCGGCCGAGATCTGGCGTTGCCTGCGCATGGATCCCGGTCTGCGCTGCAACGACATCGCGGTCATCGTGCCCGAGTCGCGCAAGGACACCTATCTTTCGCAGGTGGGGGCGGTATTTGGCGAGAGCCACGACCTGCCCCACCACGTGGTGGACCTGCCGCTGGCCGGTGGGCACAGGCTGGCCGAGGCCGCGCAGTTGCTCCTAGACCTGCCGTTCTCGTCGTTTTCGCGCAAGGAGATGGTGCCGCTTCTCACCCACCCTTCCCTGATGGCGCGTTTTCCCGATGCCCGTGCGGCGGACTGCCTGCGGCTCATCGACGAGCTGGGAATCGTGCGCGGTGCCGAGCAACGGGATCTGGCAGGAAGCTACCTTCGTCGCGATCTCTACACCTGGGATCAGGGCCTGCGCCGGCTGGCCCTAGGGGCGTTCATGTCGGGAGAACGCAGTGGCACCGAGACCCCGGTCAGCCTGGGAGGGAATCAGTACCTGCCGGTCGAGACTGCCCCGGACGAACATGGCAGCGCGCTCGGCTTCGCTCTGCTGGTGCGCTCGCTCATTGCTGATTCGCGCTTCGCCGCTGGAATCGACGGCCCGACCGAGCGCCCCCTGTCCGAATGGCTGGACTTCATCCGCGGCATGCTGACCGCGTACCTTGTGCCTGGTCGCGTGGGAAGCCGGCGAGCTTGGCTTGCCGCGGACCATCGCGCGAGGCCGAGCGAGGCGAGCGGGGTGGGGGGCCGAAGGGCATGGGAACCCTTTCAGGGTTCCCATATTGGCGATGACGCCGAGGAGGGGCTGCTGGCGCGCTACCGGGCTGCTCTTCACGATCTCGATGACGTGGGCCTGCGGGACTTGCCGGTCAGCTACCGGGTGGCGGCCGAACTGGCGCGCAGCGCCCTCGCGTCCATTCCCGGCACCCGCGGGCAATACCTCGCGCGCGGCGTGACCGTCGCGTCGTTCGTGCCCATGCGGGCCATTCCCTTCCGCGTGGTCTTCGTACTTGGCCTGGGCCAGGGCGATTTTCCCCGCAGCGCGCACCGCGGGGATCTCGACTTGCGCGAGGCCGGGCGCGAACCAGGCGACGTCACACCCCGCGAACAGGATCTCTACATGTTCCTAGAGACGCTGCTGTGCGCGCGCGACCGGCTGGTGCTTTCCTACCTCGGCCGCGATGAAGTCACCGGCGAGGAACGGCCGCCCTCGGCCGTGGTGCTCGAGTTGCGCGAGATCCTGTCGAGCGGCTACCTCGCCGACGCTGAAGTGAAGAAGCTGTTCGACGGTCCTAGGCCGCTCTTGCGTCGCTATGACGACGTCGGGCGTCTGGACGCCATGCCGCTCGCACGCGCCGAACATTCGGCCCAGCTCTTGGGCGAGTCCTTGCGCACCTCGCTGCCGGCAGGGACGGCCGCCCCCGCCAATGTCGAAGATCTGCGCCGCGCACTTTCGCCATCTGCCTTTGCCGAGGTGGCGGCTCGCTTGTCGCTGCCCGCGCCCCTCCCGCCAGCAGCCGAGCCGCCTGAGGAAGCCACAAGGGTGGTCGTCACGCTCGCGGATCTGCGGGGTTTCCTCGAAGACCCTCTGCAGCGATCGGCACGCTTCCGCCTGCGCCTGCGCGAGTCCCAAAGTGACGATGAGCTGGCAGACCGCGAAGACGAGGCATTTGCCACTGGCGCGTTGGATCGGACCAGGCGTCTTCGCGAAGCCATGATCCGGGCCCTGCTGGCGTCGGAAGCCGTACCATCGCTTGCGGCGGTGGGTGCCCAGTACGACGAAATCAGTCTGCGCGAAGAATTGGCGGGTCGCGCCCCGGCCGGGGTGTTTGGCGAAGCCGAGCGCGAGCGCCACGCCGCCATCCTGAATCGCTGGACTGAGCAACTCGGCCGCGTCGCGAATGGCGGGCCGGTGCAGGCACGTGTGTTGCACTTTGGCCAGGCCTTCGAGAACGAAGACGCGCGCGAAATCCTGCCGGCCATCACACTTGAGCTGGACGCCGCCGGGGCGCGCCTTCCGCTGCACGTGGAATTGCATGGCCGAACCAGCGTTCTTGTGCAAACCCCGGACCTGCCGTGCGCGTCGGTCATTTTCACCTGCCGCTGCAAGGACCCTGACGAGAAGGTCCGGCGCGACAAGGAATCGCTGGCCGCCTTCCTCGATCACGTGGCGCTGGCCGCCGCGGGACTGTCCCCGGGCCGGCTCGGCCACCGCGGGCTGCTGCTGCTCACCGATGGCGACAAGCAGGACATCGACGAGCGTCGCTTCACCGTGTTGGACCAGGCTCGCGCACGCGAGTACCTTGCACGCCTGGTGCGCGACATGCTGACGGGGACGCTCGGCCCTTCCGGCAAGCCCACTGGCCTTCATGCCTATTTCCTGCCCTGCGAGGCCGTGTTCCGGGCGCAGCGCAAAGGCGGTTCGGTGGCAGACCAGGCCGAGAGACTTCGCGAGGAATACGGTGAAAATGGTCGCGCCCGTTTCAGCACCTTGTATGGGCCGATCCGCGACGCTGTCGCGCGCTGGAATCCGCCCCCGGCTGAAATGGCCACGCGCATGGCGGCTGATCGCTTCGGCCTGTTCTTCGAATTGCTGCAATCGGGGTCCGCATGAACGCCGTCGTCCGCTATCCCCGACCGCGTGAGCTGGATCAACTGGGATCCCGGCATGCCGTGGTCGAGGCCTCGGCCGGCACGGGCAAGACATACTTGCTTGAGCACCTGGTGGTCGATTTGCTGCTCAATCGCGGCGCGCGCATGGAGGAGATCCTGGTCGTCACCTTCACCGAGCGGGCCACCGCCGAGCTTTGCCTGCGCTTGCGCGCAAGACTGAGTGAACTTTGCCATCTCTCGACCGATCACCCCGCCGCTGCTGAACTTCCCGACCAAGAATGCTGGCGCATCGACGAAACGGCGCGGGGCCGGCTGCGCGACGCTCTGCTGGCCTTCGATCGTGCCACCATATCGACGATTCATGGCTTCTGTCGCGGGATTCTTGCCGATCACGCCTTTCTGCATCGACGCCTGTTCGACGAGCAGGCGGTCGACGAGGGTGAGGCCTTTCACACCGCTTTCGTAGAGGCCTTGCGGAATGACTTCGCGGTTCAGCCCGAGTTGCAGCAATATCTGCGCGCCTGGCTGGCCGCGGGCGACACTGCTGCCAATCTGGAGAGCGCGCTGCGCACCTGCGCGACAGAGCTCGCCCGCATCTTCCCGTCGCGGCCAGAGGCCCTACAGCCGCAATTCGCCGAGGCCGCACTGGCCGCGGCAATCGCGGCATGGCCAGCGGACATCGCCCGCGATCCGACGCTGGCCGCGCGACTGAGGCGAGCGGGGATCAATGGTTCCACCCCGAAGGCTGTGCTGTCGCGGGTGGCCGCACTGTCCGAGTTGGCCGACGAAGCGGCAAGAACCGGCAATCTCGCGGCCTTCCTGGCCAGATTTCAGACACAGGAATCCGATTGGAAGGAGAGGGGCCTAACCTACCTGCTCGACCATCTTGCCAAGGCCGCGGCTGATCCCAGGATGGCGCAGCTTTCCCGGGCGATCACTGCCATTCGAGATGCGCGCGTGCCCCTGCTCGCGGCGCTGGCGCACAAGTTCCTGCCGTTGGTCAGCGCGCGCCTGCAGGCGCGCAAGCGCGCGGCCGGGCTTTACGATTTCCAGGACATGCTGACCCTGGTGGCGGAACGCCTGGCCGACAACAGTGCGCCTGCGCAGGTGCTGCTCTCCACCCTGCGCCATCGGTACAAGTACGCGCTCATCGACGAATTCCAAGACACCGACGACGTGCAGTGGTGCATCTTCCGGCGTCTCTTCTTCGCGAGCCGCGCCGGACATGTCTTGACCGTCATCGGTGATCCCAAACAGGCCATCTACCGATTCCGCGGCGCCGACGTGCACACCTACCTGCGCGCGCGCGAGGAGATTCTGCAGGCGGGCGGCGCCCTGGTGAAGCTGGCGCATAACTTCCGCTCGACCCAGGCGGTTATCGACGGGACCAACGCCGTGTTCGACCAGGCCACGGGCTTCTTTCGGGCCGGGTCGGGCATCACCTACGACCAGCCGGTGAGCTGCGGCCGTCGTGATCGGCACCTGATCGGGACTGATGATCAGCAAGAGCCCGCCGTGGTGGTACTGGATGTGCAGCCAGCCGGTGACAAGACCCCGGTGGCCGATACCAGGCGTGCCTTGCGGCGCCGAATGGTGGAGGAGATTCGCGATCTTCTCTCCCCAGGCGAGGCTCTCTTCGTCCAGGACGGGCAGAGACGGCGACCAATCGCAGCCCGCGATATCTTCGTGCTCGCCTTTACCAACAACGAATGCCGCGAGATTGGCGAGGCCTTGCGGGCCGCTGGCGTTCGCTTCGCCTTCTACAAGGAAGACGAGCTATTCCAGACCAGCGAGGCCGCCGACGTGCTGGACCTTCTGCGCGCCATTGCCGAGCCCGAAGACCATACCCTGCGCACGCGGGCCTTCTTGACCGCATTTTTCGCTTTTGACCTGGTGGACTTGGCGGAAAGGGATCAGCCCGATGAATCGAACCCCTTGTTGCGCCGGCTTTTCGAGTGGCGCGACCTGGCCCTGGCCGGCAACACCGGTGCCTTCTTTTCGGGCGTTCTCGCGCAAAGCGGAATCGTGTGCCGCGAAGTTTGTTTGAACCGCAGTGAACGGGCCCTGACCAACTACCTTCACATCTTCGAGATCCTGCAGGATGAGGCGACCCGCACGCATGCGACCCTGCGCGAGTTGGTGGAGATGCTTGGAGCCTATGTCAATGGAACACGCCTGCCCCCGGGCGACGAGCGAAACGTGCAACGGCTGGAGAGTGACGCCCAGGCTGTGCAGGTGATGACTGTGCACAAAGCCAAGGGGCTGGAGGCCGACGTGGTCTTCCTGTATGGCGGCCTGAATCGATGGACAGACGGTTTGCTTAAGGTGTTTCACGACCACGAGAGCAGACGCGTGGTGCACCTGGGTTCGCTCGCGCCGGAAGAAGAGCAGAACCACGCCAATGAAATCGCTGACGAGGAACGACGCGTGCTCTACGTGGCGCTCACCCGCGCCCGCGCACGCCTGTATTTTCCGCGCTGCCCAAACGGCGCAAGCGCCTTCACGGGTCCCTACCGGCTTCTGCGCCCGATTCTCGACAAGTTGCTTGAGGACCCAGCCGCCAGCAAGCTGTACCATCGCGTGCCTGTGGCCTGTCCTGGTGAAGGGCCGCTGGTATTGCTGGATCCTGAGCCTGCGGCGCTCTTGGCGTGGCAGCCGCCGGAATTGCCCGCCGGCGTGGCCGCGACGGAGTTCGACCGAATTGCGAGGGAGCGCGCCGGGTTCGTTGTCACCTCGTACACCGGCGTGAAGCGTCGCCATGGCGGCTTCGTGGTTCCCGAGGAGCCGGCCGATTTGTCCACCGCCAACGAGCCGGCCGAGCGCCCTGCCACCGCCCTGGTTGACCCGCGCGAGCTTGAGCGCGGACGGCTGTCCGGGATCTTCTTGCACGCCATCTTGGAACAGGTTCCGCTGGATGGCCTCGCTCGGTCCGACTCGTCGGCCGTGTGGGCAGCGCAGCCTGAGATCGCGCAACTTCTCGATCGGCTCGCGCGGCGCCACGAACGCGATCCCGGACAGATCGCGCATGCCGCGCACCTGGTCCACACCGCGCTCTTCACACCATTGCGTCTCGGCGATTGCCTTGTGCCGGCATTGGGGTTGGCGCGGCCGTCTCTGCGGGAGGTTGAGTTCCTGTATCCTATTCCCGAACGGAATCATCCTCTACTTGCAGGGCGCGGTCCTGCACAGGAGGACGGGTGCGCCTGGTCCATTGAGCGCGGCCTGGTCAAGGGCTTCATTGACTACCTGTTCGAACACGACGGTCGCATCTACTTGTGCGACTGGAAGGGGGATTGGCTGCCATCGTGGGATGCAGACCGCGTGCGCGTGCACTGCGAAAGCAATTACGAGATTCAGGCGCGACTCTACACCCTGGCCCTATTGCGCCTGGCCGGTTTGAGCGACTGCGCGGCGTTTGAGCGTCGATTTGGCGGCGTACTTTACTGCTTTCTGCGCGGGATGCGGCCCGGCGATGAGGCGGCCGGCGCGTACTTCCGCCGGCCTGACTGGCAGACCGTGCTCAACTGGCAGGCTGAAATGCTGGGTAGCGAATTCTGGGGGCTGACGTGACATCAGCTGCCAGCTGGTTTGGCACGGCCGCAACTGACAAGGTCCATCGGACACGAGCCAAACCATAGCCTATGCGACGCGGCAGTTTCCAGACAGAAGATGCAGACTGCGCCGGTGAGCTGCCCGGTTCTCGGCAGACGCCACACCCGAAGGAGATTACGATGCGATCAAAGAGGCTTGTGCAAATTGGCGGTGTGATCAACTTCCTCTTCGTCGTATTCCATCTTGCGTTCTGGAAGATGTTCGATTGGCAACGAAGTCTGGCGTCATTGTCATCCGATAATCGCGCTGTCCTGCAAGTCTTGAATATCCACACTGCCTACGTGCTGGCGGTGTTTGCCCTCCTGTCGTTCGCATTCCCGGGCGAGATCAGTACCACGAAGCTCGGACGGTCAATTGGAATGGCAATCGCCAGCTTCTGGATTCTTCGCGCAGTGAACCAAGCCTTGTTCTGGGACATGTCTTTGGTGGGTTCGTGGGTCCTTGTCGCCCTCTGCCTTGCGACGGCGATCCTGTATCTTGTCCCTTCGATGGGATCGGAAGCGCTGCCACTCGAATGAGCGCTGCACCAGCGGGAATGCGAGCCCATGGACGGCGCTGGCTCTACCGGCTTTCTGCGTCGGCGAAGCGGGACCACGGCAGCGGCACCAGCGGCATCACCACAGGCGGTAGGCAAAGATGGAGAAAAGGAGGGCGCCGGCGCTATGGCTTGGGGTTGGCGACGCGGCCCATGAAGAGGATCGCGCCTGTGGCGCGGTTGTGGATGAAGAACAGAAAAGGACGGTCGACCCTCATCTCAATGGGCCTGCCGGCCTCGCCGAAGGAAGCGCTGGCATCCACCCCCATCACGACCCCGGTGGCGGCGGCTGCTTCGGTGCCGGCCTCGTCGACCAGCACGTTGCTCTGGTGGATCACATCGGAGATGCACAGCCCGGGTTCGGGGGACATGCCGCTGAAGTCGTAGTCCGCGGCCGGATTGCTGCACATGGGATTGTCCATGCCCAGGGCAACCAGCGTTTCCCCCAACCCGAACCGGGTGTCGATGTGGAACTTGGGCAGAAGCAGATACACCCGGCTCGACACCAGGCTGCTGCTCAAACTGGCGAAGCCGCCCGAGGCCAGCGTCTGCTCGACCGCAGCCAACTTCCCAGCGGCAGGCAGCACGACGATCATCGAGGTGTCGTATCCGAGATAGGGCAACTCGACTGCTTGAAAATCGGTTCCTGCAGCATAGGCCCAGTTCGACACCTGCACCATGGTGTCCACGGTGATGTCGGTACCGTCGGCGAGATGGAATGCGCCAGGGCCGGTGCCGTTCTTGCCGAACGGCGAGCTCCACTTGGCCTTGAAGTAGATCGCGTTGGTGAGGACCACCCGTGTGTCGGAGGAGACGTCGAGGGGCCCGAGTAGCTCCGGGATTAGACCCGCAGTCTCTTGCTTAACCCACTGGTTGATGGTCACGCGGGCGGGCTCCGGCGCGTTGACGAAGTCGACCAGGCGCACCGGCGCGCCGTAGCTGAGCGCCAGTGTGTCGAGATAGCTGGGCAGGAGAGTGAAGGTGCGTTCTGCCCAGACCGAGTTGACCAGGTTCAGAGTGAACTGGCCGGCCAGCGCGGACGGGCTGGTGATGGCGAGATCAAGGGCATTGAAGGCCGGGTGCAGGCGGGCCTGGGGCAAGCTGAAATGCAGGACGCGTGTCATCTGCTCTTCGCTCGTGCCACGCGCGCCGGCCCAGGCCATGGCGAGTGCCTTGGAGATGCTGTACGGTGACAGCGAAGCGTTTGCGTCCGGCAAGGCAGCGTTGGCGAGCAGATCGAAGCCCAGGCTGTTCACCGCCGCGACCATCGCATCTTGATCGCCGGGCGCGAGGGTCGGGGACAGTTCGCGGGTCAATTGCGACTGGGCCACGGTGAAATCCCCTGTGGCCACCGTGGTCTCGGTCCCAGTCGACGTACCACTCGTCCCGGTTGCGGTTCCGGTCGCTGTGCCGCCCGTGCCGGTCGCGGTCGCCGTGCCACCCGTCCCGGTTGCGGTACTGGTCGCTGTGCCGCCCGTCCCGGTCGCGGTCGCCGTGCCACCCGTCCCGGTTGCGGTCGCCGTGCCACCCGTCCCGGTTGCGGTACTGGTCGCTGTGCTGGCGGGTTGCACGTCGAAGGCTGGGGCCACGTCCGTAGCAGCGTCGATTACACGCGGCGATTCAGCGCCTCCGCAGGCGGGTGCGAGTAAGCAGAGCGGCACGAGAACGCGCGAAAGGCGCAGAACTCGACTGCGGGGAGAATCAATCGTCATGTGGGATCTCCTTCGGAAACCTTGATGGAGGCAAAGCACGAGCCAACCGAACCCGCGAAGAAACCAGATGAATCTGGGGTAGCATAGCCCCGGTCAACGGAAACCGCGACAAAACTGTCGCGCTCCTGTCGTCCATGTGAAAGACCAAGGTTGACCTTTTTCCCGTGAGATCCGCTACAGACGACCACGATGTTGCGGGCCGGCGTCCGGATCTTCCAATGCGATTGGTACCGAATATTTGCCCTCGGCAAGCAACTTGCACAGCGCGATTGCCGACAATCTCGGCATGTCCCTTCCCCGCGCCATCGTCCCGGGCCGCCGCTACATGATCACCCGTCGCTGCTCCGAGCGCCGCTTCTTCATGCGACCGGACCGCGAAACCAATAACGCCTTCATCTACTGCCT
>Ga0182021_10002397_pt1 | contig 21829 bp, 21 predicted proteins | sample 612E3MmetaG_FD_120493 | JGI IMG/M metagenome (GOLD analysis project Ga0182021, IMG submission 120493) | Permafrost microbial communities from Stordalen Mire, Sweden - 612E3M metaG (Illumina Assembly) | ecosystem: Environmental > Terrestrial > Soil > Wetlands > Permafrost | place: Sweden... | reverse complement strand
GAAGACCCGTATGCACCTGACCCCGACGCCCTGCGCGCCCAGCGCGAGCGGGTTCTGGCGCTAGCGGACCTGGTCGTCCCGGGACACGGCCCAGCCTTCACCCCCGGCCCGAGCACGCCCCGCTAAACGAACTGGCCCCGCGCGACGGAGCCCGATTGGGGATCTGCTACGGGACGAGCAAGACAATGCCAATTACCTGGCACTAGCTCGGTCTTCGTCGTTCCGTGGCGGGTTCCCGAGTGAATCAAGCAGGCGGCTTTCGACCGCGAACGGTTGCTGCTTGAGCCCGCCTCGATGATCGTCAGCGTGCGCGCATGGCCGCAGCGACGGCGGAGACGCGCAAGAAGTCGAGTTTCTCGGCGGCCTCAGATCCCGTGGCAGCCGTGTAGGCGACGATGCGCAGATCGGTGCCGGCGACGCTGAACACGTCGCAGTCGAGCTGTACCTCCCCGACGACATCGCTGTGCACCACCTTCCGCTCTGACTGATGCTCGCCCACGATGCCGCACTCCCACAGCTCCCGAAACCGTTCGCTCGCCGCGAGCAACTCTTCGACCAGGGCCCGCCGACGGCCCGGGCAGCGATCTCACCCACCCGATCACGTCGTCGTTTCCGGGGGTCAACCGTTTCCGGAACACCTCACCCGTATCGCCGTCGATCGCCGCCGCGACCACCGATCGTGCGTGCACATCCAGACCAACACTCGTACGCTCGGTAAACATCGGGGCCGCCTCACACATGTAGGCACTGCCGAACAGGGCTTTGCTCGGTAACCCACGATGCTGTGCGAGCGAGGCCCCGGCCCGCAAGAGCGGGCACCTACATACCGTCTAGAAGAATCAGACACGGGTGCTGTCCTGTTCAGATTCGGTCGCGTCGATGGCAGTGAGGTGGCGTGTGGCGGAGTATTCGTCCAATACCCAGGGCGCGGCTGCACTCGTACGATGCAGGCGTGTCAGCGATGCATTGGGAACAGGGCGGCCTGCCGAGAAGGCTCTGAGGGCGGGTTCGTCGAAGCTGAGGCAGTTGGCGACGATGAGCATGACGATGGAGTCGTGCGCTGTGACGACTAGCCGTTCTGGTCCCTCAACGCGGTCAACGTCCGTCATGACGGAGCGGAGCCGGAGCAGGACGTCCGTGAACGATTCCCCACCTGGTGGCCGGTGGCAGTATGGGCCAAGCCGGAGACGGCGGGCGTATTCGGTCGGGTGCAGGTTCTCGAGGCTGGCGGGCGTTAGTTGCTACAGGATGCTCATTTCGTTGTCGCGAAGTCGCTCGTCGACATGTTCGTTCGGAGATCCAACATCTGCCGCGTCGAGGGCAATCGCGATGGTGCGGCGGGCACGGACGTAGGGCGATGTCCAGAACGTCACAGGCAGCCCGGAAACGTTTTGTCGCGCCAGCTCCCGACCGAGCGCCTCGGATTGCCGCTCACCGAGTTTGGCGAGCGGCACATCGGCGTCTCGATATTCGACCTGCATGTGGTCGGCGCCTGCCGCTGTTGCGCGGGCGGCGGCAACGTTGGCGACCGACTCGCCGTGCCGTAGAAGCCACAATTCAGTGACGGTCCCGCTCGGCACGCTAGGCCTCCGCGAACGAGGCGGCGCTGTTGGTCGAGACATCCCAGGAGCGCAGGTGTCGCCAGGTCATGTGCTCCCACCAGTGGCCAGACCAGTCGGCTTTGAACTCGAACAACGAATACCACCGTGCAACGAATGATGCGGGCGGTTCGATGGGAAGTCCCTCGAGGAATTCCCCGACCTCGTCAGAGAGACGGTTGTCGACGGCGAGTTCATGGGCGGCCAAGCTCAGATGGGCGGCGAACGAGTACTCGGACAGACCTGGGGTGAGAAAGTCGTCCACCTCTAGAGGCGCATACAGCGGGTCGACAGCTTCCTTAACCCGCTGGGCAACCTCCGAGAGCGGGATGTTGATTGATGTGCCGGTCGCGTCCTCTTCGAGGTTGTAACCGTATCGGTCGCTGTTTCGCTCGATGCCCTTGTTGTAGACGGGCAGCGCTTGGACCCCTGCGAAGGCAGCGTCGAGGGCGGAGGTGAGTTCTTTCTCGGAAGCGTGAGTGCGGAGGTTGCCGATCAGCGTGGCGTGAGGGGGAAAAGCACCTGCGGAGACGAGGCCGAATTGCCTTTGCAGCGCGATGGTCACTTGGGTGACCGTCCAGCAGGTGGCGGCATCAGGGCGGAGGAAGATGCCGTATCGAATGTCTGTCATGGGGGCCTTTCTGAGTGTGAGCGGGCCCGGCAAGTGGTCGCTTCCAGGGCCCGCTATGGGGTTACTGGCCGAGCTGTTGGCGGTACTGGGCGATCGCCGTCTTGGCGCTGGCGGTCATGGCGCTGAGCGCGGAGTCAACGCTCTTCGATCCGGCGAATGCGGCCTGCATCTGGTTGACGTTCGCGCTGCGAATATTGGTCATGGCGCCGCTGACGCATCCGGCCGTGACGGTGTTGACGGGGGTGTTCTTGACCTGCTTGAGGAAGGCCTGAGTGGGAGCGCTGGTTGCCAGGAACTTCTTCTGCGAGGCGAGGTCGCCCGTTTTGTTGTTGATCGGGATGTACCCGGTCGCCTGGCTGAACTGTTCCTGCGACGTCGGTGAGGTCAGGAATGTTTCGAGCTTCCAACCAGCGACCTGCTGAGCTTTCGTGGCCGACTTGCTCAGCCACATAGCCGATCCGCCGGTCACGGGGCCGACCTTGCTGCTGGAACCTGAGGTCGGGTAAGGAAGTGCCTCGTACTGGAACGGGACACCTGCCTTGAGCACGCCGAGAAGACCGGAACCATTGAGCATGACGCCGACCTTGCCTGCGGTGAAGGCCGAGACGCCGGCGGACCCGGCGCCGCCACCGTCGACGGCAACCCCGGACGTGTAGAGGCTGACCAGCTTGCTGACCGCGGTCTTGGCGGCGCCGCTACTGATCGTGATTCCGGTGGCGGCCTTTCCGCTGCGCCCGTTGTCGGGACTGCAGAAGGCTTGTCCGGCCGTCGCGGCCAGTTGCTCGATGTAGTAGTCGTCGTCGGGCATCGTGAAGCCCTTTTGGCCGGTCTTGGCGGCGACGGCGTTGGCTGCGGCAACCATGCCGTCGACAGTGCTGAGGCTGCTGGTGTCGGTGATGCCGGCCTTAGTCAGCAGATCCGTGTTGACCCACAGCATCGGCGTGGACACGTTCATCGGGACGGCTTGCTCCACACCATTGACGGTGTAGTAGTTGCGAGCCGGAGCGGAAAGATCGTTCAACTTGACGTCACCGGGGTTGGCCTTAGCCATCGAGGCTGCGGAGATGCTCTGCTTCACGTCGGTCATGTATCCCGTGGCGATGTCGCCGGCGAGGACGATCGTGGGCGCCGAGTTGGAGCGCAGCGATGCGGTGTATTTAGCCAGGAGGTCAGCGTAAGCGCCCTGATAGGTGGCGCTGACGTTGATCCTGCCCTTGTTTTCGGTGTTGAACTGGCTGATGAGTTTGTCGAAGGCGACACCGTTCGCGGCACCGAGGCCGTGCCAGACGGTGATATTGGTCACCCCCGTGGCGTCTTTCAGGGCGGATGCGCCGGGGGCACTGCCGGAACCGCCGGCGTCGCTGCCGGTCGTGTTCGAGGTGCACGCGGCAAGGCTGGCGACCATGGCGGTCGCGACGGCGATGGTGAGGACTGCTTTCTTCATGCTTCTTCCTTGACGGGGTGGACGGGACGGTGGGACAGGGTGATTAGCGGAGGACGCCGCGTGAGAGTCCGTTGACGAGGAATCGTTGGGCGACAATGACGAGGATCATGGTGGGGACGACGACGAGGACGGCTCCGGCGAAGATGATTGCGGGGTTGCCGACTTCCGACGAGGCGAGTTGGGAGATACCGACCTGAATCGTTCGCGCGGATGCGGTGTCGGTGATCAGCAGTGGCCAGAAGAATCCGTTCCACGCTGCCAGAGCGCTCCACAGGATGGCGTTGATGACTTGGGGTCGACATAACGGGATGATGATCCCGAAGAGCGCGCGGATGTCTCCGGCACCGTCGAGCCGTGCGGCTTCCCACACTTCTCGGGGGATGGCGCTGAATGCTTGTCGCATCAGGAAGATGGGGTAGCCGGCGGCCATGAAGGGCAGCACGACGCCGAGGACGGTGTTGCGGAGTCCGAGTGAGCTGACGAGTTCGTAGTTGGGGATCACAATGCTCTCGCCGGGGATGGCGAGGGTGATCACGACGAGGCCGAAGGCGAGTTTGCGCCAGCGCCATTGCGGGAAGACGAACGCGTAGGCGGCGAGGGCGCCGGTGACGAGTTGCGCCAGTGTTTGGAGGGTGACGACCCCGACGCTGACAAGGTACTCCTGGGCCAGCGGGATGCTGGTCGCGGCCGCGCGGAAATTGCCTAGCGTGAAGTCGGCGAGCTTCGGGAAGATCCCGTCGCGGACGAGGGCACCGTTGGACGTGAGCGCACCGAGGAACGATACGTAGACCGGGAAGAAAATGACCACGGCAATCATCAGCACCGCGACGAAGCGGACGATCGTGCCGGTGCGCGGTCGGGTGTTCCGCGTCCGGGTTTTGGTGAAAATGCTCATGCTGTTTCCTCGCTCCGGAACAGGCGGAACTGGATGGCGGTGATGCTGGCGACGATGATGATTAGCACGATGGCGACCGCAGACGCTCGCCCGAAGTCCGGCGTTCCGTTGCCGAACGCGAGTTGGTACAAGCGGTAAACGAACGTCGTCGTTGATCCCGCTGGGCCACCGAGGGTGAGGATTTGGATCTGGGCGAAGGTCTGCAATCCCGAGATTGTTTGAGTGACGACGAGGAACAGGATGCTTGGCCGCATGATCGGGATCAGGATGCGGGCTGCGAGGCGGAACTCGTTGGCTCCGTCGATTTGAGCCGCTTCGACGACCTCCGAAGGAACGTCGCGCACTGCGGCGGTAAGGACGAGGAAGGAGAATCCGAATTCGTACCAGGCAGTTGCGATGGCGATCGCCCAGATCGCCGGGAGAGGTCGGCTCAGCCAATCGGGCCCGTTGAGGCCGACCGCCCCCAATACGACGTTCAGCACACCGACAGATGGCGCGAAAAGCCCGGCGAAGACGACGGATGCAGATGCAGCTGAGTATGCGAATGGCAGCGAAAAAATGACCCTGAATATGCCGCTGCCGAGAAGCCTTCCCCGCAGCAGCACGCTCGCGGCCAGAGCGGACGCTGTCGCCAGTGCCATGCCAAGCAGGGCTATCACGATGGAGATGAAGACCGTGTAGAGGAAGCTCGGATCGGTGAACAGCGAGACGTAGTTTCCCAGGCCGACCCATCGTGTCGGGTTGCCGATGATGTCGCTGGCGTAGCCGCTCAGCTGAAGCGAGCGCACTAGCGGCCAGAAGTAAAACACGAGAAGCAGCACCAATGCGGGAAGGACCAACCATGGGCCGATCCCAAAACCCCGCCAGCCGCGGACGGTGCGCTCGGGGGTATTCCTTGGCATTGCTAGCTCCTCGGCCCGCATCATCACGGGAACGTTCCCGGACAGGCAACGAAATTACCAGAGGGAAGCCGGAACTTCAAGTTGTCCAAGAACAGAACTGCGGGTAGCGAGAGCTAGACCGTCTTCGCACGCCCCGCGTCGCCGTCACCGCGGCACTGACCTTCCTGCGCAACCGCGTCGTTAGCCGAGACCGGGCCGGGATCTGGTCGCTGACCTCGGTGAACGACCTACGCGAGCACAGCTGGTTCACCGCACACAAACCGGCGCTTACGGACCCACAAGTGCGGCGGCACACCGCCATGGGGCAGGTCCTTCAACCGGCAGATCGGACGGTCCTTCACACGCGACGACATCACCCCACCGAAGGCAACCACCCTCCACAGCGACGCTCTCCACCGGCATGTCGAGGCCACCAGCCTCTAATCACGGCGCCGCCCCGCTCAGGTACAAGAGCCCCCTTGCTTGTCGGGGTGAAACCAGTGGGCGTAGAGCCTTAGGCACCCAGATATGCGGGAACGTTCCCGTCCTGGTTGCTTCGCGCTCACCTACGCGCCGCACGAAAGGGACACGTGATACCTCTAAACGAACTTCTTGATCTGGCCTTCCGAATATTCGTGGCGATCGCTCTGGGCGCCGGAATTGGTCTGGAACGTCAATGGCGACTTCGAACGGCCGGCATCAGGACAAATGCGCTCGTCTCTGTGGGAGCGGCACTCTTCGTCATCGTCGGGTCAGTAAGCCTGGTGGGCTCAGACGTCACCCACGTCGTCGCCGACCCAACTCGAGTCGCCGCTCAGGTGGTGTCGGGAATTGGCTTCCTGGGCGCTGGCGTGATCTTGCGGGACGGCTTCAACATCCGTGGTCTAACGACGGCCGCGACCTTGTGGTGCGCCGCGGCGATCGGATCGTTGGCCGGCGCCGGCGCAGAAGAGCTTGCTCTTGTAGGCACTGTTGCCATCATCGCCACAAATACGCTGCTGTGCCCACTGAGCAGGGCCGTCAACAAGAGAACCGGTCACGACTCGGGAATTCTGGAAACCTCGGAGGACGATTTGACCGAGAGCGACTATCTTCTGGAGGTCGTTACGACGGAGAAGAACGAACCCCGCGTGCGAGCTCTTGTACTTCAGACGGTCGACCGCCCGGAGTAGTGCTTGCAGGCGTCTCGTCTCAGCACCCTGGAGACACCCAGGGGCTGGAAGTGGCCGTGCAACGCATAAGCCTGGATCCGAAAGTCACATCGAGTCGTTGGTGGCCTGTTGAAGCCGAAGACTAGACCTTAAGAATTATCCGGCAACCTTCGCAAAGGGAGCGGCTGTCCGGCCGGTGACAAGGTCACCGCGCAGGGAAATGAGCCGATCCCGAAGGGCGTGTCCTTCAATTTTGTCGATCAGCATATCGATGGAGGACATCCCGATCTCTTCGATCGGCTGACGAAAAGTCGTTAGCCCGAGGAATGGTGCCGCGAGAGGGCCGAATCCGTCGTAACCGGTAACCGTGACATCTTCTGGCGCTGACAAGCCCGCTTGCCGCAGGGCTTCGAGGACATCGACGGCAGCGGGATCTGTCGGACACATGATTGCGTCGACCTGTCCATCGGCAAGATGGGCCGACACGACCTGCTGGGCTTGACCGTCGTTCGTGACGTTCCATACAGCAGGCGTGATCCCTCCTCGCTCGAGCGCATCGACCATTGCCGTACCCCGTGTGTTTTGACTCAGCGAGTACGACTTATCTACCACCACGACGGCGACCTTCCGGTGGCGCAACGACAAGACGTACTCAGCGAGCTGTCGACCACCGTCTGCATCGTCACAGAAGACGCTCGTGATTCCTCGAGCCGTTTCGCGCCGCCCAGCCACCACGATTGGCACCCGATTGATGTAGGGAACAATGTCTTCGGAAGGCAATCGAGCCGATGCCAGAACTAAACCGTCGACCTGCAAAGAGATCAGTCCACGGAGGGCCGTCAGCGCGTCGGCGACTTCCAGATCGCTCGCGCTGGTCACGGTGACAAGCTGATAGCCGCGGCTTTCAGCCTGACGCTGCATCGCCGACTGCAGCTCTGCGTAAAACGGCCGGGTCACGTCACGCAGAACAGCACCCAGCACTTTCGTGTGAGAACTAACCAATCCCCTCGCCAGCGCGTTGGCGACGTAACCCAGCTTCAGGGCGGCCCGCTCGACGCGTTCTCGCGTCTCCTGACTTACTTCCCCTTGGCCAAGCAGTGCTCGGGAGACGGCCGACTTGGAGACCCCGGCCTCGGCGGCCACGTCGAGGATGGTCGGTGCTTTCGGCTTCGTCTCGCTAACCATGATGCACACCCAGGATCCACAAGGAGCCTGTCGATCCGAGAGGCCGGGAACGTTCCATCTTCGAATGCTAACGGGGCAGGACCGCCCTAGCCACTCTCGGCGGCCGTAACGTCTGAAGTCGTGTCGTTCAGCCGTCCCATCAGGCGCGCAGGTCGGGGAACATCGATGGTGGTGGAGCTGTGTAGGGCAGGGTTGACCTGGTTCGTTGCGGTCCTCAGAGTTCGCGAAGGGTCCTTCGGGGCTCATCAGGACGGGCATGTGGAGGTCGACGCCGATGCGCCACCAGCTGCTCATGGCGGTGGGGTGGTGCCGGGCGGACTCCCAACTGCGCCACAGCGCTTCCAACCTTGACACCGGTGTCAACGCACTCAATTCAGATCCGTTGCGTTTCGTCGAGTGTCACCGTCCCGATTGCGGAACCTTTTGCAGACGACCTCGGACATCCGCGCAGGCGACGGTAAAACCGATACTTCGGGTGGAATCTGGACGGGCCGGTCCCTGGAAGCCCCGCCCGCAGGCTTCACCGGGACACGGACGTTGTATGACACGCCTTCTTTGACCTCTTCGACCTTCCGTATCTTCCGATTCGGCTGGAGGGAGAACCACTGGGCGGTGTGTAGGTGATGGTGTGAAGCCAGCCTGGGATCTCGCCTGTGTTGTCGCCTGGGCTGTGCCCCTTCCGTAACCCCCCGAGAGCGCTTTACCGCATGTTGTACCGCTCGGGGTGTATGCGCTGCGTTGGTGGGATCAGCCCGCCTGGTGGACGCGAAGGGCTTTCAACATGTTCGTCAGCGACGTAAACATCCAGCCGAACCGCACGGGCTTGCCCGGGATTGCTTCCTTGGAGTCCATCGTGGGCGCTCTGCTCACGTTCGGGCTTGTTGCGGACGTCGCCGGTATCGCGATCTCGGCGATCGCGTGGGCCATCGGATCGCATTCTGGTAACCCGCATGTGGCTGGCAAGGGCAAGTCTGGGGTGTTGGTCGCCCTCGCAGCGGCGTTCCTGATCGGGGGCGCCACGTTCCTGGTGAACTTCTTCAACGCCCAGGGCGGCCACCTCACATGAACCCGCTGCGTGGGATCTCTTCCCGGAGAATGTGGGTTCTTGCAGCGACCGCGTTGGTGGTGCTGTCCCTGGTAGTAACTGTGGTCATCGTCGGTGGACATTCGTCGCCGACCTCGACCGGCCATTCCGCCACCGGCGGCTGGAGCCCGACAGCCTCGGCAACCCCGTCACTGCCAGGGGCCAACTCACTGACAGCTGAGCAGCAAACCGGTCTGCGGCAGAGCCTGGCGCGGATGCGTGCCCAGATCCCAGTTATCCCTTCGACGTCGGCGCGGTACCCGGCGGTGAGCTCGCAGGCCCGCCAGCAGCCTGACCTCTACGCGGCCGCCTTCACTGCCGATCTGTTGACCCAGGACTACCGCACCAGCCGCGACCAGCTCCTGGCCTGGGTGCAGTCGGAGTCGGCACAGTCCACGGAGCCCTTGGTCGTCGGGCTGACCCCGGTCGAGCTGCGGGGAAGGTTGGCTCTCTGGTCTGTCCAAGACGACACCGGGAGCCCAGCAATAGTGCCAAACCAGAGCGTGTGGGCGTCACTGGCTGCGCGCCAGGGGTATACGACGGTCCAGATCCAGAAGGTCACAGAGCCTGTGTCCTGGGCGGAAGCTGTTTCCGGCGGTCAGATCAACGACCCGGGAGTCACCGCCCGTGAGGTCGACGCCGAGGTCACGCTGCACACCACCGACAACGGGCAAGCCACCACCGCGGCTTCCAGTGTGGCGCTGACGATCCAGTTTGAGGGGCCCCCCGTCCGGGACGGGTACGGGTTCGTTGTTGCGGTCATCTACACCGTCGCGGGGATCAGCTGATGACGATTTGCGCAGGGCCCATCGCGCTCACACCGGTCTGCCAGATCGTCAAGCTCCCAGCGACGGCCGCCAATGACGCGTTCGCCAACATGGCCGGCTGGTTCGGCAAGGCCGCAGACCAGGCCACGTCGTGGCTCTGGGCCCAGATCGGGTCAGCCACAGCGATCAATCTCGACTCCCCGCAGCTGCGTACTGACCTGCTTGCCACCGGCGCCATCGCGCTCACCCTGACCCTCGGGTTGTTCCTGGTCCAGGTCATCACCTCGGTGCTGCGCCGCGAGCCTGCCGGGCTGGGCAGGGCCGTCAAGGGCCTGGTTATCGCGTTGGTGATGTCGGTGTTCGCGTTCTCGGTCACCAAGATCCTTCTGGGTGTGGTGGATCAGCTCAGCGAAGGCGTCGTCAGCTACACGATGGGCACCGACATCGCGGGCCTGGGCAAACGGCTCGCCCTCGGCAGTATCGAGGGGGTCACCAACCCGGGTCTGGTGCTGATCTTCTCGCTGGTCATCCTCGCGGCGGTGGCTGTGGTCTGGGGGGCGATGGTGATCCGGAAGATGCTTGTCATCATCGCCGCCGTCCTGACGCCGTTGGCGTTTTCCGGTGCCACGGCCGACATCACCGCCGGCTGGGTCCGCAGGTGGATCGAGTTCATGGCCGCGATGATCGCCTCCAAGCTGCTGCTGGTCATCATCTTCATGATCGGGGTCTCCGTCATGGAAGGCGCCGGGATGACCTCCCAGCCCGGGCCGGGCCAGCAGCTCACCCAGATTGCTACCGGCGCCCTCATCCTCCTGCTGGCAGGGTTCGCGCCCTGGGCGGCGATCAAGATGTTCCACTTCACCGGCGACGCCCTGCACTCCGCACACGCCACCGCCACCGCAGCCCCCAGCGGCGCCCGGACCGTCCTGAGCGCACCCCAGAAGGTCAACGTGATGCACTCCCAGGCCTCCCACGCTGCGGCCAAGTTCTCCGGCAGCAGCCCAAGCGCCCCCGCCAGCGCCCAGCCTCCCAGGGACAGCGCCGACCTGCTCAACGCCAATCCCGCACCAAACGGTGGCTCGGCCGGACCAGCCAGCACCGCCGGGGCCGACAAGGGGCTGTCGGCTGCGACGGCTGCCAACCCGGTGGGCTCTGCGGCTGGGTCTTCCGCGGCCGGAGCCGGGTCTTCGGCCGCGGCCGTAGGTTCGCTCGGAGCCGCCGCAGCCATCGCGGCCCCGGTAGTTGTCGCCGCCGGTGCATCGGCCGCCACCAAGAAAGTTGTCACCGCAACAACCAGCGGGGTGGGTCAAGCGGCGCCGGCGCCGACCAAATCACCGATCCAGCAATAGCCCCACCGCAGGACGACCTCAAGAAACCGCTTCTTCCTTAACCTCCCACGAGCAGAAGTGAGCAACGCCATGACCGATACCGTCCCTGCCGCCCCACCCAACCTGGTCCGATTCGGCCGCCGATCATCTCGCGGCCTGCTGCTTGAGTTCTCGGTGGCCCGTGTCGCGTGTATTGGCGCGGCAGCAGCGGTGTTCATCCCGTCGTTGATGGTCGCGGGCATCGCCGGGGTGGCCGCCACTGCCGGCGTTTGGTTCAGTCTGTTGTGCGCCGCCTTTGTGAGTTGGGGTGGGCGGCCCGTCGTCGAGACCGCACCCACTGCGGCTCACTTCATGCTTCGACGAGCCCAACGGCAGGGCACGTTTGCGGTCCGCCCGGGCAAGCCCCGCCCAGCCGGAACCCTGGCACTACCCGGAGATGCGGCCGCGCTGCGCTGGCTGTCCGATGCCGCTACTGGGACGGTGATGGTCCATGACCCGCACGAGCAGACCCTGACCGCCATCGCCCGCGTCAGCCACCCGGCGTATGTGCTCCTGTCCCCCGATGACCAGTCCCGCCGCGTCCAGGGCTGGGGCCGGGCCCTGGCCGGGCTGGCGGCCTCGGGGACCTGCGCACGGGTCCAGATCCTGGAGACCGCCCAGCCCGACAGTGGTCGCGGGATCCTCGACTGGTGGAACCAGCAACGCGCCTTCCACGCCGCCCCGTGGGCTGTGGCGCAGTACGAGGAGCTCATGGCGGCCAAGGCCCCCGCGGCCTGCACCCATCGCACCCTGATCGCGTTGTCCCTGGACCTGAAGGCAGCCGGCAAGCCGATCCGGGACGCCGGGCGCGGGATGACCGGCGCGGCCGCGGTCCTTGGCCAGGACATGGCCGCGTTCGAGGCGAGCCTACGCGCGGCCGAGCTGAAACTGACCGGATGGCTCGGACCGGGCGAGCTGGCCGGGGTCATCCGGGGCGCCTACGACCCTGGCGCCTCGGCGCGCCTGGATGGCACCGGCGTTGGCCAGGACCTGGCAACGGCTGGGCCGGTAGCGGTCGAAGAGCACTGGGACCACCTACGCCACGACAGCGGCTACTCCGCCGTGCTCTGGGTCAGCCAGTGGCCACGCATCGACGTCCCACCCCACTTCCTACACGCCCTGGCCTTCGCGCCGAGGGTGCACAAGACGATCTCGATCAGCGCCACCCCGCTATCCACTGCGGCGGCGATGCGAGACATCCGCAAAGCCAAGGTCGAGTACCTCACCGACGCCGCACAGAAGACCCGTATCGGCCAGATCGCGGACCTGGCCGACGCCCAGGAACTGGCCGATGTGATGACCAGAGAACAAGCCCTGATCAGCGGCCACGCGGACATGCGGTTCACCGGCCTGATCGCGGTCACCGCCCCCACCAAAGACGACCTCGACGCAGCCCTCTCCCAGCTGCAACGCGCCGCGTCACAGTCCGGCTGCGAAACCAGGCTCCTCCTCGGCCAGCAAGCACGATCCTTCACCGCCGCAGCACTTCCCCTCGCCCGAAAGGTCCACTAACCATGAGCAACCGCTACCGCACCCACGCGACCACCGGTTTCACCCCGCCACGCCTGGCCAGACGTGAACGCCGCACCCGGGCCAAAGCCGCCAACTCGATCGTGCGCAAGGCCCGTCGCCGCACCAAAGACGAAACACGCGCCCGCACCAAGGCCCTGGCCGACGAGCGCCACGCCGCCCGCTACCTGCCCCGCGGCGGCGAGAGTGGCCGGGCGGCTCTGCGCAGCCACCGGCGGTTCCGGGTCCCGCCGCACCGCGGCACCTCCGAGGTCCTGGCCGGCGCCTACCCGTTCCTGGCCGAAGGCGGCCTGGGCAGCGACGGCACGTTCATCGGCCAAGACGCCTGGAGCGGCGGCGGATTCTGTTTCGACCCCTGGGTCCTCTACCAGAACAGGACCATCACCAACCCCAACTGCCTCCTGGCCGGGGTCGTGGGACGCGGCAAGTCCATGCTGGCCAAGGCGATGGCCACCCGGTCGATCGCCACCGGCCGCAAGGTCTACGTCCCCGGCGACCCCAAGGGCGAATGGTCGGTCGTGGCCCGCGCCGTCGGCGGCGTCGCGATCGAGCTTGGCGGCGGCTCCACCAACCGCCTCAACCCCCTGGACGAAGGGCCACGGCCCACGGCGATCACCGGCGATGCGTGGGCCGCTCTGGTGGCGAGCAGGCGCCGCGGGCTGCTGGGCTCGCTGGTCGAGTCGGCCCTGGGCCGCCCGATGACCGCGATGGAACACACCGCCCTGGACCAAGGCCTTCGCCAGGTTGTCGCCCGGCCCGGAACCCCAACCCTGCCCATGGTCGTCGATGCCCTGTTCAACCCCACCCTCTCCTCCGACGGGGCAACCATCGGTCAGCTGGTCGTAGACGGCCGCGAAGTCGGCCACGCCCTACGGCGCCTGGTCTCAGGCGACCTGGCGGGCCTGTTCGACGGCGAGTCAACGGTCACGTTCGACCCGTCACTGCCGATGGTCACCCTGGACCTGTCGCACATCTCCGGGTCCGACCAGCTGATCGCGATGGTGATGGCCTGTGCGTCGGCGTGGATGGAAGCCGCGCTGTCCGACCCCGACGGCGGACCGCGCTGGGTCATCTACGACGAAGCCTGGCGGCTGCTGCGACAGCCGGCGCTGCTGGCGCGGATGCAGTCGCAGTGGAAACTGTCCCGAGGCCTTGGCATCGCCAACCTGATGATCATCCACCGCCTCTCAGACCTCGAAGCCGTCGGCGACTCCGACTCCGAAGCCAGAGCCCTAGCCCTGGGCCTACTGGCCGACTGCTCAACCAAGATCATCTACCAGCAAGAATCCTCCGAGGCCCCCCACACCGCCCAAGTCCTCGGCCTCACGTCGGCCGAACGCGGTGAGCTGCCCGAACTGGCCCGCGGAGAAGGGCTCTGGCGCGTCGGCCAAAGGGCCTTCGTTGTCCGCCACCTGGTGACCGACGGCGAGCTCAAACTCTTTGACACAAATTCCAGGATGTTCACACCCACTCGGCTAGACCAGGCATGACGGCCTCATCTGCCCGCCCTGGCGCCCTGGGCTCCACCGACACGCTACTGCTTGGCGCGGTGTTCGCGGGCGCGGCGGGCTCGTTCGTTGTGTGGGCCGGGGCAGCGATCACCGCCCTCCTGTCCGGCCGCGCGGTCCCCCGGGTCGACCTAGCCGCAGGGGTCCGGGCCCTCACCCAGGACCGCGGAAACCCTTCAGCAGCGTGGGGACAACCCGTGGGGCCCACCTGGTTGTACTGGACCTGCACAGCGTCGGTCCTCGCCATCCTGGTCGCCGCCGTGGCGGCCGGCTGGTGGGTGTGGGCGAGGAACAAGACCTCACGCGACCAGGATCCCCGGCGCCTCCAGGGGTTGGCCTCACGACCCGAGGTTGCCAAGGTCACCGGCGCCAAGGCATTGATACGCCGGGCCGGCGACCTGCGCCCATCCCTGACCCAGGCCCGGGTCGGGGATCTCGGTCATCGGCTCGGGCGCGCCCTTGGCGTGGACTGCTACGCCAGCGTTGAGGACTCCATGGTCCTGCTGGGACCGCCACGCTCGGGCAAGGGAGTCCACATCGTCATCAACGCCATCCTGGACGCCCCCGGCGCGGTCATCACCACCTCCACCCGCCCCGACAACCTGACCGCAGCCCTCGCAGCGCGCGCGAAAATGGGACCGGTGGCAGTCTTCGACCCGCAAGGGCTGGCGCCGGGGATACCGTCGGCGACTCGCTGGTCCCCGATCCGGGGGTGTGAGAACCCGCAGACCGCGATGATCCGCGCCAAAGCCCTGACCGCAGGCGCCGCGTCCGGCACGACCGACTCCAGCTTCTGGCAGTCCTCCGCAGAAGCGGCGGTCCGGGCCCTGCTACACGCCGCCGCCCTGGGGGGTCGCACGCCGGCGGACCTGTACCGGTGGTCGCTGTCCGCGGCTTGGGCGCGAGAGGCAGTAATGATCCTGGCCACCCACCCGAAGGCGGCAACGTCCTGGCATCAGGGGCTGGAGGCGATCGTGGGCGCCGACCAGAAGCAGCGGGACTCCGTGTGGGCCATGGTCGCGATCGCCTTCGCGTCACTGGCCGACCCCCAAGTGCTGGACGCGGTGTCTCCCGGACCCGGGGAGCAGTTCGACCCCCAGGCGTTCCTGCAACAGCGCGGGACGGTGTTCCTGGTCGGCACCTCAACGGGAGCCTCCGCCACCGCGGGTCTGGTGGGCGCTTTCGTCGAAGACGTGGCCGAGGCCGCCCGCCGGCTGGCCGCCGCATCCCCGGGCGCGCGGATCGATCCGCCATTGTCGATGATCCTGGACGAGGCAGCCAACTACCCGCTGCCCTCCCTGACCTCGCTAATGTCCGAAGGCGGAGGCACCGGCATCACCACGATGGTCGTCCTGCAGTCCCTGGCACAAGTCCGCGCGGTCTGGGGCGAACACGAGGCCGCCGCGATCTGGGACGCGGCCAGCGTCAAGCTCATCCTCGGCGGCGGCTCCAACGCCCGAGACCTCGAAGACCTGTCCAAGCTCATCGGCCAACGCCAAGAGCAGCAGCTCAGCCAGTCCATCGGCGCCGACGGCCGCCGGTCCAGCTCCTCGTCCACCCGTGAGGTCCCGGTCATGGACCCGTCCAGGCTGCGGATGCTGCCGTTCGGGACCGCTGTCCTGATGCTTCGCGCGGCCCGCCCGATCGTGTTGACCATGACGTCCTGGACCAAGCGCCCCGAAGCCGCCGAGCTGCAGTCCTCGCGTCGCCGCCTTGAAGCGGTCATCGAGCATGCCAGCTCCCAAGCCCACCAGTTGCCCGCGCCGTAGGCGGCGATCACTTTGACGCACGACCCGTTCACGGCCGGGCTCGGCGAACAAACCGGGCCGACCCACTGGCCATCCCTACTGCCCGATGAGACCCACCCGGCCTGGGCGGAGCTGCGGGACTGGGTCGAGCATCTGGTCGACCGGTTCGCCCTGGAGACCCGGGTCATCCCGCCCTGCTGGTACCGGCACAACACCCTCGTCGAGTCACTGTCCGCGCTGCGCGACCATGAACGAATCTGCTTCGCCCCCACCGCCTCCCCCAGCGGCGCGGTGGACTGGTTCCGGGCCCTGCGCGAGGTCGAGCAGCGGATGAGTCAGGCCTGCGTGCGGACCCAGTGCTCAATCAACGAACACCGCCCCGACCCTGCCCGCCCCTGGAACACCGATCAGGGCCCGTGGCAGGCCTTCGTCGAGGCCGACGCCGCCGACCGCGAGCGGCGGGTCATCGACGAAGGCCTCGCCGACCGCTGAACGGCGCGACCGGTTCGTGTACCCGCCGACCGGTAACCGGTACAGGACGAGACGGCCTCGCCACGAAGGGCAGCCACCCATGTACCCCGAACACAAGACCAATATCGGCGTCGCCAATTGTGGCGACGGGATCCAGCCATGACCGTTACCGGCAACACGCGCTTTGACGTTACGACGGTTCGACATGACCACCGGATCGAGGATGTCGTGGCAGCAAGCGGGGTCGAGCTGACCCAGCGGGGACGGGGCTTCATGGGCTGCTGTCCCTTCCACGACGACTCCACGGCGTCACTGTCTGTGGGCGGTGTGCCCGACCGGTTCCACTGCTTTGGGTGCGGGGCCGGGGGTGACGTCATCGAGTACGTCCAACGGTTCACCGGACTCTCCTTCACCGGCGCCGTACAAGCCCTCGAGCAAGGCACTGCCTTCTGCGGCGCGGCGCCGTTCACCACGAGCCCGGTCCAACGACCAACTCGGGCAGCCGCGTTGTCGACCACGCCGCAGCGCGGACACGCCATCAACAACCTGGCGTGGGAGTTCTTCACCAGCCCAGCCAGCATCGGCGTCGCGGAAACCTACCTGCGGGACGCACGCGGCATCGACATCGGCCCGTTGTGCGAAGCCGGTGGAGGTGAGCCAATCGTCGGCTACGCCAGGACCGAATGGCGTTCACTGACCAGACACCTGAAAAGTCATGGGGTCACCAACACCGAACTACTGGAGCTCGACCTCGCCCAACGGTCCCGGGCCGGCGAGCTGATCGACACCTACCGCAGCCGGTTCATCGTCCCCGTACTGCACGAGGGTGGAGGCATCGACGGGTTCATCGGCCGGGACACCACCGGCGACCCCAGGGCGCCCAAGTACCGCAACCCGACAAGGACCCCGACGTTCGACAAGTCGACCGCCCTCTACCGGCCGACCCATCATGGCCTCGACCGAGACGCGAACGTCGTTGTCGTCGAAGGAGTACTGGACGCCTTGGCCATCGCCGCGGCGGCGGCCCGGGGTGGCGAGCTGGCGATGTTCGCGCCCGCCACGACCAGCGGGGTCACCGTCTCGGGCATGCAAGCCCGCGCGGTCCTGGCGCTGCACCCCAAGCCGCCCACCATCGCCCTGGACGCCGACCGGGCCGGGCGGGAAGGCACCGACCGGTGGCTGACAGCACTCTGCGTCGAACGCGGCCGCACCACCCTGGTCACCCGGCTCCCCGAGGGAGTCGACCCAGCCGAATGGCTCCAACACCAAGGCGCCCGCGGCCTGCGGGCGTTCGACCGCCGCGGCGCCGTCGAGGCCGGCACCGATATACCCAGCCCTGTCCTGCCTGGCCGGGACCTCGTCCGGATCTGCTTCGAAAACCCCGGCGAACCACCCCTTCGCATCCTGGACGTGCTCACACCCCTGGCCATGCAACTCACGCAAAGTGCTGCCCGCGAGCTCATCGACCAAGCCGAACACGAGATGACCGCCCGCGGCGCGAACCCCCATGAGGACTTCGCCCCCTCAGCCCGCGCCGCCATCAGCCAGGCACAACATCTAGCGCTCATGCAGCAACATCTGCGCGCGATGGCCACAAGAGAAGGCCTGTCGCGGTTATCCACAGAAACTCCCCGCCTTGATGCGCACCAGGTCGCCTAACCCACACCATCACCGCAGACCCCATAACCACACCGGGCCGAAGCGCCCACTGAGCGCGCCACGAGACAGACCACTCAACCGACAGAAAGTAGCCAACCCCTGACCAACCAGTACCACCACTGCACCCATGGAACCCAACCCGCCGCCAACATCGATCCAGTGGTCCGCGCCTGCGTCCACATCGACGCCGCCGCCCACCAGCTAGAGACCGCCGCCGGCGGCGATGTCTTCTCGCCCCTGCTCGGCCCGGCCAGCCAGCTCGCGTTGATCCGCGGCGGCATCGACCCCACCATCCGTGCCGCCATCGACCCCGACGACCGCCTGGAATTCATCGCCCACGTGGACCATGCCCTGTCCCTGCTGGACGCCGTCCCTGCCTCCGAAGGTCCACCCGGCCTGCTCGTGTGGACCCAGCGCCTCCACGACAAACGGGACGCACTCCTGGCCGCGTGGGCCGGGCAGCCATGAGCACCACCACCATCGCAGACCTGCTGGACCAAGCAGAGACCCTCGCCCGCAACCTGCGCGTACCCGGCTCCGAAACCACCGCCGACCAGTGGCGCACCTACGACTCCACCACCTACCGGCTCCTACACGAACTGGTCGGCCCAGAACGCACTGGCAATCACGACCAAGCCATCTCCCACGCGGCGCTAGGCCGAGTCTTGAATGACTACCCGACCCCCCTGACCACGCCAAACCCCGAAACCACCTACAACGCTCTTCAAGCCGCCAGCCACCTCGGCATCTCACACTCGACCGTGACAGCCCAGATTCGCCGGCAACAACTGCCGGCCACCTACGACGGCCGCAGATACAGCATCAAAGCCGCAGACCTCCCCCACACCGGCGAGGTCCAACTGGCCGACCCCCGCAGCAACCACCCCATGGACCGGCTGTGCTGCACTCTGGGCGCCCTGGCCGACATGGTCGTGGCCGAACGGTCCCGCACGACCACTATCCCTGGCTTCGACCCACTACGCGACGACGCACAGGTCGCCCCCGTCATGGCGCGCGTGCTGGCCATCACCGTCGTTGCCGCCCGCCACACCCTTACCAACATCCCACTCCAAGACGCAGGCCGCCCGCTGCTCATTGCCCAATACTCCGAGCACGCCCTAGACACCCTCGGCGACGTCAACCGACCCACCCAGCTCAACCGTGTCGCCAGCTTCGCCCCGCCTTCACAGCCCCACGGACCGAACGAAGAGCTCGAAGCCGCCCTGCGCGGCTGGGCCACCAACGCGCGGACAGAACTTGCCCGCACCGTTCCCAGCACCGACGTCCTGCGCGACGTCGCCAACCAAGCCCGACACCTGTACGCCGTGACCGCAGCCCTCATGACGGCCTCCACACCCGCGAGGCCCGCCTCCGAGGAAGCCAGGCGCGCTGACCACGCCGAACTACGCCAGGCGGCCGAGGTCATGCACACCCTGGCGCAGCAGTGGGAAACCGTCACCACAGCCACCCGGCCCAGCCACGAGTACGTCACCGCGACAACCACCCTGCACACACAACTGACCACCATTCAGCACGACAGCCTGTCTCCGAGCAACCACAACGACTCCGCCAGGCGAATCAATGTGGACCAGGCAATGACCGATCTTCGTTACGCCGCAACCGATCTGAGCGAGCTCTCCTACACAGCCGCGCAGCTGCCCGAGCCCCTCATCCGCTCCGGCCTGCTGTTCGCCCCGGCCCGGATCCTTCCCTCCACGATGGAACGCCTCCACGACCGCAACCACGGAAAGTACGTGCCCATCCAGCTCACCGAAGGAGCGGAGCTCATTAACGCCGCGCAAGCGGGAGCCAGCGCCGGGCGTGGCGCCCGAGCAAACCTCGAGAAGAGCGTGAAGCTCGCTACGACAACCGACCTGCCCACACCGACCCCGGCCGGCAGGTTCTCGCATGGAGAACTCGCACCAGCCACAGACCTGAGTGGACCCGACCTGTTCTAAGACGGCACATGCAATACAAACCTCGCAGGCCTCCAGTACCCATGATGTACCGCGGGCTAAGTAGTCGAGATGTGGGCGTTCGCCGAGGAATACGTGAACTCCTTTGGAACGAACGGGAAATCGATGACCATCGCAGCTCGAGAAACTGGAGAGGCATCATGTCTGACTTCAATGCGCCTGCGCGTCGATCTGAAAACTCGAGGACGCACATCTCCCCAGAGAGCCACTCGAACGCATTTCGTTTCGAGACCGCAGCTGACCTGACTGCGTGCAGCTTGGGTACCCACTTCTGAGTGATACCGCGTGCCAACACATAACCCTGACAACGTCATAGAACCCACTACACGAAGGACCCTCAGATGACTGCCGTCGCAGAGACCCTTCTCTACCCGATAGCTGATGTGGTGTCAGTGCTAAGCATGAGCCGCAGCGTGATCTACGAGCAGATCCGCGCGGGAAGGCTCCACACCGTCACACAGGGTCGACGTCGCTATGTCACCGCCGCCGGAATCACCAACTACGTCCACCTACTCGAACGTGAGGCCAGCACCGATGGCAACGCGGCGTAGTCAAGGCGAAGGTGGAGTCCACTGGAGCGAAGCCCGGCAACGCTGGGTCGCAACTGCGCAGCTGGGATTCCGTCCAAATGGCAGGCGCATTTCCAGGACCGCCGCCGGTCGCACCAAGACGGAGGCAAAGAAGAAACTGAAGCAGCTGCTCAGGGACAAAGATGACGGAATCGCCCAATCCACGCAGCCCACCGTCGCCGATGCCCTCGAGGACTGGTTGCGGTTCGGACTAAGCGGTCGCAGCGCCCACACCGTCACGACCTGCAGCACCCTGACCAAGAAGCACATCATCCCTGAGCTGGGTCCCAGGAAGCTGCAGAACCTCACAGCTGACGACGTGGACCACTGGCTCGCCAAGAAGTCGCTGATCCTAAGTACCGCGACCTTGCAGCGGCTGCTCTCGATCCTCAGACGTGCCATTACCAGGGAACAGGCTCGAGACCACGTCCGGCGAAACGTGGCGATGCTGTGCGGAGTCCCTACCGGGGCCATCGGCCGCCCCTCGAAGTCTCTGAACCTCGAGCAGGCCAGAGCGCTTCTGAAAGCCTCGATCGGGTCCCCAGTGCGTGCCTACATCGTCCTCAGTTTGTTGACCGGGGCGCGCACCGAAGAGCTGCGAGCCCTCACCTGGGCACATGTGGACCTCATCGGACGTCCAGAGGACGACCCTCCGACACCGCCATCAGTCGAGCTGTGGAGATCGGTCCGTGAGGGCGGTGACACGAAGACCCGCCTCTCGCGACGAACCCTCAGCCTCCCCGACATGTGTGTCGAAGCCCTGACCAGCCATCAGCAGTCCCAGAAGAAGTCGCGGGATCGGGCAGGCGAGCGATGGGTCGACAACCACCTCGTGTTCAGCACAGCCCTCGGTGGCCGGATGGATGCGGCCAACATCCGAAGGGCCTTGCGCACCGTGGCAGCGAAGGCTGGCCTGGACTCCACAGCGTGGACGCCGAGGGAGCTCCGGCACAGCTTCGTGTCCCTCATGTCAGATGCTGGCGTCCCCTTGGAGGACATCGCCCGCCTCGTCGGCCACAGAAACACCACGGTGACCGAACTGGTCTATCGGAAGCAGCTGCGACCCGTGATGACGGAGGGCGCTGAGACCATGAACACGCTGTTTCAGAGCACAGACGACCCGCCAATATGTCTTCCGTAGTCACGCAGTTAGTCACGCAGTGCTCTCAAAGGCCCACTTTTGGCCCCCAATTACAGCGACCCCTGACCGCGTTGTCGCAGGTCAGGGGTCGTTTCGTGCTCGTGGGCGATACTGGGATCGAACCAGTGACCTCTTCCGTGTCAGGGAAGCGCGCTACCGCTGCGCCAATCGCCCGTTCATGTGGGTTGCTCGAGGTGGAGACGGGATTTGAACCCGTGTAGACG
>Ga0182021_10002396_pt1 | contig 21830 bp, 9 predicted proteins | sample 612E3MmetaG_FD_120493 | JGI IMG/M metagenome (GOLD analysis project Ga0182021, IMG submission 120493) | Permafrost microbial communities from Stordalen Mire, Sweden - 612E3M metaG (Illumina Assembly) | ecosystem: Environmental > Terrestrial > Soil > Wetlands > Permafrost | place: Sweden... | reverse complement strand
CACACTGGTAGTCGTTAACACCCTTCCAGCTTGTCATGTATAACGATACCATTCCATCGCCCATTACTATAATTTTTCCGCCTTTATCCAGCCTCTTAAAGACTCCAAATGGATATTCTTCATTCCGGCTGTTAAAGCAGAATGGAGTGCCTCCGTTGATGATTCTGCCGCTGGAATAAGATATTTTTAATGATTTTTCCGTAATGAGCCCGGCTTTCGTAATTCCGCCCAGTGATGTATCCGGGCTTAATTCGCCGAATTGTATTCCGAACGGTTCAATTATATCGTTTACGTTTGCGTCTTTTAATGTCGACCAGTAATCCTCATCCATTACAAGGAACAGGGAGCCGCCGTTTTCCAGGTACTGAATTATTGCTTTAACTTCACCCGGGGTATACTTAGACAACGGTATATGAATAAACAGCAAATTGCAGTCGGAAAGATTTTCCTGTTTTATTTCGCCATTCAGATAATTTAAGGAAGCATTAAGCGAAGAGGCGGTTTTTAAGAATTGACCGGTCATGTATTTAATTCTCCCAACCTGATTCTCATTTTTACCGGTCATTCGTGCCGGATCATTCCAGAATTTCTGGCTGTGAGCGATATCCATATAAATTTTTTTTGAGGAAGGCGTTTGAGAGAAAAGGGGATTACCGGAAACGAATAAAGCTAACAAAAAAAATGTGAAAGATTTAAAATTCATTTCATGCCTCCAATTAAAGCAAGTTTTCACCATTGTTATTATTCATATCGCAAAGACTCAATCCCGCCAAGGTCGTCCGGCATTTGCCGGATCGGCATTACGATACTATTCGTAACGTAATGCCTCAACAGGATTTGCGACTGCTGCTTTTAATGCATGATACCCGACCGTAAGCAAGACTATCATCAGCGCGATTCCGCCCGAAACAACAAACACAAGCCAGCTTATATCAATTCTGTATGAAAAGTCCTGAAGCCATTTGTTCATAAGATAATAAGCAGCCGGCCAGGCAATTAAGTTGGCGAGCAAAACCCATTTTGTGAAATCCTTTACCAGCATAAAAAGAATATTCCGTAATGAGGCGCCGACTACTTTTCGGATTCCGATTTCTTTGGTACGCCTCAAATTTGCAAAAGAGGCTAAACCGAATAATCCTAAACAACTAATTACAATAGCTAAAAATGAAAACAGACTAAATACCTCTCCAAACTGTTGATCAGCTTTATATTGTGAATTGAAGATTTCGTCGAGAAAATTATATTCAAACGGCTGATTCGGGAATATTTTATCCCATTGTACTTTAATTTGCGTTATAGTCTGTCTGATATTGTGTCCGTCAATCTTGACTGAAAAATATTTAGTAAGATTAACATCACTTGCATTGATCGGATTAAAAATGACCGGCTGAACACTGCTTTTTAATGACAATTGATGATAATTTTTTGTTACACCAACTATTTCCATAATCAACCCGCTAAATCCATCAAATACCAATTTCTTATTAATCGCATCATCAGGATTTTTGAAACCATATACTTTTACTGCTTCTTCATTTAAGATGATCTCTTTATTAAATCTCGAATCCCTGGTAAAATTTCTGCCGGCAACTAACGGTACTCCAAATAATTTAAAATAGTTTTCATCCATTTCAATAAATAACCCCTGGGTACCTTCATCAGGGTTACTGCCAAATTTTCTGACTCCGCTACATGCATTTGAATAATCTTTCCCGGGTATTGATGCAGAGATAGCGGCAGCTTTGATACCCGGAAGAGTCAGCAATGCATCTTTCAAGTTAGTGGCCGCCGAAAATGTGTCCGCTTCTCCTATTGGGGCATTTAAAATCAGAGTCTGGTCGATATTTACACCTATATTTTTGTTACGCATAAAAGAAAGCTGATTAAAAACAGTAAATGTAAAAGCAATAAGAATAATTGAAACTGTAAATTGAAAAATCACCAGGAATTTTCGCAGATCAAGTCCTTTGGACATATGTCCTGATTTTAGCTTAAAAACATTAAGTGGATTGAATGAAGACATGATAAATGCCGGATAAATACCGGATAAAAATGCGCCCGCAATTAACATCACTGTCATTAACATCCAACTATTTTTGAATAAATTTGCTGAAAGCGGTTTACCTGTCATTTGGTTGAAATAAGGCAAAGCTATTACATCAATAATAACGGCTAAAACAATTGCTGTGATATTAAGAGCAAAAGATTCAGTCATAAATTGTTTTATCAACTGTAAACGATTCGACCCTAATACTTTTCTAACGCCTACTTCTTTTGCACGCATCAGAGAACGGCAGGTTGAAAGATTTATATAATTCACCCATGCAAGAATCAGAACTAGCAAAGCAATGATCGAAAGAAATTTTACTGTTTCCCCGCTTCCATTCACTTCAGGTTCATAACGTAAATTAGAGTTCAGATGAATACTCTTAAGTGGCTGTAAAAGATACACCCGTTTATAAGAATCCCCATTGTTTTTATATTTTTCTATCATAGCAGGAAATTTTGCCTCAAGTTCATTCGGATCGGTATTGGGAGATAGGAGAATGTAGGTACTAAAAGCATTCCACCCCCAATAATATTCTGCCTGAATATTTTTGGCAATAAGTGATTTGTAGGAAATCAGCATATTAATTTTTATATGGGAGTTTTGAGGAACATCTTTAAATACTCCCGTTACTTTATAGTTTTGCTTTCCATATTCATTAATAAGTGTGATCACTTTATTAACCGGGTTTTCATTTCCGAAGTATTTTTGCGACATCGATTTAGAAATAATTATACTATTAGGCTCCTCCAAAGCCGATTGTTCCGACCCACTAAGAAACGGAAACGAAAAGATCTTTAGAAATGAGGGTTCCGCATAGTATATCTTTTCCAGATTATCGGAAATATTTTTTTCAACATTTATAAATATTGCGTCCGTACCCCGCAGTCTTGCAGATTCGAGGACTTCGGGAAATTCTTTTTTTAGAGTCGGCCCTAATGCCGGCGGGCAGCCGGCGCTTTTATCATGTTTGTCGGAATAAATGCGGTCATTTCTTACACGATAAATTCTGTCAGCATTTTTATTAAAACTATCATAACTATTTTCAAATGTGACATATTGAATAATCAGCAAGAATGCTGTAATTCCAAGAGCCAGTCCAAAAATGTCAATAAACGAAAAGACTTTGTACTTGATTAAATTTCTTAGTGCGACTTTCAAATAACTTCTAAACATGATTATCTCCCATATGCTATGCGCCAAGTGGTTTGCATTCAATGTTAATTCCTAACTCAAACTTTCTGCCGTAAGAAATAATATTAATTTCCAAAGTACATATACTTAAATGGAAATCTTCCCGGATTTTCAGATCCCTCTGCTAAATAATATAAATCAAGCATGCTGCTTCCATCTTTATGAATATATTCAATTCGAACCGGATAAAAACCCTTTTCCAATGGAAGAACAAATGATTTTACATTTTGATTAACCTGAATTCCATCAAAATCAAGGATCATTTTATTACCGAGGAACATGCTTGAACCACCAGTTGATACAGTCGCAAAAACAGAATAGCCGTCCTTTACAATTTCCAAGTAACCTTCAAAGAGACATGCATAATTAGTTTTTGCAGGGAGCTGATTTAGAGAGAAAGTACTATCAGCGATACCGGTTTTTACAGGTTTCATTGTTTTGAAATCAGGTAATATATCCCAGCTTCCCTCGTAGTACGAATACTTTAATCCTCCTCTTTCAATCTTTTCAGGATTGGAAACTGAAGGTAAAGTTTCACCGAGTTCAAAATTGCCCCTTGTTATTTTATCGTACTTTCCACTGGTAGAAAATGATTTGACAACTAACTGAGCCGGGGCTGTTATTTTTAAATTCGGATCAACCTTTTGACTGTTTGTATTGGGCTCGGAACCATCAAGAGTATATCTCATGTCGGAATAGTTTTCCATCCTTATTGGATATGGCCTGTCTTTTAGCAGAGTACCGTTCATTGGATGGAATTTAATGGGAGAAGTTGAGTAGCCTGAATAAGCGAATTTTATTCCGTCATACATGGCCTTAAGTCTGACGGAATTATGTTTTTCATTCGGGAAAGTAACCATTTGCCACAGCAGATTTTTTGATGCTTTTTTATGAAGAACCGAGTCCAAACGATCTATTCCCTGATATTTATAGGTTTCTGTAATTCCGGCAAGCCATAAAACTTTATTAGAAGAAAGATTTTCCAATTTTTCAGCAGCCATTTTAATCAGGTAGTCATTATTCCAACCGAAAGGAGGATCGGTCGCGTAATATGTAGAAAATAATTGGGGCTCTTTGAGTAAAGCATACAGCGAAAACAAACCGCCGTATGAATGTCCGTAAATTGAATAGGTCTTATTGGATGGATATTTATCATCGATATACGGGATCAGCTCGTTTTTTATAAAGGAAAGAAAATTATCAGCCCCGCCTGAAATTGCCAGTTCAGAAACATGAACAGGTAAAAAGTCCCTGTCGCGCTGATTTTTCTTATCTATATATCTGTTGGGAATTGCTATTAGTATTGCAGGTGGAACATAATTTTCATCTTGCGCCCATTTATAGACAAATGAAAATGGATCCATAGCCCATTCTCCATCCGTTATAAAAATAACTTCATACTTATCATTTGAGCCGGGCTTATAAGTTTCCGGCAATAGTACTTTTATTGATCTTTGTTCCTTTAAAATATTAGAATAGATTGAATCGCTTATTGTATGGCGTTCCTGCGCAAATAGGACACAATAAACCTCTGAAGAAATAAGTAGCGCTAATACTAATAAAAATGATTTAACAAATTTTTTCATGATTATAAGCTCCTAAAACAATTAACAATAGACGAAGTTTTTTTCGTCTTTTATTTGCATAGTTAAATAGTAAGTGGTACCGTCTTAAAATAATTTTTTAACATTTTTATTCTCTTTACTCATACCTAAGACTTTTAACCGGGTTAGCGACCGCTGCCTTGATCGCCTGAAAACCAACTGTAGCTAACGCGATCGTCAAGGCAGTTATTCCGGATAACACAAAAACCCACCAGGTGATGTCAATTCTGTAGGCAAAATCCTGAAGCCATTGGTGCATTGCATAGTAGGCTAACGGCCAAGCAATAATGTTCGCGAGAAGCACCCAGACTGAAAATTCCCTGATCAGCATCGAAACAACTCCCGGGGTTGACGCTCCGAGTACTTTACGGACCCCTATTTCCTTTGTTCTGCTCTCCGCAATAAATGAGACTAGTCCGAATAATCCCAGGCAGGAAATGATTATGGCAAGAAGCGCGAAATAAAGAAAAATCCGTCCCATATTTCTTTCCGACTGATAAAGCCTGTCGATTTCCTCGTCGAAGAAATGAACTTCAAAATCGTGATCCGGATAATATTTCATGTATATGTTTTTCACTAAATCAATTGCCCTGCCAAGATCGGCGGAATTCACCCTTATGTGCAGATGCCTGAACCCATACAAGTATAACAACAGGGGTTCAACTTCCGTACGAAGCGATCTGAAATGAAAATCCTTTACAACGCCGATAATCCTTCTTTCATTTTCATTGTTTCCGATCTTTTTGCCGACGGGGTCTTTCATCTCCATTGCTTTTACCGCGGCTTCATTTACAACAACTCCGCCGGTTCTGTCTGTTGAAAATTCCTTTGAAAAGAATCTCCCATCAGCCATTTGAAGCTTGAACGTCGAGGCAAAATCTTCCGTTACGTACAAAGTTGGAAAATTGATATACCTGGCCTCCTTCTTTTTCCCTTCCCAATCCGCGACAGTATTTGTGCCGATATTCAATGGCATATCTCCGGAAGCCGATACATTTATAATTTCGGGATGCTGCATCAGTTCGCTCCTTATCGACTCGTATTTTCCTCCGAAATCCTCCGTTTTAAGGTAGATCATATTTTCCTTATCGAACCCCAGATTCTTGTTTTTCATATAATCGAGCTGTTTGTAAATAATTATGGTGCCGATTATCAGAATGATCGAAATCGCAAACTGCGCTATAACCAGAAACCGCCTTAATGCCGTTGAACGGGAATTAAGACCAAAGGAGACCTGTTCTTTCAGTACAGCAACCGGAGAAACTGAAGAAAGGAACAGGGCAGGATAGCTTCCGGAAATAACACCGGTTAGAAGAAGAACGCAGACCAAACCGGAGATCATCCTGAAATCGAGAAAATCCTGCGATAACGGCTTACCAGTAAGCTCGCTGAATGCCGGAAGAAACAGATATACAAGCATCAAAGAAAATGCAAACGCGATGACGGACACAATAATCGATTCCCCCATGAACTGTTTTACCAGCTGAAACCGGTTTGCGCCTACCACTTTCCGCAATCCGACCTCCCTTGTTCGTTTTAGCGAACGGGCGGTCGACAGATTCATAAAATTGATGCAGGCAATGATCAAAATAAAAAAGGCTATTATAGTAAAGAAAATTACATACTGGATATTTCCGTTGGGTCCGTCATATTTGAAATTGGAGAAGAGATGTATTTCGGTTATCGGCTGAAGCATGAATGAAAGATTCATTTTTACAGCTGTTTCAGGCTGGTATTTTTCAAGCATCTTTTTAAACTCGATATTGATCTTTTCAGATACAGACCGGGCTGAAACACCCTTTTTAAGAAGAACGTAAGTTTTAAAATCCTGATTACCTTCCCAGCTGTCCGGTTTGCGCCATGCCCTCATAACATCAATGGATAGAAAGCAGCCGCTCTCTTTCAAATACGGGTGAGTCTGGCGCGGAATATCTTTTAAGATGCCGGTCACTTTCAGAGGATGTTTATCATCGGTGAGAACCGTTTTACCCATCGGATCCTCTGAACCGAAGAGTTCCCTTGCAGTAGTTTCGGTTAAAATCACCGATCCGATTTCACGCAGAGCGGTCTTCGGATCACCTTTAATAAACCTAAAAGAAAATATTTCAAAAAAGACCGGTTCGACATAGCGTGAATCTACGGTCACTCTTTTCAGGTTGTAAATAAGTTTACCGGCTGTGTGATTCACCCTCGCAGTCTTCTCAATTCCCGGGATCGTCTCCTTGAGCCATCCGGCAAATGGACCCGGTGTAGCGGGGATCTGAGTTCCGTCTATGTTCCAGATGACCCTGCAGATCCGGTCTGCATTCTCATGATAACGCTCAAAACTCAGTTCATCCTGAACCCAGAGCATTATAAGGATAAACGAGGACATACCGATTGCCAGGCCAATGATATTAATTATCGAGAAGAATTTATTTTTAACCAAATTCCTAACTGCTAATTTGAAGTAATTCAATATCATTTTTGTCTTCCTTCAATTTTAAGATTCATAAAAGAACCGTCCGAATAATTTCCCACCCATAGACCTACCAGTCCGCCTGTTCTTTCCGACAATTCATTTACGACCAGGCATGGTTTTTCATTATTATTCACATATACGCTAATCTTTGGTTTACTTACAACAATTCGTGCATGGAAGAATCCATCCGGATCCGGAGGGGGATCGATGCGGCTCTCATATTTCCCGGGAGAATCGGAGCGCAGTTTCTCCCATGTATAAATCGGGTGGGATATGTACTGAACGCTGTGGTTTCTGCGAATCGAGTCGCTGCTTACAAAGTTAAACGGTCTGAAATAGACCACATCATATGTTTTTTCATCTACTCCTCTAAACGCAATACCTACAAAGTTGTTTCCCTGCAAATCTTTTCCCTTTAGATCGACTTCAATTGTTCCATTGTTAAATTCGAAGTCTTCGAGCCAGACAAATCCGTCACCCGGCCGGCCGTCGAGATGAACAACCGTGGTGCCAATCTTTTCAAGTAAATCGGCATTCCGGTTAAATATTTTCCATCCATCCTGCCTGGTGATTTTTGATAAATCGGGAGTGACAACATTATTCTGACCAGCGGATAGGCCCGCGATTAAAAGAATGGAAATAACGCAGTTTATAATTATGACAGTTGTTTTCATATAATTCCCTGGTATTATAAATACTTCCCTTGACTAGACTATTAAGCAATTTCAATTAAGAACTGGTTTGCCTATTCACTATCAACTATTAACTTTTCACTAACACCTAACCCCAAATCCCGAGCACTATTCATATCGAAGTGCTTCAACCGGATTAGCGATTGCGACTTTTATTGTCTGGAACGCCATCATAAAAACCGCGATAAAAAAAGCCAGTCCTCCTGACATAAAGAAAAGCCACCAACTGAGATCTATCCGGTACGGATAATCCCGGAGCCAACCTCTGATAAAATAAACCGCAGCCGGCAGGGCAATAGTATTTGCAAGAATTACCCAGAGGAGCAATTCTTTTGAAATCAGAAATACAATTCCCGACACGGAGGCGCCCAGTGTTTTTCTGATTCCTATTTCCTTTGTCCGGCTGACGGTTATTATTGCCGTTAAACCCAGTAGGCCCAGTGATGCAAGCACTATTGCAAGTACCGCGAAGACAGAAATCAGATTGAGCAGTTTCTCTTCTTCCTTATAACTTTCACTGTACATATCCTTTACAAAATGATATATGAAGGGGAAAGAGGGCATAATTTTATTCCATTCCTGCCTCAGATAAGCAACACTGCTTTGGATATCGTCCGAACGGATTCGAGCGGTTACATAATTGCTCATTCCCCAGCATTGAATAAAAATCAACGGTTCGATCTTATTCTGAAGCGATCTGAAGTGAAAGTCGCTTACAACACCGATTACAGTAAATAATTGTCTGTCAAAAGAAAATCTGAATTGTTTGCCGATCGGGTCATTCCATCCGAACATTCCTGCCGCTGTTTCATTAATGACCGCGGCCTGGGATAAATCCGTCGCCATCGATTTTGAAAAACCGCGCCCTAGCGCAATCTTCATCCGGTACGTATTAAAAAACTGATCGTCGACGTTCCGGGTAGTTATCATTTCCAGTCTGTTTTCATCGGATCCACCTTCGGGAATAACTCCGAATTGATTGGGGAAGTGGGTGCCCGGGGCATTTTCCGAAAAAGTAGCTGATTCAATTCCGTGACTCCGGCCTTCGTTTCTTATTATATCCGTGAAAAGGTTTACTTTACGGACATCCGCATTTTCAACGGGATGGGTGTTGGTTGGAATAGAAATCAGATTCTCGGAAAGGAAACCGAGATTATAATTTTTCATGAACGATATCTGCATATAAACGCAAATAACGCAAAAGATAAGGGCGATGGTAATTCCGAATTGAATTGTTATCATAAAGTGGCGCAGCCGTACAAATCCGAAAATCCGCCCGTCTTCCTTATATAGTATTTTTGCCGGGCCGGCTCTGGATAGAAGAAGAGCGGGATAAAGACCCGTAATTATGCCGAGCATTAAACCAAATAATAAACCAAAGGCTAAAAATGAAGGTGATGTGAAGAGACTAAACTTAAGGGGATTTTTTATATGACCGTTGAAATAGGGCAAGGCAATCCATACAATCAGATAGCCTGCAATAAGCGCGCAGAAAGTCATCAGGATCGACTCGCTTAATAACTGCTGAATAATCTGCCGTCTGCCTGCTCCAACTACTCTGCGTACACCGATTTCATTTCTGTATTCTGAAAGCCGCGCGGCTGCAATATTTACAAAATTAGTAACGGCGATGAACAGTATTGTGCACGCGATAATGAAAAACACGAACAACGCTGTTTTGGAGACTGCCGGAAAAGCATAGCTTGTAATGTTCGTATTGGTGTGTATTTCACCCAACGGCTGAAGATCCAATTCAATTCTTCCCTTCAGAAAATCCGGCAGATATTTATTTAGGAAAGAGGGAAACTGTGCCTTCAGATATTCCGGCGAAATTTTGGGTGAAAATTCCACAAAGGTCTCTACTCCCATCGAATACCATTTTTTTTCCTCTCCGGGAAGCATATAGCGGTAAGCAGCCTCGTTGGATATGAACGCGTCAAACTGAAAACTGGAATTTGAGGGTATCTCCGCTGTTACTCCGGCAACGATGAATTGAAATTGCCCGTCAATCGTGACAGTCTTGCCGATGGGCGGAAGACTGCCGAATAACTTCAGAGCCAAAGGTTTACTGAGAATTATAGAATTGATGTTTCGCGACAATTGTTCGGGCGATCCGTCTCCGAATTTAATATCAAACATTTTGAAGAATTCAGGCGAAGCAAACGTAATTTTTCCTTGGAATTTATTTTCTCCGGAATTTATTTCATCCTCGAATCCCGAAATAACGCTTACAACATTTTTAAGTACGGGATAATCGTTTTTTAATGCCTTAGCGAGAGCATGAGGCGTGGCAGCCGAGAAAATCATGCCCGAGGGTTCCTTTTCGATCCGGCAGACACGGTAGATATTGTCTTTATCCCTGTGAAAATCGTCGTAGCTCAGTTCCCGGATTACATACGCGCTCATAATTAGAAAACAGGCAATGCCTAAAGCCAATCCCCCGATATTGATAAATGAATGAAGTTTTTGTTTCTGGATTCTTCTTAATGCGAGTTTCAAATGGTTTTTTAACATTTTTCCTCCTCAGTCAATTTGCTTCTCACCTTCAACTATTCTCCCCGCTCCCGGATCCTAACTTCCGTCTCCTTTCTTCTCATCCAATCCCCTATTAACCTTTTAATCCCGCCTCGCGTACCGCTTCGGCGGGACAAGAGGAAACGGGGTTAATTCCCCGCCGCTTGCGGAGTGTAATTATAAAGTATCAAATTTGATACCCCGCTGCTCTGCGGCGGGGAATTTCATTCTTTCCATGTTGTTACTATTCGTAATGCAATGATTCAATCCCGCTAAGGCGGTCCGGCAGTTGTCGGATCATCATTTCGATACTATTCGTATCGAAGTGCTTCAACAGGATTTGCACTAGCGGCCTTAATTGCCCGAAAACCCACCATCAGCAATGCGATCAGTAATGCCGCTCCTCCTGATAAAACAAATATCCACAAGCTCTGATTAACTCTGTAAGCAAAATCCTGAAGCCAATTATTCATAAAATAAAAAGCGAACGGCCAGGCAATAACATTTGATATCACAACCAGAATCAATAAATCCTTTGAAAGAATTAATGCAACATTCAAGGTTGAAGCGCCCAGAACTTTTCGAATGCCGATTTCTTTGGTACGTTGTTCAGCAGAAATGGAGACGAGACCAAACAATCCAAGACACGCAATTAATATTGAAAGGAAAGAAAAATATTTGAAGATTGTCCCCATCCGGATTTCGGAATAATATTGTTTGTTCAACGAATCATCGTAGAAATAATAATTAAAGGGGCAGTCGGAAATATGTTCATGCCATGTTTTTCCGATAGAAGATATTAGATTATCCGGCGTCTGAGACTTGAACCGGATAGTTATTACTCTGAAACGGGCGGCTTGTTGGTTATCATCAGGGATTCTAAAAATCAAAGGTTCAATCGCAGTATAAAAAGACGCAAAATGAAAATCTTTTACCACGCCTATAATCCTGCCCTTCATTCCCCACAGAGCTATCTCTTCAGTGAGCGGTGACGTAAGTTCCATTGCTTTTGCAGCCGCTTCATTGATCACGAATGCATTTGTTTTATCCGTGGGATATTGATCGGAAAAATATCTTCCCTGGCTCATCTCGAATTTGTATGTGGCAGCCAAATTATAATCAGAATTGAGTACCCAAAAACGCTTCTCTTCATTTTCCGGTCTTCCTTTCCAATAGACACCTGAAGTGTTGGTTAATGCGCTGCTTACCGGTTCAGAGCGAGATATGCTTATAATCTCCGGATTTTTCATAAATTCATTTTTCAACACATCATACTTGCTGTTTGCTTCGCCCATCATTTTAATACAGAGCAAGTTTTCTTTATCAAAACCGAGCTTACTGTTCCTAATGAAAGACATCTGAGTAAAAACAACAATGGTGCACACTATTATTATGATGGAAATGACAAATTGAAAAACAACCAGTCCTTTTCTTGTGAACAGGTTTCCCAAACTCAGCTTTAATTTCCCTTTTAATATTTGAACCGGCGAAAATGAAGAAAGAAATAGTGCGGGATAACACCCGGATATTAAACCAGTAACAATTGTAACCATGAGTGAGAGACCAATAAAAGACGGTTCGAAAAATCTGACTGCTAAATTCTTTCCCGACAAAAGATTAAATTCATGCATGAAAAGTTCAACGAGCAGGATGGCCAGGCTGTATGCAATAAGAGAAAGAATAATACTTTCTCCAAAAAACTGAAGTGCCAGTGTATTTCTGTTTGCCCCGACTGTTTTTTTAATTCCAACTTCCTTAGTCCGTTTTAATGATAGCGCGGTGGACAAATTCATATAATTGATGCTTGCAATTAAAAGAATGATAACCGCAATGACCATAAATATTCGTACATATTTAATATCTCCGGTAGTCTCCATGAATTTAATATTGCTGCCGTAAAGATGAATTTTCGTAAGGGGGAGGAGTGAATAGGTTAAAATTTGCGTGTTTTGGTTCGGAAAATTCCTTACCTCGCATTGTTTAATTTTTGATGATAAGTCCTGAAGATCACAGTTGTCATTTATTTGAATGTATGTTCGGAAAGATTGATCCTGCCAAGTGTTAAAATTTACTCCTATGGATTTTAACCAGTTGGCCGGTAATATGATCTGACTTTGTATATGAGATTGAAACGGAATGTCCTCTAGAATTCCGCTTACATTCATTACGGTTTTACTTCCCAACGCTGAGACGTCAAGCGGTTTACCTATTGCATCTTCATTTCCAAAATATTTTTTTGCAGTTTCTTCTGTAATTACAATTGAGTTGGGAGCGGACAATGCTGTTGCCGGATTACCTTCCCTATATTTAAATTGAAATATTTCAAAGAAATTTGAATCCGCCAGGATAACGTTTTCTTCAAATCCCTTATTACCATTTTTAATCAGGAATTTGAAACTCTCCGGGAGTTGAATAAAGTTTGTTGATTTTTTTATTTCCGGTAATTCTTCCTTTAGTGCCGGTGCCAGCATTTTAGATGTTACAGCCGTTGACACGCTTTTATTGCCGCGCAGCACCAAATAGGTATTATCCGCATTCTTAAAAAACCTGTCGTAGCTTAATTCATCCTGTACCCATAAAAGTATCAGTATCGTGCATGCCATTCCGACAGCAAGACCGAAAATATTTATCGCCGAAAATGTCCTGTGGCGTATCAGTGTTCTTATCGCCACTTTGAAATAGTTCTTTAACATCTGTTTCGCCTCTCATTCTCCTGTATTATATTAAGTCCGGCCTATCTCCCTATCTCCAGGCGGTCACTCATATTTCAGACTATCCACCGGATTGGCCGCGGCCGCGGTGAAAGATTTTATGCCTACAACCGCAATTGACAGTGCAATCACTATAACCGATGTAAGAACAAATGTAATCGGATTAACCTCGGTGTGATCCCGAAATTCATCGGCGGCCTTTCCGCATATCCAGTAGGAAAACGGCGCTGAGAATACAACTGCTGTTATAACTAAAAGAATAAAATCTTTTGACAGCACATAAACAACCGCGCTCGTTTTTGCGCCCAATACTTTTCTTACTCCGATTTCTTTCGTTTTTCTTTCTATTATAAACGCCGCTAAGGCAAGCAGTCCCAGGCTAGCGATAAGAATTTCAAAGAACGACGACATGCCTATTAACGATGAAAATGCCGACGCGAATGAAAAAAGCCTGTCGATCTCATCGTCTATAAATGAATAGTCGAACGCCTGATTAACATTAAATGACGATAAGGTTTTGCGTATATGTGCAATAGCTTCTTGTGCGGCTGCTCCGTTTATCTTTATAAGAATAAACTCCGCGTATTGAGGGGAAATTTTAATTACAACCGGAGAATTTGCTTCGTCGATCAATCTGTATTTGAAATTCTTCACGACGCCGATCAGAGTGCCCGATGAATAATTCGTTATCCTGTTATTTTCCTTCCAGTATGTCTCAATATTCTGGCCGGAGGCTGAATGCCATCCGAACTGCTTCATCGCTATTTCATTTACTATAATTGAGGATTTTGAGTCGCTCTGAATACTCTCTGAGAAGTCCCTTCCGTCTTTTAGTTTCAGCCCCATAGTCTTAAGAAAACCGTAGTCGACCTGAAAAAAAACGGCGCGGTCCTCGTTTTTACCTTCTGTTTTCACATTTACTACATGCGCGTCAATTCCGCCCGGCAGAATGTTTGAGCACGTAACCGATTCTATATAAGGACTTTGCAGGAGTGCAGATTTAATGGCTTCATATTTCTGCAGAAGATCCCGTGTATAAACGGGCAGACTTACAACGTTTTCTTTCTCAAATCCAAGGTTGCTGTTCTTCATGTGATGTATCTGCTGAAGAAGTATTACGGTGCAGTTGATAAAAGTAATGGCTATGCAGAACTGGAATACAACAAGGGTTTTTCTGAGTATCGCGGACTTTTTACCGCTCCTCAATTCCCCTTTTATTACAAACGCCGGGTCAAGCCGGCTAAGAAAAATGGCCGGATACAATCCCGATATTATTCCTGCTGCGACCGAGACCACGGTCATATAAACCGAAAAGGAGGGATTCAGGATTCCGAACGATATATTACGGGACGGCAATATACCGACTGTTGGAAAGCATTCCTGAATAATAGAAATGAAAAAGGGCAGAAGCATCTCAACGAGAAGCACGGCGAAGAGAAGGGAAATCAGACTTGCGACAATCGATTCGGCCATAAACTGAAAAACGAGCTGGCTTCTCCTGGCGCCCTGTACTTTCCTAATTCCAATTTCTTTCGCTCTTGTGGTTGAACGCGCGAATAGCATATTCATGAAATTAACACAAGCGACGAGCAGAACAAGAATCGATATGAAATACAGTATGTAACTCAGCGGCTTAAATCCGAAATCGCCGCTTGACGGTCCATCGGTTCTTGTATAGTACATTTCTTTTAATGGAACCAGACACAAGTTCACCGGATTAAAATCCGCCTTTGGAATATTGCTTTTAACAAACTCCGGAAACTGTTTTTCGAGTTCCTGCCTGTCGGCTTTTTCGTGAAGTTGTATAAATGTCCAGACTGGCGATTCCCAGCTCTCTTCAACACGCTTCTGGCCCCAGATTGTATTTAAACTTGAGAAGGACCCGATAAAATCATATTTGATGCTGGAATTTGCGGGCGCTTCCTCGACAATACCCGTAACCGTAAATGTGTATTTGTTCTGAAAGAAAAATGTTTTGCCAATTGGATTTTCATTGCCGAAATATTTTCCCGCCATAGAAGGTGTTATGACAACTGTAAAAGGCTGATCGAGCGCGGTTTGCGAATTCCCTTTCAACAGGTTGAATGAGAAAAGATTAAAAAAGTTTCCGTCGGCAAAGAAAAATCTGTTCTCCTTAAAAGTTTTTTCTGAAGCAGAAACCAGACATGTAAATGCCGGCGCGAAGCGGACAGTGTTTTTAATTGCCGGAAAACTCCCCGCAAGCCTCGGCGCCAGGGGACCGCAGGTAAGAGCCCGCTCATACGATTCGTATTTTGAATTAAATACTCCGTCGACACGGTAAATGGAACTGCCGTTTTTATGAAAAGAATCGTAACTTTTTTCGAATTCAAGAAAACTTGAAACAAGGAAAAAGCAAGCCAGGCCCAGCGCCAGTCCGAATATTGTGATTGACGAATAGAGCTTTTGTTTCAGCAGGTTTCTTATCGCTACAAGCAAATAATTTTTAATCATCCCGGTTTCCTACTCTCTTTACCTCTTTTCTTTACTATTCACCATCTATTATTTACTACTCATAGCGAAGTGCTTCAATAGGGTTTGCGATTGCAGCTTTAACCGCCTGAAAACCTACCGTAAGCAATGCAATCACCAAAGCCACTACACCGGACAAGAAAAAGATCCACAATCTCATTTGAATTCTATAGGCATATTCCTGAAGCCATTTATTCATGAAATAATATGATACCGGCCAGGCGATAATGTTGGCAAGTATTAGCCACTTTAAAAAATCCTTAAGTAGCAATAAAAGTATAGAGTATATCGACGCACCGAGAGTTTTTCTAATCCCGATCTCCTTTGTCTTTTGCTGAGCCATAAAAGAGCTAAGACCGAATAATCCGAGACATGCTACAAAAACAGCGAAAAGTGATGCGGCCAGCGCGGTCAATCCGATATTTCGCTCCGATTTGTACAATTCATTAAATGATTCATCCATGAATCTGTAGCTGAACGGCATATCCGGAGCCATACTTTTCCATTTTGCCTCTGCCTGATCGAGTATTGCAGTTATGTTTTTAGAGTTTATTTTGAAAGAACAGGAACCGGTGTTGGTGCCGAGAATAAAGCATAGGGGTCCGATCTGCTGTTTAAACGATTCGTAATGAAAATTCCTTACAACGCCGATTATTTTATAACTAATAAGTTTATTGGCCGAACTGCCATCGGTATAGTATAAGTTTTGTCCTATCGGGTCACGTAGACCTAATTGTTTCACAGCTTCTTCATTTACTATCATAGCAGAACTGTCGGTACCATATTCTTTTGAGAAATTCCTTCCCTTAATAATTTCCATTCCCAATAAATTTATATAATCATAATCAATCGACCATTTCTGCATGTTAAAACCGTTTTTCACATCAAGCGTCGGATCTTGAAAAAATGTTTGTCCGCTTCTTGCGGAAGGTACGGGTAAAAAGTTTGAAATAGAGGCTGTAGAAACTCCCGGAATCTTTTGTATTTCTGTTTTAAATGCGTCAATATTATTTTTCAGAGCATATGTGTCATTGATAATTAAAATCTGATCCTTTTTATAACCAAGATTTTTATTCTGCTCATAATTCAACTGGCTGTAAATGATAATTGTTGAAATTATTAAAATAATTGAAGCCGAAAATTGAAAAACTACAAGCGCACTGCGCAGACCAACTCCTTTGCGTCCGGCGATTAACTTCCCTTTTAACACCTGTATCGGTTTAAATCCCGATAGAAATAATGCGGGATAGATTCCGGCAAAAATTCCGACTATCAACGGTAAAAATAAAATTGTTGATAGTAACGGCAGAGTTAAAAGATTATTTAACCCCAGAGTTTTCCCCGAGATCGAATTAAATAATGGAAGCAGAAAATAAACCATTACCATAGCAATCAGGATTGATAAGTATGCAAGCAAAGTTGATTCGGTTAAAAATTGCATTATAAGATTTTCGCGTTCGCTTCCAAGCACTTTTCTGACTCCTACTTCAAGCGCTCTGCCTGAAGAACGTGCAGTTGTAAGATTCATAAAGTTGACACACGCGATAAGCAGAATAAACAAAGCTATAAAGGAAAGTATATATACATATTGGATATTTCCGTTTGCTCCCAATTCATATTGCCGGTTTGAGTAAAGATGAATCTTTGTCATCGGGATTAGTGTATGTTTAATTCTATTTCCTGCTTTTTCAAATTCCGATTTGCTGTTAACATTTATTAATTTCTGAAGGTAAGGCCACATGTATTTAACGGTATACTGTTCCAGGTTATTCTCAAAACTTTTATAATCAGTACCGTCTTTTAAAAGGAGATAAGTGAAAAAATTAGTCGAGCTGTAATTACCCCATTGGTAGTCCAGGTTTCGCGCCGGCAATAAAAAATTAAAAGTGAAGTGGGAGTTTTGCGGAATATCCCTGATGACGGCGGTTACTTTATAAAAAGCATTTTTGCTCTCATTAGTCTCGATAATCTTTCCGACCGCATTACTGCCCCCAAAGTATTTTTTAGCAATTGACTCTGTAATTACAACACTGTTCGGTTCATTTAAAGCTGTTTGTGTGTTTCCCGCAATTGCGGGGAAACTAAAAACTTTAAAGAAAGTTGAGTCTGCATAAAATATTCCGAACTCCTTTATAAAGGTAGTTCCGCGCTTGATGAGTTTTATCGGATTAAAAGAATATATCCGGGTAAATTCCTGTATCTGGGGATAATCTTGTTTCAGGCAGGGTCCCATCATATCTGAAGATAGAGGCATATCAGAGTCTATCCCGCCGAATTTCAACTCGGTGTTGATGCGATAAATATTATCGGCATTTTTATGGAATTTATCAAAAGTCAATTCATCAAAAACCCACATCATGATCAGCATTGTGCATGCTATTCCGATTGCAAGACCGATTATGTTGATAATGGAAAAAGTGCTATGTCTGATTAAGTTTCTGAATGCGACTTTGAAATAATTCTTAAACATGACTTCTCCTTTGATACTTCAACTTCACGCGTTTATTCATAACGCAATGACTCAATAGGATTTATTTTTACCGCTCGAAGAACCTGCAATGTAACGGTTAACAGTGCAACCGCGAATACAATACCTCCGGCGAGAGGGAAGAGCCACCACGGCAAGGTGATTCGGTAGGCAAATTCATCGAGCCATTTATTGATCGCATACCATGCGGCCGGGCATGCGATTACAAAAGCGGTAATCACCCACTTCAGGTAATCTTTGTTCATTAAAATCATAATCTCTTTCACGCTTGCCCCGAGGGCCTTGCGTATACCGATCTCTTTGGTTCTAACGGCCGTCGCGAAGGAAGATAATCCGAGCAATCCCAGGCATGCAATAAAAATAGCGAATATCGAAAAAATGCTGAACATACCACCGAGTTTTTCATCATCGGCGTAGAGTTTTGCGTATTGATCCTCAAAAAAAGAGGACTTGAATTGCCGGTCGGGCATAATCTCGGCCCATGCCGATTTTATATATGCAAGCGTTTCAGTTGATTTCTCTTTATTTATTTTAACCGCGATATTGAAATATCGGAGGGGATTTATGTAAAGAAAATAGGGTACAATCTTCTTGTGAAGCGATTCAATATTAAAATCTTTCACAACACCAACTACATTAACTTCACGCACGCTGTTATTATCTCCGCCGGGAATAAAAACTGAAGATCCGACAGGATTTTTCAATCCGAGCATTTTCACCGCGGATTCGTTTAGAAGAATGCTTCTATCCTTATCCGTCGCGAATTCCCGTGCAAAATTCCTTCCGGCAAGAATTTTGACGCCCATTGTTTTTGCAAAATCGTAATCTACTCCTATCGCGCGTATCATTCTGTAATCCGCTTTCGATGTGCCATTGAGACTTATGCTCTGCTGCTCCTCGCTGTTGATTCCGGGCAAGGTATATACCCCGCTGACACCCTTGATATCCGGGCTCTGCAGCAGTTTGTTTTTCAGTATCAAATATTTATCTGTCCCGCCTTTTGCGGATGCGGGGAAGTCGAGCAATACTATATCCGATTTATCAATTCCGAGATCGGCATTCTGAACATATTTCAGCTGGTTGAATACCGCAACGGTGCAGCTGATCAGGAATATTGATATCGCGAATTGAAGTACCACGAGCGCTTTTCTTACCGGGAGCTTTCCGGAATCGGATTTCGATATACCCCTGATTGCATCGAGAGGATTATGCCTTGAGAGAAAGAATGCCGGGTAAATACCGGAGGCTAAACCCACAACCGCTATAATCACCACGATACTGGCATAGAAATTATAATTGAGGTAGCTTGGGACAGCCAATTTGAACCCTAAAAAGTCGCTGAATACCGGGTTCAACAGCTGGTAAAGAATAATGCTGATCAAAAGTGAAATTGCGGTTACAAAGAATGACTCGGATATAAACTGCCTGACGAGTTCCGATCTGCCGGCCCCGAGAACTTTTTTAAGCCCCACTTCTTTCGATCTCTGGATGGAACGGACAGTCGATAAGTTGATAAAATTAAACGATGCGATAAGGAGAATCAGAATTGCGACCGCTGATAATAGGTAGACATATGTTATATTTCCCGTGGGACTTATCTCGGCGTTGATATCCGAATGGAGATAAATATCGATAAGCTTCATAGTGTAGAGTTTTATGAATTTCGACATCTCGCCCGTGTTTTTTGCTAACAGTGCATTCAGTTTTTCATCAAGCAGTTTCGAGGAAATTCCTTTTTCCGTAAGGAGGTAAGTGTAACAATCGCCGAATCGTCCCCATTGTAAATAATCGGGATTGGTCTCTTCATATAATCCTGATGGAGCAAGGTAATCCCACTGCATCTGGGTGTTCCCGGGAATGTCTTTTGCAACCGCCGATACGGTCAGATCCTTGCCGTCGTTGCGGATAATTTTACCGACGGGATTTTCGGTACCGAACAATTTATTGGCGATCGACTTTGTGACAATTATCGAATTATTGCCGTTAAAAGGTTTGGCTGAATTACCCTTCAAAATCGGAAAATTAAATACTTCGAATATCGCCGGATCGGCGTAATAAAATTTCGATTCCCCGAATTCTTTATCACCGTATCTTATTGTCACTTTTCCGGGAGAAAAAAACCTGACTGCTTTTTTTATTTCGGGAATTTCCGATGATGCGGCCGGGCCAAGAGCAGGCATAGCTCCAGCCATCTTCATGGCTCCCTCTCCCGTACCGAAACGGATATTTACCCTGTAGATTCTGTCTCGGTTCTCATGCATTCCTTCGAAATTAAGTTCATTCAGAATGTACATTGTAATTAACAAAACCGCCGTAATGCCAATCGATAATCCGGAAATATTTATGAATGAGAAAATCTTATGTTTAACAAGATTCCTTATTGCCGTTACAAAATAATTTCTTAACATATAAATCTCATCCTTCTATAAACAGAATTTATTTCCACTAAATCTTTCCTCCTAACCCCTAATTCCTAATCCCTCTTACTATTCGTACCGAAGTGATTCAATGGGATTTGTCAGAGCCGCCCTTACGGCCTGATAACTTACAGTAACTAGGGCTACGGCAAGAGCTATCAATCCCGATAAAAGAAAAGAGCTAAGTCCCACGTCTGTTCTGTAAGCGAAATTCTGGAGCCAGTTTCGCATTATATAATATGAAACGGGCCATGCTATAACGTTTGCGAGAATAACCCATTTTGTAAAATCCCTTGAAAGGAGCGCTACAATTTCAAACACGGATGCTCCCACAACTTTCCGTATCCCGATCTCCTTAGTTCTTTGTTCGGTAACGAATGCTGCCAGGCCGAACAGACCGAGACAGGCAATAAATATCGCGATAGATGAAAACAATGCTGTAATCCGGGCGGTTTTTTCTTCTGATTCGTAAAGCCGTTCGAGCTGTTGATCGAGAAAACTGTAGTTCATGTTTTCTTTTCCGGAAAACCGGAACCAGGTCTCTTTGATTGAGTTAATTGTCGCACGTATGTTATCCGGCATGATCCGGATAGTCAATACCTTCGATGCCGGTCTATCCGAACTGAGATTCAATGCGAGGGGACGGACCCTCTGATGAAGAGACTCGTAATTGAAATCTTCCACTACACCGATGATTTTCTGCCGGGAAATGGTCAAATCGTCATTAAGTTTATATAGATTTTTCCCGACCGGATTATCCTTGGCGCCGAATTCTCTAACGGCAGTTTCATTAATTATAACGCCGTCGGAATCGCTGGAAAAATCCCGTGAGAAAAACCTTCCTTTTTTAATCTTTATCTGAAATGTCTTTAGAAAATCATAGTCAACGTTAAGAAACTGACCTAAAACCGGATCCGTATTTGCTCTTTTGTCGAATAAATATCCGTTGCCCGGAATACCCGCACGGAACATATTTGATGAATTGGTTGCATCAAGGACAGACGGATTTTTCAATATTTCCGTCTTGAATGCCTCGGTCCGGCTTCCAAGCAGTGCGGCGTTATTGATTGAAAGGAGCTCTTCCTTGTTGAATCCGAGGTTTTTATTCTGAATATACACGAGTTGATTTTTTATAGTCAGGGTCCCGATTATAAGCATTATGGAAATTGCGAATTGAATTATTACCAGTATGCTTCTCAGTGAATGCTTACT